>Ga0134121_10000717_pt1 | contig 35125 bp, 26 predicted proteins | sample KB301_FD_96463 | JGI IMG/M metagenome (GOLD analysis project Ga0134121, IMG submission 96463) | Terrestrial soil microbial communities without Nitrogen fertilizer from Kellogg Biological Station, Michigan, USA - KB3-0-1 | ecosystem: Environmental > Terrestrial > Soil > Unclassified ...
CCCGTGTTCGATGCGATCGCCGCGCTGCCGGCAACCACGATCGTGGCAGCGACCAGCACCACCGCCAGGTTGAGGAACGACTTCCGGTTGAGCAACATTTTCTGCGCCTCCATATTCTTATTTAGCCCCTGACTTGATTCCGTGGACACCGCCCCGGCAAGGCAACGGCCACCGCCGGTATTTACCCCCAAAAACGCTTTTGTCAACCACCAAATCGACGTTCACTCCACCCTGTAGAACACCACCTGGGAGGAGTCAGGCTCCCTATCGAGCCACTGATTTCCCTGGACCACCGTCCCCTGTCCCCGCCCCAGGAGCCGGGGGTCGGACGTCTTGTAGACCTTGTAGGCCCGGCCCCGCCCGTCGGTCCAAGCCAGGCGCACCCCATCCCCTTCCACCTGCATGTCGAGGCGGGCCGGGGTCTGGGATGTCGGTTCGATCGACCGCCCGCTCCTGGCCGCGAGACCGATACCGAGCGCAAGGAGCGCGACCATCGCCGGCACCACGGCCGCGAGCACCGGAGTGGTGTGCATGGGGACGAATCGGCGCCACCAGACTGGCAGTACCGCCGCCTCGGCAGCCTGTCTCGAGATGCGGGAGACGACGAACGGAGAGAGCGATTTCTCCGCCACCAGGGTCAACCTTGATGCGGAGACAAGCTCTTTGAATTCATTGACTTCGGAGCGGCAGCCCGGACACTCGGCGAGATGCTCCGACACGAGCCTGGACACCTCGCTGCCCGACTCGCCGAACGCGAACGCCGCCAGATCCGCTTTGACTTTCAGACAGGTCGACATGTCTCTAAATACCGGGCGCCTGCCCGGATCGTTCATGCGCAGGAGGGCACGAATATCAGAAACATCCGCCCGAGGACGGAACGCCCGCCTTCCCTGTATTCGACACCATGTACGGAGAGGCCACTCCAGCGACCACCTGGCGGATGGCATAGAAAAAGCCCTGCCCGAGGGGAGGGAGGGTCGGGTCGGGGACGGCGCTTGTATCGGTGTCGGGAAGGTCGTTCGCAAGGCAGGTCACGGCCCCCAGGTTGTTGGTCCCGCCACCCGCCGTAATCTGGCTCAGGGTGCCCCGGATGACGTCATAGACCGCTCCAGGGACCAGTCCCCAGCGCAACACCGTCTGGTTCTGGCCGAGCACCGTCGCCGTCTGCATCGGGTCCCCCACGACCGTCTGGTTCAGGAGCACCGTGATGCTGTCGCTGAAATGGTCCGCCACGACCAGGTCCGGTTTGCCGTCCTGATTGAAATCGCCGGCCGCGATGGCGACCGGATAGTCACGCGTCCCGAAATCTCCCGCCTTGGCGAAATACCCGAACCCGTCTCCGAGCAGGAGCGAGATGTCGTTGGAATTGGTGTTGGCCGAAGCGATGTCGAGCTTTCCATCGAGATTGAAATCGGCCACGGCGACCGCGGTCGGCGCGTCCCCCGCGACCGTCTCGATCGACGGGAAGGTGAACACGCCGCCGCCATCCCCGAGAAGCGAGCTGACCGTCGCCGAGCAGGAGTTGGCCGCCACGAGGTCGTCGTAACCGTCCCCGTTCAGGTCGGCTGTCACAACGCCTCGCGGGCACAGACCGGTCGGAAAGGTGCCGGGAATGTCTTGCAGGCCGCCGAAACCGTCCGAGGCGCCGATGTCGAGCCAGTTGGAGTTGAGGCTCGCGACCGCGACGTCCTGGAGGTTGTCGAAGTTGAAATACCCGGTCGTGATTCCCTCCGGCGCGGGGTCGAGGTAGGTGCAGACCGTGGCGCCGAAAGCGCTGCTCCCGGTCCCGCCCGTCCCCCGCTTGGTGCACATGTGATACGACACCTCGCAGGTGAACAGGACGTCCCGATTCGTGTCGCCGTTGATCTCGCCCGAGGTGATCCAGTCGGAGCCGTCGCACACACCCAGGGTGATGCCGTTGGTGGCGTTGAACCCGCCCGCTCCGTTGTTCTGCAGCACTGACATGGTGTTCAGAGCGGTGACCGACACGATGTCGGGCCAGAGATCGTGGTTCGTGTCGACGACGGTGAGCGACTGGGGCGCCGACAGGTTTCCGGTCGCCGTGTACGTCGGCGTCTGGAACGTGCCGTTCCCGTTGCCGCGCGTCACCGAGATGTCGTCTGTCCCCTCGTCGGTCGCCGCGACGTCGAGCTTTCCGTCGCGGTTGAAGTCCCCCACCACGAGACTGGTCGGATACGCGCCCGTCGCCAGCGAGATCCGGCCGGCCACCATGAAGGTGCCCGCTCCGATCGTCGGGATCACCGAAACGGTGCTCCCCGTCTGGCTCGCCGAGGCGACGTCGATGTTGCCGTCACCGTTGAAATCGGCGGTGGCCACCGAGACCGGAGTCGGCCCGGTCGAGACGATCACCGGCGCCGCGAATCCGCCCGCGCCGTTGCCGTTCATGATCGCCAGCTCACCGACGCCGCTGACCAGCGACTGGCCGACGATGAGATCCACGAATCCGTCCGCGTTGAGATCGTCGACGCCAACGAACTGCGGGCCAAGGCCGGGTGAGAGGGTCGTCGGGGCGTTGAATCCGCCGGTCCCGTTCGCCAGGTAGACCTTGAGGGTGTTGAGATCCCGCAGGCAGACGACGAGATCGGGGCGGTTGTCCCGATTGAGATCGCGCGCCGTCGCCGACACCGCGCCGGCACCCGCCCCCACGCTGAGCGTGGTGTTGAGGGTGAACCCGCCGGTGCCGTTGCCGCGCCAGATCTGGACGTTGTCGGATCCCGTGTTCACCACCGCCAGGTCGGGAAACCCGTCGGCGTTGAAATCGGCCACCTCGACCCAGGACGGCGAGGTTCCCACGGTGATCGACGCCACGTTTCCGAAAGTACCTGTGCCCGTGCCGCGCATCGTCGTGATCTGGTTGGTGGTGGTGTTGACGGTCACGACGTCCAGGTTTCCGTCCATGTTCCAGTCGCCGACGTTGAGGGCGTAGTTCGGAAGCGAATCGATCGATCGGATCTTGGCTCCGAACACGCCCTGGCCGTTGCCGAGGTTGACCGTCACGTCGGTCGACAGGCGGTTCGACACGATGAGGTCGGGGAAGTTGTCGTGGTTGACGTCCGCGAACCGGACGCCTCGAGGGTCGGAGCCGGCGACCACGGTCGTGACCCGCCGGAAGGTGCCGTCGCCGAATCCCTTGATGAGGCTGATGTATCCCGACTGCTCGTCGACCGTGATCAGGTCAATCTCGCTGTCACCGTCGTAGTCGGCGGCGATGACCGTCGTGGGGCGGTCTCCAACGCGAAAATCACGACGCGATTTGAAGGAGGACTGGGCCTGGGCGGGGATCAAGAACAGGAAGGCGAGTGCGGCAGCCAACCACAGCGCCCGCGTGAACAGGCGCTCCTGAGCGACTTTGGCTACATCCCTCATGCGGCGTAAGAGTTATGAAGCCTCTGTGAAGTCGAACCCCGGGCTCGCCCAAATATACGCTCTGGGCGAGCCCGGGGCTATTTCAAAATGATTTACCCGATCAGTTGCGAATCGCCGGCCCGAACGTCTTGGGCGGCTGGTTCAGCGCCAGCAGCTGAACGAAGAACTGGGTCGAGCCGCCCTTGTGCTTGGCGACCGGGAACGTGTAGCTGTGCGGCAGGCCGTCCGAGCAGCCCTTGCACGGGATCGGCGCCGAGTTCAGGAGCGTCGTCTTCCCCTTGAAGACCTGAACGACGTTGAAGGAGTTGATGTTGATCTCCGACGTCGTCGACCAGGTGATCGTGCCGGCCGCTCCGCTGTACTTGATGTTGATGACAGCGACGTTCTGCGTGCAAGCGTCACCCACGCCATCGTGGTCGGTATCGGCCTGGTTCGGGTTGAAGATGGTCGCGCAGTTGTCGCAGGCGTCGCCCACGCCGTCGTTGTCGACGTCGGATTGATCCGTGTTGGGCTTGGCGGCGCAATTGTCGCAAACGTCGCCCACGCCGTCCGCGTCAGCGTCTGCCTGGTTGGCGTTGGCAATCGCCACGCAGTTGTCGCAGACATCGCCGCGGCCGTCATGATCCGTGTCGACCTGGTTGACGTTGGAGACGGCGGCGCAGTTGTCGCAGGCGTCGCCGAAGCTGTCGCCATCGGAGTCGGCCTGGCTGCTGTTGGCGTTCGCCGGGCAGTTGTCGCAGATGTCGCCGACGCCGTCCGTGTCGCCGTCCTGCTGGCCGGGATTCGCGGTGTGGGCGCAGTTGTCGCAGACGTCGCCCTTGCCATCGGAATCGCTGTCGGTCTGATCAGGATTGACTGCATTGACGCAGTTGTCACAGACATCGCCCTTGCCGTCGTGATCGAGGTCGGACTGATTGGCGTTGGGCGTGTTGGGGCAGTTGTCGATCGTGTCGGGAATGCCGTCACCGTCCGAATCCACCGTCCCGATGCTGACGTGGGCCGAAACGGAGCTTCCGGCGAAGCCACCCGCGTGAATACCGAGAGCCATGTAGGTGCAGTTGGTCCCGGTCGTGTCGAACGGAACGTCGAGCGCCGACACCGTGGTTCCGGAGAAAGGCGAGCCCGCGATCGGGCTTCCCCAGGTCGAGACCATGCCGGTGGTCGGGGCTGCGGAGCAGGGCGCCACGATCTGGTAGAGGTCGTAGCCGTTCACCACGCCGGGGCGCACGGTGGTGCCGCCGGAGGGGGCCCCATCCGTGCACGTGCCACCCAGGTTGAGCGCGCACTCGTCGTAGGTGATGGCCGCGTTCCACGAAAGTTCAATGTGGCGGTGGCTCGCGTCGCTGCCGGCCTGGACGTTGCTGACCGTGATCGACGGAATGTCGGCCGCGCCGAGCGGACCGGCCAACCCCGCGTTCAGGTCAAGGTTCGGATGTGCCAGGTCGAAGATGTAGGCGGCCGAGGTCTGCAGCCAACCCACCGACAGGATCGCGTAACGGCCTTTGTGCGTCGCCGAGCCCTCGTTGACCGACGAGGTCACGTAGGCGATCACCGGGCTGTCTCCGGTGGTCGAAGTGTTGACCGCGTCCGGGCAGCCGGTGTTTCCGACGTTACCCCAGTTCCCGTTCAGGGTCACGGCGCCGTCCGTGGAGCCGTTGGGGGGGAAGCCGGACTCCGGCTGGCAGAAGTCAAAGGCCGCATCGTCGAACGAGCGGCAGATGAATGGTGCTCCCCCGTCGTTGATCGAGGGGACCCCCTTCACCGCTGCATGTCCGGAGACGTAGGCCTCTGGGAGACCTGTCAGCGACCCCTGCAGCAAATGGGCATAGGGCGCCGAGTTCGGACACGGCTGGGCCATGGCCCCGGGCGTCGCCATGAAGACGGCAACCGCCGCCCCCAGCGCGACCAGCAATTTGAGGAATGTCTTCATCAGATTCCCCCCTCCTGAGTGTGAATCGTTCGGAACTGCGAAAGTTGTTGAACCAGCAACATTGAATTGACCAGGCCCTTGAGCGAACAAAGAAACCCCGCCAGATTCCCCCTAGATACGCCGAATCAGCCTCTTGTCAAGAAGAACTTCTCCGTGAGAGTCCACTCTGGATCCTACCCTCGCGATCTCAAAATCGTTCAGCCCCGCCGGCCAAAAATGCGCTCGCGCAGTTTATGTCGTGCCGACATGCAGTGTCGGCGGATGGTGATCTGAGAGATGCCCAGGATGGCACCGATCTCGGCGCTGTCCAACTGCTGCAGATCCCTGAGAACAAACACGATCCGCTCTTTGCGGCTGAGACAGTCGAGACTCTTGCGCAGCAGGGCGGCGGTTCTGGCGGCTTCGACCTGCTCGAAAGGACCCGGTTCGTCCGATTTGACCTGGCTCACCAAGGAAGACTCCAGCTCTTCCATCGAGACGACCGGCTCTCCCCGGGTCCGGCGCATCTGATCGTAGATCGAATGGATGGCTATCCGATAGAGCCATTTGAAGAAAGTCCGCCCCGACTGGAACCGGCCGATGTAGCGAAACACCTTCACGAACGAATCCTGGCAGGCGTCCATGGCATCGTCCTGGCTGAGTCCCATCTGGACGCCGAGGCCGATCACGCGCCGCTCGTACAGACGCATCAGCCCGGCGAACGCCTCGGGGTCGCCCGTCTTGGCCAGCTCCACCAGCCGTGTCACTTCGGGGGACTCCGCCGGCGCCCCGTCCGCCGGGCCTTCGGCGGCCTCGACGTCGGTGAGAGTGCCTGGCTTGATGAAATCCATGAGCCGCCCGCTTCGCCCCTCAGAAGGGACTGAGATTGCCCCGGTCGTCCACCGCCAGGACGCTGATGAACTGGGGGCTCGCCGGAAGCGACAGGTCGATGGCCGTCTGCGTCACGTGGTCCCTGAAGAGCGTCGACGGCCCCAGGCCGGCCCGCGAGACCGGCGTCGCGGTGACGTGGATCTGGTAATAGCTCACAAGCGTCTGGAGCCCCTGCACGTCGTTGGTCACGGGGAGCCAGGATAGGTGCACCGTCGTGTCGGAGGGCGAGGTCACGTCCAGATCCGCAATTCCGTTCGGCAGATCCCTTCCCGCCCCCGACCAGAGCCCGTTGGCGTCGCCGGCGGTGACCAGGTAGAAGCCGTTCGCCGGCAGGGTGATGCCGCCGACATGCGTCCAGGTCGTGGTGGAGCCGCTGGCGATGACCGCCGTCGGCGTGACGCCGGTGATGCTGAATCCGGGGGTCGTGCCGTAATAGACCCGATACCCGACGACCGTGGTCGGCCGCCCGTAGATGTCGACCGCAGGAGCGCTCCAGCTCAGCACGAGGTTGGACCCCGACCGGCTCACCCTCAGATCCGAGATGGCGCGTGGCGGCGCGATTCCCTGCACCAGGCTGGGAATGCCGGCCTGCTCCGGCGCCGGGGCGCTCGTGAGGCCCGAGGTGTTCGTGGCGGTCACGGTGGCGTAGTAGGGCGTCCCGTTCTGCAGTCCGAAGAGCGTCGCCTGGGTGGTCGGCGGCGTGACGGATTGGCTGGCCGTGTAGACCCCTGACGTCGTCCCCCAGCGCACGGTGTAGCTCTTCACGTCGGTTTCGGGGTTCGGCGACCAAGAGAGACCAAGCCTCCCGCCGGTCCCAAGGTCCCGGACCAGAAATCCGGTCGGCGCCGAAGGAGGGTTCGGGTTGAGCGGACGCGCGGTCACGCAGCCCGGTCCGGCGTCGCAGTCGTCATTGGGATTGGAGCGCGCCCCTTCGAAGCCGTCGCCGTCCGACGAGGCCGCGTAGTAGTAGTAGCGCGTGGCGTTGACGACCGACGTGTCGGTGCACGAGTTGGCGCCCGCGGAAGTGCAGGTGATCCGCTGGTAGGTCGATGAGGCCGAGAGCGCGCGGTAGAAGTGGATTGCAGCGACGGGTGCCGCGGGGGGCGTCCAGTTGAGGGTCACCTGCCCATTCCCCCCCACGGCGGAGAGCCCGGTCGGTGGCGGCGGAGCCGGGGTGGCGATCTGGCTGGCCGGATCGCCGAGGAAGGTGAACGACTGCATGTCGACCATCGAGCCCTGACTCCAGAGCGCGGTGCGCACCGGGAGCGTGGCGGGACCGAGCGTCGTCTCCCGCTCCTGACCGAAGAGCGGCAGGAAGAGAGCGTCCGCGGCCACCGTGCCGACGAACGTGTTCGAGAGCCCCGACGGAGCGAAGGCCGCGATCGCCCCGCCGTTCGGATTGTTGACGATGTCCTCTCCGATCGAGCCCGACCCCACCAGATAATGGAAGCCCCCGGACAGGCAGTTCACGTTGAACATGAACGGGAGCTTGAGTCCGTTGGTCAGCGCGGCGGCGTTCGCCGCGGTGAACACGGTTTCCAGGCCCCAGTTGTCGAAATTGCCATGACCGACGTAGGTGAAGACCCCGGCGCCGTTCATGATCTCCGACGTCATCGCGGTGTTGAATCCCGCGGCGTCCGTGGCGTTCCAGGGCGGTTGCTGAAAGTACAGCGGCGGGGACGGGCTGCTGTACGGCGCGTTCGAGAAGTACTGGGTCCGGAGCGTGTCATCGATGGCCTGGAAGCTGGCGGCCTCGCCGGCCGACTTTTCGTCCCCCGCCGTCAGGACCGCCCGGCCTTTCCAGGTCCCCGCGGGAGCGCCGGTCTCGAAAAAGCGAATCTTGTCGAACACCGCCGCCGAGGCGGCGGCCGTCCGGGTCGAGATGCGCCCGAGATAGAGGTCGGGAATCTGGTCGGCGCCGTTCACCGACGCCAGCCAGTTGTCGCTGCTGTAGTAGCCGATGATCGAGTTGACCTGGAACATGATCGGCGTCGGGACCTGATCGACGTAATCGCCCCGGGCCAGGTTGTTCTTGAAGTCGGGCGTCGCGTCGCCGACCAGCAGGACGTACGAAGGCGGCGGGTCGGTTCCCGCGGGTCCGCGCCAGTTGGCGTACGCGTAGGCCAGGAACGCCTGGATGGCGTTCGCGTCACGCCTCCCGAAGGAGAATTCGTCGTACACCTGGTTGATGAAGACGACGCGCGACACCAGGCCTTGCGCCGCGAGGCGATGCTCCAGCAGAAGGTCGAGCGAGCCTCCCACGGACGCATCGAGGGTATTAACCGATCCGATCACGATGTAGTCGGCCGACTGGCCCGGCACACGGAGGGTCGGGGACGCGGCGGTCACGACGGAGTCGGGAGCACGCAGCCCGGCCGGACCGGCGACGGCGAAGGTGCGCGTCGGCGGAGCGCCCGGGGTGGCGTCCTGGGCCACCTCGAAGGTCCAGGTCGAGGTCGGAGTCCCGCCGGGAGTGGCGCCTGTGATCCGGACCGCGTCGGCCTCGCCGTTGCCGGCGATCGCCCGGCCGATCTCCCAGATCGCCGGTTCGATGGCGCCCAAGCCCGTCACCGTGAACCGCATGTTCTGGTTCGGAACGCTGAATCTCAGGACATCCCCCGACACCGCGAACTGGCGCCGGTAGGAGATGGTGATGGTGTCGAGGTACTGCTGATCGACGACCACGCCGGCGAGACCGGGGGCCTGCAGGTGAACGGTCGCCGGATTCGAGAGAACCGACTGCGCCATCGTGAAGGTCTGCTCGCGGATGGTCTCGCCGTTCCAGAGGAAATCGGCGGCGTCCGCCGTGTCGGCGTTCACCCAGGCGTGCGTCTTGTGATCCGGGTCCTGAGGGGTGTCGGTCCCACCACGGAAGCGCACGGTCACCGAGGCCGTGGCGGCGGACGCCGCCAGGCCAGGCAGCGCGACCGACACGTCGCGATGATCCTGGGCGCTCCCGGCCAGAAGCGAAGGAAGCGAAAAGTAGGGATCGACCGCGCCGAGCGGAATGAAGATGTTGTTCTGCTCCCAGACGACCGTCTCGCCGAAATCGGCGGCCAGCGAATAGCCCGAGGTCGGCGCTCCGTTGCGCGCCGGGATTCTCAGGTGAGACCCGGGCGATCCGGACGCGGACAGCCAGTAGACCTGCGTGTCCGTGAAGTCGTTCGCCTCGTACACCGCCGGGAGCGAAAGCCCGAGATCGAGGTTCAGGACGGTGGGGGGCTCCGCTTTCGGCCGGCCGTAGAACTCGAGAGCGTCGCCGCTGTTGAACACGCCGTCGGCCTCCCCCGAGTTGCCCGCGGCGTCGCGGATCAGGATCGGGATCTCGGCCCCGTCCACCTCCACCGCCAGGGTGCGCGGGTCGACGGCGGCGAGGTCGGGCGCGTGAGCGGTGAGCCAGACGGAATCGAGGTGATAGACGCCCTCCTGGGTCACCTGGAGCTTGTAGCGGGAGGTGCCCGAAGCGATGGTCTGCGCCGCCGCGCTCTCGGTGACCGACGCCGCCGGACCTCCGTAGACCCGGCCGCCGCGCCGGGCGCCGAAGGCCCGGAACATCTTCCCCTGCTCGTAGTTCACCAGGCTGGTGGCGTACGCCTTCTCGAAGCGCGGATCGGGACGGAACGGGTTCGCATCACCCGACGGCGGCTCGAACGCCACTTCGGCCTCGAGGTGGGAATACACCGTGGCCTCTCCGGTGGCCGGGCTCCAGACCACGGGCGTCCAGTACACCTCGACGAATCGCTGATCGCGCAGGGCGCCCGTCGTCCCCAGCCGGAGCGGCGACTCGGGGAATGCGCGGGAGCGCCCGTAGATCGTCGCGTCAGGCTGGTAGTCCCGCCAACTGCTGCGGCCGGGCTCGCGGAAGCCGGCCCGATCGTCGTCCTGAAGACGCGGGCTCCCTTCCGTCACGACGTCGTGGACTCCGGGGACCGGCGTGACGGAAATGCGCCCGAGAGACTTGCTGCTCGAACGGAGCAGGCGCAGGACGGGCGTCGCCCCTTCGGGAATCGCCACGAGCAGGACCTTCAGGGGAAGAGCGGGCTCCCCGGGACGTGTCGTGGTCCCGAATCCGTCGAGGCGCGGAATGACACCGCCGGCCTCCGCCACCAGGAGCGGATCGGGAACCGTCAGCGAGAGGGGTACGGAAGTCGCTCCGGAGCCGGAGCCGAGACCCGGCGCCGCGAGGCCCAGCAGGAGGGCCCCGGCCGCGAGGGCTCGAAAGGCGCGCGATTTCATCCTGGATTCGGCCTAAGGCCGGAACTCACCTCTTTCCTCGGACACGCGGGAGGAGGCGGTCCCTCACATCGCGCACTTCGTCTGCACCCCCCCGGCGTCCTCGTCCGAGCGGCCGGTCCGCTCCTTCCAGGCGTTGTAGGCCTTGGCGCGGTACTCGGCGTTTTTCGCGATCTGCGGGTAGATCGCCGTCGGGTCGCCCAGCTGGACCTCGGCCACACCCATGCAGAATCCGCACTGGTTGCCGTTCTGCACGGTCTTGAGAGTTTTCTGCGCCACGTCGACCGCGATCTTGCGCACCTCGATCAGCACCGGGGACGAGCGCCACATGTCGCGCAGGTTCTCGAGCTCCTTGATGTTGCCGGCCTTGCGCCGCAGCTGCACGCAGGGATAGATGTTGCCATACGGGTCGATGGCGAACGACGAGCGGCCGGTGCCGCAGACCGCCTCGCCCGGGCCGTCGTGGCGAGGCAGCGGGACCTCTTCCTTGCGCGCCGTCCGGTAGGCGTCGTCGGTCCAGAATTTCTCCAGGAAATCGTCGGTCGCCATCAGACGCAACGGATCCTTGTCGCCGTCGTCGCGCGGGGTGATGACCGTGTCGAACTGGATCCGGACGTCGAGCTCGTGGGCGAGACGCTCCATCTCGAGCACCTCTCCCTGATTGTCGCGGGTGACGGGGGTCTTGAAGTTGACCTTGATCCCCTCCGCGCGGAGGAATCTCACGGCGCTGACGATCTTGCGGAACGACCCCGGAACGCAGGTCAGGCGGTCGTGGGTCTCGGGCGTGCCGCCGTGCAGGCTGATCTCGATCTCGACCGGGTTGGCGATCTGCTTGATCTTCTTCGCCATCGCCTCGTCGATGAGATAGCCGTTGGTGTAGATGCGCAGGGCGAAGCCCAGCTCCCGGGCACGCGCCGCGATCTCGAAGAAATCCCGGCGCACCAGCGGCTCGCCGCCGGAGAGGGTGAGATAGAGCACGTTGAACTCCGCCATCTTGCGAAGCGCGTCGAACACCTCGGCGGTGTTCATCTCCTTCTGGCCGGTGGGACAGTTGTAGCAGAAGGAGCAGGCGTGATTGCAGACGAAGGTCAGCTCGAACAACGCCGACATGGGAACGGCGTTGTTCCAGTTGCGCGTCACCAGCTGTTCCAGAGGGGTCGCCATGTCAGTTCACCATGCCCTGCGCTCGCAGGGCGTTCACGAACTCGAGCAGGTCCCGGGTGGCCTCCTCGCGCGGGACCTCGTAGTCGCGCAGGACGGACTCGAGGATCTCCGCGAGCGTCCGGCGCCCATCGATGGCATCCCACACGAGACTGGCCACTGGGTTGAGTACGTTCACTTCCGACCTGGATGGCAGGACGATGGTCGCCAGACCATCATAGACGCGATAGGCGGCGTCGGGTGTCTTGCTCAGGACGGTGTTCAGATCCATGCGACTCAGGCCTCCTCGATGACCTGCCAGAAGGCATCATCCTTGCGGAACAGAAGCCGCCAGGCTTTGACCGCGTCCAGCACGCAGCCGGCATTCGCAAGCGCCTGCCTCGCTTCCACGGTCTCCTGCATCACGAACGGAAGACAGGACGACAGCTCGGCGAGCGCCCGTCCCCCCCGGAGTGGCTCGCGGGCAACCCGGTTCGACTGGATCAGGCGGAACAGGCCCGCGAGAGGAAACGATTCCTTCGAGTCCGGCACGTGATGATGCGCCATGCCGAAGGGAATGCCGGCCACCACGAAGCCCTGGTGCGCGGGCAGGACCATGGCGAGATCGTCGCTGAGAATCGTGTGGCGTGGTGACAACAGCGTGACGGTCGTCTTGCCGCTCCCGGACGGTCCGAAGAACAGATAACCGCGGCCCCCGTGAACGACGGCGGCTGAATGCACGAGCAACCCGCCCCGGTCCAGGATGAGCGAGGCGGTCAGGGCCCGCAGGTAGTTTTCAAGTCCACGATCGAACAGGTGGCCGCTCTCGGCCACCAGCGCGAGGTCGGCTTCACGTCTCCGCAGCGACAGCCGGGCGGCGAACTCGTACGACCAGACGTCCCGGAGACCCGGACCGGACCTCCGCTCCATGCGGTAGGTCTCGCTCCCACCGGGTGGCAGGCGGAGGAATTCCGGGACGCCCGCCGGGCCAAGATGGAGCGTCAGGTCGACCGGCGCGCCCGGTGGCAGGCCCTCGACGAAGGGACGGTAGCGTGCGGCCAGCGCGTCGGCCTGCGTCGCGGACATGCCGTCCAGCCGGAACCGGAGCGGACCGACGCCGATGTCGAGCGAGACCGGTCCGAACGATGCGCGGCGGGCCGCGAACCACTCCTCCCCGGGAACGAAATCACCAGTGGCGGGGGCGTGCGCCGGAGCCATGAACGGCTCGATGGAACTGGTCCGCAACCCTGTCATCGTCAAGGTAGACAACTCCCGTCTTGATCCCGATTCGGTGCTTTGCCGCCGAAATATACCGCGATCCAGGCGGCCTGTCCAAGAGAAAGTGGCCGCAAATCGGGCATTACAAGTGGGTTACAGGGGGAGCCGCCGGGTCACTTCGACTTCAGTGGCACCAGATCGACGTATCTGGGGTCCTGGCGGAGCTTCGAAAGACGGGGATCGCGCAGGCTGCTCTTGGTCTCGTGAAAGCCGAGCTCGACCGCTTTCGCGACGTGGTCGAGGGCCTCGTTGATCCGGCCCGCTGCGCCGAGGGACGCGGCGACATCGAGCTCGGCCTCGGTGCTCCAGGGCTCGGCCAGCGCAAAGACTCGAAACGCGGCGAGCGCCTTCTCCGGTTTCCGGTCGCTCTCATAAAGATGACCCAGATAATGGTAGCCGACGCCCTCGTACGGATAGTCGCACTGCATCGTCTCGAGCATCTCCATCAGCATGTCACCCCAGCGGTTCCGGAGCCCCGTGAAGACGACGAAATCGAGCCCCATGAGATTGGCGGGGTCGGTCTCCAGCACGGCCTGGCCGTTCTGCATCGACCACCCGACCAACCCCTGCTCCTGGCGGACCCGTCCCTCGTAGAGCTTGCCGTTCAGCGCGACACGTTCGGGATCCCTCGGGTCGGGCCGGGAATCCTTCTCGGCGCAGAAAGGACTGTCGGCCCAGGGCAACGGCAGCGCCTGGGCCGCCGCCATGATCTTGCGTCGATCCTCGTCGGTGGGTCCAAGCCGGCCGAGCAGCGGCGTTCCGAAGCCGGTCAAGGACGCGGCCCAGGACGGCACCGGAGCGAGCGGCTTCTCCTCCTTGGGGTCGGTCGCCAGATCGAACGCCTCGAGGCGGGCGCCCTGAACAACCTTGTGGTTCCCCTCGATCACCGCGTACAGCGGGCTCCAGCCGTAGGCTTGAAGCGGCATCGCAGCCTCGGCAAACAGCCGTCGGGCCGGCCGCGCGGCGGGCCGACCGCTCTTCGACTTGGCGGGGCGCGAGCCCCCCGTCTCCCCGGCGGCCTTGACGTCCCCCAGGAACGGAGCGAGGCTCACGCCATCCAGACCCGCGGGCACCGTCGCCTGGGCGAGGGTCAGTATCGTCGGGGCGAGGTCGACGAGACTGACGGGATCGTCCACCACCTTTCCACGCGCGGCCCCCGGCGACGAAAGCGCTATCAAGAGCGGCACCCGGACCGTCGTCTCGTACAGGTAGGTCCCGTGCCCCTCTTCCTTGTGATCGTCGAGCCCCTCGCCATGCGCGCCGGCGACGACATAGGCCGGCTGCGCTCCCCGGCCGCGCAGGCTGGCGACCAGCGCCCCGATCTGGGAGTCGACCTGACCGACCTCGCCGTCGTACGGAGTCGGCGGAGCGGGCTGGTCCTTACCCGGCGCGGGCGGGTCGTAGTCGAAGTGCGGGTCGTGCATGTTCAGCCACAGGAAGAACGGGCGGTCCGCGGGCAGGGCGTCGTACGCGATCAAGGCCGCCTCGACCACCTCCGACGCCCGCCGCTCGAACGACAGGAAGACACCCCGCTTGTGAATGCCCTGGATGTCGTCATCGAACCGATCGAAGCCCCGATTCAGGCCGCTCGTCGTGTCGAGATGATCGGTTCCGACCACGGCCACCGTCGACCAGCCGGCCGAGCGCAGCTGCGACGCCAGGGTCACAACCCCGTCCGCCAGACGTCCGCCCAGGTCATGCCGCAGACCGAGCCGCGACGGGAACAGACCCGTGAGGATGCTGGCCGTCGAGGGAACGGTCGAGACGGAGGTGGCGTAGGCGCGCGAGAACCGCACGCCGCCCGCGGCCAGGGCGTCGAGACCCGGCGTTGCGTTCGCTCCCCCGCCGTAGCAGCCGAGCCGATCGGCCCTGAGGCTGTCGACCGTCACGAGGACGATCCCGTTTCGTGGGTGGGACGGCGCCGGGGAGGGCGCCGGGGGCGGCGCCGCGTCCTGGGCGCGTACCGGCGGCGCCACCGCAACGTACAGGACGAAGGCGGCCAGGATCCGCGTTGCGGCGATGGGTCTCATTTCTCGATCACCTCGATGCGCGTCCCACCCACCGCCTGCCCGCCCGGGTGCAGGCTGCCGGCGAAGAAGCCGCGTATCGCGTCGTCGTACTTGGATCGATCCTCCGCGTAGAGTCCCGTGAGGCCGGAACGGCGCAGCTCGAGCAGGTTCTTCCCCCCTTCGGGCCCCTCGGGAAGCGCTTCATAGAGTCGCTGCATCTGGGCGAACCGTTCCGGCGCCTCGGAGGCCGCGATCAGCAACAGATTCCTGCCCGCCAGACCCGCGAGGCGCGAACGGATCGAAAACGCCGAGAGATGCCGCAGGAGCACGGCATCGTACAGCGGGTGAAGCGCCGGGACCACCGCGCCGAGGGCGGGTGGAATCCGCTCCCGCACGAGGCGGTCCGCCTCGGTGGGCACGTCCGGATAGAGGGCGTCGAGGGCCAGAGAAGTGATCGACGGCTCCTCCAGCGCCGCGAGAGCCAGGGCATACGCGCCCATGCCAACCCCCCAGCCACCGATCCGCCGTGCGTCGAGACCCTTGTGTGTCTTCAGGAAGGCCACCACCGCCAGCACGTCCAGCCGCTCGTCGACGCCCAGCGTCGACCGGGCGGCGCCGCTTTCACCATGCCGCCTGAAATCGAGGAGGAAGAGCGGATAACCCGCCTTGTTGAGAACCACCGCGCTGTTGAGAAGCCCGTTGCGTGATCCGCCCAGGTCGTGACACAGAATGATCGGCGGCGATCCTCCCCGGCCGTGGATATACCAGCCCGACAGGTGGACGCCGTCGGTCGCCGTCAGCGAAACGGGGTCGGCGGAGAGCAGATACTCGGAAGGGTCCTCGCTCGCGTGGTCGGTGGGAGGCTCGATGGCGGAGTGGACGAACGCCGCCGCTGCCGCGCTCGCGGCGCCCGCCACAAGCAGGAGAACGGCCAGCAGGCGGACGAGACCCGAACCCCGTCCTCCGGAACCAGTCGCCATCGGGGTGCGGACTATAGCACAGGGTCAGGAGCCCGCCGGACCGGTGCCGAGAGCGGCGCGGATACGCTCCGCCAGGCGGGCGCCCACCGCCTCGGCGAGCGCCTCCGGTGCGGCCGATCGCACCCCCTGGACCGAGCCGAACTGGCGCAGAAGCAGCCGCGCCCGGCGTGCGCCGACGCCTTCGATCGTGGTCAGCTCGGTGCCGACCGTGCGGCGCGAGCGGACCTTGCGATGGAAGGTGACGGCGAACCGGTGCGCCTCATCGCGGATGCGCTGCACGAGATGAAGGACCGGCGACTCGCGCGGCAGCCGGACGGGCCCCGAGCGGTCGTCGAGGAAGATCTCTTCCTCGCGCTTGGCGAGCGACGCCACGCGCAGATGACCGAGGCCGAGACCCTCCAGAACGGCCAGGGCCGACGAAAGCTGGCCCTTTCCGCCGTCGATCAGGACGAGGTCGGGCAGGATCTTTCCTTCCCGCAGGAGGCGCGCGTAACGGCGGCCGACCACCTCCGCCATGGACGCGAAATCGTCGTTGCCCGCGACGGTCTTCACCTTGAAGCGCCGATAGTCGGAGCGCTTCGGCCGACCCGCCTCCCAGACCACCAGGGAGGCGACCTGATCGGTCCCCTGGATGTGCGAGATGTCGAAGCACTCGATCCGATGAGGCGGCTCGTCGAGACCGAGCGCCTCCTGGAGCCCCTCGAGGATCTCCACGCCGTGGGTGTGCGGAGCCTGGAACATCGCCTCGAACGACAGCCGGGCGTTGCGCGCCACGGTGTCGAGGAACTGGCGGCGCGGGCCCCGGCGCGGCACCAGAAAGGAGACCTTCGAGCCCTTCTTCTGGCTCAGCCACTCCTCGAGGAGCGCCCGGGACGCGGGCTCGAGCGTCACGAGGATGGTCGCCGGCACGTCGTCGGTGGCGCCGTAGTACTGCTCGAGGCAGGCGTCGAGGAACGCCGCATCGTCGACGCCGATCGACTCGAACGACAGCTCGCGCCGCGCCTGGACCAGGCCCTCGCGCATCCGGAACACCTGCACCGAGGCGGTCTCCCCTTCGCGCGCGAACGCGACGTAGTCCTGCTCTTCCAGCCCCACCGACGCCACGGTCTGGCGTTCCTGCAGCCTCTCGAGGGTGCGAATCAGGTCGCGGTGCTGCGCCGCGGCCTCGTACCGCTCCCCGACGGCGGCCTCCTGCATCTTCTGACGCAGGCTGCGGACCAGATCCCGCGTTCGCCCCTCGAGGAAGAGACGCGCGTCGTGCGCGGCCTTCTGGTACTCGTCGTCAGAAACCAGCCCGGCGCAGGGCCCGAGGCACTGGTTGAGCTGATAGAGAAGGCAGGGCCGGGGTCGCGTCCCGTCCAGGTGCTCGTAACAGGTCGCCACCTTGAAGTGGCGCGCCACCATCTGAATGGTGCGGCGCGCCGCGCTGGCCGGCAGATAGGGACCGAAGTAGGCGTTGCCATCGAGGCGGGCACGACGCACCAGGACGACGCGAGGGAAACGCTCGGTGCTGGTCAGCTTCAGATAGGGAAAATTCTTGTCGTCCCGCAACCGGATGTTCCACCGCGGCTGCTCCTTCTTGACCAGGCTGTTCTCCAGAATCAGCGCCTCGACTTCCGTCCTCGTGACGATGAACTCGAGGTCGTGGATCTCCCCGACCAGCGCGTCGGTCTTGGGGAACAGTCCGCCGCCGCCCGGCTGGAAGTAGGAGCGCACGCGGCTCTTGAGCGACTTGGCCTTGCCGATGTAGATGATGTGACCTCCGGCGTCCCGGTAGAGGTAGACGCCGGGGGCGTCCGGAAGGTCGTCGAGCTTGCGGCGGGCGGGGGTCGTGGCGTCGTCCATGATTCGGGTGGCGTCCTAGGACGCCATGACGAGGATCTTCCTCAGATATCGGATCCGATCTCGCAGGGCGGCCGCCTCCTCGAACTTGAGCGCCTCGGCCGCGGCGTGCATCTGTCTGTCGAGGCCGTCGATCTCGGTCTCGATCTCGGCGGGAGTCCTGCCCTTCTCCGCGCCCTCCTGCGCCTCGATCGGGACCTTCAGGTAGTCGGCCTCGTAAACCGATCCGAGGACGTCGTCGATCGCCTTGACGATCGATTCGGGCGTGATGCCGTGCTCCTTGTTGTACGCCGACTGCCGTGTGCGCCGGCGCTCGGTCTCGTCGATCGCCTTGCGCATCGAGTCGGTGACCACGTCGGCGTACATGAGGACGCGGCCGTTCACGTTGCGCGCCGCGCGGCCGCAGGTCTGGATGAGCGAGCCGGCGGAGCGCAGGTAGCCTTCCTTGTCGGCGTCCAGGATTCCGACCAGCGAGACCTCGGGGAGGTCCAGACCTTCGCGCAGGAGATTCACGCCGACCAGGACGTCGAACTCGCCCCGCCGCAGGCCGCGCAGGATCTGGACGCGCTCGAGGGTTTCGACGTCAGAATGCAGGTACTGCACCTTGAGGCCGAGGTCGGTGTAGTAGCGGCTCAGCTCCTCGGCCATGCGCTTGGTGAGCGTGGTGATCAGGACCCTCTCGCCGCGCTCGATCCGCAGCCGCACCTCGTGCAGCAGATCGTCGACCTGGTGCCGCACCGGGCGCACCTCGATGGGCGGATCGATGAGCCCCGTCGGCCGGATCACCTGCTCGACCACCTCCCCACCCGCCGCCGCGAGCTCGTACGGCCCCGGCGTCGCCGAGACATAGACGCGCTGCCCGGCGCGCTCTTCGAACTCCTCGAACTTGAGCGGCCGGTTGTCGATCGCCGACGGCAACCGGAACCCGAACTGCACCAGGTTCTCCTTGCGGGCCCGATCGCCGTGATACATCCCGCGGATCTGCGGAATGGTGACGTGGCTCTCGTCGATGATGATCAGATGATCCTTCGGCAGGTAGTCCATCAGGGTCGGCGGCGCCTCGCCGGGACGGCGGCCGGTCAGGTGGCGCGAGTAGTTCTCGATCCCCTGGCAGTAGCCGATCTCCTTGATCATCTCCAGGTCGAACAGGGTGCGCTGGTGCAGGCGCTGCGCCTCCAGGAGCTTGTGCTGCGACTCGAGCTCGGCGAGCCTGAGCTTCAGCTCCTCCTTGATCGATTCGACGGCACGGAGCAGCCGGTCGCGCGGCGTGACGTAGTGCGAGTTCGGATAGATCGGAATCCGATCGAGCGGCCGGATGACCGCGCCGCGCACCGGATCGATCGCGGCCACCGACTCGATGTCGTCGCCGAACATCTCGACGCGGACCGCGAACTCCTCGTACGACGGGAAGATCTCGACCACGTCGCCGCGCACCCGGAACTTGCCGCGCTCGATGTCGAACGGGGTGCGCTCGTACTGGATCTCGACCAGCTTGCGGAGCATGGCGTCGCGATCGAGGGTCATCCCCGGCTCCAGCATCAGCATCATCCCGTGATACGCCTCGGGCGATCCGAGGCCGTAGATGCACGACACCGAGGCGATGATGACCACGTCCCGGCGCTCGAACAGCGACCGCGTCGCGGAGTGCCGCATGCGATCGATCTCGTCGTTGATGGTCGATTCCTTCTCGATGTAGGTGTCGCTCTGCGGGATGTACGCTTCCGGCTGGTAGTAGTCGTAATAGGAGACGAAGTACTCCACCGCGTTGTCCGGGAAGAAACGCCGGAACTCCTGATAGAGCTGCGCCGCCAGCGTCTTGTTGTGCGACAGGATGAGCGTCGGACGCTCCACCGCCTCGATGACCTTGGCCATAGTGAAGGTCTTGCCGCTCCCGGTCACCCCCAGGAGGACCTGGTGCTTGCGCGGTGCCCGGAGCCCCGCGACCAGGCGGCGGATCGCCTCGGGCTGGTCCCCCTTGGGCTCGAATTCGCTGGTGAGCCGGAACAGGCTCGACATGGGATCCTCCGTGCTGCGGCGCCGACGATCATAGCAGCGGCGCCCGCCCGGCGCCGACGTCGCCCGTCGCGCGATGGTTGACAGGCCCCCCGGGCGCCGGTGTATGCAGCGTCCCGTGTCCACGCCCTCCACGACCGATCGCGATACGCCGCTGAGCCGCGAAGAGCTGTCTGCATTCGTCACGCCCGCCGGATCGCGGACCGCGCGCCTGGCGCTGGCCGACGTCGTGATCGAGATGAACGGCCTACCCGACCCGCTCGCCGACGCGATGGCCGAGCGATACGGCGCCTGGATGTCGCCGGGCGACGGCGGCGGACCCGGGCTGCGGGTCGAAGTCGTCGAGGCGCCGGTCGACTATTTCCTGCCGCCGGCCTTCGCGAAGCGCTGGGAGGTCTACCGGGTGCTGACCGGGTACGACGGCCGGTACTTCATCGCGACCTCCTACAGGCTGGCCTGGTGCCTCGACCTCATGCGTCTCGAAGGGCGCGCCGTCCTGGCGCGCGGCGACCTCGACCCAGCGCCCCGCGCGATGGAGAACCTCCTGCGCAGCGCGGTCGCCTGGATCGCGGTCGGCCGCGGTGGTCTTTTCCTGCACGGCGCGAGCATCGTGACCGGGGGCCGTTGCCGCCTCTTCTACGGCCCGTCGGGGGCCGGAAAGTCGACCCTGGCCGCACTGAGCGGCCGAGGCCAGGTCCTCAGCGACGACTTGACGCTTCTGATGCGTCGTCCGGAGGGCCTGATGGCCGTCGGCGGTCCGTTCCGTGGGACCTACGACCAGGGTGAGCCCGTTCGCGGTGTCTTTCCAGTGACGGGACTCTATCGCCTCAAGAAGGACGCGATCACGAGCGTGCGCCGGGGTGACGCCGCCTGCTACGCCGATCTCATCGGCAACCTGCCCTGGATCGTCGACCAGCTCCCGCGCCATCCCGAGCTCTTCGATCGCGCCCGCGCCGTGATCGGCGACGTCCCGATTCACGCTCTTCATTTCCGCAAGGACGAGGATTTCTGGCCCGCGATCGACGCCGGGCCGGCCGGGCCCTGACCGCTCAAGAGTCTCCGGGCCCGCTCGCGAGGTCGTGGGCGTCGAACGTCGTCTGCGCCCGTTCACGCAGCGTGCGACGTGTCCGGGCGCAGGCGAACTCGCCGTCGCGGCGATGCGTCGGGCATCGGGTATACTCCCCCGTCGCCGCAGCGGGCGACCGGTCGAGGTCCATTGAGCAGCAGCGCTTCGGACGAGAAAACTCGGACTCCCGGCGCGCCCTCCGACGCGGCGCCGCCGGAGCCTCCGCCGCCCGCAGGCCCGGGCGGCCGGCCCCCGTTCTGGTCACGGCGGCGCCTCACGCTCGGGACGATCCTGCTCGGCGCGGCGGTCGTCGCGGTGGTGGCCGGCTCGTGTCTCGCCTACTTCCTGACTTTCGACATTCCCGAAGTGCGGCACCTCCAGGACTGGAAGCCGCCCGTGGTCACGACACTTTACAGCACCGACGGACAGGTGCTGTACCAGTTCGGCGCGGAGAAGCGCATCGTCGTCGGGCTGGACCAGGTGCCGCCTGCGTTTCTCGACGCGCTGGTCGCGACCGAGGACTCGCATTTCTACGACCACATGGGAGTCGACCCGTGGGGCATTGCGCGTGCCATCGTCACGGACATCATCCACCTCCGGAAGGCCCAGGGCGGCAGCACCCTGACGCAGCAGCTGGCGCGATCGCTGTTCCTCAAGACGGAGAAGACCTGGCGTCGCAAGCTCCAGGAGATGCTCCTGGCGCTGCAGATCGAAAAATCGTTCTCCAAGAGCGAGATCCTCGGCTTCTACGTGAACCAGGTCTACATGGGTCATGGCCGCTACGGCATCGAGGCGGCATCGCGGTTCTATTTCGGGAAGCCGGCCCGCGAGCTGTCGCTGGCCGACGCGGCCCTGCTCGCCGGCCTCGTCCAGCGACCCGAGGCCTACTCCCCGATTCGCGCGCCCGACAAGGCTCAGGCGCGGCGCAATCACGTGCTGCGCCGGATGGTGGAGGAGAAGAAACTGTCGCGCGAGGCGGCCAGCGCCGCGGTGAAAGAGCCGGTGGTCGTCGCCAAGGTGCAGGAGGACGACAACATCGCGCCGTATTTCGTGGAGGAGGTGCGGCGTTATCTGGACGCCACCTATGGCGAGGTGGCGCTGTACCAGGAGGGACTCGAGGTCTACACCACGCTCGATCCCCCCCTCCAGAAAGCCGCCAACCAGGCGGTGTTCGACGGGCTGCGGGCGCTCGACAAGAGGCGCGGTTGGCGCGGCGGCCTGGAGAACGTTCTCAAGTCGGGCGGCAGCACCGCCACCTGGTCGCACCCCGGCTGGTCGCGTGCGCCCCAGGTGGGCCGGCTGCGCTGGGGCGTGGTGACCGAGGTGGCGCGCAACGCGGCCGTCGTGCGTCTCGGCGACTGGACGGCGCACGTCGGCCCGGAGGGCGTGCAGTGGACCGGACGCTCCGTCGCGCAGGCGCTCAAGACCGGCGACGTCGCACCGTTCCTGGTGCAGGCGATCGACGAGGGCAAGAAGACGCTCGCGGTCCGTCTCGACCAGGAGCCCGACGCGGAGAGCGCCCTCCTGGTGATCGAGCCGGCGACCGGCGAGATCCGCGCGCTCGTCGGCGGCTGGGACTTCAACCGGAGCCAGTTCGACCGGGCGACGCAGTCCTACCGGCAGGCCGGATCGGCGTTCAAGCCGTTCGTCTACGCCGCCGCCCTCGAAGCGGGCTACTCGCTCGCGCAGACCATCTTCGACGAGCCGACGGTGTTCGTCGATCAGGCGACCGGTGATCAGTACCAGCCGAACAACTACTACCGGAAGTATTACGGCACCACGACGCTGCGCGAGGCGATGGAGGAGTCGCGCAATATCGTGGCCGTCAAGCTGCTCAACGAGGTCGGTTACGGCCGCACCATCGACACCGCCCGTCGGATGGGGATCTCGAGCCCATTGCGGCCGTACCCTTCGATGGCGCTGGGCACGATGGAGGTCTCGCTGATGGACCTCACCACCGCCTTTTCCGTCTTCGCGAACCAGGGAGTGCGGGTGGAGCCGCACTTCATCCGCCAGGTGGTCGATCGCGAAGGGCGGGTGCGCGAGGAGTCGAAGCCACGCATCGTCGAAGCCCTGCGAGCCGATGTGGCCTACCTGATGACCTATCTCCTCGAAGGGGTGACCGAGGCGGGGACGGGCGCCGCGGCGGCGGCGGCGCTCAATCAGGTGGTGGCCGGCAAGACCGGCACGACCGACGATCTCGCCGACGCATGGTTCGTCGGTTTCAGCCCGTCCATCGTCGCGGGGGCGTGGGTCGGTTTCGACCAGAAGAAGACGCTCGGGGAGGGAGAGACCGGCGCCAAGGCGGCGCTGCCGATCTGGATCGACTTCATGAAGGCCGCCACGTCGGGGAAGCCGGCGGAGAAATTCACCCGCCCCGCCGGCATCGTCTACACGGCCATCGATCGGCGCACCGGGCTCCTCGCGACCACGGAATCACGCTGCCCGACGCCGTTCCTCGAGGCGTTCGTCGAGGGCAGCGAGCCGAGCCAGCCCTGCTCCGACGCGGAGCATTTCCGCATTTCGCTTCCCTACTACCTGCAACGCCTCGAGGTACGCGGCGATGACGAGCTACGCGCCGACCCCGACGTCCTGGCGCGGCTGGTCGGCGAAGGGCAGGGAGAGATCGAGCTGTCGCCCGACGGCAAGGAGCTTCTCCTGCACGACGACGCGGGTGTCCGCCACATCCGGCTCGATCTGAGACGGGACGAGCGCCGCGAAACGCAGGCGCAGATCGGGTCTCAGGCCTCCACCCCGCCCGGCGGTCCCGCGACGCAGACGGGCGAGACGCCGGTCGGACTCGACGGCCGTCCAGCGACCATCATCCCGATCAAGGGCGACTAGATTCGGCCTCGGGACCGGTCCGGTCCTGCGAGGCTCGCGGAAGGCCCGGGTACCCGGAGGGCCGGTGGGGTCAGAGCGCCGTCTCGAGCGGAGTCCAGTGGAGCCCCTGCGAGGTGGCGACCGCCTCGCACGTCACCTTGCCGTCGTGGACATTAACCCCTGGCCGCAGCGACGCGTCCTCCATCGCGGCGTCGCGAAATCCCTTCCCGGCGATCTTCAGGACGTATGGCAGGGTGGCATTGGTCAACGCGAACGTGGAGGTGCGCGGCACCGCGCCGGGCATGTTGGCGACGCAGTAGTGCACGACCCCGTCCACGACGTAGGTCGGGTCCGAATGGGTGGTCGGGCGCGTCGTCTCGATACACCCGCCCTGGTCGACGGCGACATCGACGATGACGGACCCCTTCTTCATGAGCGCCAGTGTGGCGCGCGTCACGAGGCGTGGTGCCGAGGCTCCCGGGATCAGGACCGCGCCGACGAGGAGATCGGCGCGCCGCGCCGCCTCGGCAACGTACGCTCCGGTCGAGTAGACCGTCGTCACCTGGCCGCGGAAAATGTCGTCGAGATAGCGCAGACGCGGCAGGGATCGGTCGAGGATGGTGACGCGAGCGCCGAGACCGAGCGCCATGCTGGCCGCGTTGATGCCGACGGTGCCGCCGCCCAGGATCGCCACATCGCCCGGCGGAACGCCCGGCACGCCCGCGAGCAGGACGCCCCGCCCTCCGAGCGGACGCTGGAGGTTGTACGCTCCGACCTGAATCGCCATCCGGCCGGCCACCTCGCTCATAGGCGTGAGCAGGGGCAGCCCACCCTCTCCATCGGTGATCGTCTCGTACGCGATGGCGGTCACGCCCGATTCGATCAGCGCCTTCGTGAGTCGCGGCGCGGGCGCGAGGTGCAGGTAGGTGAACAGCACCTGTCCTCTGCGGAGCATCCGGGTCTCGGACTCCAGCGGCTCCTTGACCTTGACGATCAGATCGGCGCGCCTGAAGATGGCCGCCGCATCGGAAACGATCACGCCGCCCGCCTGCTCGAAGGCATGATTCTCGATGCCGCTCCCGGCCCCCGCGCCGTCCTGCACCAGGACCTGATGCCCCGCCTCCACGAGCGCCGCGACCCCCGCCGGCACCATGCTGACGCGGTATTCGTTGTCCTTGATCTCCTTTGGCACTCCAATCTGCATCGTCGTGTCCCGGCGCCGCCAGGCGCCCTCCCGCGTGGATCAGTTGTTGTCGATCTGTGCCTTCTGCAGACGGCCGGAATAGTCGACGTAGATGGTCTTCCACTCCGTGAAGATCTCGAGCGCCGTCTGGGCGGCCCCCTCGCGATGCCCATTGCCGGTCCTTCGCGTCCCGCCGAAGGGCAGGTGGGTCTCCGCGCCGATGGTCGACGAGTTGACGTAGGTGATGCCGGTCTCGAGGTCGCGCGCGGCCACAAACGCCCGATTGACGTCCTGGGTGTAGATGGAGGACGAGAGGCCATACAAGGTGTCGTTGGCGATCTTGAGCGCGTCGTCGAGACCGTCGGCGGCGAGAACGGAGAGCACGGGTCCGAAAATCTCCTCGCGAGCGAGACGCATCTCCGGCACGACGCCTGCGAAAATCGTCGGAGGAAAGAACCAGCCGCGGCCATACTCGGACTTGGTCAGGCGGACCCCGCCCGTGCGAAGGTCGGCTCCTTCGTCCCGGCCGATCTGAACGAACTCCATCGTCTTCTTGAGCTGGGCTTCGTTGACCAGCGGGCCGATGTCGACGCTCTCGTCGAGCGGATCCCCCACCTTGAGACTCTCGACGCGCTCCGTCAGGCGCGCCAGAAACTCGGCGAGAACCTTCTTGTGAACGATGATCCGGCTGGTGGCCGTACAGCGCTGACCCGCCGTCGCGAAGGCGCCCCACACGGCGCCGTCCACGGCGAGGTCCAGCCGCGCGTCGTCCATGACGATCATCGCGTTCTTGCCGCCCATTTCGAGAGAGACGCGCTTGAATTCCTCGGCGCACGCGATGGCAACGGCGCGACCAGTCTCCGAGCTCCCGGTGAACGAGATCAGCGCCACTCCCGGATGGCGCAGAAGGGTAGCGCCGGCGCTCGCCCCTCCGGTCACGTAGTTCACCACGCCTCTCGGAATCCCGCATTCCTGCGCGATCTTGACGAGCTGGTAGGCGGGCAACGGAGCATCGGACGCGGGCTTCAGCACCACGGTGTTTCCGCAGACGAGGGCCGGGATCAGCTTCCACGACGGGATCGCCATCGGAAAATTCCAGGGGGTGATCAGTCCGCAAGGACCGACCGGCATCCGCGTCGTGAAGCAGGCTTTGTTCGGGAGTTCCGAGGGGGTCGTCCACCCGCACAGCCTGCGGCCCTCTCCCGCCATGTAATAGCAGACGTCGATCGCCTCCTGGACGTCTCCGCGCGCCTCGCGCAAGGGCTTCCCCATCTCGCGCGCCATCTCGCGTGCGTAGTCTTCTTTCCGACGGACGAGGATCTCGCCCATGCGGAAGATGTATTCGGCTCGCTTCGGTGCGGGGACCCCACGCCAACGAAGGAAGGCGCGCGTGGCGGCCTCCGCGGCTCGATCCACGTCGGCCGCCACCGAGTCCTGGAAGAGCCCGATGATTTCGCTGCGATCGGCCGGACTACGGTCCTCGAAAACCGCCGCGGCTTCCGATTCGACCCATTCGCCGTCGATGAAATTGCGGTAGGCCTTTGGCTCGGCCATCTCTCGCGGCTTGCCCCCGACTCCCGCTGGAGCGCGGAAGTCCTTTGATGCCAATCTGATGGATGCGGGATGCTAGCAGAGCGTGAAACGCCGGTCAAGGAGGCAGGACGAGGGGACCGTCAGTTGCTGATCGAGCACCCGGAGAATTCGGCCAGGAACTTCAGCTGCCGCGCGATGCCGCGGCACATTTCGGAACGCTCGACGTCCTTCAGCGCCTCAAAGACCCTCGAGAGCCCGACCCACGCCTCGTATGAATCATGATCCGCTTCGAGGCGCCGGCAGAACGCGCGCAGCGCTCCGAGAAGGTCTTCGTGTTTCCGAACAAGGACGGGGAACTTCCGCGTGGAGATTTCGCCCAGTGGCCGGTGTCGCCGTATTCGCCGTATGTGCTCTCGCTCTATCAGGTGGGTGTCCGGATGGTGGGGGGTGTTTCGAGGAGTTTTCATCGTGTCACCGGCCACTGGGTCGAATCCTCCAAGTTCTCGCATTTCGTCTTTCACGTTTCCGGGCTGTTCAACCAATCCGCCCGGTTGCGCACGGAATAGCAATCGGCGTGCCGCAATTCGAAGCCGGCGCACCAGCCATTCAGGGATCTTCAAACGACCCGTTTTTTCAATGAGTTAGCGATTGATGGATTCGACGTTCCAAGGCACGCCAGGATGGCGTGAGCGGCGCGAGCGTGGCGAATTGGCGTGGCAGGCGGACGTCTGCGTGTCAGAGTTGTCCGGGGACGATCAACGACGCGAGGCGGTGACCAGGGCCTTCAGTTCCTTGATCCGCGCGGAGACATCACGATAGGTGGAGTCGACGCCGTAAACCTCTGTATAGAGGCCCAGGGCCTGGTCGAGCTCGCCTTTCTCCTTGAGAACCTCCGCCATGTCGTAACGGAGACCCACGGTCTGCTGTTCGTCCAGGCCGGGGTGATCGAGCCCCCGCCGATACCACTTCAACGCCAGATCGGGCAGGCCCTTATCACGGAAGCACAGACCCAGGATGCCGCAGCACTCGAGCGTACGAGACGGATCGCGCGCGGCGAACTGCAGCTCGCCGATGGCTTCGTCCACCAGGCCCATCTCCTTGTAGGCGATCCCCAGGTTGTAGTGAGTGTCGAAGTCGTCCGAGTCGACTTGCTGGGCGACGCCCTTCTTGAACGCCTCGAAGATGTCCTCGAAGGAATGGGCCTGTCCGTCCAGAGCATCCTTGTCGCGGACATGTTCCCGCTCCTGCTCTTCGGCCAGGCTCGCATCGAGCTCCGCCGCCAGATCGAAGAAATCGCCCCCGGCGGCGGGCTCCTGCTTCTCGACGCGGAAGACAGGCCGGGGGCGAGACGCATGCGGAGCGGGTCTTGCCTGCTCAGCAGGCCGCGACTTCCCGGTCAGCGCCTGCTCGACTTCGAAGTCGACATCCTCCGGCGCGGCCTCGGGCGCCTTCTTGCCCTTCGGAGGCTTCGCAGGCGCGGAAGGCTCGGGCCGATCCAGACGGGCAAGACGCTCCTTGACCGACTTGCTTTCCGGATGCTGCTTGCGAAGCTGAAAGAGGACCTGACGGGCCTCGTCAATCAATCCTTGCTCGATATAGAAATCGACCTCGCCCAGCTTTTCGTCGTCCGGCTCGGCGGCCGCCCGCGCCGGAGGCGTCGCGGTCTTCTTGCGCCGCCGATCGGGGACCGGCTCCGGCTTCTGTTCCGTATCGACTTCTGGCTCGTCGAGGCGGAAGAGATCGTCCTCGAACGGGTCCGGGGCCGTGGCGGCCGCCTTCGGGATCTCCTCGGGGGCCTCCTCCTCGATCCGTTCGGCGACCAGCGGAACCTGAGTGCGCGCCGTCGTGGCGGCGAAATCGGGCTCCGCGGACCCGACCTCTTCCGTGACGGAGATGGAGTCGTCCTCCATCTCGATTTCGATCTCCTCGTCATCGCCGAGAGACAGGGATTCGTCCGAGATCGTCAGCGGCGCCGGTCCCGCGGGCCTGGCCTGGGGCGATGCGGCTCGGACCGGCGCGGGCTTGGCGGCCGGTTTGGCAGGCGACGGGCTTCGATCCTTTCCGCTGGTGGCGGGACGCGCGGGGACGGGTGGCGCCGGCGCGGCGGCCGCGACGCCCTCGGCAATTCCCTTGAGCAGGGGCGATTCCGGATCGATGCGCAGCGCCTCGTTGACGATCTCTCTGGCGTCCGCCTCGCGCCCCTGCGCGCGTCGCTGATCGGCGAGCGCGAGACACTCGCGCACGGCGGCGTCCGTGTTCCCCTCGCTGAGGAAGATCTCCTTCAGCTTCTGGCGCGTCGCTTCATGCTGCGGATAGCGATCGAGGACCGCACGCAACTGCTCGCGCGCCTTGTCCTGGAGCCCGTACTTGACGAAGACGTCCGCCTCGGTGAGGTGCTCGCTGACGAAGTCCTCGTCCACCGGCTCGCCGCCCGGCTCCGCCGCCTGGATGTCCTGAATCCGGCTGTCGGGACCGTAGGCCGCGTCCTCGGCGTCGCCGCTGGCGCCGAGATCGGCGGGTGCCGCGTCAGGCTCCTCCTCGACCACCAGCGTGTCGTCTTCCAGGCTGAAGATCTGGTCCGCGCTCTCGCGCTCCTCCTCCGCGTCGCCGATGACCGGCGCGGTCGCCACCACCGGCGACGGCGCCACGCGTGGAGGCGTCGTCACGGGCGGGGCCGCTGCGACCGCGGGGGGTGGGGCGGCGCCCGCGGACCCGGGATGCTCGATCTCGTCGCGAAGTCCCTGAACCACGACGTCCCCGGGACGCAGACTGGTCAGGCGGGGCAGAATCTCCCGGGCGCGATCCAGTTCGCTCGCGTCGATCAGGACCCGGGCGAGACGCATCAGGATCGTGCCCTCCGCGGCGGGGTTCTCCTCCTTGCCCGCGATTTCCGCGCGGGTCCCGAGGGCCTGGCGATGCGTCGGATTCCTCTTCAGGAATTCATCGACGAACCCGCCCGCTTCGGCAACGCGCGATTCGACCAGCAGCCGCGCCACCAGCCGCTCAAGCGACGTCCAGGCGTTGGACGATCCATCGCGACCGGCGTGGAACCGCGCGACGATGATCAGCGCTTCCGGAGTGAGATCGTCGTCCAGCCCGGAACCCTCGGCGACGCGCTGGAATCCGGTCGCCGCCTCTTCGTGACGCCCGGCACGACGCAGGGCCTCGGAGTGAACCACCTGCGCGAGCGCGCTCCGGACCGCGTTGGTCGCGATCTCGGCCGCCACCGCCAGAGCGTCCGCGGGAATCGCCTCCACCTTCACGATGGCGGTCAGGAGCACCGAGGCGACCTCGGTTCCGGCCGGGGCGGCCTTGACCGCTTTGCGCACCAGCTGGATGGTTTCGTCGAGGGCGCCACGCGCGGCGGCGAGGCGCGCCACGTTGCAGTACTCTCTCGCGGCATCCTCCGGCTTTGCGGAGCGCGAGAGCAGCTCCGCCAAAGTGTTACGGACCTTGTGGTTTTCGGGGTCGACCTCGAGAACCTTGCGCAGGGCGTCGGCCGCCTCCGGCCCCTGCCCCTGCCGCATGAGGGCTTCCGCCACCTGGATGAACTGCGTCTTCGCCTCGGTGGTCAGGCCCTGCTGCTGGTACAGCTCGGCCAGCTTCTGCTGGCACTCGAGGTTTTTCGGATCGATCTTGCAGATCTTCTTGTACATCGCGATGGCCTTCAGGAAGAAGCCATCCCGGGCGTAGAAGTCGGCGATGCGCAGGAATTGCTTGAGGGCATCGGGGACCTTGCCCGCCCGGACCAGGAGGTCCCCCAGCTTGTTCACCACGTTCATGTCGCGCGGGTTGTCGTCGGCGAGCTTCTTGTATTCGGCGACGGCCTCCGCCATCTTGCCTGCCTTCACGAATTTCTCGGCGGTGGCCAGACTCCGGGCGCGATCGAAGGCGGGCATCGTTCACCTGCTCCAGTCGGCGGGAGCGGCTTCACGCGTCCGCGGTCCGCGCATCACGCCGCGGAACGTGGTGCGATGGATCGGACTGGCGCCGTGGCGTCGCAAGGCCCCCAGGTGATCGGGGGTCCCGTACCCTTTGTTCGCGTCGAACCGGTAGCGCGGCCAGCGCTGATGACAACGTTGCATCAACGCGTCGCGGTGGACCTTGGCCACGATCGAGGCCGCGGCGATCGAAGCCGACAACCGGTCGCCGTGCACCAGGCCCTCCTGGGGCCGTTCGACACCGGGGATCGTCAAGGCGTCCACCAGGACGAAATCCGGGGCCGTGCGCAGCGCATCGAGCGCGCGTCGCATGGCGGCGTGCGTGGCGCGCAGGATGTTGATGGCGTCGATCTCATCCGCCTCCGCCTCCCCGATCCCCACCGCGAGAGCGCGCTCCAGAATCCTCCGCCCCAGGACCTCGCGCTGCGCCGCGGTCAGCAGCTTCGAGTCGCGCAATCCGCTCACCGGCCGGGCGGAATCGAGGATGACCGCTCCGGCCACCACCGGACCCGCCAGGCTGCCCCGTCCGACCTCGTCGACCCCGGCGATAAGACGGAAGCCCCGCGCCTTCAGTCGGCGCTCGTGGGACATTCCGGCGAAGGGGCCGCGCATGGGCGCTAGCCCTCGGAGCGCTCCTCGATGCGTGCCGCCTTCCCCTTGCGGCGGCGCAGGTAGTACAGCTTGGCGCGCCGGACGCGACCCCGCTTGACCACCTCGATCTTGCCGATCACCGGAGAGTAGAGCGGGAAGATCCGCTCGACCCCGATGCCGTCGGACACCTTGCGGACGGTGAACGTGGCGCCGGTTCCACCGCTCTTCATGGCGATCACCAGGCCGTTGAACACCTGGATGCGATCCTTCTCGCCTTCGCGGACCTTGACGTGCACCTTCACCGAGTCGCCCACCTGGAGGGCCGGCGGCTGGGTCTTGATCTCCCTGTCCTCGATCATCTTGATGATGTCCATGCTCTCCTCGTTTCCCTGTGCTGTCTTCAGTGCTCCGCGGCCGGAAGACCGCGAGTCCTCAGACGCCGGATCAGATCGGGTCGCTCCTGCGCCGTCCTCTCCAACGCCATCTCCTTCCGCCATGCATCGATGCGCGCGTGATCCCCGGACAACAGCACCTCCGGCACTCTGTGACCGCGAAAATCGGCCGGCCGCGTGTACTGCGGGTGCTCCAGGGTCCCGTCGGAGAACGAATCCCGGCTCGTCGCGTTCTCGTCGCCCAGGGCGCCGGGCACCAGCCGCGTGATCGCGTCGATCATCACCAGTGCGGGAATCTCTCCGCCCGTGAGGACGTAGTCGCCGATCGAGATCGATTCGTCCGCCAGGTGCGAGCGCACCCGATCGTCGACGCCTTCGTACCGTCCGCAAAGGAGGATCAGCCGGTCGTGACCCGAGAGCCGTCGCGCCGCGTGCTGGTCGAACGGGGCTCCCTGCGGGCACAGCAGGATGGTGCGCGATCGGGACGCCGGATGGCGCTGCTCGATCGCCTCCACGGCGGCGAACATGGGCCCCGGCATCAGCACCATGCCCCCGCCGCCGCCATACGGCGTGTCGTCGACCTTGTGATGCCGATCGGAGGCGAAATCGCGCAGGTCGTGCACGCGCACCGAGACGAGGCCGGCGTCGCGCGCGCGCTTCAGGATGCTGAACGCGAGCGGGCCTTCCACAATGCCCGGGAACGCGGTGACCACGTCGAATTCCATCACAGCTCCAAAAGCCCCTCGGGCGGATCGACGGTGATGATCCGCGCGCGCCGGTCGATGCGCGTGCAGATCGAACGCGCCGCCGGGATCAGCAACTCTCGACTCGACTGCGGCACCGGTTCCGCCCCCTCGACCACCAGAAGCGGCGCCCCGCCGGTCTCCACCACGCGCCGCACCACTCCCAGGTCGCGACCATCGCTCGTTCTGACCCGCATGCCGACCAGTTCGAAAATATAGTAGGCGCCCTCCGGGAGGTCAACCAACCCGTTGCAGGGCATCAAGATATCGAGACCCTCGAGGGGCGCCGCCTCGGCGGCCGTATCGACCCCCCGGAACTTGACCACGACCTTGTGGCCGTAGGTCTCGTAGGTCTCGATCTCACGGAGGTTTGCGTCGTCCCCCGCCCTGCCCACCAGGACCTCGCGGTGACCCTCGAGCTGGTCAATCCCGCCCCTGACGAGGCTCGCCGTCATCCGGCCGTCGGCGCCCCTGAGCCGCAGATTCGTCGCGACCGGGACCGTCTCAGCACCGGGGGCGGCCACCCGACCGCGGGCCACGGCGCTACTCGACGATGTCGAGATCGTAATTGCGGTCATGTTTCTCGCCGGCCAGATCGAGCAGGGCGCGCATGGCCTGCACGGTCCTTCCCTGCCGGCCGATCACGCGCCCCATCTCCTCCCGCGCGACCTCCAGCTCGACCACCTCGGCATCCTCGTCGTGGACCAGCCGCACGGTGACGCTCTCCGGCTGATCGACGAGCCGACGCGCCACGTCCCCCACCCAGGAGGCCACGTCCGGACCGCCGCGCTCGCGCGGGCTCACGCCCGCGACTCGCGCGCCCGCTCGATGAGGGAACGCACCGTGTGCGACGCGTGCGCCCCGCGGCGGATCCATTCCTCCGCCTTGGCGAGATCGAGACGGACGACCTCGGGATTACGCGTCGGGTCATAGACACCGAGCTGCTGCGTCACGCGCGAACCGGGCGTGCGCGCCGACTCCGACACGACGATGCGATAGAAAGGACGATTCTTCGAACCCGCTCGATACAGCCTGATCGCCAGCACCGACACACCTCCTGCGCCCCGGGGCGCTTCGTCTAACGTGGGAACGACCGCCCCGTCCGCATCAGGTCCCGGAGGTTGGTCCGCCGGCCCTGCGTCTGGAGCGACTTCATCATTCTCTTCATCTGCTTGAACTGCTTGACCAGCCGGTTGACGTCGTTCACGGAGGTCCCCGACCCGCGCGCGATACGCAGCCGCCGGCGCCCGTCCAGGATCTGCGGCGAGCGGCGCTCGATCCGGGTCATCGAACCGATGATCGCCCGCGAGCGCTTCATTCCCGCCTCGTCGATCTCCGTTCCCTGGAGCGCCGACGCGCCGGGCAGGAGCCCGATGATCTGCTTGAGCGACCCCATCTTCCCCATTCGATCGATCTGGTCCGCGAGATCGTCGAAGGTCAGCTCGTTGCTCCGGAACGCGCGCGCCGCCTTCTCCGCCTCCTCCACCGTGGCGATCGACTCCGCCTTCTCGATCAAGGTCAGCACGTCGCCCATGCCGAGGATGCGCGACACCACGCGGTCGGCGTGGAAAGGCTCGAGATCCTCGACGTGCTCGCCGGTCCCGACGAATTTGACGGGGACTCCCGTCACCTGCCGGACCGAGAGGGCGGCGCCGCCGCGCGCGTCGCCGTCCGTCTTGGTGAGGATGACGCCGGTGAGGGACAGGCGCGTGTGGAAGGCGGTGGCGGATCGCACCGCGTCCTGACCGGTCATGGCGTCGGCCACGTACAGGATCTCGGTGGGACCGCAGAGGTCCTTGAGAACGCCGAGCTCGACCATGAGCTCTTCGTCGATGTGCAGGCGTCCGGCGGTGTCGACCAGCACGGGGCTGCGGCCGGTCTGGCGCGCCTCGCGCAACCCCTCGCGGCATGCGGCGACCGCGTCGCCGCCCGGCGGGGCGGTCATCACCGGCACCCCGATCTGCGTTCCGAGGATCTTGAGCTGATCGACGGCGGCGGGGCGACGCACGTCGGCCGCGACCAGGAGCGGGTTGCGCCCGCGCTCGCGCAGGTGGCGCGCCAGCTTCGCGGTGGTGGTGGTCTTTCCCGAGCCCTGCAGCCCCACCATCATCAGGACGGTGGGCGGTCTTGAGGACTCCGAGAGCCGCGCCGCCTGCCCTGGATCGAGCACCGCCACCATCTCGTCCCGGACCAGCTTGATCACCTGGTGACCGGGCGTCAGGCTGCCGAGAATCTCCTGCGTCGACGCCTTGGCGCGCACCCGGTCGATGATCTCCTTGACGACCTGCACGTGGACGTCCGCCTCCAGGAGCGCCAGGCGGATGCCGCGCAGACCTTCGTTGAGCTCCGTCTCGGTCAGGTGACCGTGGCCGCGGAGGTCGCGGAAGACCGACTGCAGGCGATCGGTCAGGGCTTCGAACATGGCGTTGCGGGGCGTGGCCGCTCAGACGAGCGACAACAGGTGCCCCATCTTCTCCTTCTTGGTCTTCAGGTACTTGCGCGACGCCTCGTTGGGCGCCACCTCGAGCGGGACCCGCTCGACGATCTCCAGGCCGTAGCCCCGCAGGGCCGAGAACTTGCCAGGGTTGTTGGTCAGGACGCGGATCCGCGAACAGCCCAGGTCGCGGAGGATCTGGGCGCCGATGCCGTAGTCGCGCTGATCGGCCTTGAAGCCGAGCTTGTGGTTCGCCTCGACGGTGTCCTTGCCTTCCTCCTGCAGCTCGTACGCGCGCAGCTTGTTCAGGAGCCCGATGCCGCGGCCTTCCTGACGAAGGTAGACGACGATCCCCTTCCCCTCGGCCGCGATCACCTCCATCGCCCGATGCAGCTGCGGTCCGCAGTCGCAGCGCATCGAGCCGAACACGTCACCCGTCAGGCACTCGGAGTGCACGCGGACCAGCACGCGATCCTCGGGCTCGATCTCCCCGAGCACCAGGGCGATATGCGTCTTCTTCTCGATGTGGCTGCGGTAGGCGACCAGCCGGAAGCGTCCGAAACGCGTCGGAAGCCAGGGCTGCGCGACGCGCTGGACCAGGCGCTCCGTGTTCATCCGGTGGCTGATCAGATCGGCGATGGTGATCATCCGGATCTTGTGACGCAGCGAGAAGGCGATCAGGTCGGGCCGGCGCGCCATGGTGCCGTCCTCGTTCATGATTTCGCAGATCACCCCGG
>Ga0134121_10000718_pt1 | contig 35080 bp, 30 predicted proteins | sample KB301_FD_96463 | JGI IMG/M metagenome (GOLD analysis project Ga0134121, IMG submission 96463) | Terrestrial soil microbial communities without Nitrogen fertilizer from Kellogg Biological Station, Michigan, USA - KB3-0-1 | ecosystem: Environmental > Terrestrial > Soil > Unclassified ...
GCCGTGCTTCTTGATGTACACCCAGAGCTTCTTCGCCACCTCGCTGCGGGGGAGGGGCTTCGCGCCGGTCACCTTCGCCAGCTCGTCGCTGGGCTGAAGGGGCTTCATGAACGCGCTGTTTGCTTTCTTCGCCATGGCGTCTCTTATCTCCTCTTCGCGAAACAATCGCTGCAGTACACGGGACGGTCGCCGCGGGGCTTGAAGGGAACCTGGGTCGGCTTCCCGCACTCGCCGCAGATCGCGCTGAACATCTCGCGGGGCCCGCCGCCGCCGCCGCGACCGCCGCCGAAGCCGCCGCCGCCGCCGCCGCCCCGACCACCACCGCCGCCGCCGCCGGCCGCCTTCTTGGCCGCCCGGCACGGAGCGCACCGCTTGGGCTCGTTCGTGAACCCGAGCTGCGCGAACCGCTCCTGCTCGCCCGCCGTGAACGTGAACTCCGTTCCACAATCGACGCACGTCAACTGCTTGTCCGTGTACATGGCTAAACCCCGAATGAGCCTACGATTTCTCTCGCCGACCTGCCGGCGGGGAACAGCTGTCAATTACAATCCCTTCACCCGCAGTAGGCAAACAAAATCGTACCTCACTATTTTTCACGCCCGAGGTATTCCGCCTCCAAATCCTCGAGCTCGACCTTTACCGCCGCCTCCTCCGCCCGCGCCTCGCGGATCCGGTCCGGATTCAGGTACACGTCCGGCCGAGTGAAGGAGTCCTGCAGCCCGCGAAGCCGCGATTCCGCGGCCATGATCCGCGCCTCGAGTTCCTCGGTTTTCAGTTTCGAAAACCGCGAATGGACGGGCTTGACCGGCGGCGGAGCGGAGGCGACCACCGGCTTTTTCGACGGCTCGGGCCGCCCCTTCGGCGCCGCCGCGCGCCGGCGCTCGCGGCGGTCGAGGGCGGCCGCGAATCCGCCTTCCGTCACGTGGGCCTCGCCGCCTTCGATCCAGATCATCCGGTCCGCCACCTGCTCGACGAAGTAGCGGTCGTGGCTGACGACGATCAGCGTCCCGTCGTACACGGCCAGCGCCAGCTCCAGCGCCTCTCGGCTCGGAACGTCCAGGTGGTTCGTCGGCTCGTCGAGCAGCAGGACGTTGTTTCCCTCGATCAGCAGCCGCGTCAGCATCAGCCGCTTCCGCTCGCCGCCCGAGAGCACCCGGAGGGGCTTGTCGACGTCGTGCCCCACGAACAGCATCGCCCCGAGCAGATTGCGCAGCTGCTGCTCGGTCCGCATCGGCGCGGCGGCGCGGAGGAACTTGTAGGGCGTCGAGTCCTCGTCCTCGAACGTTTCGTGCTGCGTCAGGATGCCCTGCCGCACCCGTTTGCCCCAGTGGATCTCGCCGCCGAGCGGCGTCACCTCGCCGAGGAGCGCCTTCAGGAGCGTCGTCTTGCCGGCGCCGTTCGGACCGGCGACGCCGATGACTTCGCCGCGCTCGACGTCCAGGGTGAGGTCCTTGAAGAGCACCCGGTCGCCGTAGCCGGCGGAGAGGTCGCGGAGCTTGAGGATCATCGCGCCGGGACTTTCGCCCGCCGAGAGGTCGAGGTCCATCACGCGCGCCCGCTCCTCGGGCCGCTGCAGCCGGTCGAGCCGCTCGAGCCGCTTCTTTCGTCCCGCCGCCTGCTTGGCCCGCTGGCCCGCGCCGTACCGGCGGATGTACTCCGCCTCCTTGTCGATGTACGCCGCCTGGTTGTCGTACTCGCGCCTCGCCGCCTTGATCCGCTCGTCGCGGAGCTCGCGGGCCCGCGTGTACGCCGCCGGGTAGCGCCAGAGCTTGCCCGTCTCGATCTCCCAGGTCTCCGACGACAGCCGGTCCAGGAACGTCCGGTCGTGCGACACCAGGATGGCGCTCGCCTGGCTGTCGATCAGGAACTGCTCGAGGAAGAGGATGCCGTCGATGTCCAGGTGGTTCGTCGGCTCGTCGAGCAGCCAGAGGTCGGGCTCCATCATCAGGAGCCGCGCGAAGGCGACGCGGCCGCGCTCGCCCCCGCTCAGCGTCGTCATCATCTCGTCGTGGCGTTCCGCGGGGAAGCCGATGCCCTCCAGGATCTTGTCCGCCCGGTGCTCGACCTCGTAGCCCCCTTTCGCCTCGAAGCGCGTCTCGATGTCGGCGAGCTTCGCGAGCAGCTTCGCCGAATCCTCGCCCGCGTGCTCCAGGCGGTGATGGATGTCGCGCATCTGGTGCTCGAGGTCCGCCAGCTCGGGGTCGGCGGAGACGACGGCTTCGCGGACCGTGCAGTCGGGCGGGAACTTCGGATCCTGCTCCAGCGCGGCGATGCGGAGCCCGCGCTTCCGGTTGAGCGTGCCCTCGTGGTCGTCGTCGCCCAGGATGATGCGGAACAGCGACGTCTTGCCGGTGCCGTTGGCGCCGATCAGGCCGACCCGGACGCCCTCCGCGAGCGTGAATTCCGCATCGCGGAAGAGGAAGCGGGCGCCGACCTGCTTGCCGAGATTCGCCGCCGCGAGGAGACTCATGGAGAGGGGAATCTTAGTGACTATCGGCCCGGCAGGGAAGAGGGAACTACTTCGGCCAGGTGAGATTATCGCGGAGGAACTCGAGGCCCGACCGGGCCCAGTCCTGCTCGGCGGCGTTGAGCGCCTCGTCGACCCGCGCCATGAACGCCGCCCGGCGCTTCGGCCAGGCGATCGCCCACTCCTCGGTCAGGCCCTGCCGCACGTCCGGGTTCGCCTCCCGCGGCCGGACCCGGAGCTTTCCGTCGACCAGTTCCAGATTCGTGATCTCCAGGTCGACGCTCCGTCCCTGAGCGCTCCAATGCTCCGCAGGGGCGTCGAGGGACAGCTCCTCGCGGTCCGGGGTCCTGAAGTAGGAGTCGGTGCCGATCCAGATCGCGATCCGGCCGCAGCGATCCCCTCGGTACGCCTTTTCGATGGTGATGCCCGGCAGCATCAGCGTGTGGCTCCAGGCGCCGTCTTCGCCTTCCGACACCAGCTCGCCGATTCCGTCCTGGACGTGGTGGCGGGTCCTGCCGTCCCGGGAGACGGACCAAGCCTCGACCAGCCTGAAGTTGCGATGGTGGTGAAAGGCGGCGAGCGAGCTGTCGGCCCTCAGGATCCGGGTGAACTGCTCCCCGTCATCGACGTCGGCCTCGATCCGGAGCCTTCCCTGGGGATCGTACCGGAAGAACTTCCGTTCCTGCCCGTCGTCGGAGTACCGCTTCTCGCGCCAGTAGTCGCGGCGCTTCCGATCTTTCGGAGGGACCACGATGAACGTGCTGGCGTGGTATTCCAGCGTGTCCTCGATCAGCCTCCACGAGGGATCCACCGGCTCGAAGACGTGGCCGGCCTGCAGGCACACCGCGAGGAGCGCGATCATCATTCCCTTGGACGTAACGAAGGGGGCCGGGTTCACGCTCCCGAAAAAAAAGAGGGGCGCTCTTTCGAGCGCCCCTCTTGGAATCTGCGTCTCGGGAACTACCAGTCGCGACGGCCCCGGCCGCCGCCCCCGCCGTAGCCGCCCCGGCCGCCGCCGCCCCCGCCGCCCCGAGGGCCGCCTTCGGCCTTTGGACGGGCTTCGTTGACGGTGATCGCGCGACCGCGGACTTCCTGCAGGTTCAGCGCCTGGATGGCCGCGTTGGCCTGGTTCTTGTCCGGCATCTCCACGAAACCGAATCCCCGCGACCGGCCGGTCATCTTGTCCATGATGATCGATACGGCGGAAACTTCCCCGTGCGCTTCAAACGCCTGGCGGAGATCATCCTCGGTCGCCTCGTACGACAGATTGCCCACGTAGATGTTCGTCATCTACAACCTCGAAAAAGAAAGAAACACGTACCCTGGGCAGGCAGGATTCGGAAGAGCGGACGGTGTGTCGCGTCAGCAGTCGAACCAGTCAACCCAACATCGTCAGTTTAACGCGGACGGGAGGGGACTTCAATCCCAAAAACCCCGACTGAATTCTAGGCCTCGTCGCCCTCGTCGTCGTCCTCGGCCTTATCGTCGTCGCCGTCCTCGTCGTCGTCGTCCTTGTCTTTGTCCTTGGCCTTGTCCTTGTCGTCGGCCTCCTCCTCCTTGGTCGCGGCCTTGGCGGCGGCCTTCTTGGTGGTGGCCTTGGTCTTCTTGGGCTTCACGACGAGGGCGCCCTTGGCGAACGCTTCGAAGGCCTTGTCGCGTCCTTCGGGCGTGGGCTCGAATTCGAGCACGGCGGCGTCGAGGTCGACCGGGACGAGGTACCAGCCGTCCTTGCCCTTGTAGGTCATGCGCGCGATGCGGATGCCGGTTTCGTGGATGAAGAGCTTGTCCGAGTCCTTTTCCCAGCCCTTCGGGACGCCGCTGGCCATGAGTGTCTCCTTCGGATGAGGTCGAAATTATACCGGCTGACGCGTCGGGCGCGCCAAAAAAAGCGGGAGGTTCCGCGGATCTCTATTTCCGCTGCCAGGAGAACTTCCGCTTCGTCTCCTCCTTCTTCGCGGAAGGCGGCGGTTCCGCCGGCTTCTCGTCTTCGGGAGGGGAGATGAGCGGAAGGTCGGCGGTCTCGTCCTGGTCCGCGGCGGCCTCGGCGCGGGCCGGCGCGGGAGGCTCGACGGCGGCCGGGAACACGCCCGACGGCGCCTCGGTGCGGCCGACGAACGAAGGCGGAGCTTCCTCGATCAGTTCCGGCTCCGCCTGCTCCGGCGGGCGCGGCTTGACCTGCGTCTTCGTGACGGGGGTGAACGCCGGCTCTTCCGCCGGAACTTCCTCGAGCGCTCCCGCCTCGAGCTGGGGCTCGGGCTCCGGAGCGGCCTCGGGCTCCGGCGCCGGGGCCGCTTCGGGCGCGGACCAGTCGGCCTGGGAGAGGACGGGCGCTGCGGTCTCGGCTTCGGGCTCCGGCGGCGGCGCGAAGCTGGAGGAGGTCGCCGAGAGCGGGGCGGCGGCCTCGGCCTCGGATCCCGTCTCCTCGAGCGACGACTTCAGCCGCTTCGCCCGGTCACGGAGGGCCGAGAGCGACGCTTCGATGGAGTCGAGGCTGTGGTCGAGATCGCCCGCGAGGTGGCTCGCCTCGTCGACGCGGGTCCGCACCGACTGGCTGGAGCGGAGATAGCGGGTCTTCTGGTCGTGTTCGGATCGCCGCATCTCCTCGAGGCTCTCCACGCGCTTCTGGAGCGTCTCGGTCTTGGACTTGTACGACGCGAGGGTCGCCTGGACCGCCGCGAGCGACGTGTCTTTCTCGGCCACGGCGCGGTCGGCGTTTTCCTGGAGCCGGTTCAGCGTCTCGGTGAGGCGGCGGCGCTCGCCGGCCTCGCGGTCGAGGGCCTGGCGGCCGTCGGAGATCAGGCGGTCCTTCTCGGCGATCTTGGCTTCGGTCTCCGCGCGGAGCGCGGCGAGGGCCTGCTGCTGTTGCTGGGTCGCCTGGTCGAGCTGGTTGCGGTCGGCCTGCTCGCGCTCGCGGACGCGGGAGTCGAACGCGTTGAGGTCGTTCAGGCGCTGGATCTCGACGGCGTCGAGCTTCTTCTGAAGGGCCTCGACCTTGCCGCGGTAGGTGGCGATCGACGCATCGAGCGCCTGGATCGTCTTGTCCTTCCCCTCGAGGGCGCGGGCGTGGGTCTCTTCGAGGCCGGATCCGCGCGCCTCGTGTTTTCGCTTCTCGGCCGACTCGCGGTCCGCGGCCTCGCGGAGCTGGGCGATCTCGGCGTCCTTGTCCTTGAGCTTGCGCTCCATTTCGGAGCGGAGGGCCAGGAGCTCGCGCTCGTGGCGGTCGCCTTTCTCCGCCGCCGCGCGAAGCTCGGCGACGGGGGCGCTGAAGCCGGAGAAGCCGGGCGAGGTCTCGACGGAGAGCGTGGGCCTCCCGCTGCGCGACTCGGCCAGCTCTCGCTCGAGGCTCTGGATCTTCGTCTCGAGCTCGCGGACACGGTTCGGCGCGGCGGTCGCGCCGCCGCCGGCGGCCTTGAGCTCGCCGTTGCACGTGGGACACTTGGTCGGCTGAGGCGACGAGTCGTCGCGGATGCGGTACATCTTGGCGCAGCTGGTGCACTCGAGAATCATCGCCTACCTCCCAACACGTCTCGACCCACCCGAAGGATCCCAGGCCCAGTCTATCAGCCCACCCATAGAATGGAATTGAATTCTGGTCGCGGTTCAGGCGCCGAGGGGTCCCGAACGACTACAGGGCGTCCTGATACTTCTGCGCGATGGTGTAGGCCATCTTCATGTACTCGGCGGCCGCCTTCCGGTTCGGCTCGGGCTCGTCGACCCACATCTGGGCGCGCGAGCGGCCGCGCGATGCCTGGAGGATGAACCCGATCGCGGTCTCGAGCACCTCGCGGGAGGGCGCGGGCGTTCCCAGCCCGTCCAGCACGCCGCGGAGCTTGCGGACGAATGCGCCGTACTGCGCGCGGATCTTCAGCACCTTTTCGAAGAGCGACAGCGCGCCCGCCGTGAACGCCTCGTGGTTGGCCTGGTTCTTGAACCGGAGGAGCTGCTCCATCGTCTTGCGCATCTCGAAGCCGTCCTCGGCGATCAGCGTGAGCACCTCCCACTCCTCGAACTTCTGCGCGGTCTCCTCGAAGAGCGTGCGGAGCTGGCCGACGCGTCGCAGGTCCAGCAGACGTTCGAGGTCGATGCCCTGCGCCTGCTTGCCCGACGGGATCTGGATCGACTCGAGGGTCGGAACCTCCTCCTCCTTCGGCGGAGGCGGCAGCGTGCGGGGCGCTCCCACGGGGGCCGGGCGGCCCGCGACCGCCATCGGGGTCGCGCTGACCTCGGTGGACGAGCGGCTTTCGCCGCCCGCGTTCACGGCGCTGACGACGTAGTGCTGCGGAAGGCCGTTGGTGAGCGGAAGATCGGCGTACGACGCGTCGCGGGGACTCGCGATCAGCATGTACGGGCCGCCCGGCGACCCCGAGCGCATGACCCGGTAGCGGGCGGCGGTCGGGACCGGCGTCCAGGAGAGCTCGATGCGCGCGTTGCCCGAGATCGCCGTGAGCCCCAGGGGCATCGACGGCGCGCCCACGGGCGTCGCCTTCGTGGGGAAGGAGTCGAGGCTTTCGCCGTGGGGATTCAGCGCGCTGACGACGAAGTGATACTCCGTCCCGTTGACGAGGCCGGTGTCGGTGTACATCGCCTCGGCGGGCTGCGCGACCGTCTGGAACGGCCCTTCGATCGACTCGGCCCGCTTGACGCGGTACTGCAGGGCGCCGCGGACCGGATCCCAGGCGAGCGACACCTCGCCGCTGGCGGGCATCGCCTGCAGGCCCGTCGGGACCGCCGGCGGCTGGACCGGAGAGCCCACGACCGCGGGCGAGTCCGGACTCTCGCCGCCCGCGTTCTCGGCGCTCACCCGGTAGTGATACGCGATCCCGTTCGCCAGGCCGATGTCCTCCCATCCGGGAGTGTCGGGGCTGGCGACGGTTTCGAACGGCGCGTCGAGCGACGGCGCGCGCTTCACGTGGTAGCACGTCGCGCCGGGGGAGGCGTTCCACGTGAGCGCCACCGTGCCCTGGCCGGGGGCGATCGCCACGCCGGTCGGGATCGGCGGCGGCGAGGTGGGCGTCGCGTGGACGGGCGCCGACATCGGGCCCTTGATGACGCCGGTGGCGGAGCGGACCGAGTAGTAGTACGTCGTCCCGTTCATCACGGCGGCGTCGAGATAGGACGTCTGCGGGATCCGGGCGATCGTCGCGTAGGGGCCGTTCGGGCTCGTCGCCCGCTTGAGGCTGTAGCCGGTCGCCGACGGCACCGGCTCCCACGAGAGGGAGACGCGGAAGTTTCCGGCGAGCGCGATGAGGCGCGAGGGCGCCGGCGGCGGCGGCACCGGCGTCGCCGTGACCCGTGCCGAGTGGGCGCTCCGGCCGCCGGCGTTGAGCGCATGGACGACGTAGTGGTAGGCTTTCCCGTTCTCCACGCCGTTGTCGATGTAGCTGAGCCGCGACACGTTCCCGGTGGTGGTGTAGGGGCCGCGCTTGTCGGTCGCCCGCTTGATCCGGTAGTAGGTCGCTCCCGGCACCGGGCTCCAGGAGAGCAGCACCTGGTTGTTCCCCGACGTGGCGGTGACGTTCGTCGGCACGTCGGGCGGATCGACCGGCGTCCCGTACGCCACCGACGAAGGGGAGCTCTCGCCGCCCGCGTTCACCGCGGTGACGACGTAGTAGTAGGTCTTGCCGTTCTCGAGTCCCGGGTCCTGATGGACGAGGCCGACGGAAGTGCCGATCGTGACGTACGGCCCGACCGGGGAGGCGGCGCGCTTGACGAGGTACGACGAGGCGCGCGCGGACGCCGCCCATTTGAGCTCGACCTCGTGGTTCGCCGGGGCCGCGGCCAGTCCCGTGGGGGGCGCGGGGGGCGCGATCGGCGTGGCCGACGCGGTGCCCGAATCGAGTCCTCCGCCGCCGGGATTGACGGCGTTCACGCGATAGTGGTAGGCCGTGCCGTTCGTCAGGCCCGAGTCGACGTAGCCGCAGCCCGGCACCGTGGCGATGGGCACGTACGTGCCCTCGGCCTCGAGCGAGCGCTTCACGACGTAGCTCGACGCGTTCTCCACGGCGGGCCAGTGGAGCGCGACCTGTCCGTTGCCCGCCGTCGCCTCGATCGCCGAGATGGGAGCGGGAGGCCCGACGGGCGTCGCGGGAATTTCGACGGAGTGGGGGCTTTCGCCGCCGGCGTTCAGCGCGGCGACGACATAGAAGAACGTCGACCCGTTCTCGGCGCCGCTGTCGATGTGGGTCGGCGTCGCGGGAGCGGCGATCGGCGTGTAGGGTCCGCCCGGGGTGTAGGACCGGCGGACCGAATAGCTCGACGCGCGGGGCGCGGGGGACCACGACAGCGTCACGCGGCCGTCGCCCGCGGAAACCTGCAGTCCGGTGGGCGCGGGCGGCGGCGCCATGGGCGTGGCCGTCACGGGCGTCGAGGCCGCGCTTTCCCCGCCGGCATTCAGCGCCACGACCACGTAGTGATAGGCGGTTCCGTTCGTGACGGTCGCGTCGGTGAAGGAGCACTCCGGTCCCGCGCCGATGGGATCGAACGGGCCGGCGGGGTTCGTCGAACGGCGGATGGAATATCCGGTCGCGCGCGGCGACGGATTCCAGGTGACCAGGACCTGATTCTTGCCCGCCGCGGCGGCGAGCCCCGCGGGGACGGCCGGCGGGGCGAGCGGGACCGCGGAGACGATCCCCGAGCGGGCGCTTTCGCCGCCGGCGTTGCGCGCGCTCACCGCATAGACGCAGGTCGTCCCGTTGGTGACCTGTCCGTCGATCGCCGAAGGGGTCGACGGCGTCGCGATGACGGCGAACGGACCTTCGGGTCCCGGCGCGCGATAGACGGCATAGCTCGACGCGTCGGGGACGATCTGCCACGTGAGGGCGACCGAGCCGTTGCCCGGCACTGCGGCAAGGCCCGCGGGAACGGCCGGGACCGTGACGGGCGTCGCGTGCACTTCCGGCGAGTAGCCGCCCTTGCCGCCTTCGTTGGTCGCGCGGACGACGTAGTAGTACGCCACGCCGTTCGACACGCCCGTGTCGAGGAACTCGGCTTCCGCCGGATGGGAGATCGCGGTGTAGGGTCCGCTCGGGGTCGTCGAGCGCATCACGCGGTAGCGTTCGGCGGTCGGGACGGGGCGCCACCGGAGCGAGATGCGGCCGTTGCCCGCCGTGGCTTCCAGGTCGGTGGGCGAGCCGGGCGGTCCCACGGGCGTCGCCGCGACTTCGGCCGAAGGCGCGCTCTCGCCGCCCGCGTTGCGGGCCGCGAGCGTGTAGTAGTACGTCGTGTCGTTGGTGAGCAGCAGGTCGGCGTGCGAGTTCCCCTCCGGATGGGCGATCGTCTCGTGCGGCCCGCCCGGCTCGATGGCGCGCTTGAGCACGTAGCTCGTCGCGCCTGCGACGGGAGGCCACGTGAGCATGACCCGCGTGTTGCCGGGCGCGGCGAACAGGGCGCCGGGGACGGGAGGCGGCGCGACGGGGGTCGCCGGGATGGGCGCGCAGGGCGCGCTCTCTCCTCCGGGATTCTGGGACGACACCGCGTAGAAGACCACCGTTCCGTTCGCGAGTCCGGTATCGGTGTACGACGGGCCGGCGGGATAGGCGACCGCGGTCCACGGCCCTTCGACGGCCGGCGCGCGATGGACGGTATAGCTCGCCGCGCCGGGAACGGAGCTCCACGCGAGCATGATCTCGCCGTTGCCGGCCGAGGAGACGAGCCCCGCGGGCGCGGAGGGCGGACCCACGGGGGTCGCGGGAATCGGAACGCTCGGCAGGCTTTCGCCGCCGGCGTTGAGCGAGCTGACCGCGTAGTAGTAGGTCGATCCGTTCAGGACGCCGCCGTCGACGCACGAGGGGGTGGGCGGGCCGGCGACGGTGGTGAAGGGGCCGGCCGGATCGGTGGCGCGGCGGACGGTGTAGCACGTGGCGCCGTGGACCGGGGTCCACATGAGCACGACGCGGCCGTTGCCCGGCGCCGCGACGAGTCCCACGGGGGTGGGCGGCGGGGCGACGGGCATCGTCTGCGCCTGCACCGACGCGGGGCTCTCCCCGGCGCCGTTCTGGGCGACGACGCTGTAGAAGTACGTCGTTCCGTTGGCGATGGTCGTATCGGTGAACGTCGTGTCGGGCGTGGAGACCGCGATGGCGAACGGCCCGCTCGGCGTCGTGCCGCGGAGCAGCTTGTAGCGGGCCGCTCCCGCGGACGGGCTCCAGGTGAGCGTGACCCGGCCGTTCCCCGCCGTCGCGGTCAGGCTCGCGGGCGCGATGGGCGGCGCCATCGGCGTGGCGTCGATCTCCGCCGACACCGGGCTTTCCACGCCCGAGGCGTCGACCGCGGCGACCATGTAGTAGTAGGTGGTGCCGTTCCGGAGATCGGTATCGGTGTGGCCGTCCTGGGTCGGCCGGGCGATGATCGCATAGGGACCGCCGCGCGTGATCGCGCGCCGCACGACGTAGGACGCCGCTCCGGGCACGGTGCTCCAGGTCAGCGAGACTTCGCCGTTGGTCGTGGATGCTTCCAGTCTCGCGGGCGCCGAGAGCGTCGCCGGCGCCGCGGGAGGCGTGCTCGCCGGCGGGGGAGGAGGCGCGGGCGGCGGCTCCTTCCGGCGCATGATGGAGGTCACGGGACCGGGCACCGGGTCGAGGGACGTCGGCGGCGGGGCCGGGGGCGACGTCATCTGCGCGTCGATCTCGGCGCGGAGCGCACGGCGGTACCGTTCGACGACGTTCTCGAACAGCTGCAGCTTCTGGGTCGCCTCGGCGCGGTAGCGATCGGGATCGGCGATCCACTTCGCGGCGACGTCGCGCGCGGTGGGCGAGACGGCGATGAATCCGAGGACCATCTCGAGCCGTTCGCGCGCATCCGGTCCCATCGGGTCGGCCGGAAGGAATTTGCGGAGCTCTCCGACCATGGGGTCGAGCTCGGTGCGGAGCGCCTGGAGCCGTTCAAGGACTTCGGGGTGGATGTCGGGGGCGCCCCGGCCGTCGCGGATGCGCTGGATCTCACGCCGGAGCAGGTTGCGCTCGTTGAAGGCGAGCGCGTAGGCTTCCCAGGTGCGGAGGGGGAGCCCGGCGGCCTCGAACAACGGCCGGCTTCTCTCCGCGACCTGTAGATCTTCGAAGACTTCGGGATTGAGATCCGCCATCTTTTTGGGACCCGGTTCGCGGTGGAAAGTCTGTCCGAAACCCCGGCCTAAGTCAACCCCATATTGGGTAACGATGATGGGGCTCGTCGGGATCTCAAAAAAGCAGAACCCTCGGTCGTCGCTGCAGAAATTCTTCCCGGAGTACGCGGGAGCGGCCGAATTCTTTCGTGGAAAGCGTGGGGTCTTTCGCCTCCGGCGGACGAAGCAAGGCGGAGAGGCAGGGATTCGAACCCTGGAGTCCGGTAACCCAGACTAACGGCTTAGCAAGCCGCCGCAATCGGCCACTCTGCCACCTCTCCGGGGACAGCGGGCACACTATAACAAGGCGCCCAACGCGTTGCACGCGTTAACTCCGCGCCTGCGAGCTCGTCAGGAATCGGGCGTGAGGCCACGCATTTCGGGAAGAGGGTCGGGCTCAAGCGAGAGCTGGAGTCCGGGGTCTCTTAGGGGACGTCCGACGCCTTGCGGGCCAATTCCTGGGTCGTCTCCTCGATGTCGTTGATCCGAGCCTTCACTCGGGTCACTGCAACGCCTCTCCTTGCGAGTTCCGCGTGCAGGGACCTGATGGCCTCATGAAGCTCGATCAGGTCGCGGCGCATCACTTCATGGCGGAGATGGATCTCGGCGTACGTCCGGACCTTGAGGCGGAGAAGGTCCGGATCCACGGGACTGAACAGAAAATCCGTCGCCCCGGAAACGTAGCCCCGGGTCATCTGAGCGACGGTTTGCTCGAATGCGGACGTGAAGATGATGGGGGTCACTCTCGTCCGATCGCGGTTGCGCAGAGCCTCGGCCGTTTCGAACCCATCCATCTCGGGCATGCGGACGTCGAGCACGATGACTCCGAATTCCTGGGCGGTGCAGAGGTCCAATGCCTGCTTGCCGGAGGAGGCAAGGATGACGTCGAACTCCTTCTCGAGGACTGCTTCGAAGGCGTACCGGTTGGCTTGGATGTCGTCGACCACCAGCACCCGCGGCTTACGCGGTGGGATTGTCATCAGCCGCCCTCCGATTTCCTCATGAGTACGATCCAGCTCCTGCTGGAATGTGCCGACCCTCGGCTCCGGATCGGGGAATCGATGTGGGGCCGAAGCCGAGAGGTCGATTCAAAAGTGCAGTAACGCGCGCCGGGATCGCGGTTCAGTAATTCGTAGAAAGGGGGGCCCTCCGGGAAGAACCATTTCAGCTTTTTCCAACGAGGTGGCAGATGGGGGCGACTCCACCGTCCTGAGCAAGGCGAAGGCCGAAAGGGCAATCGGCAATACTGGCCCTTTCGGCCTTTGCCATTTCATTCCACGACCATGCTTTGCTTTCCTGCCCCCTCATTGACGCTTGCACGCTTTGAGTCCGCGACGCGGAAGCCGGGACTTGCGGATGCTGGAAGCGATTGGGTATTCTTCTGCGGACGCATGACCATGTTCGGCCGGCTGCTGATTGCCGTCGTGTTGCTCGCGGGAGGGTGGGAGGCGGTCCTTCCTCAGATCGCGGACGCCGCGCCGACCTCATCGTGCCCGATCGGATCCCCGGACGGCGAAAATGACGCCGGAGAGGAGATCGGGCTTCAGGCGCCGGTGGATCTCGCCGCGTTGATTCCGCTCGAAAGCCGTCTGCTGCCGGACGACTCCCTCGTCGTCCCCTTCACGCTCGTCGTCCGATGCATCCCGCACGTGCCGAAACCGGCACTCCACGTCTAGTCGCGCCGCATCGTCGCGTCCCGCATTCCTCCCACGCTCTCAACTTTTCCGCATTCCGTGGTTGTCACCGGGGGCGGTCGACAGGGTCGCCACCGCCCCCGGTGATTCTTTCGCTGTGCAGCAGCTGATGGGCGGCTTCCTCGATGCGGTTCAGCCGGGCTTCGACCCGCGTCACGGTGATGCCCCGGCGCTCCAGTTCGGCGTGCAGGGACCGGATCTCCTCGTTGAGCTGCTCCACGCTCTGCCGCAGCGCCTCGTGGCGGAGGTGGATCCGGGCGTAGTTGCCGACCTTGAGCCGCAGCAGCTCGGGGTCCACGGGGCTGAGGAGGAAATCCGTGGCTCCCGACACGTACCCCCGCGTCATCTGGGCGATGGTCTGGTCATACGCCGTCGTGAAGACGATCGGCGTGATCCGCGTCCGGGCGTCCCGGCGCAGCGCTTCCGCGGTGTCGAATCCGTCCATCCCCGGCATCCGGATGTCGAGCACGATCACCGAGAACTCCTCCCGGCGGCAGAGGTCCAGCGCTTCCTTGCCGGAGCCCGCGAGCGTGACCTCGAAGTCGTTTTCCAGCACGGTCCGGTAGGTATACAGGTTGGCCGGGTGGTCGTCGACGACCAGGACGCGCGGCCTGGATGAGGGATCCCCCATACTTCAGTGAGCGGATCGGGCGCCGTCCGTTATGACGGTTTTGCAACGACGGGATCGGGGCGGGTCCCGAGCATGTCGCGCCACCGGTCGAGCATCGCGCGGGCCGTCGTCACCAGCTCGCTGAAGAGCAGCGGCTTGAAGTAGAAGGAATCGGCGCCGAGCTCGCGCGCCCGCGCCGCCTCCTCGGCGTGTTCCATGCCCGTCAGCACCATCACCGGAACCGTGGCGAGGGACGGCTGCGACTTGAGCCACTTCAGCACGCTCGTGCCGGGCCGCCGGCGGAGCCGGAGATCGAGCACGATGAGCGACGGCGGCGACTGCCCCTCGTGTTCGACGGCGCGGGCCCGGGCCGCCAGGACCAGGAGCGCCTGCTCGCCGTCGATCGCCACTTCGATGTTGGCCGCGGGCACACCGCAGCGCTTGAACGCTTCGCTCATCAGCCGCGCATCGGCCGGATCGTCCTCGATGAGAAGAGGACGGCACGAATCGATCAGTCCGCGGAACCGGGCTTCGAACCGTCCGGTCGGGTTTCCAAAGGCGCCCATGAATTCCCCCCTTTGCGTGAAGGGACATTCTTGAGTTGGGCGACGAGATCGCGCAACAAGAATACTTTCGAACCTAATTTGAACGCCCCGCGGTCAGTCGCGCCGGAACGCGGAGGCGGGAACGATCTCCTCCGGGCGGGTGGGGCTGGACCAGAGGAGGCTCAGGACGCCGCGGTCGCCGCCGTTGTAGTACTCGACTTTGAAGTCGTAAGCGCGGGCCGCGTCGAAGACGAACTCCGCCCGGCTCTCGGCCACGACCAGCCGGGCGGTCCAATCGTCGATCAACAGCTTCCCGTCGATCCACAGCCGGACGGCGTCGTCGTGCCGGACCCGGAACGCGTACCGCCCGGAGGCGGGCGCCTGGATCTTCCCGGTCCACCGCGCGGAGTAGACGTCCCCCCATCCTGCGACGGGGCCGCTGCCGGGAGTCCACGAGAAGTCGAGCGACGGGACCATCCGCACGACCGGACTGCCCGCCAGCATTCGATTCCGGTAGTATTCGGCGCGGAGACCCGAGATCGACGCCGCGCCGGGCGAGACGACCGGATCCGGCGACGTCCATCGCGGCAGGAGCAGGAGAAGACCGAGGAGAAGGAGCGCCGCCGCCGCAGCTTCCGGAAGGCGGGTCCGCCAGGCGAAGCGCCGCCGGTCCGCCCGCTTCACCGCTTCCATCGTGCACTGCTCGAACGTCGTTCCCGTCTCCGCGTTCCGGATCCGCTGGGCGACCTGCTGCTCGAAATTGCCCCGGTCGACGGAGAGACGGAGCGACAGGAGGTGATCGAGCGCCAGCTGCTCCTTGACGCTCTTCGCCGCGTTCGAATCGGATTCCAGGACGCGAAGCAGCTCCGCCGACTCCGACTCGGTCAGGCTGTCCCGGTCCTCCAGCCACTTCGCGATCAGGGACTCGCTCATGCGGAGCCCTCCTGGCCGAGGCGGCGCTCGAGACAGTCGCGCAGCGCGGCGCGGATCCGCAGGAGCGTGACCCGGACCGATTCGGCGGTCATGCCGAGCCGCCGGCCGATGTCGCTCGACTCCATCCCTTCCGAGTACCGGAGCGCCACCAGCTCGCGGCTCCGGCCCGGCAGCTTGTCGAGGCAGCCGTCGAGGGAATCGGCGGACTGCCCCTCCTCGAAGGGGCAAGGCAGGCGTTCGAGCAGGCCGGCGACCAGCTCCTGGTGCTGCTCCGACCGGCGCTTCGACTCGCGGAAGTGGTTCATGCAGAGATTGCGGGCGATGCCCTTGAGCCACCGCACCGGCTCGACGTCCTTCGGCCGCCGGTCGCGCCCCTTGTGGAATTCGAGGTAGACCTCCTGCGCGAGGTCGTCGACGGTGTCGAGGCGCACGCCCATGCCCGCGATGTACGCGCGGATCACGGACTGCGTCTCGTGGAGAATGGCCTCGAATTCGGCGTCCGACGTCGTCATCCGTTGCCCTATGGTAGCGCGGCGTCGCGCCGTTACATCGATTCCATCGGATTCCGTAACGGCGGCGCCCCGGCCGACCATAGGACGGCGGATGAAGAAACTCGCGGCCGCCGCGCTGCTGACTCTGGGGTGGGGAGCGCCGCTGCCCGCCCAGGAGGCGGCGGGAAGCGAGTTCTTCGAGTCGCGGATCCGCCCGCTGCTGACCGACCGCTGCCTCTCGTGCCACGGCGAGAAGAAATCGAAGGGCGGCCTGCGGCTCGACTCGAAGGCGGGGTGGGAGAAGGGCGGCGATTCGGGCCCCGCGATCGTCCCGAAAAAGCCCGGTTCCAGTCCGCTGGCGCGCATGATCCGCGCCGAGCCGGGCCAGACGCCCCAGATGCCTCCGGACAAGCCCTTGCCCGACGCCGCGGTCGCGGATCTCCTGCGATGGATCGAGATGGGCGCGCCCGATCCGAGGGCGGGAACGGTCGCCGCCGCGAAGACGATCGACTGGAAGGCCGCCGCCGAATTCTGGGCGTTCCGACCCGTCGCCCCGCCGGATTCGGCGACGATCGACGGTCTCGTCGCCGCCGCGCTCGCCGAACGGGGGCTCCGACCGGCGGCACGTGCGGATCGCTGGACCCTGATCCGCCGGGCGACGTTCGATCTGACCGGTCTGCCGCCCACCGAGTCGGAACTCCGGGCCTTCTCGGAGGATCCCTCTCCTGAGGCGTTCGCGAAGGTCGTGGATCGACTCCTCGCATCGACCGCCTACGGCGAGCATCAGGCGAGGAAGTGGCTCGACCTGAGCCGCTATGCGGAGGACAAGATCCGCACCGTCGAGGGCAAGCCGGCGCAGGCGTGGCGCTACCGCGACTGGGTCATCGACGCCTTCAACCAGGACGTCCCGTACGACCGATTCGTCAAGCTGCAGATCGCGGCGGACCTGATGGAGGGACCGGAGGGCGATCCCGCGGATCGCCGCGCCCTCGGCTTCCTCGGCCTCGGGAACGTCTTCCCGCGGCCCAACAACATCGACCGTTCCCGCGCGGAGGAATGGGACGACCGCGTGGACACGCTCACGCGGACGTTCCTGGGGCTGACGGTCAGCTGCGCCCGGTGCCACGATCACAAGTTCGATCCGATCCCGACGCAGGACTACTACTCGCTCACGGGGATCATTGCGGCGACGAGGGACCTGCCGATCTGGGTGGCGCCGCGGACCGAGATCGCGGCATATGAATCCGCGGCGGCGATCGCCGCGACGGCCGCGGACCAGGCCGCCGCCTTCCTCCAGGGCGAGACCGACCGCCAGGCGCTGGCGAAAACGGAGGGGCTCGTCGATGCCGCGCTCGCCGTCTGGGCCGATCCGTCGGCGAACAAGGCCCTCGACGGCTGGCTCCGCAAGGGCGGCGGACGTCCCAAGGCGGTGGAGGAGTGGACGAAGCATCTGCCCCCGAAGGAAGGGCCGCGCGAGCCGACGCCGCAGGTCCGCGAGATGGCGGAGGTCCTCTGCCGCACCGTCCGGGATAACCTCGCCAAGCCCGTGAAGTCGCGCAATCTCGACCTGATCAAGGGTCTCTTCGGAGAGAAGGGCGCTTTTCCCCTGACCGAGACGGTCGTGGTTGAAGCCGCCTCGCCCGAATGGCGGACCGAGTACGCGCCGCTGCGCGACGCGGCGAAGGCCGCGAAGGCCGCGCTTCCCGTCGAGCCGGCGCGGGCGTTCGGCGTGTCCGACGTGGAGAAGCCCGCCGACCTCAAGGTCTACATCCGGGGGAATCCCGAGCGGCAGGGCGAGGCCGCCCCGCGCCGGTTCCTGCGCGTGTTGGCGGGACCGGAGGCGGCGCGGGTCGTGAAGGGCAGCGGACGCCTGGATCTCGCGGAAGCCATTGCCGATCCCCGCAATCCGCTCACCGCCCGCGTCATGGCGAACCGGATCTGGCAGCAGCATTTCGGCCGCGGGATCGTCTCCACGCCGTCCAATTTCGGCGCGCTGGGGACCCGGCCGAGCCACCCGGCGCTGCTCGACCTGCTGGCCGACCGGCTCGTGCGCGGCGGCTGGTCGGTCAAGCGGCTCCATCGGGAGATCCTGCTCTCCGCCGCGTATCAGCGCGCCTCGACCTCGATCGCCGCGAACGAGGCCGCGGATCCGGAGAACCAGTGGCTCTGGCGGGGGCCCCGCCGGCGGCTGACGGCCGAGGAGCTTCGGGACGCGCTGCTCGCGGTGTCGGGGGGCCTCGACCGGACGATCGGCGGACCGAGCGGCGAGGTGGACGATCTGAAAAATGTCCGCCGCACCGTCTACGCCAAGGTGAGCCGGCTGGAGCTGGGCAAGCTGCTCCGCCTCTTCGATTTCCCCGATCCGCACCTGCCGAGCGAGCGGCGGATGGACACGACGCTGCCGCAGCAGTCGCTGTTCCTGCTCAACAGTCCGTTCCTGATCGACCGGGCCCGGGCGCTCGCTGCGCGGACGGCGTCGGAGCCGTCCCTCGAGGCGGTCGTGCGTCGGACGTACGAGCTCGCGCTCGGACGGGCGCCGTCGGCGGACGAGATCGCGCCGGCCGCGGCGTTTCTTTCCGCGGCGGATCCCGCCGCGAAGCCGGGGCTCACCCGCGCGGAACGGTTCGCCCACGCGATCCTGGTCTCCAATCCGTTTCTCTTCATCGATTGAACCGAGGTCGACCATGAGGGGTTCGCTTTCGCGCCGGGAGCTGTTGAAGCTGATGGGGAGCGGGACGGGCATGCTCGGCCTGGCCGCGGTCCTGGGAGACCGGAAGCTGCTGGCCGCCGAGTCCCCGCTCGGCGCGAAGGCCCCCCCGTTCCGTCCGCGCGCGAAGCGGATGATCCACCTGTTCATGAACGGCGGGCCGTCGCACGTGGACTCGTTCGACTACAAGCCGGCGCTGACGACCTACGCCGGCCAGCGTCCCCCGGCGGCCAACCGGTCCACCGAGCGGAAGACGTTCAACCTCATGCCGTCGCCGTTCAAGTTCCGCCGCTACGGCCAGTCGGGACTCGAGGTCAGCGATCTCTTCCCCCGCGTGGCCCAGTTCGCCGACGACCTGTGCGTGATCCGGTCGATGCACACCGACATCCCGAACCACGGTCCGGGGCTGTTCATGATGTGCTGCGGGTCGAATCTGCCGATCCGTCCCTCGTTCGGCTCGTGGCTCCTCTACGGCCTGGGGAGCGAGAACCGGAACCTGCCCGGCTTCGTCGTGCTCTGCCCCGGCCGGCCGGAAGGGGAGGGCACGGCGCTCTGGAGCAACAGCTTCCTCCCGGGAATCACGCAGGGGACCCACGTGGTCAACAGCAACCTCAAGCCCGGCAGCGTGATGGCCGACCTGTCGAATCCGGTCCTCTCGCGGACGGCGCAGCGCGAGGAGCTCGACCTGCTGCTCGAGATCAACCGCAAACACGCCGGCGAGAGGCCGCAGGACGGCGCGCTCCAGGCGCGCATCGAATCGATGGAGATGGCGTTCCGGATGCAGACCGAGGCCGAGGAGGTCTTCGATCTCGGCCGGGAACCTAAGGGCATCCGCGACCTCTACGGCAAAGGCGACTTCAACGACGGCTGTCTCCTCGCGCGCCGGCTCGTCGAGCGCGGGGTCCGGGTGGTGCAGCTCCACTACGGCGCCAAGGAGAACTGGGACTCGCACGAGAGCACCGACCACCAGGCCGGCTGCGCGCGCCGCGTGGACCAGCCGATCGCGGCGCTGCTGGCGGATCTGAAGCAGCGCGGGCTGCTCGACGACACGTTGGTCCTCTGGGGCGGGGAGTTCGGCCGCACGCCCACCGCCGAGGGCAACAGCACCGGCCGCGACCACAACCACTACGGCTTCAGCGTGTGGCTCGCCGGGGGCGGCGTCCGCGGCGGCCTGGCCTACGGCGCGACCGACGAGTTCGGCTTCGCCGCGGTGGAGAACCGGATGCACGTGCACGACCTGCACGCGACGATGCTCCATCTGATGGGGATCGATCACGAGAAGCTGCTCTACCGCTACAGCGGACGGGATTTCCGCCTGACCGACGTCGAGGGCAAGGTCGCGCGGGCGATCCTGGCCTAGGACTTACCACAGAGACACGGAGACCCCAGAGGAATCCGGTCCGTGTCGCCCCACAGAAATGTCCTCTCTGTGGGCTCGGTGTCTCCGTGGTGATCTTCAGCGCGTGATCTCGATCGCGGGAGCCGCCGCGCGGAGACGGACCACCGCGGCCTCGGACACCTTGGGCTCGTGGAGCACGAGCTTCCGGAGCCGGGGCAGTCCAGCGAGCGATTCCAGCCCGGCGTCCGTCACCCCGAGGTTCTCCAGGATCAGCGTCTCGAGACGGGCGTGGCCCGCGAGCAGCTTCAGGTTGCCGTCGCCGCCCGTGCCGCCGTAGGCGCGCAGCACCCGGAGCGTCGGGAGGGCGGCGACATGGCCGAACCCCTCGGGCGTGAGCATCCCGTCGTGGACGTCGAGCTCCTGGAGCTTCGGCAGGGAGCGCAGCACCGCGAGCGCCGCGCCCGTGGCCGTCCGGCTTCCGAGCTGGAGCCGTTCGAGGTTGGCGAGCGGCGCGAGGAACGGCGTCCCGGCATCGGTGAACTGGGTGTGGACGATCTCCAGCCGCACGAGGCTCGTCATCTTGCCGATCCATTCCAGGCCGGCGTCGTTCACCGGGCAGCTGTGACAGTTCAGGTTCTCGAGCTTTCTCAGGTCCTGAAGCTCCTTCATCCCCGTGCCAGTCACCTTGGTCGACGCCAGCCCCAGCACCTTCACGTTCACCAGCTTCGACAGCGCGGCCAGGGGCTCGTCGGTGACGGGACAGAGCGTGAGATTGATCGATTCCAGCGAGACGAGGGTGCCGACCGGCCGCAGGCCCGGCCCCCGCACGTCCGTGTTCTCGAGATTGAGCGAGCGCAGGTCGGCGAACCCGGCGAGCCGCGACGTCCAGTCGTCCGCCACCCGCGTGTTGAGCTTGTAGTCCTTCGCGTGGGCGTTGACGCCGCCCGACAGGCTGACGCCGACCAGGCGATCGAATACGCCCATCGCCTCCTTGCCCGCGAGGTCGCGCATCCACGACGGGCCGCCGGGCTCGAACGTTGCCTTGCCGCCCAAGTCCGTCGCCTCCCGGGCGAGATCCGCCGCCTTTCGTCGGCCGGCGGCGGCCGAGACGATCGAGTCCAGGGCCTCCGTCGTCTTCTTCCTCACCTCCGGATCCTCGATCTTTCCGGCGAGCGCTTCGAGGCGGGGCCGGAGCGATTCGGCCGGGCCCGACGCCGCGGCGTCGAGGATCTGCTTGAGGACGTCGCCGTCGGAGGTCAGGAGCGCGAGCATCAGAAGGAGTCGGATCATGGAGGATAATAGCGGACGGCCGGCGCTTCTTACGGGCCGTTTGATGTCACAAACCGAGGCGGCATCCTCAACTAAGCGTTATCTTCGACCGGGTTCCGTGCACTAAAGAGACGTCCCGTCGACGGAAGGAGACTCCGGTGAGACGTTTCTGGTTCATCGCCGCCGTGCTGCTGATCGGGTTGCCGGCGGTCCACGCCCACGAGCATGCGCCCCGCGTGGTGTCCCCCCACAACGCGGACGCGTACAGCATGAAGACGTTCGCCGAGTACCCCCGGTGGCGCGACCTGAAGGGGGACGCGAAGGTCTGGGAAGTCTACAAGTACCTCGCCGACCGGCGCACGGGGATCTACCCGATGGGAGCCGGCGCCTGGGAGGGGAAGGACCAGGTCTACGACTTCGGCTACATCCGCGACCCCGTCAAGATGATCAACGTCTACAGCGTGGGCTACTGCGACATGCTGGGGCCCACGATGGCGGGCGTCATGAAGGACATGGGGATCGGCCCTTCGCGGACGCTGAACCTGCCGGGCTGGGGCCACGTCGTCGCCGAGGTCTTCTACGACGGGAAATGGCATTACCTGGACCTCGACGTCCGGGCGGCCTTCCGGCGCGCCGATGGATCGCTCGCGTCGATGGAGGAGGCGAAAAAGGAAGCCGATCTCTGGAAGGGCCCGAACACGCCTCTGTTCTTTCCGCTCGACGACCTGAAGAGCACGCAGAAGGTCTACGCGGACACCGCGGTCCAGGCGCGCCACGGCGTCAACATGGGCGGCCACACGATGGACTACGTCCTGCGCCGCGGCGAGACGTTCACCCGCTGGTGGACGCCGCAGGGCGGCCGCTGGAACCACCAGCCGCAGTACGACAAGAAGCCGTTCCCGGCCGACCTGATCGAGAAGGAGCCGCGCGGGCCGAAGTGCAAGCACCCGAGCTACACGATGCACACCCACGGCAACGGCCGGTTCGTCTACGCGCCGGACCTGACCGGGAAGTCCGCGGACTTCGCAGACGGGGTCTATGACGCGAAGAACGTCCAGGCGGGACCCTCCGGCCTCGTGGCCCAGGCTCCCGGCGACGCGGCCGCGATCTTCGAGATCCGCTCGCCCTACGTGATCGTCCCGCGCGTCGGAAAGACGGAGACGACGGACGACGACGTCGAGGCGTCGGTCGTCAAGCTCGACGCGGTCGACGTGGCGGCGTCGGTCTCGATCGACAACGGCCTGACGTGGCAGCCGGCGCCGCTCCCCGATCTCACGCCGGTCGTTTCCGGGAGGTACAGCTACCTGCTCCGGCTGGAGCTGAAGGGCGAGAAGGCGGTCGTCCGGTCGATGGAGGTGACGACCTGGGTGCAGGTCCATCCCGCGTCCCTCCCGTCGCTCCGCAAAGGGAAGAACGAGATGCGCTACGTGACCGGCGACCACTACGGCCTCGACGGCCATGTGGTGGAGATCCGGACCAACGGCAGCGACCGGGCGGACTTCCTGAAGTACCTGCAGGAGCCGCCCGCGGACTTCGATCCCGCGCGGACGTCGAGCCGCGCCCACGGCCCCTTCACGGCGAAGGTCTCCGCTCCTCCGGGCATGAAAATCGCCTGGTTCTCCGGCGGCGGCAACTTCCAGGCCCACCAGGGAGGCGGCGCGCCCAGCACGAAGAACTCCATGGCCTGGGCGGCCGACGAGCCCCGCGACTTCAAGGAGTTCTACCGGGCCGAAGTCCCGGCGGGGCAGAGCCACTGGCACTACAACGCCGACGTCGAGGTGAAGCTCGACCGTCCGGCGAAGGACGTCTATCTCCGCTACGTCGGCGATCCCGGCGTGAACAACCTGCGCATCTTCGCCCACTGCGTCGAGGACGCGCCGCGGAAATCGTCGCCCGTCCGCATCACCCACGCGTGGAAGGAGAAGGGGGCGCTCAAGACGACGACCGTGACCCTCGATCGGCCGGGTCCGTACGAGGTCACCCCCGAGGATGAGCCCGTGGACGAATACGTGGAAATCTCCGTACCTGGAGGGCCTGACCGATGAGAGCCATGATGGTCCTGCTGGCGCTGTTCCTGGCGGCCTCCCCCGGATCTTCGCAGGAGGCCGCTCCGGCGTGGGTCGACGCCATGAAGAAGGTCCATGAGAAGTTCACGGGCGAGAAGGGGACCTTCGCCCACTTCGGCGACTCGATCACCATCACGATGGCCTTCTGGTCGTCGCTGAAAGGCAGCCGGAAGAACCTGGCTCCGGAGGGCGAGGAAGCGTACAAGCTCGTCGACGCCTACATGAAGCCAGACTGCTGGAGCCGCTGGAAGGGCCCCGAGTTCGGCAACAACGGCAGCATGACGATCCGCTGGGCCCAGGAGAATGCCGAGAAGTGGCTGAAGAAGCTGAATCCCGAAGTGGCGCTCATCATGTTCGGCACGAACGATCTGCACTCGGTCCCGCTCGAGGAGTACGAGGCCAAGACGCGCGAGGTCGTGAAGAAGTGCCTCGACAACGGGACCGTCGTCATCCTGACGGCGATCCCGCCGCGTCACGGGATGCTCGAGAAGTCGCGGACCTACGCCGAGACGGCCGCCAAGATCGCGCGCGAGCTCAACGTCCCGCTGTGCGACTACTTCGGCGAATGTCTCAAGCGCCGCCCCGACGACTGGGACGGGGCCGCCGAGAAGTTCAAGGAGTACAAGGACTACGACGTGCCGACGCTGATCGCCCGCGACGGCGTCCATCCGTCGAATCCCAAGGCGTTCGGCAGCGACTACTCGGAAGAGGGGCTGCGCAGCAACGGGTTCGTCCTGCGCAACTACGTGACGCTGCGCAGCTACGCCGAGGTGATCCGCTCGCTCGGCCTGAAGAAGTGATCAGAACCGGGGCCGGCGGTCCGAGAGGGACGCCCGCTTGGCCAGGAACATCCGGAGCGCCTCGCTCGTGGCGCGGGCCGTCGGGTAGCGGTCTTCCGGCCGGAGCGCCAGCATCGTATTGAGGATGTCGGCGAGCGGCCCCACCGATCCGCTCTTCCTCACGGGGAGCGTCGGCCGCTTCGGGTGAAGGTTCTTCGCGATCACCGAGGATTCCGTCTTCCCCTGGAACGGCCGGGCGCCGCACAGCATCTCGTAGAGAGTGATGCCCAGGGAGTAGATGTCGGACCGGCCGTCCAGCGGCTTTCCCTGCGCCTGCTCGGGCGAGAGGTAGTGGATCGAGCCCTCCAGATACATCGAGTCGCGTCCGGCGCGCGACCCGTCGTGCACCGCGAGTCCGAAGTCGATCAGCTTCACCTGCCCCTTCGTGGAGATCAGGATGTTGCTCGGCTTGATGTCCCGGTGGATGACGCCCTCCGCGTGGGCGTGTTCGAGCGCCCTGGCGACGTCGCGGGCGATCGCCGCGGCGCGGGATGGCGGGAGCGGCCCCTTCTTGCGCACGATGCTCGCCACGTCCTCGCCGTCGACGAACTCCATGACGACGTAGGGACGGCCGTTGTCCTCGTCGATGTCGTAGATCGTCGCGATGTTGGGATGGTTGAGGCGGGCGAGCGCGATCGCGCCCCGCTCGAACGCCTCGATGTTCCGCTCCAGCAGGTCGCTGATGCTCCACTTGAGCAGCTTGACCGTGACCATCCGCTGGAGGAAGAGGTGCTTGGCGACGTAGATGCTGCCCATGCCGCCCTGGCCGATGCACTTCAGGAGCTGGCACTTGCCGAGGATGCGGCCGATCTTGAAGGAGGAAGGAGATTTCACGGCCGCGCCCCCTGGGGGCTGCGGCACGGCAGGCCGAGGCTGCTGACCGTCATGGTCGTGTCCCGAATTCAGCCAACCCCGGTCCGTCCGCCCCTCTCTGACAGATCCGACGCGTTTATATATCCCGCGATCGGCGGGAAGTCAAATTGCTTCGGAACGCCTCCATAACGCCGGCCCCCGCCCGGGATCACCGCTCTGGAGGCGCCATGTTTCGTCAGGGTCCGTCCCGAACGCCGGTCCCGACCCGACGCCGGCCTCAAGGGCTGCGCCGAGTCCTGGTCGCGCTCGACGGCACTCCGGAAGGCGAGACGATCCTCCGCCATCTCCGCGACCTGCTGGGGCCCGGGCAGATCATTGTCCTCATCCACGTCCTGCCCGACACCCGGGAGTTCCAGGAGGAGGAGGCGGAGCGCTACCTGGCCGACGTCCAGGAACGGTTCCCGCAGTTCCGGTCGCGCTGGATCGTCGAGCGGGGCGACCCGGCCGAGCGCATCCTCGACGCCTCGCGCGACGAGGATGCCGACGCGCTGGCGATGACCACCCACGCGCGCGGCGCGGTGGCGTCCTTTCTGATGGGCAGCGTGGCGCGGGAGGTGGTCCGTCGGGCGGGGAAGCCCGTGTTTCTCGTCCGCCCCGGCGTGACGCCCGCCCGGCGCTCCCGGCGACGGATCCTGGTTCCGCTGGCGGAGGCTCCGACGGGCCCTCCGGTGCCGCCCATCGTCGAAACCGTGGCCCGCCAGACGGACGCCGAGGTGCGTCTGGTCCACGTGGTGCCGTTCCCGCGGGTCGCCGACCCGGTGACCGGATTCAACCCCGCGATCTTCCGCCCGCTGGAGCTGCCGGCCGCCCCTTGGCTCGAGGTCGCCGCCGACCGGCTCGTGCACCGCGAGATCCGAGCGACGAAGAAGCTGCTCGCCGGAGTGCCCGAGGAGGCCATCCTCCGGGAGGGACGGGTGGAAAACGTCGACCTGATCGCGCTCGAGACCCGCGTGCGCCGCGGCGTGCACCGGGGCGGCGTGGCGGAAGCGGTGCTGAAGCAGTCCGACCGGGCCGTGCTGATCTGTCCCCGCGCCGAGGCGTAGCTACTTCTTCTTGTCGATGTACCGGCCCAGCGCGTTGACGATGGCCCGCTTCAGCTCCAGGGGATTGATCTTTCCGTTGGCCTTGTAGAGCACCTTGCCGTCGGCGCCGAAGAGCACCGTGTACGGGATCGCCGCGTCCCACTCCTTGTCGAATGCCGAGAGGTGCTTGTACTTGTCCGTGCCCGCCAGGAGCAGGTTCCGCGACGAGCACTGGAACTTCTTGAGGATCTTCTCGACGTCCGCCTTCTCGTCCGGATAGTTCACCGCGACGGTCACCATCTCGAACGCGCGGTGGCGGTACATGCGGTTGATCTCGACGAGGTCGGGCATCTCCTCGAGGCAGGGGACGCAGGTGGTGGACCAGAAATTGACCAGCCGCAGCTTGCCTGAGTCGTTCTTGGCGAGGGCGGCAAGGCCGGCCTCGTCGACGGGCGAGACGGAAACCGGCTCGTTCGCGAGCTTCTCCATGAACTTCCGGACCGACTCCTCCTTCGACGCCCACTTGGTGGAGCAGCCGAACGCGGGGGTGGTCTTCACCTCGACGTCCTTGCCCGCCAGGAGGGCGTCGAGCGCGTTGCGGAGATCGCTCACCTTCACGTACTCCGGCCGCTCGCTGTCGTCGATGCGCCCCGCGTACCGGAGCTTCCGCTCGCCGTCGAAGAGGAACACGTGGGGCGTCGCCTTGCAGCCGTAGGCGCGGGCGGTGGCCTGGGTTTCCCCGTCGTCGATGTACGGGAAGTTGAATTCCTTCTCCTTCGCGCGGAGCTTCATGTCGGCGAACGAGTCGCCGAGCTCGGTGTAGCCCAGTTCGTCGAGCCGCAGCCCCTTGGCGCTGTTGGGCTGGATCGCGACCATCGCGACGCCCTTCGGCTTGTAGTCGACGACGATCTTCTTGAGGCGCTCCTCGTACGCCTGGGCGGTGGGGCAGTGGTTGCTGGTGAAGACGACGATGAGGAACTTCGACTCGGCGAAGTCCGCGAGGGTGTAGGTCTTGCCGTCGACGCCCGGGAGCTTGAAGTCGGGCGCGGCGCTGCCGATGGCGAGCGGCTTGACGTCGTCCTGAGGGACCGTGAGCAGCAGGATCGCCGCCGCAAGGATGGTTCTCATGTCGGGCCCTCCACTCTATCTACGCCTGGAACAAAAAAGACGGTCTTTTTTGTTCCAGGGATCAGCTCGGGCCCAGGGTGCGCAGCAGGAATTTGCGGAACGTCCGCTGGAAGGTGTTGGCGAGGGTGTCGCCCGGGGTGACGAGCACCCCCCATCCGCCCTTCGAAGGATTGACGGGGACTTCCCTGGGGACCTGGTTCTCGCACATCGTGCGGTCTTCGTGGAGCACGCGCACGGCAAACTCCATCTGTTCGGCGGGCGTGGGTCCGCGGAAGTCCGGAGAGATGGCCAGCGCCCAGAAGACGGTGCAGCGCTCCGGGTCGTTCGGGCTGGGGATATGGACCAGGACGCGCTCGTCGCCGTCGGCGAACGACTGGCGGATCGTCGTGAAGTTGGGAAGGAAGCACCGCTGGCGCCGCTGGTGGGCCTGCTGGAGCTTGCCGGGCTTGACCTCCGGCGCCTCGAGCGAGGGGAAAGGGGCTTCCATCTGGAAGCCGTCGTCGAGCTCGGTGATCTTCATCGCGGGCACGACGGCATCGGCGGCGACCCCGAGCGAGCCCGAGTGGGCGAACGCGAAGTGGGTCATGTCCAGGTAGTTCTCGATCTCGCGCCGGAAGCCCGCCTGGAAGACCATCGGCTCGGCGACGCTGTACGACCAGCGGGCGTCCTCGAACTCGGGGACCTCGGGGAGGGGGCGGAGCTCTTCGGCGTCGAGACGGACCCAGATCATGCCGTACCGCTCCTGGACGGCGTAGGTGGTGAGCCGCGCCTGTTCCTGCTTGTCGGGCAGCGGCTGGAGGAGCGAGGGGATGTTCGTGCAGTTGCCCGCGCGGTCGAATTTCCAGCCGTGGTAGGCGCACCGCAGCTCCGTGTCCCGGACGCATCCCTTGTCGAGTTTCATGCCCTTGTGGGGGCAGCTGTTCTGGGCGGCGAGCAGGCCCTCGGAGAATCGGGCGAGCACGATCTCCTCGCCGAGCAGCCGGTAGGGTCGGACGTCGTTCGGACGCAGGTCGCGCGACAGCGCCGCCGGCTGCCACGTCTTCCGAAGCACCTTGAACGGAACATCCTCAGTCAGGTTGGGAACGACCATGACCGGCGAATATATCAGTCCCGGCGGCCCGGGACTAGGAAAGGAGCGACATGAATTCGGCGACCTCCGCTTCGAGGTCCGCCTCGCTCGAGACGGTGTCGCGGATGTGACCGACGATCAGGTCGCGGAGGTGGCCTTTGAGGCGGTGGACGGCCGTCTTGGCCGCGCTCTCGGAAAGGCCGGTCTTCTTGGAGATGGTCGCGTAGTCGTTCCCGGCGACGTACAGGCTGAACGCCTCGAGGTGAGCCGGGTCCCCCTGCAGCTTCGACAGCGAGTGCTTCCAGAGGTTCTTGGCCCAGGCGCGATTGAGCACCATCTCGGGCGCCTCGCCGTGGGCGACGTCGAGCTTGTACTCGGACTCTCCCTGCGCGAAGTCGAGGGAGAAGATCGCCTGGTCGCCGCCGCGCTTCAGGCGGGTCTCCGCCTTGGCGCAGTCCTTGAGGAAGTTCGTCAGCGCCGCCAGGAGGAATGTGCGGAAGCGGCCGCGCGAGGGGTCGGCCTTGGCGAACGCGTCGCGCTGCATCAGCGTGGTGAGGAAGCTCTGGACCATGTCCTTCGACGTCTCGTTGTCGTAGCCGTGCTGGCGGACGAAGAAGTACAGCGGCTTCCAATAGACCTGGATCAGGGTGTCGAGCGCTTCCACCTTTCGGGCGGTCTTCACCAGGTTCCACGACGTGGTCGGGAACCGGTTCCGATCCCCCATCATCTGGGTGTCTTTGCTCGATGCCATCACCTTCATACTAAAGGTCCGTCTCTGCGGGAACAAGACAATCCACCCGGGCCTCCGGGGCGTCAGAAGATAAAGTTCAGCCCGAACGTGATCTGCCAGTAGTTGAAATCCCGGTTGATGACCTGCTCGTTCGTCGCGTTGATGAAGATATATCGGAAGTCGGTGTCCAGCGACGCGCTCTTGCCCAGCATCAGCTCGACGCCCGCGCCCAGATGGACGCCGAAGAAGTGTTCCGTCGTGTCGTTGATGAAATTCAGCGAGTCCTTGTAGTCGACGCGGGTGTAGTACCAGCCGACGCCGCCCAGGATGTAGGGACGGACGGGGCCGACAGGGATAATGTAGAGCATCGCGGTCAAGGTGACCGGATACTGGGTAACGAGGACGTCGCCGTTCTCGTAGCGGTTCTGGTGGAACGTGATCGACGCCTCTGCCGCGAGGATGTGGAGGATCCGGAGGCGCGCCTGGGCGCCCGCGAACCATGTGCCGCGGTCGGAGCCTCGGGCCCGGAGATAGCCGCCGGCGGGGCCGAGGGAGAAGCTCCCCGTTTCTTCGTCAGCCAGCGTGGCCGGCAGAGAAGGCTCGGGATCGGGCTCCAGGGCCGAGGCGGCCAGCATGCGGGAGGACGGAGGCTGCCAGAGGTCGTCTCCGGCAGGATCGGGACCCGGGGCGGCCAGCGAGGCCATAAAAGCGGCAATGAGGGCGATCGACTCCACTATCTTGCTCCTTAACGATCTGAAGAATTGCCCGGGCCACCCCCGTGCGGGGGTGGCCCGGGCAAGGGAACTGGGGGTTGGGTAGCGTAAGTTATTGGCCGTCTGGCCGGGTCGGTCTCCTTTTTCTCGCCTCCCTGGTCCGCCTATATACGACCCGTCTTCCGGAAGGTTGCAGTTTCTCTTCGGAATCGCGCCACCCGTCGGCCGCTCCGTCGTAAATAGTTGCGGATCAAGATGAAGAACGACACCCGAATTCTGGGCCCGAACCACGAGTTCGACACGACCTCGTGGTCGCTCATCCGCGCCGTGGGCGACGTCCATGCGTTCGACACGTTCGTGCGCATCTACTGGAAGCCGCTCTATTTCTTCGTCCGGCAGCACGGAGCGGACAACGAGACGGCGAAGGACATCGTCCAGGAGTTCCTGACGTCCATGCTGGAGCGCGGGTCGCTCACGAAAGCCGACCCCGCCCGCGGCCGCTTCCGCACGTTCCTTCTGGCGGCGCTGACGAACTTCATGAAGGACCGGCTGAAGGCCGCCGCGCGGCAGAAGCGCGGGGGCGATCAGACCATCCTGTCCCTCGACTTCGCCGACGGCGAACGGGAATACGTCCTCGAAGTGGCGTCGGGCGAGCGGCCGGAGACGGTCCTGAACCGCACCTGGGCCCGGTCCCTGTGGAAGCAGGCGATCACCGAGCTCAAGGGCGAGCCGTCCCACGTCGAGGCCTTCCAGCTCTATCTGAGCGACGTCGGGTACGACGAGATCGCGAAGCGGACCGGCCTGACGCCGGCCGCGGCGAAGATGGCCGTCCACCGGATGAAGGGCCAGCTGAGGGACATCGTCCAGCACTACATCCTGCAGACCGTGCAGGACGAGGACGAGCTCAAGACGGAAATCGCGGAGTTCATGTCGCTGCTTTCCTGATTCCGCCGACCGGAAGGAGGCGCTCATGCTGCGATGGGCTGCGGCGTTCTTTCTCGTGGCGCTTCTCGCCGCCCTCTTCGGATTCACCGATCTTGCCGCCGGCGCGGCGTGGGTCGGGCGACTGCTCTGCTTCCTGTTCCTGGCAGCCTTCGTGTTCGCGTTCACGGCCGGCCTCGTCCGGGTCCGTCGGAGCCGCCTCCTGGTGATCCAGGGGCCTTCGCGGGTTACTTCTCCCCCGGACCGTCGTAGATAGTCGCGTCGCTTCCCCCGGAGGACCCATGCCGGAAGACCGGCCCTTGACCCGATCCGACTCCCTCGCGACCGCCGCCGAAATCGCCGTCCCGGTCGACTGCCACGGCGTCAGCCTGGCGGGCGCCAAACGGAAAGTGAACCAGGACGACTTCGTCCTCTCGCCTCTCGGCACGATCCGATCCGCCCCCGCGTGGCTTTTCGCGGTGGCGGACGGCATCGGCGGAGGCCCCGCCGGCGACCGCGCCAGCTCGCTCGCGATCCAGACGATGCGCGAGTTCGTCGCGCGAACCGTCGCCCAGCCCGACGTGATCGCCAGGATCGATCCCGCCGATCTCCTGGTCAAAGGGGTCCAGCGCTGCCACGAAGAGATCCTGGCCGACGTCGAGGCCCATCCGCACCTCTTCGGCATGGGGACGACGCTGACGGCCGCGCTGGTGATCTGGCCGCAGGCGTGGGTCGTCCACGCGGGCGACAGCCGCTGCTATCTCGTGCGCGGCCCGCACCTGGAGCCGCTCACGGTGGACCAGACCCTGGTCCAGCGGATGACCGAGAAAGGCATCCTCACGAACGAGACCGCTCGCCAGAGCCGGTGGCGCCACGCCCTGTGGAACCACCTGGGGAAGACGTCGGGTCCCGTCGAGCCGGAAGCCGTCTCGGCGAAGCTTCGCCCCGGCGACGCGCTGATGCTCACCACCGACGGGATCACCGATCCGCTTCCCGACGGCGACCTCGAGACGATCGCCGGAGAGCCCGACTCCGCTCGGAATCTCTCGTGCCGGATCGTGCGCGCCGCCGCCGATCGGGGAGGGCGGGACGACATGACGCTCATCTTCGTCCGGTTCGCCCCGGCCGCCGCCGGCGTGGCGGATGCCCCGCTGTCGCGCGTGGGCTGATCAGAGCGCGGACAGCCGGCTCTCCAGGACCTTCCGTTCGGACTCGTTCCGGGCCAGCGCGACGGCGCGCTCGAAATGGGCCTTCGCTTCCCGGATCCGTCCCGCCCGCTGGTGCAGGTCCCCGGCCGCCGCTTCCAGGAACGGGTAGTTCTTCAGCCGGCGTCCGCCCCGGACCCGGTCGAGCTCGCGCAATCCCTCGTCGGGACCGGCGACCCGGCCGATCGCGATGGCGCGATTGAGCGCGACGACCGGAGACGGACGGAGCTCCAGCAGCCTGGAATAGAGATCGGCGATGGCCGGCCAGTCGGTTTCGGCGAAGCTGGACGCGCGGGCGTGATGGGCCGCGATGGCCGCCTCGAGATGGAACGGCGTGATCTCCGGGCCTTCCGCCGACCGGCCCAGGCAGCGGATCCCTTCCTCGATGAGCGGACGGCTCCAGCGCGACCGGTCCTGCGCCTCGAGCAGGACGAGCGATCCGGCGTCGTCGATCCGCGACGGCAGGCGCGCGGCGTGGAGGCAGAGGAGCGCCCGGAGCGCGAAGGTCGACGGCGCCGCCGTGGCGGGATGTTCCGAGAGCAGGCTGGTGAGCCGGAGCGCCTCCGAGCAGAGCTCCTCGCGGACCGCCCGTTCGGGATGGCTGCCGTGATACCCCTCGCTGAACAGCAGGTAGAGCGCCTGCTGGACGGAGTCGAGCCGCCGGGCCGTCGCCTTCGCGTCGGGAAGCTCGACGAGCGCCTCGCGCTTCAACGTCCGCTTCGCCCGCGCGAGCCGCTTTTCGATGGCGGCCGGGCTCGTCAGGAACGCCTGGGCGATCTCCCCGACGCCGAAGCCGCAGAGATACTTGAGGATGACGGCCACCTGCGCCTCGGGCGGGATCGAGGACGGGGCGCAGGCGAACATCATCCGGAGCTGGTCGTCGCGGATCTCCACGTCGCCGACGGCCGAAGGCAGCCGCTCCGAGAGCCGGCGCGCCGCGCGGTCGACGAGCGCTCCGCGCCGCAGGAGGTCGATCGCGCGGTTCCGCGCGGCCTGGAAGAGCCAGGCGGAGGGATTGTCGGGAACTCCCCGGTACTTCCAGATCTCGAGAGCCCGGCAGAGCGCGTCCTGGACCGCGTCCTCGGCCAGCTCGACGCGGCGCATCCCGAGGACCCGCACCAGCGTGGCGACCATCTTTCCCGCCTCGCGGCGGAAAAGATGGTCGACCAGCGCCGGGAGCGCGTTCGTCACTTCCTGCGGACGAGGTTGAAGCTGTGGACGCCCAGTTCCTTGCCGCCGTCGTAGAGCGACCAGTCCTGCTTGAGGTGGTCGGCGTCGACGAACGTGATCACGAGCGCGTGCATGTGCTTGTCCGACGCGCACTTCAGGTTGCTTCCGCCGTCGCAGACGAAGCGGAGCGTGCCGACCTTGGCGTCCTTCTCCGCCGTCATGTGGGGCTGGTTGCCCAGCATGCAGTAGTGGGTCATCGACAGGCCGTCGCCGTCGGGATGGTAGACCGTGAGCATGTCGCCCTTGCCCATGCTCATCGTCTCGAGCAGGGCGGAGCCGCCGGAGCTGACCTTGTACGTCACCGTGCAGGGGTGCTCCTTGTCCGTGCTCTCCCACGTGCCCTCGAGCTTCTTGAGCTCTTCGAACCGGGGATTCGCCTTGCGCTCCCCCTGAAGCGTGAACGCCAGGACCGCGATCGCCAGCAGGGTTTTCATCTTTTCCTCCTTCTACGCGTGCAGTTGCTTGATTTCACGGATCTCCACGGATCCGTTGTTTTCGAAGATCGGGCAGCCTCTGGCGATCTCCGTCGCCTTGGCGAGATCGGCCGCCTGGACGATCAGGTAGCCGCCCACCAGATCCTTGGATTCGGCGTAGGGGCCGTCCGTGACGACCTGCTTCTTGCCCTGGATCACCTTGCCCTTGCCGTCCAGCGGCTCGCCGGCCTTGAAGATGCCCTTCTTGCTCAGATCCTCGATCCAGCCGATCCACTTGCCCATGTTCTGCTGCAGTTCCTCGGGCGACATCTTCGCCATCGCGGCGTCGCCGCCCCGGAACAGGAACAGGTAGTCCGTCATCTCCGTCCTCCTCGTTGAAGTGTTGTACAGGAACGCAGGGATGACGAAAAGGCAATCCGGCGACGGACAAGAAAAGACGGAGAATGAGAATAAAGAATCAGAATGAGGAAGAAAGAGGACGGGCGGCCCGGATCCCTAGGCCAGCAACTCCCGGATGACCTTGGCGGGCTCGACGCCCGTCAGGCGCGTGTCCAGGCCCTGGTGCTTCACCGCGAACCGCTGGTGGTCGAAGCCGAGCAGGTGGAGCACGGTCGCGTGGAAGTCCCGGATGTGGACCGGGTCCTTGATGATGTTGTAGCTGAAGTCGTCCGTCTCGCCGTAGATGGCGCCGCCCTTGGCGCCGCCGCCCGACATCCACATCGTGAAGCAGCGCGGATGGTGGTCGCGACCGTAGTTGTCCTTCGACAGGCCGCCCTGGGAGTAGATCGTGCGGCCGAATTCGCCGCCCCAGATGATCAGGGTGTCGTTGAACATGCCCCGCTGCTTGAGGTCCTGGATCAGGCCGTAGCAGGCCTGGTCGACGTCCTTGCACTGCGACGGCATGCGGCCGCCGAGGTTGCCGTGGTGGTCCCAGTTGTTGAGGTAGACCTGGACGAAGCGGACGCCGCGCTCGACCAGGCGGCGCGACATGAGGACCGTGTTGGCGAAGCTGCCGGGCTTCTTCGCGTCCTCGCCGTACAGCTTGAACGTCGACTCCGGCTCCTTCGAGAGGTCGGTGAGCTCCGGCACGCTCGCCTGCATGCGGAACGCCATCTCGTACTGGCTGGTCCGGGTCCGCGTCTCGGGATCCTGCGTCCGCTGGTAATTGAGCTCGTTGAGCTCGTGGACGCCGTCGAGGGTCGCGCGGCGGACGGCGTCGGGGACGCCGGGCGGATTGTTGATGTACAGGATCGGATCGCCGGCGCTGCGGAACGACACGCCCGCGTGCTCGCCCGACAGGAAGCCCGAGGACCAGAGGCGGCCCGAGATGGCCTGCTCCTGCTCGCGGTTCGACGGGATCGCGACCAGCACCACGAACGTGGGCAGGTTGGCGTTCATCGAGCCCAGGCCGTAGGAGGCCCACGATCCCAGGCACGGGCGGCCGGTCACCTGGCTGCCGGTCTGCATGCAGCAGATCGCCGGCTCGTGGTTGATCGCCTCGGTGTGCATCGACTTGATCCAGCAGATGTCGTCGGCGACCTTGCTCAGGTACGGGAGATTCTCGGTGATGGTCATGCCGCACTGCCCGGCCCGGTTGAACTTGTACTTCGAGGGGGCGATGGGGAAGCGGGCCTGGCCGGAGGTCATCGTCGTCAGCCGCTGCCCGTTGCGCACCGAATCCGGCAGGTCCTTGTCGTA
>Ga0134121_10000719_pt1 | contig 35061 bp, 27 predicted proteins | sample KB301_FD_96463 | JGI IMG/M metagenome (GOLD analysis project Ga0134121, IMG submission 96463) | Terrestrial soil microbial communities without Nitrogen fertilizer from Kellogg Biological Station, Michigan, USA - KB3-0-1 | ecosystem: Environmental > Terrestrial > Soil > Unclassified ...
GGCCTGCGAGATCGGATCGTACTTGTGGTCGTGGCAGTTGCAGCACGACATCGTAAGGCCGAGGAACGCGGACCCCGTCGTGTTGGCGAGATCCGTCATCAGCTCGTTCCGGTTCTTCGCCTCCTCCATGAAGATCGAGCCGGTGCTGTCGTAGGGTCCCAGCCGGAGGTAGCCGGTGGCGATGAGCGCATCAGGGTCTCCCGGCCCGACCTCGTCGCCCGCCAGCTGCTCGGCGATGAACCGGCCGAACGGCTTGTCGGCGTTGAACGAACGGATCAGGTAGTCGCGATACCGCCAGATCTGGGTCTGGAACTCGTCGCGCTCGAACCCCTGCGTGTCGGCGTACCGGATCACGTCCATCCAGTGACGCGCCCACCGCTCCCCGTATCTCGGGCTCGCGAGCAGGCGGTCGACGAGCCGCTCGTAGGCGTCCGGCCTGCGGTCCTCGATGAACGCCTTCACCTCGTCCAGCGTCGGCGGAAGGCCCGTGAGATCGAACGTCGCGCGGCGGATGAGGGTCCGGCGGTCGGCTTCGGGCGACGGCTTGAGCTTCGCGGCGTCGAGCGCGGCCAGGACGAAGAGGTCGACAGGCGTCCGGACCCACGACTCGTTCTTCGCCGCGAGCAGCCCGGGTCGCGCGAGCTTCTTGAGGGACCAGAGATCGAGACGCTTCCCACCGAAGATCCGGACGATCGGATTCCGCCCATCGCTCCACGCGTCGCCCACCCGTCCCGAGGCCTCGACCGGCTTCGCTTCGGCCCACGGGGCGCCTTCCTTGATCCACTGCGCGAGCGCGTCGATCTGGTCGGCCGGGAGCTTCTCCTTGGGAGGCATCTTGATCTCCGCGTGAGTCTGCTTCACGACCTGGATCAGGAGGCTCTTCGCCGGGTCGCCCGCCACGATCGCGGGGCCGTTCTCGCCGCCCTTCAGGATCGCGTCGCGCGAGTCGAGCCGCAGCTTGCCCTTCTGCTTCTCCGTCCCGTGGCAGGAAATGCACCGGGCCTGAAGCACCGGCAGCACACGCTGCTGGAAATGAAGGGCCGGGTCGACGTCCGCGACCGCGGTGCCGCCGAGAAGAAGCAGGACGGCCAGCGAGATCCTCACCGTCTGTTCCTCAGGAAAAGAATGGCGAGACACGTATCGAGCACGTCGTTCCGCTCCGCCTTCATGAAGTCTCCCTGCTCGACGGTCCACTGGCCCGTCGGACGCTGGGAGCCCATCAGGAATTCCGCGCCTTCCGCGTACCAGTCGTGAGCGCCGAAGCGTTCCGTTCCCAGGACCACTCCGGCCCGCGCGGCGGTGACGAGCCAGTGAAGATGGACGAATCCCGGATCCTTTCGCGGATTGCGGTCCACGGCAAAGTTCCCGCCCAGCCATTGGAGGCCGCGGCGGATCGCGTCGTCGGAGCGGGGATCCTTCTGAAGGTCGCGGATCGCCGCGAGCGACGCGACTCCCGACGCGGTGGCACTCCCGTAGCTGGAATTCGTGGTCGCGGTGCGTCGGCTCGCATCGTTGGCCGCCGCGTCGCCGGCATCGTTGTATCCCCAGCCGCCGTCTCCGTTCTGGCATTGGAGCCACCACGCGCGGGCCCGGGCCAGGACGTCCGGGTCGATCTCGATTCCGGCGCGGCTGCAGGCGTGCAGCCCCAGGACGGCATAGGACGTCACCGAGTTGTCGCCGGCAGCGGGGCCTTCGCTCCGCCGCCGGATCCTGCCCGCGGCAGGGACGTCCGGCACGGCGAGCTTGACTGCATAATCCCACTGCCCGTTCCGGCACTGCGAGTCGACGAGAAGCTGGGCGCAGAGCCGGATCCGGTCGTGATGCGCGAGGGGATCGATCTCGGCCAGGGCCATCGCCTGGAGCGCGGCGCCATAGGTCGAGTCGACCGAACGGCCTTTCACGGAGCCGAGAAGCTCGGCCTTGAGAGGGTCGGAGTCCGGAATCCCGGCGCGATGGAGCGCCAGCAGCGCCAGCTCCGCGTAGGTGCGTCGCGGAGCGGTGCCGTGCCGCTTTTCGCTGGTAATCGGAACGACGAGGTCGCTCCGCCGCGATTCGAGGAACGCGCAACCGCGGCGGACGGCGTCGTCCACGATCGCGCGACGGACGATCCGGCCGGTCGTGGTCCGCTGGAGGGGCTCCATCCGCGCGTATTCTCCCGCGGCGATGTCGAGCTGGGGCCAGTCGGCGCGTTCGACGACGACCGATCCCTCCTCCGCCTCGACGCGCGTCCGATCCGGCGCCACGTCCACCCGGGCGTTCGCCTTTCGAAGCTGTGCGGCACCGAGCTCGAACGAGAGGACCAGCCCGTCCGCGCGGGCATCGACGATGCCGTGCTCCAGGCGCAGGTGGGCGCCCCGATCCCGAAGCACCACGGAGGTGTCGTCCTGGACCTCGACGACCGTTCCCGGCTTCTCCAGGGTCGCCCGGCCCTTCGCCGTGGCAATCCGGTCGCCGTCGAGAAGCGCGATCCCGGGCCGGAGCGGTTGGTCGATGTCGCCCCGCTGCAGCGTTGCGGCGCCCGCGACCGCGACGACCCGGAGGCCCGTCGACGCGCCGCGACCCAGAATGAGGATCAGCGACAGACCCAGCAGGAGCGCGGCGGCGATCGCGCCGGGGATCCAGGTCCGCGTCCGTCGGGGGGCCGGCGCGGCGGTGCGGCCTTCGAGCACGAGCTCCGAGAGGAGCATCTCGTCCGTCGCCAGCGACGCCAGCTCGCGCCGCAGTTCCGGCGAGGACTGGAGCTGCGCGAAGAACGCCGCCTGCTCCGCGACGTCGAGGTCGCCGTTCAAGTGGCGGTGGAGCAGGTCCTTCTCTTCGGCGTTCATGCCCGCGCCTCCGAGATCCGCCGCTCGACGCACTCGCGCAGGATCTCGCGGACCCGCTGGAGGAGCGAGTTGACGCTCGCGCGGCTCGCGCCGGTCCGGTCGGCGATCGCGGCGGCCGTCAACCCCTCTTCATACCGCCACACCAGCATCTGGCGCGCGCGGTCCTGGATGCCGCCCAGGCAGCGGCGGAGCGCGTCCTTCCGGACGTCGGGGTTCGGAACCCCGTCGAAGGCCGATTCCAGGCCGTCGAAGAACGCGTCGTCGACCGTGATGCCCGATCGGCGGCGGAGATGCTCGCGCAGCTTGTTCCGGGCGATCGTCCGCGCCCAGGCGACGAAGTTGGTGCCGTCCTGGAACTCCGCCGCTTTCTGGACGGCGACGACGCAGACCTCCTGAAAGAGGTCCTCGGCGACATGGGCGTCGGGGAGGACGCCATAGAGATAGGCGAGCAGACCGTGCCGGTGCTTGACGACCAGCTGGGCGATGTGCGCCGCGTCGGACATGGCCCCCCCACGGAGTTCTGCTTAAGAATGCTCCGTGGGGGGCCGAATCATCGCAAAATCGGAATTTATCCCGGGAACTTCCAGGGCGCGCGGTACTCGACCTTGTTGAGCAGCTTCATCGCCTCGTCGTCGCCGATCACGACTTCCTTCTTGGGATCCCACTTGAGCTTCCGCTTGAGCCGGGCGGACACGTAGCCCAGGTGACCGGGCGTGATCGAGTGGTGCGACGTCTCGACGGGGCAGATCGTCGGCTTGCGCGACTTCACGCACTCGATGAAGTTCTTCTGGTGGTGACGGCTGTTGTACAGCTTCACGGGGCCCGGGTCGAACTCGGGCTTGATCCACTCGGGATTGCTCGCCTCGATCTTCCCACGGTTGGAGATCACCCAGCCGTTGTCGCCGATCCACTTGCAGCCGTGCCGGACGAAGTTGTCGCTGGCGATGGTCACCTTGATGTCCTTCGCGTACGTGCTGATGACCTTGTACTGGCCGGGCGAGTCGAAGACGGTCGTGTCCTCCGGCCAGGTCCAGTCCACCGCCTCGAGTTCGAGCGGCCCGCCGAGGTCCTCGTCGAGCCCCCAGTGGGCGATGTCGTTGTGGTGGCAGATCCAGTCCAGCAGCTGGCCGCCGCCGAACGCCAGGTTCCAGCGCCAGTGGAAGTGGAAGCGGGACTTCATGAACGGCAGCTTCGGCGCCGGTCCGCACCACAGGTCATAGTCGACGCTGGCGGGCGGCTCGGAAACGGCCTCGTCGCCCTTCTTGTGGCCCAGCCGGCCCTGGGGCAGTCCGACCTCGACTTCCTTGATCTTGCCGAGCACGCCGTTGCGGACCAGCTCGGCGCCGCGGTGGAACGTGAATTCCGACCGCTGCTGGCTGCCCGTCTGCCAGATGCGCTCGTGCTTCTTCACTTCCTCCACGAGCTGCTTGGCCTCGCCGTAGACGTGGGTGATCGGCTTCTCGCCGTAGACGTCCTTCTTGTTCCGGATGGCTTCGACCGCGGTGAGGTAGTGCCAGTGGTCGGGCGTCGCCACGATGACCGCGTCGACGTCCTTCCGGGCGCAGAGTTCGCGGAAATCCTTGGTGGCGAAGCAGCCCTTGTACTCCGTGTCCTTCTTCTTGGAGTAGAAGTCCTCAACGCCCTTCTTCGTCCTCTCCAGGTTGGCGGAGTCGACGTCGCAGAGGGCCGTGATCTGCACGTCCGGAAGATTCTTGAACCCGTTCATGTCGGAGTTGCCCTGACCGCCGCAGCCGATGAGGGCCACGTTGATCCGGTCGGCGGGCGCGGGGCGGCCCGGCTTGCCGAACACGGAGGCGGGCACGATCGTCGGAGCCGCGACGGCCGCGGCCGTGCCGAGGAACTGTCGGCGTGAGAGTCGTTTGCTCATGGAATCTCCTCTTCCTTGGTATCCAGCTAATAGCAGGTGATCCGCTCTTCCTGACACGAAAGCAATGCTTTTCCTGACCCTAAAACGTCGGTCCGAGGATCCAGGGCGCGAATTCCTCGTCCCCGATCCCCGCTTGTTCGCTCTTGGTCGGCTCGCCGCCCGCCACGGCGACGATCTTCTCGAAGATGCGCCGGCCCACCTGCTCCAGCGTCTCCGTTCCGTCGACGACCGTGCCGGCGTTGATGTCCATGTCGTCGCTCATGTGCTCGTAGATCGCGGTGTTGGTGGCGACCTTGATGCAGGGCGACGGCTTGCAGCCGTAAACGCTCCCGCGGCCCGTCGTGAAGACCCCTACCGTCGCGCCGCCGCAGATGAGGCCGGTCATGCTCACCGGGTCGAAGCCCGGCGTGTCCATGAAGCAGAACCCCTGGGCCTTGATCTCCTCGGCGTACTTGTAGACCGCGACGAGCGGCGCCTGGCCGCCTTTCGCGACGGCGCCCAGGCTCTTTTCGTAGATCGTCGTCAGGCCGCCCTGCTTGTTGCCCCAGGACGGGTTGTTGTCGATCGTCGCGCCGTGCTGCTTCGCGTGATCTTCCCACCACTTGATGAGCCCGAGCAGCTTCTCGCCCACCTCGCGGGTGACCGCGCGGCGCGTCAGAAGGTGCTCGGCGCCGTAGACCTCCGGCGTCTCGGCGAGCACCGAGGTCCCGCCGTGGCGGACCAGCTCGTCCGACGCGACCCCGAGCGCGGGATTCGCGGTGATGCCGCTGTAACCGTCGGAGCCGCCGCAGTTCATGGCGTTGACGAGCTTCGACACCGGCTGCGGCGTGCGGCGCGCCGCGTTCGCCGCGGGCAGGATCTTCTTCACCGCCTCCACGGCCCGCTCGACGGTTTTCATCACGCCGCCGGTCTGCTGGATCGTCATGAACGACGGTCCCGGCTGGCCGATCTTCACCTGGTCGAGGCCGAAGTCCTTTCTCAGGAACTCCACCTGGTTGCCCTCGCAGCCGAGGCCGATCATCACGTAGCCTGCGATGTTCGCATGACGCGCGAGGCCCACGTGGACGCGGCGCAGCGTGTGGAACGGCTCGCCCGGCTGGACGTTGCAGCCGCTCTTGTGCGTGAAGGCGATGACGCCGTCGATGTTCGGATACTCGCGCCGGAACTCCGGCGTGCGGAAGCGGTCGCGGACGTAGTTCGAGACCGACGCCGAGCAGTTGACGCTCGAGATGACCGCGACGTAGTTGCGCGTCCCCACGCGTCCGTCGGGACGGAGATAGCCGGGAAACGTCCGCTGCTCGTCGGGACCGACGGGCTTGAACCGGCGCAGGTCGGTGGAGAACTCGTAGTCGCGGCCGAAGTCCTTCACCGCGAGGTTGTGGGCGTGGACGTGGTCGCCCGCCGCGATGGCGGACGAGGCGAAGCCGATCACCTGGCCGTACTTCCGCACCGGCGCGCCCGGCGCGATGGCATGGACGGCGATCTTGTGGCCCTGCGGGATGTCCTGCTTCGCCTCGAACGGCCCCTGGCCGTTCATGAGGGACAGCCCGGCCCGGATCGGCTTGCGGACCACCGCGACGTCGTCCGTCGGATGAAGCTGGAGCGCGAACTCGTCGAGCCGTTCGGTCATGGAAGTATCGTTCTAGGCTACTATACGCCCGAGGTCAAGCTCAACCGGTTTAGTTCCCGGTCTTTCGGACGGCCGAGTCCTGCCAGCCGCCGCCGAGGGCCTTGATGAGGTAGACGCTGGTGACGAGCCGCTGGCCCTGGATCTGCGTCGCGAGCCGCTCGCTCTGAAGCGCGGTCCGCTCGGCGTCGACGACCTCGAGATAGGCGGCGAGCCCCGCCGTGTAGCGGGTCTTCGAGAGGTCCGCGGTCCGGCGCGCCGAGGCGACCGCCCGCGCCTGCGCTTCGGCCTGCTGGGCCAGGACGCGGAGCCCCGAGAGCCCGTCCTCGACCTCCTGGAACGCGACGAGCAGCCGCTGCCGGTACTTGGAGACGTTCTCCTCGACCTTCGCGCGGGCCCGGTCCACGTCGGCCCCGGTCGCGCCGCCCTGGAAGAGCGGCGCGAACGCGGACGCGCCGAGCGACCAGATGTAGTTCTTCCAGCTGAAGAGCGTCGACAGCTCCGCGCTCTCGAATCCGCCCGTCGCGGTGAGCCGGAAGCTGGGATAGTAGGCGGCCGTCGCGATCCTGATCTCCGCGTTGCTCGCGGCGAGTCGACGCTCCGCTTCCGCGACGTCGGGGCGGCGCTCCAGAAGGTCCGAAGGCAGCCCGGCCGGAATCGCCGGCGGCGCGAGGTCGAGCGGCCTCTCGGGGATCGAGACCTCCGACGGCGACCGCCCCGTCAGGACGGCCAGCGCATGCTCGAACTCCGCTCGGCGCCGCTCGAGGCCGATCGACTCCGCCTCCGTGGTCGTCACCTCCGTCTCCGCGCGGGAGACGTCGAGCTCGTTCCCGGCGCCCAGCCGGAGGCGCGTCTGGGCGAGGCGCAGCGCTTCGCGCCGCAGCTCCAGCGTCCGGCGCAGCACGCTCCGATCCGAATCGATCGAGCGCAGGGCGAAATACGCCGCGGCCACGTCCGCATGAAGCGTCAGCCGCACCGTCTCATAGCTCGCGACGCTCGCTTCCGCCAGCGCGGTCGCCGCCTCGGCCGACCGGCGGATCCGGCCCCAGACGTCGATCTCGTAGGAAAGATCGAGCGGGATGCGGAAGTCGTTGCTGGCGTAGGCGGCCGGACGGACGGTCGGCGAGACCGGCCGGTCTTCCGCGTACCGCGTCCGCGAGGCCGACGGGTCGAGGCTGATCGTCGGATAGAACTGCGATTCCGTGAGCCGCGCGATCGCCCGCGACTGGGAGACGCGCGCGACGGCCGCCCTCAGATCCTGATTCGCCTCCGCGGCGTGCTGCTGGAGTTCGTCGAGCGTCGGATCGCCGAAGATCCCCCACCAGCGGCCCTTGGCGATCGCGTCCCGCGGCGCCGCTTCCTTCCAGGGACCCGTTTCCTTCCAGCCCGCCGGAGACGAGTCCTTCGGACGCTCATAGTCGGGGCCGACCGTGCACCCGGAGAGAAGGAGGAACAGCGCCAGGCGCTTCACGGCGATGAGACCTCGACCTTTTCGCCCTCGTGGATCATGGTCGTGGGATTCACCATGACCTGGTCGTTTTCCTCGAGTCCCGAGATCACTTCGATCCGCGTGCCGTAATCGCGACCCACCTGGATCTTCTTGTAGTGGACGGTCTTGTCCTTGCCCACGACGGCTGCGAGCGTGCCTTCGGGCCGGACGAGCAGCGCGTTGGACGGCATCAGCAGCGCCGGCGAGGCCTGGCGGAGCGCGAACGTCACCTGGGCGTACATGCCGGGCAGGAGCACGCCGTCGGGATTCGGAACGCGCACCTCGACCAGCATCGTCCTCGACGCCACGTCGACGGCGTTGGAGGTGCGGCTGACCTTCCCGGCGAACGTCTTGCCCGGATGGGCGTCGAACGTCAGCGTCGCTTCGAGTCCGATATGGATGGACGGCACGAATCCTTCCGGCACGGGGACATGGAAGCGCAGGTTCTGGAGCTGGACCATCCGGAACAGCTCCCGCGCGGCCGCGCCGCTGCCCTCGGACACCAGCGTGCCGATCTCGACGTTGCGCGCGGTGATGACGCCGTCGAACGGCGCGAGGATCTGCTTGAACGACTGGAGCTCCTCGAGGCGCTTCACGTTCGCTTCCTGCGCCTTGATCATCGCCCGGGAGGCTTCGACGTCCGCCTCGCGCGCCGCGAGGGTGAGGCGCTTCTCGTCCGCCTCCTGCTGCGACACCGCCCGCTCCTTCACGAGCGCCGCCCACCGTTCCGAGGCGACGCGCGCGAGCTCCTGGTTCGCCTGCGCCTGGACGAGCGCCGCCTTGGCGACGCCCTGGGTCGCGACGGCCTGGCGCAACTGCTGGTCGACCTCGGGCGAATCGATCTCGGCGACGAGCTGGCCCTTCTTGACGGAGTCGCCGATGTCGAATGCGAAGCTCTTCAGGTAGCCGTTGATCCGCGCGTAGAGGGGCGTCTGCTGGTCGGCGAGCGCCGTGCCGGGCAGCGTCAGGCGGTTCTCGGGAGACGACCGCTTCACCACCTCGATCTTCACCGCCGTGACTTGCGGATCCTGGAGGGCCTCCCCGTGCATCGCCTCGTTCCGCTGGAGCGCCCGGTAGACGACGTATCCGCCCAGCGCGGCCAGCGCCAGAAGCGCGATCACGACCGTGGCCCCGCCGCCGGACTTGGAAGGCGGCGCCGCAGGCGCCTGCGTCGTCGCCGGGGGGGCGACCTTCGGCAGCTTCGATTCGGACGTCGGTGTCACGCTCATGCAGGCAAAACCTCAGGCGCGCGGGGAGGCGTCCGCCGCAGCGCGCTGTAGACGATCGGAACGAAGAACAGGGTCGAGACCGTGGCGAAGACCAGGCCGCCGATCACCGCGCGGCCCAGCGGGGCGTTCTGCTCGCCGCCCTCGCCGAGGCCGAGCGACATCGGCAGCATGCCGATGACCATCGCGAACGCGGTCATCAGCACGGGCCGCAGGCGGGTGAACCCGGCGTCGAGCGCGGCCGTGCGCGCGTCCGCCCCCTCCTCGCGCCGGTCGTTCGCGAACGTGACCATCAGGATGCTGTTCGCCGTCGCGACGCCCATCGCCATGATCGCGCCCATCAGCGACGGGACGTTGAGCGTGGTGTGGGTGGCGCAGAGGATCCACAGGATCCCCGCGAGCGCGCCCGGCAGGGCGGTCGAGATGATGAACGGATCAAGCCAGGACTGGAAGTTCACGACCATCAGGAAATAGACCAGCAGGATCGCGATCACCAGGCCGCCGGCCAGGCCGGCGAACGAGCTCTTCATGCTGTCGACCTGCCCGCGCACCTGGATCGTCGTGCCGCGCGGCAGCGTCGGCCTCATCTCGTCGACGATCCGGTCGACCTCGCGGGCGACGCCCGCCAGGTCGCGCCCTTCCACGGCGGCATAAATGTCGTACACCGGCTGGACGTTGTAGTGATTCACCACGGCGGTGCCGGCGCGGCGCTCCGCCGACGCCAGGTTCCCCAGGAGTTGAAGCCCCTCGCGGCCGCCGCGGGTCGAGATCGGCGTGCTCCCGAGCTTGTCGAGCGTGTCGAGCGCGTACTGGGGCGTCTGGACGATGACCCGGTAGTTGGCGCCCTTCGCATCCAGCCAGTAGTTCGGCGACACCTGCGCGGTGCCGCTCAGCGAGACCAGCATGCTGTTGGCGACGTCGCTCTGCGTGAGCCCCAGCTCGGACGCCTTCGTCCGGTCGACGTTGATGCGCAGTTCCGGAACGTCCAGGGGCTGATGGAGATGGACGTCCACCGCGCCCGGGATCTTCGAGACCCGGCGCTGGATTTCCTGCGCGACCGCATAGTTGCCCTTGTCCCTCCCGACCACCTGGATGTCGATCGGCGCCGGGAGCCCGAAGTTGAGGATCTGGCTCACCATGTCGGGCGGCTCGAAGAAGAAGACCAGCCCCGGGAATCGGGCCGGCAGCTTCCGCCGGATCTCGCGCATGTAGTCCCGCGTCGCTCCCTTCCGGTCGGGCCGGAGGGAGACCAGGATCTCGGCGTCCGCCGAGCCGATCGTCGCCGGGTCGGCGTACGCGATCGTGGATCCGCTGGTCGCCATCCCGATGTTGTCGAGCACGCTCTGGAGATCGTGGGCCGGGATCATCTTCCGGAGCTCGTCGCCGATCTCCTGGACGATGGTCTCCGTCGCCTCCAGCCGGGTCCCCGACGGCGCGCGGACGTGGAGCCGGAACTGCCCGGTGTCGACCTCCGGGAAGAAGTCCTGCCCCGCCAGGAAGTAGAGCGGCGCCGACGCGACGGGGACCAGGATGAAGATCCCCATGACGAGCGCCCGGTGGTCGAGCGACCAGGCCAGCATCGCGCGGTAGCGGTTCCGAACCGCTTCGAAGCCGCGGTTGAACGCGGCGTGGGTCCGCCAGACGAGCCCGGTGTGGACGTGCCCCTCGCGGTACATGTGCACCTCCCCGCGCAGGAGGTACTTCACCAGCGTCGGCACCAGCGTGCGCGAGATCAGGTACGAGGCGAGCATGGCGAAGACGACGGCCATCGCGAGCGGAACGAAGAGCGACCGGGCCGCGCCCGACAGGAAGAAGACGGGCGCGAAGACGATGCAGATCGCCAGGGTGGAGACGAACGCCGGCACCGCGATCTGCGCCGCGCCGTCCAGGATCGCGAGGTTGATCTCCTTCCCCTGTCCCAGATTGCGGTGGATGTTCTCGATCTCGACCGTCGAGTCGTCGACCAGCATGCCGACCGCGAGCGCAAGGCCGCCCAGGGTCATGAGATTGAGCGTCTGGCCGAAGAGCTTCAGCACGATGATCGAGACCAGGATCGAGAGCGGGATGGAGACCGCGACGATGACGGTGCTCCGCCAGCTGCCCAGGAAGAGCAGGATCATCAGGCCCGTCAGCACGGCCGCGATCGTCGCCTCGATCAGGACGCCCTTCAGCGACGCTTCGACGAACAAGGACTGGTCGAACAGGGTCCGGTAATTGAGGCCTTTCGGAAAGGTCTGCTCTTTGAGTCGCTTCAGCTCCGCCTGGAGTTTCCGGACGACGTCGAGGGTCGACGCGTTGCCGTTCTTCAGCACCGTGAGAAGGACGGAGCGTTTTCCGTTCTCCCGGACGATGTTCGTCTGCACCTCGAACCCGTCGCGCACCTGCGCGACGTCGCGCAGCAGGATGGTTGCGCCGGCCACCTGCTTCACCGGGAGATTGTTCAGCGCGTCGACGACTTCGGGGCTGCTGTTGAGGCGGACGTTGTACTCCCGCTCGCCCATCTTGAGCGTCCCCGCCGGGAGGATGAGGTTCTGGAGGTTGATCGCATCGGCGACGTCCCGCGCGGAGAGCCCCTTGGCGGTGAGCTTCGCGCTGTCGATGTCGACCATGATCTGCCGCGGCTTGCCGCCGAACGGGGTCGGCACCGTCGCGCCCTGGACGGCGAAAAGCTGCGAGCGGAGGTAGTTGAAGCTGTAGTCGAAGATCTCCTGCTCGGTCATCGTGTCGCTGGCGATGCTCATCTGGACGACGGGGACAGCGGAGGCGCTGTACCGGAGGATGAACGGAGCGCTCATGCCCGGCGGGAAGATGCGGAGCAGGGTCTGGCAGATCGCGCTGCATTGGGCCACGGCGGCCTCGACCTTCGCCCCCGGATAGAAGAAGACCTTGATGTGGGACAGGCCGTTCATGGACTGAGATTCGATGTGCTCGATGTCGTTCACGTTGCCCGTGAACGCCCGCTCGCAGATCGTGACGACCCGCTTCTCCATCTCGTCGGGCGCCATGCCGGTGTAGGTCCAGATGACGCTGACGACGGGGATGTCGATCTCGGGGAAGATGTCCTTGGGCATGCTGAGGATGGCGAGGATGCCCACGAGGAGGACGACGAGCGCGGCGACGACGAAGGTATACGGACGCCGCAGCGCCAGCCGGACGATCCACATGGCCCACCGGTCCCCAAAAGCCCGCTCCCCGGGGACACCACTATACCTGCTGGTGTCCAATTGTTAACTCTCTAACGTCGTTAAAACGGTAGCAGTTCGCTACAATTCCCGGAAATCTATGGGAGGCAAGGCGATGCAGATCCTGGCGGCGCTGATGGTGCTGGCCCTGACGCAGGACAGCGAGACGCTCGTCCGGCGGGCGGAGATCAAGCTCAAGGACCGCGACATCGAGGGCGCCCTCGCGGACTTCACGCAGGCGATCGCGTCCGACGGGCGCTGCGCGCCCGCCTACTTCGGCCGGGGCCAGATCCGCGCCAACAAGGGCCAGTTCGACCAGGCGATCGCGGACTATACGAAGGCGGTCGAGAACGACCCGAAGTTCGCCAAGGCGTGGTTCGGCCGCGGCATGGTGAAGACGTACAACAACGACGCCGACGGCGCGCTCGCCGACTTCACCAAGGCCGTCGACGCGGACGCCTCCTACACGCTGGCGTGGTTCAACCGCGCGCTCCTGCGGCTCAACCGCAAGGATTACGACGGCGCCGTCGCGGACTACACGAAGGCGATCGGCCTCAAGCCGCAGGACGCCGACATGTACGTCGGCCGCGGCAACGCCCACGCCTCGAAGGGCGACCACGAGAAGGCGATCGCCGACTACGCCAAGGCGATCGACCTCAAGCCCAACAGCTCGTCGGCCTACGTCTACAAGGGCGACTGCGAGATGAAGAAGGGCGACCCGATCGGCGCGATGCTGACGTTCTCGAAGGCGATCGAGGTGAACCCGAAGGACGCCGAGGCCTACTACTTCCGCGGCTACGCCAACTACGACCGCCGCGCGTTCAAGGAGGCGGGCGAGGACTTCAAGAAGGCGTACGACCTGAACCGCCTCAGCGAGTTCCGCACGGACCAGCTCCAGCTGCGGTTGTGGCTGATCAAGGCGCGCGCCGGCCAGGCGGCCGACGCGTCGAAGGAGCTCAAGCTCTACGCCACGAAGGAGCACCGCGGCCGTCCCGGCGACTGGTTCAGCCAGATCGTCTCGTTCCTGTCCGGCGACCTCCCCGAGGACCAGTTCATGAACCTCGCCGGCAACAAGGACCAGACCTGCGACACCCACTTCTACGCGGGCGTAAAGAAGGTCATCGCGAAGGACAAGAAGGCCGCCAAGGATCACTTCAAGAAGGCGATCGACTCCGGCGCGACCGGCTCCCCGGAATACTGGAGCGCGATGGCGGAGTTTGAAGGAGTCGACAAGGAGAAATAGGCCGAAGAATCGAGAATAAAGAATAGAGAATCAGCCTCCTCGCGCCGTCCGATGAGTATGAAGGCGCGCCGGTCCTCCTGGACGCTCCTGGCGTGGCCCGCCTCGCTGCTGGCGATCCTCCTGCTGATCTGGATCTCCGGATACCTCTACTGGCAGATCCGGATCGGCCGCGCCATCGCGGAGCTCAAGAAGGGTCCGGCGAAGTACGAGAACCAGCTGTTCTATGCCGACCCGGACCTGCTCGACATCGGCAGCCGCGGCCTCTACCGCATGCTGCAGGAGTACGATGAAGCCGCCTCGCGCGGCGACGAGGAGCAGGGGTTCGCGTTCGCGTGCGCCATTCAGGATCTGATCCGCGGCGCGGACGAGGTCGACGGCGAATCCGCCAAGGCGTCGGGGTCGTACGATCGGACGCGAGAGCGGCCGACCCTCGCCGAGATGCGCGAGGCCTGCAAAGACAATCTGCAGAACTGGCCGGAGGTCCGGGAGTGGTACGCCCCGTGGTGGAAATGGTGGAAGGGCCATCGCGGCCGCCGCGAGTGACGGTCACTTCCCCTTGATGAGCTTTTCCGCTTCCTTGCCGTAGATGCTCAGCGGTTCCAGACGCACCGCCGCCGTCCACTCCGCGAGCGCTTCCTCGTGCTTCTTCTGGGCCGCGAGGACCTTGCCTCGCACCAACCGAGTCTTTGCGAGGTCGGGCCTCTTTCCTACGGCACGGGCGCTGAATTCGTCCGCTTCATCGATCGCGCCCGCCGCGAGGAACGCCTCCGCGATGCCGGCCAACGCACCCACGTGGTTCGGCGCCGCCGCGAGAGCCTTGCGGTATTCCTCGATCAGTTCGCCGGGCGTCGCCGACTGCGACATCATCTTCGCGATCTTCCGCAGCCGGGCATCGGCGTACCGGCGGGATTCCGGCGGCACCAGTTCCCACTCCCCGGTCTTCATCGCCTGGTCGATCTGGTCCTCGAGCATCAGCCGCGCCTGCCGGTCTTCCGGATACTTCAGGAGCGCCTCGCGGAACAGGTTCATCCGCTCCTTCAGCGGCTTGTCCTCGAGCACCGCACGGATGCCGAACCGCAGCAACTCGCGCGCGGCCGACCATTCGACCTTCGCCCCCTTCACCACCTTGCCGACCGACGCGACGTTCATCGTCGGCAGATAGCTCAGCGCCGGCATCCGCTTGCGGCCGTAGAAGCCGAGCGGCGCCAGGAACTCCAGGTGGAGGCCGTCGTCCGTCTGGATCCGCGCCCCGTCGAGGCCGCGCAGGTCCTCCGAGGTCGCCACGAGATCCCCCAGCAGGCCGGCCGGCGTTGCGACGTCGATCCGTCGCAGGTCCTCCGCGATCTTCGTCACGCCGAGCCACCGTTCCATCGTCGCGACGTCGATCTCGTAAGGAGTCTTCGAGCCGACGAACAGATAATCGCCCGAGACCCACATCTCCCACACCGTCACGTACGGGAACACTTTCTGGAACGTCGCGACCGCGTCGCGGAACGTCTCGTCGGTGACGCCGTACGCGTGGAGCCACTGCCCCATCAGGCCCCGGTCCGCGAGATGATCCTCGCACGCGCGATAGAACTCCTCGGTGAAGAGCCCCGCCATTCCGGCGATCCACAGGTTGGACGGCTCGTTCAGGATGACGTCGAACTTGCCCTCGATCGACCGGAACACGCGCCGCGCGTCCGCCACATGCAGCTTCACGCGCCGATCGTCGAGCGGCCCGCCCGTCTCGCGGTCGAAGAGTCGGGACGCCCGGACCACCGCGGGGGAGATCTCGATGCAGTGGACCTCGTTCGGATCGTACTTCAGGCACGACGCGAGCGTCATCCCGGAGCCGAGGCCGACGAGCGCGATGCGTTCGGGCTTCGGATGGGACGAGAGCGGGATGTGGGCCGTGAGGAGCTGCGTGACGAGATCGATCTCGCTCAGCGACGCGTCGGTCTTGCCGTCGATGCGGAGGACGCGGTTGCCGTCGGGATGCTCGAACACCGCGACCGACGCGACCGAGTCGTCCGACGCGAAGAGGACCTTCCGGGGATCCTCCTTCCCCCTCCGCTCGTCTCCATAGATATAAGGGCCGCTCTGCGTGGTCCGGACGTCCCAGCGCGGGCCGAAGTAGACGGCGGCGATCACCGCGACCGCGGCCAGCGACGGCCAGATGCGGCGCCGCGCGCCCAGGTAGCAGAGCGCCATCGAGCCCGTCAGGGCGTGGAGCGCCAGCGCCGTCCTCAGCGTGTGCTCGACGCCGATCCCGGGAATGGCGCCGAACGACGCGGCGAGCGCGCCGATCATCGATCCGGCGGTCGCGGCCGCGAGGAGGCTGCCGGACGCGCGAGTGGCGCCCGCCTGGGCGCCGATCCAGCGGACGGCCGCCGGAAAGCAGCAGCCGACGAGGAGCGTGGGCGGCAGCAGCGCCGCCGCCGACGCCGCGAGCGCCGTCCAGGTGAACGACCCGAGCGACGTCACGCGGTCGTGGAAGATCCGGCCGAAGAAGCCCGGCATCCGTCCCAGCAGATAGATCGAGCCCAGGCAGGCGAGCGCGATGAAGAACTGGATCGCGCCGAACGTGCCGGCGCCCGCCTCGCGCGCGGCCAGGCGCCGCGACATCAGCGCGCTGCCGATGCCCAGCCCCGCGATGTAGACGCCCAGGACGATCGTGTACGCGTAGGTCGAGGAGCCGATCGAGAGCACGAGCGACCGGATCCAGCCGATCTCGCTCATCATCGCGGCGAACGCCGAGACACCGTACAGAAGCAGGACCACTTTGGCCCGCGCGGACAGCGGCTCCGACGGCCCCGACGCCGGCGCCTCGGTCGGCGCCGCGCCCTTCCGGCACAGGAAGCCCAGCACGACAAGGACCGCCGACGCCGACCAGAGCGTCGCGCGGTTTCCGAGCGCGGGCAGGAGCACGAAGCCGGTGAGCAGCACCGCGGCGGCCGAGCCGAGCGTGTTCCAGGCATAAAGGCGACCGGCGGCGCGGACGCCGTCGCTGCCGCTCCGCGCGACGAGCAGCGGGACCACCGTCCCCATCGGGATCGAGGCCACGATCATGAAGAGCGACGCGGCGACGACGGAGAATCCGCCGAGAAGCCCGAGGACGCGCAGGATCGGGGGGCTGACCGCCGCGACGGCGGCCAGGGCGAACAGCATGCCGTCGAGGCCGGTCGAAGGCCGGCGCGCGGCGGCCGCGGAGCCGATCGCCAGGCCGAGCATCAGCGCCGCCGTCACCGAGCCCGCCGCGACGCTCGCGCTCCCGAACGTGAGGGAGAGCATGCGCATCCAGACGAGCTCGATCGCCAGGCTGCACGCGCCGGCGGCCGCGGCGACCAGCGTGAAATTCATGAAGTCGTCAGCCTACCAGAAAACGAAGCGGCGCGCCCCGGACTTCCGACCGAGGCGCGCCGCAGACCGGGTGAGTGACCGGTTATTTCTTCGCGCCGCCGCCGCCGAAGACGTTGGCGTAGCGGTAGTACACTTCGAGCGTCAGGCAGTTCATCGCGGCGGCGTACACGCGGCCGCCCTCGAATCCCCAGCGGTCGGGCTCGGGATCCCACGACCCGATCTTGCAGCCGTCGGCCCGCCCCTTCTGATGCGGCACGATCGCGTTCTTCATCGGCTCGTTCCACTTCAGCCAGACCGGACCTTCGGGGCCGTCATACTGGAAGAGAGCGAGCGACGCGTAGTACCAGTAGTAGAAGTCGACCTTGTTCTGCTTCCACTCCGGAAGGTCGGACGTCAGGAGCGCCACCGCCGTCAGCGCCGGCTCCCGCTTGTTCTTCTGGATGAAGATCCGGGACATCACCGACACGGCCGACATCGACGCGTGGTGGTCGAACTGCTCGTTCTTCCCGGGGACGTAGACCTTGCCAGTCGACCGGGCGTTGTAGCCGACCTGGTAGTAGCCGTTGGTCTCGGTCGCATCGGTGAACCACGCGAGCGCGCCTTCGTACGCCGACTTCGGGAAGGTCAGCTCCGACAGCTCGGCCGACTTGAGCGCCATGACCGCCCAACCGGTGACCGACGTGTCGTTGTCGCCCGACTTGGCGGAGTAGCGCCACGCCTTCCCGGGATTCTGCGCCGCGATCAGGAAGTCGATCGCCTTCTGCGCCGGCTCCTTCACCGCCTGCGAGGCCATCATGCCGTAGGCCTCCGAGAGGGCGAGCGCCGCGACCGCGTGGTTGTACATGTACTTCGTCCCGCGCTCGCCGACGCAGCCTTCGGGATCCTGGTGGGCGATGAGCCACTGCAGTCCGCGCTTCACCGTCTCGCCGAACTTGAGCGTGCGGCCCGGCTCGACGGGATCGGGGAACTCGTCCTTCGACATCGGGATGTAGCCCGCGCCGAGGAACGCGAGGACCGACAGCGCCGTGACGCCCGCGTCGTAGGAGGTGTCGCCCGCGCCGCCGCAGCGGCCGCCGGTGCACTGGCTCTGGAAGCCGTCGGCGCCCCATCCGCCCTCGGGACCCTGATGATGGGCCAGCCACTTCAGCGCCGCGCGGACCGCGTCCTCCGTATTGGCCCCGCCGCCGCCCTTGCCCTGCGGCCGCGTGTTCTTGCGCCCGCCGAACGGGCCGCCGTAGCGCCCGCTGCCGCCGGCGCCGTTGCCGACGCCCAGCGTATCGTAGGTGCCCTTCGCGCCGGCATTCGCGCCCCGCGTGCTGTCCTTGACACGCCCCGGCTGATAGCCGATGAACTCCTTCCCCTCGCCCTTTCGCTGATGGTGATCGTCTTCGTCCTCGCTCTCGGCCCGAGCGGCAGGAGTCGCCGTCGGATCATAGAAGAGCCGGTCGTTGTTGACGTTCGCCTCGACCTTGTCCTCGAGCTTGGCTCCCGGAGGAGCGTCCGGAGTGTGGAGGATCTCCGTGAACAGCGGCGTCGTCGGCGCCGAGTGGACCACCACCGTCACATCGCCCGGATCGATCGCGTACAGCTTCTCCATCGCCACCAGCGTCGCCGCCAGCATCAGCACCACGTGGATGCCGACCGACACCAGCCACCACGGCGCGTTGTGGAGCGGACCGGCCGCTACCTCAACCGCCACCACGTCCTCGTCCCGGGTCTCGTCCTGGTCCTTCATGGCTCGCTCCTCTTTCACAACCGGAGCACCTAAACGGACCCGGGTCCCAAAGGTTCAGAGTGTCTAAAGATTGAGCAGCGGAAGTATATTCAGGAATCACTCCGGCTCGGACGGGGGGCTTTGGCCTTTTAAATGCTTGAAATCCAAAGGGATAAGCGCGTAAATATCCGGAACTTTGGCAGATCAGTTGCAACAACCGACCGTCTGATGCTTGGCGCAAAACCGGTCCTGATGCGCTTGAATGGATGGGCGCTGTCGCTCCTCCTGCACGGAGGCATTGCGCTCGTGGCGGGCGCTTCCTTCCTCACGGTCCATGTGACCGGCGGCAGCGGCCGGGGATCGGGCGGCATGGAAGGCGGCATGCTCACCCAGTCCTTCGCCGCGACGCTTCGCGACGGCGACGAAACGGTCCTCAGCGGAACCGTCCTTCCCGACGAGCCGCAATACGGGCGTCTGACGTCCGACGAGACGACGATCGAATCCCTCATCGAGGAGCTGCCGATCCCCAACGTTTCTTTCGACGTCTTTGCGGTCGGCTCCTCGCAGCCCGAGCGGGCGCTCTCGGAGCCCGGTCCGGCCGAACCCCTTCCGACGCGTCCCGGCACCGCCTCCGACCGGACCACGAAGCTGCCTCCCGCCTCCGCCGCCGGCAACGGCCAGGAAGGAAACGGCGGCAGCGCGGGCCTGGGCGGATCGGGCGGAGGGGACGACGACGGCAACGGCAACGGCAAAGGTTCCGGCGACGGCAATGCGACCGGCGTCTATACCCCCGCTCCCGCCTATCCGACCGAAGCCCGCCGCCGCAACATCGAAGGCTCCGTCCTCGTCGAGCTGGCGATCGCGTCCGACGGCAGCTGCGCCGTGAGGCAGATCGTCGAAAGCTCCGGTTTCCGACCCCTGGACGACGCGGTCGAGAAGACCGTCGCCCACTGGAAGTACCGTTCGGCCGACGACGACAACCGTCCCGCGCTCACCACGAAGCGGATCCGCTTCACGTTCAAGCTCGGGCAGGACTCCTTCTAAGTCACCGCGGCGAAGTGATCGTACAACTCCCTCAGCGCCTCTCTCAGATTGCCGCCGTGCTTTTGGAACAAGGTCCGAGGCTGAAGTTCCGGCGCGCGCCCGCCCAGAATTTCCTCGATCAGTCCCTCGAGCAGTTCGGGCGTCGTGGAAGTCTCCAGCAGGGAGGGCAGCCGGCCGGGTCGATGGCCCGTGATGATCAGACCCGCCGTCGCGCGGGACCGGCGCTCGAACCGCGACCATGCCAGCCATCCCAGCTGCTCCGCGCCGTCGAACAGGATCACGTCGTGAGGGCGGAGCGCCGCAAAGAACCGGTCGAGCACGCCGGGCTCGAACCGCGGCGTTTCGGTGTCGAGCCGCAGGTCGCGGGGGGTGAATCCCCGCGCACGAAGGCGCGGAGCAAGATCTTCGAGAAGCGTCGTCTTGCCGCTGCCCTGGGGGCCGACGATCGCCGCGCGCCGGCCGAGCGCGTCCAGCCGGTCGAGCAGATCCTCCCAGGTGCCCGAGGGAAGCCGATAGCGGACCCGAAGCACCTGCTCGGTGCGGAACGGATTGTCTCGCGCTCTCACTTGGCGGGCGTGCGGTCGAGCCGCACCTCCTCGCCCGTCGGCGAGATGACGACATCGATGTTCGCCGCCTCGCCCTCCGGCTCCGAGACCAGCTCGACGCCCCAGACGATCGAGATGAGCTTGCCCGAGACGCTGTAGGGGGCCGCGGGGACGTCCAGCCGGAACGGCCGCCGGTCCTGAAGCCCCACCTGGGTGAACTTCATGTTCCGCACGATCTCCAGGTCGACCGTCCCCTTCCCCTGCGTGCGCCAGTAGAGTCGCACCTCGAGGAACTCCGGCGTCGTCGCCAGTTCCCAGAACGCGACGCCTTCGATCGTCTCGCCCGGCAGATACTTCGTCTTGCCGTCAGCCAGCTCCAGATGCATGCGGCTCATGACGGGGTCTCCTTCCGCACCCGGAACGGGAGCACCTCGAACTCGAAGCTCTCATCCACGTCGGGCCACCTCGGGATGTCGCCCTTCACCTTGAACTGCCAGAGGAACTTGTTGTTCTTGCTCTTGAACGTATGCATGGTGTCCATCGGGATCACGACCTTGACCTTGCCGCGCCGCATGTCGCGCGGGTCCGTGATCTTCGCGAGCTCGATCGTCTCGAACACCGACTTGTCGGTCGACGTCGACGTGCCGCGCCGGTAAGTCGCCTCCTCCCGCCCCTCGAACACGACCGTGAGGCTCCGGAACCGCCGGACGTTGCCGGTCATCTCCCATTCCAGCTCGACGAGCTCGCCCAGCGCGGCCGAGGAGCTGCTCACGCGGATCGTCGGCCGCGGATTGAAGAGCGCGAGGAAGCAGTAGACCGTGAACACGATGAGCGCCGCGCCGACGAGCACGAACGGGATCATGAAGACCGTGGAGCAGCCGTCGCCGTTGCCCTTGCTCCATCCGGAGACGACGTCGACGACGAAGATGGAGACGACGCCGTTCCAGATGAGCGCGAAGATGAGGACGCAGCCCAGCCGACCCGCGGGGGACGACGCCGGCTTGAGCGCGGCGGGACCCGCCTTCGCGCCCGCGATCGCGGCGGCCGGCAGCCCCGCGTTCGGCCGGACCGGCTTCGGCTTCGCTTTGTAGAAGAAGACGCCGTAGATCCCGCCGCCGCCGATGACGGCGAAGATCATCGGGATGAAGGCCAGGAAGATGTCCGAGGTGAAGCCGCGCTCGATGACGGCCTCCGCGGGGTTCTTCTTGCTGACGTAGCAAACGGCCTTCGTGCCCGGCTTGAGCCGCTCCACGATCTCCGCTTTGCCGTCGTACCCGCTCGACGAGCCGGTCACGAACTTGTAGCGCGTGGAGACGTACCGCTGGTCGTCCACGACGTATTCGAAGGAAACCGCGACGCTGTAGGTCTTGCTCCCTTTGCTTCCGCGGTGGGTTTCCACTTCACTCGAGAGGATCGTGCAGGAGGTCTCGCGCCAGCTGCGCGCCTGGAGGATGTCGGCGATCGGCAGGAGCATGGCGCCCGTCGCGCCGAGCCCGATCAGAAGGAAGATGCCGAAAAAGACGCCGAGGCAGCCCCGGCCCTTGCGCCGGTTGCGTTCGGCTTCGGAGCTCGATCCTGTGACGCTCATCTGCCGGGGAGTATACCCCGCGGTAACCGGTAACCCGTAACCGGGAGAGCTGCGCGGTTACAGGTTACGGGTTACCGTCAACTGTTCTTCATTCGCTCCAGAAGATTTGCGGTGATCTTCCGGACGCGGGGATCGGGTCCCTTGGGTTCGGCGCCGTGGGCCTTCGGGTGGAGGTAGCCGGGCGGCTCGCTGAGGCCGTCGGCCCACCAGCAGGTCGCCGCGTTGAAGACGATGTTGCCCTTCGCGCCGGGATAGACCGTTGACGTGTAGATGCCCTTCCCCGCGCCGCTGTTCGTTTCGCCCTTCGCGACCACCTCGAGGCCGGGAATCTCGGCGGGCTCGCCGTGCCACTCCCAGCCGACGAGACCGGGGATGCCGTCGCCGTCCTTCATGCCGGTGCCGGCGAGGAGCCAGTGGTCGGGCTTGGCGCAGATCCACGGCGCGCCGCCCACGATCGGCCCGATGCTGCGGGCGCCGATCAGCGTGCTCTCGTTCGGCGCCCGGCGCGGCAGCGTCTTCATGTCGGGGAACGTCTTGTTGCCGAGCTCGTCGGCCGGACCGAAGCGGTCGAGGCGGCGGAACACGCGGTTGGGCGTCCCGTCCTTCCCGGGCAGCAGCTCGATCAGGCCGCAGCAGGTGTTGCCGGAGAGGAACCCGACGTTGAGCCCGTCGGCGATCGCCTGCTTCAGGTTCTCGAACATCGGCAGGCTGTAGTACTCGTCGTGGCCGACCGAGAGAAAACCCTTCACCCGCTTGAGGCCGGCCGGATCGGCATGCGTGTCGATGTTGGAGACGTACGTGACGTCGTACCCCTGCTGCTCCATCCAGAACGCGAGCGGATACTCCCAGAGGAGCCACTCCCCCGAGCCGGTCGAGAGCGGCTGGTCGACGATCTGGTTGTACTTCCCGTAAGGGCGGTCGAAGCTGACGTCGATCCCCGTGCCCCAGTACCACTGGCTCGCGCCGTTGTCGTAGAGCGAGTACTGGCTGGGCCAGCGATTGTACGCCTGCCACGTCGTGTCGGAGCACTGGAACATGAAGTCGGCGCGGCGATTGTCGCGCAGGATGAAGACCGCGTAGCTCTGGACGCCTTCCTTCTCGGACGTCAGCTTCGCCAGATAGACCCCGCTGGGCCAGTCGGACGGGATCGCAATCTTGGTCGCGGCCTCCCACGTGCAGACACGGAGGCGGCCTTTCTCGACGCGCGGGTCGGTCTGGATCTTTCCTTCGAACGAACCGAGCGACGAGACCAGCCGCGCGCCGGCGCCGCCGTAGTAGCCCATCCGATAGAGGTCGACGGTGAACTTCGATTCCGGGCTGGTGCTCACGTGGAGCGTGATCGTCTCCCCGGCCCGGGCGCTCGCGCGCGAGAAGTAGCCCTCGACCCACGGGCAGCGATACTTGACGGCACGGTCGATCGCCGGCTTCTTGAGGATCCAGTCCTTCGTCCCGGGCTTCTCGTTCTCGTCGCGGATGAGGTCCGACTTCCGCTTCGTGATGGCGGTCGACGGCGCCCCCGGAGGCCCCTCCGGCGCGGCGCAGCCGGGCAGAACGCCGGGCAGCATCGCCGCCACGCCGAGCGTGGAGATGGCGGACAGCACCTCGCGGCGGGAAGGATCGGTCATGAAAGCCTCCGAACGGATTCACCCTAAAGAACTGCGGAACGTTCGTCAACGATTCGGCGCATAATGCGGTATGACCACGGAAACTCGCGGCACGAGGGATCTCGGTTCCTTGTTCCCGGTTCTGTTGTTGATTCTCCTTCTCGTGCTCGGAGGCCTGGCCGCCGGCGCGGCGTGGCTCCGGAAAAAGCGAAGCGAAGCCGTGGCGAAGGCGCGGGCGGACCTGAAGTCCTTCAGAGTCGCGCTGACGGTCTACGAAGTGGACAACGCCGACTTCCCCGACACGGCTCAGGGGCTGGACGCCCTGCTTCGCCGACCCACGCTGCCGCCGGCACCCAAGAACTGGCGCGGCCCCTATTGGGAGCCGACGACGATCCCTTTCGACCCCTGGGGCAATCCTTATGTGTACCGGTGGCCCGGGCTTAAGGGTGCCATCGACCTCTATTCGTGCGGTCCCGACGGACAACCGGGGACTGCGGACGACATCAGGGGTTATTAACGTCAGCGACGGAACATTTCTCCCCACGGGTCGCGCTGCAGGACCCAGTAGAAGGCGAGCGCGCCGAGCCACGCGTGGGTGAGCGCGAGCAGCGGCAGATGGCGGGAGCGGAGATAGATCGCCGTCCAGGCGACGCCCGCGACCGCGCACAGCGCCGCAAGCGGCCAGTCCGGCAGATGGGCGACTCCGAACAGCAGGGCCGCGACGGGAACGACCGCCGCGCGCGCCCATCCCAGCTTCTCGAGATTCGACGCGATCAGCGCCTGGAGCACGAACTGCTGCAGGAACGACCACACGGGATAGATCAGGAAGATGATCCACGCCCCGCGCGTCATCGCGCCGCCGCCGACCAGGAGATGCCAGCCGGTCAGCACAAGAAGGCCGACCGCGAACGCACCGACAATGGGCGGCGCGGCGGCGGCGAGATTGTCGAACCGCAGACCCCATTGGGCCGCCAGCGTCCGCTCCTTCACCAGCCGCCGCACGATGTACGCGATCCAGAGGAGCGTGCACGGGATCAGGAACTGCAGCTTCAGGTCGAGGACGTTTTCGAAGATCAGAAAGAGCCCGCAGGTCGCCAGCATGGCGGCCAGCTCGCCGATCGCGCGACGCCGTTCCGGACTCACTGTGCAGACTCCTGCCCACCCGCGCTTGAATCCCGCACGCGGAAGAGGCAGGAGACTTAAGAGCAAGCCCTGTGCCATCGACGACGCAGGAGAACCAGAAGCGCCAGAGCCTCCATCCCCGTGAGACCACACCCGCCCCCGCCTCCTCCCCCCTCGTCCGACTTCTGAGTCGCGCCCGCCCAGCCGCCCGTGCCGCCGATCGAGTCGACCGTCGCGCAGTTCAGCATCGCCGCGTTGTGGCTCGTCACCGCAATCCCGATGAAGACCGACGACGCCATCGGAACGGTCTCCTGGCCGATCAGCGTCCAGTTGACGCCGTCGGGCGAGACCGAGCCGGTAAAAACGTTTCCGAGGCGCGACAGCCGAACCCAGTAGGGCGCCGCGGCGTTCGGTCCGGCCGTCGTGGCGCTGGCGCCCCCCGTCGACGTGCGGCGCTGGAAGGCCGTCCCATTGCCCGGCGTCAGCGCCGTGAACGCATGGGCCGAATTGGCCGCGAGCGATTCCCGGATCATCACGCCCGCCTTCGCCCATGGATCGGTGTTGTCGACGTCGAAGATCCGCGCCTGGATCGTTCCGTCGCCGTTCAGCGCCATCGACGCGAAGTGGAACGAGTCGGCGGCCCCCCAGATGTCGGCGCCCGCGCCGCACACCATGAACGTCGAACCCGAGACCGTGGCATCCCCCGCGACCGTGGGCGATCCGATGTCCCCGTCGGACCACGGCGGCGAGAGCGGGCTCCCGGCACCCGCGTAGTTGGCCGTCACGGTCGTGTTCGCGGCGGGCATCGTCAACGTGGTCGAGGAGGCGGCGGAATTCGCCACCGTCGCGCCGCTCCAGCTGTCAAAGACCATGCCCGGCGCCGGCGCGTCGGCGGTGATCGTCACGACCGCCCCCGCGGCATAGCTTCCGTCGCCGGTGCCGCTGTTCACCGTCAGCGTGTACAGGATCGGCGGCGCCGTCTTGTAGGTCGCCGCAACCGTCGCATTCGCCGCGGGCATGGTCAGCGTCGTCGACGCCGACGTGGAGTTCGCGACCGTGGCGCCGGTCCAGTGGTCGAACACCATGCCCGGCGCCGGAGCGTCGGCGGTGATCGACACCACGGTCCCCGCCGTGTAACTCCCGTCCCCGCTGCCGCCGGTCACGGTCAGCGTATAGAGCGTCGGCGGTGGCGGCGGAGGCGTGCCGGTGCGGACATCCGTCCACGCGAGGGTCCCGTGAGCCTCGATTGCCTGGACGAGCGCTTCGAGCCAGTAGCAGTCGCCGGTGCCCGTGGGACTGCTCGCCATCTGGCCCTTCAACGTCGCGGCGCTCGCCTGGACGACCCACCGCTCCACGGGGGCCATCATCCCCAGCACCTCGGGAAGCAGGCCCGAACCTTCGTCGCCCGTCCAGCTGCGGTTGAAGTAGCTCGCCTTGCCGACCCACCAGAACGGAAAGACCGACTTCCCGCTATTGTGGCGCGCGATGGCCGTGGTCTGGAGATTGGCTCGCAGATACCGTCCCATCTCGGGACTCAGGTTCAGGAACATCCACCCGCGATAGGTCGAGCTGTCCATCCGGGCGTCGTACATGTCGTGATATGGCGCGTTCCAGGTCTGCGGCAGCGAGCTGGCGTTCTGCTCGATCGCGCCGAAGTTCAGCCCCGCGTTCAGCTGGGTCTGCAAGTTGTTGAGCGCCGTGGTCCGCGTGGCGCTGTCCGAGAACTTGTCGGCCAGCCGGGCCATTGCGATATGAGCGCACATGGTCCCGTACAGATTCGCCTGCGCCGACCGGGCGGAGTACAACGACTTGATGGCCGCCCAGTTGTTCTGGATCAGCGTCCAGTCTCCGGTCCGGTACCCGTAGAGCCAGAGTCCGTAGATCGTCTGGACGCTCGGCCGGTACTGTCCGAACGTCGCGCTCTCGTACCACCATTTCGTCTTCGGGTGGCTCTCGCGCGGGGTGCCGACGTTCTTCGGCATCGGATAGGTTCCCCACGGCGCGAAGCGGGCGTCGGCCAGCTCCGAGGCGACGTAGGACTTCACCGAGGTCTGCTGCGCGCTCGTGAGATACGGGTAGGCCCACGCCAGCGTGGTCACGATGCGACCCGGCTCCAGGTACACCGCGTAGCCGGCGCTCTGCTGGTCCGAATAGCTGATGTAGAGCGGCGCGAGATGGCCCGCGTCGAGGATCGCCTGGACCTGTCCCTGCAGCTCGGATCTCAGGGAGTCGGCGCCGGCGCCGATCGCGGAGACCTGCGGGAATTCCCAGGCGTAGGGGGTCGGATCGACGGACTGCGCCTCGGCGAGGCCCGCCCCCGCAAGCAAAGCGACGAGGATTCGGAACGCATGGTTCTTCACGTTCATTCTCCTCACGGCTTGTGCTCGATGGCCGTGATCCCGAAGTTCTCGGCGATGTAGACGCGGGACCCCGAGATGATCGGCGCGGTGCGGCCGAGCGGGGAATTCTGGGAGACGCCGATCGTCGGCATCTGGTCCTTGTAGACGACGTCGAAGTTGAACATGCCGCCGTCCCGGTTGCGGACCTCCGCCGTGACCCCGCGCGCGGTGCTGTCGGCGAGATTGATCATCTGGGTGCCGCGGAAGTTCTGGCGCAGCCACAGATAGGTGCCGCCGACGCTCATGCCGTAGAGGTTGTCGGTTTCCCAGGGCCAGGGATTGGCGAGCTTCCCGTTGTCGATCGGAACCCGGTGGCCGGTGGTCGTGTTGATCCCTGCGACGTCGATCGAGTAGTTCGTCCCGAACGCGCCGATCTTCGTCAGCTTGGGATAGCGCGTCTTGAAGTACGTCAGGACCCGGCCGGAGTTGTCGACGACGGTCGGATGGGCGGGGCAGCCCACGCCGTCGGCGGGTCCCGCAAGAATGGTGAACGGCTCGGTGAGATCGCTCGTGTTCATCGTGAACAGGTGGCGCCAGTCGGCGCCCGCGTCGGACCACTGGCCGCCGTTGGTGTCGCCCGTCAGCCACCGGGCGATGTTGGCCTCCTCGGCGGCGAGGTCGGCGGAGCCGGCCATCAGCGACTCCATGATGTACTCGCTGCCGATGACCGGCGTGCCGACGGTGTGGGCGTAGACCCGGTTGTTGAAGACGACCGGCCAAAGCATCCGGAAGCTCTGACCCCGCACCGCGCGCGACGCCTGGATCGCGCCGGTCGACAGCGACAGCTTGTAGAGCGTCATGTTCTCGGCGCCGATGTAGACGGCGGTCCCGTCCGCCGCCAGCCCGCCGTGGACCGGCGCCGCCAGCCGCGTCCGCCAGAGCTGCGCGCCGTTCGCGGGGTTGAGCGCGGTGACGTTGCCGCCGTGATCCGCGATGACCACCGACGACCCCGCGACGCACGGCGCGCCGGTGAACGACCGGCCCGAGTCGAACACCCACGCCTGCGTGCCCGAGGCGGTGTTCAGCCCGATCACCTTTCCGGTCAGCGTGACGAAGACCACCACGGTCCCGGAAACCGCCCCCGTCGCCCACGTCCCTCCGGCGATCGATCCCGTCCAGACCGTCGAGCCGTCGTTCGCATCGATCGCGTAGGCGTTGCCGTCGAGCGTGCCCACGAAGAGCCGGCCGGCGGAGAGCACGGGTTGGACGGAGTCGGCGATCGTGAACGACACGGACGCCGGGACCGCATAGGAGAAGCCACTGCGCGCGGTGAGGTCGTCCGTCCACCCCGCCTGGCTGTCCTTGTTGCGCAGCGTGACGGACGGCCCCATCCAGATCCACCGCGCGCGGAACGGCGGGGCGACCGAATCGGCCGTCCGCCCGGTGCGCGCGCCGTCGTGCTGGAGCTGCGGCCAGTCGTCCGCGACGGCCGGAGCCGCCATCCACAGGCAGACTCCAAGACAGAGTGTCTTTGTCATGAGATCCTCGCTCGCCAGAAAAAACTACCGACGGTTGTGCGTGAAGAGCCGCGACGGAATCGCGAATCCGGAGTTGTCCGCCTGGAGCGTCTCCCCCGGCGGGACATATCGCAGCTGGCAGCGCGAGCTGCCCTGATCATCGGTGTACTCGAGGACGAGATCGTGCCACCCTGCGGCGAGCTTGCGCCGCACGACGTTGCGCGCGATCGGGTGGAAGACGCCGCGCGGATCGGAGACGAGATCCTGACCGTCGAGCGTGAACTTCACCTGTCCGTCCACCGACAGCAGGAAGACGTAGTCGCCCGCGGCTTCCGCGAGGAACCGGCCTTCCCACCGGACGCCGAAGTTGCGGTCGCTGCCCACGGGCGGAACCTCTCCTTTCGCCTGATCCAGGAAGAGATCGATGGCCGCGTCCACCCGCTCGACCACTGCGCCTTTGAAGGTGTTCTGATCGAAGTACGCCGCGTGAAGTCCCAGGAGGAACGATCGGGGCGCGCCGGACGGTCCCACGTCGCAGCCCTGGCCCGCGGAGAGCGTCGTCGCCTGACCGCTCTTCAGGCTCGTGACGCGCACCTGTCCCTCGTGCACATCCACCCGCGTCTCGGGGCCCGACGCGATCGAAAGCTTCGTCCCGACGACCTGCACTTCCGCGTGCGGCGTCGCGAACAGGAACGCCTGGCCCGCCGGCTGCTTCGACACCTCCGCCGTCACCGTTCCCCGGGCCAGCGTCAGTCCCTTCCCGATCGCCCGCTTGCCCGTCATCTTCTCGTGGAGCTTCGCTTCGCCCGACAGCTCGAGGCGCGTGCCGTCGGCGAACCGGACGACCGCCGTGCCCTGGGTCTCGACCGTCGCGCCGTCCCGGAGCTCGGCGCCCGACGCCGCGGGCGTGCGATCGGTGCCGATCAGCACCTCGCCCTGGACGTTTTCAAGCCGCGCGAGCGCCGGGGCAGTCTCGACTTTCGTCGGCGCCGGTTTCACGACCGGTTCCGTCTTCGGTTCCTCCTTCGGCACCGGCGGAGGCGGAATCCTGGGCTCCTCGGGCTTCGGGGGCGGCTGGACGTTCTTGTTCCCGGCCGCCGTCCGGAGTTCTTCCTCGATCTTCTTCCGCCGTTCCGACTCGTCGTCGACGCGCTTCGGTGCCGGAGCCTCCTGGCGCGGAACCGGGGGGGCTTTCGCTTCGCGCTCCTCGACCTTCGGCGTCTCGACGAACTCCGGCCGGGCCGCCTGTTTGTGACGATAGCTGACGAACGCCAGGAGCCCCACGAGCACGGCGACGAGGAACACCGCCGCGAACGCCAGGGCGGGACCGAACATCGAGCTCCCCGGATGGGCGGCGGAGCGGCGGCTCCCCGCGAGCGCGCGCTGCTTCACGTTCTCGACGAACTTCGTCCCCTCGTGGCTGGCGCGCACGTAGTGCAGGATCCGGTCGGCCGCGCGGCGGTCGCCGTCCTCGCTCTGCGACGCGGCGAACTGGAGGCCGCGGTGGATCTCGACCTCCTGGGAAAACTCGCGCGCGAACGCCTCGTCGGCGCGGAGCGCGGCGAGAAGCTCGGCCTGCTCGTCCGCCGTCAGGCTTGCGTCGAGCCAGCCCGCGATCAGTTCCTCCCGGCGTCCGGTCATACGGGCTTCTCCGCCAGACGGGCCTGGACGCAGGTCTGCAGCGCGCGACGGATGCGGTGGATCGTCACGCGCACCGCGCCGGCTTTCTGCTGGAGCCGCTTCGCCGCCTCGGCGCAATTGATGCGCTCGTCGTAGATCATCCGCACCAGCGCGCGCGAATGCTCGGGCAGCTTGGAGAGGCACGCCGCGAGCGCGTCCATGGGGAGACGGTCGGCCGGCGCGACGTCGACCTCGGCGATCAGCCGGTCGGCCACGAGCGCCTCGATGGCGTCGGTCACCTTGTCGCGCGCGACGCTGCGCCAATGCTCGCGCAGCTCGTTGCGGGCGATGCCCATGAGCCACGGCCACGCGGGCCGCGACCGGTCGTACTGGTCGATCAGGCGGAACACGACGAGGAACACTTCCTGGGCCAGGTCGTCCGCCGCGTCGATGTCGCCCGTGCGCGAGAAAAGATACGCGCGGAGCCGGGCCTGGTGGGCCCGGACCAGCTCGTCGAGGAGCGCCAGACGGTCCTTTGATGAAGCCATGTCCTGCGGTCAATCGATCCCGCAGCTCCAAGTGTTACACGAAATCGTTCCCACAAGAAGCCTCCTGTGCTTTATTAGGGAGTGATGCCTGCGCTGATCTCCACCGAAGCCGACCTCGAGGAGAATCTTTCCCGGCCCACCCCCGAGGCCGTAAAGGACATGGCCGCCCTCAAGGGCGATCTCGTGATCCTGGGAGTCGGCGGAAAGATGGGCCCGACCCTCGCGCGCATGGCCCGCCGCGCGCTCGACGAGGCCGGCCTGAAGCACGCCGTCATCGGCGTCGCCCGGTTCACCGATCCCCGCTCCCGGAACTCGCTCGAGGACGCCGGCGTCCGCACCGTTCCGTGCGACCTCCTCGACCGGGATCAGGTCCGGAAGCTGCCCGACGGCGCGGCGGTGATCTCGATGGTCGGACAGAAGTTCGGCACGACCGGCGCCGAGTCGGCCACCTGGGCGACGAACGCGTACCTGCCCGGACTCATCGCGGAACGGTACCCCGGCCTGCCGACGATGGCCTTCTCCACCGGCAACGTTTACCCGCTGGTGCCGGTGTCGAGCGGCGGCGCGACGGAGGCGACGGCTCCCGGCCCCATCGGCGAATACGCCCAGTCCGCGCTCGGCCGCGAGCGGATGTTCGAATACTTCTCGCGGAAGGACGGGACGCCGACCTCGATCTACCGGCTCAACTACGCGGTCGAGCTCCGCTACGGAATCCTCCTGGAGATCGCGCTCAAAGTCTGGAACGGTACGCCGATCGACGCCCGCATGGGCTACGTCAACGTGATCTGGCAGGCCGACGCCAACGCCATCGGGCTGCGGATGCTCTTCCTGGGAAAGTCGCCGCCCGAGATCTTCAACGTGACCGGCTCGGAGGCGCTTTCCGTGCGGGCGCTCGCGTTGAAGTTCGGCGAGCTCCTGGGCAAGACGGCGATCGTGCACGGAACGGAGGAGCCCACGGCGCTACTCAGCAATCCGACCAAGGCGTTCCAGGCGTTCGGCCCTCCGCGCGTCTCGACGGAGCGGGCGGTCGCCATGGTGGCCCATTGGGTCCAGAGCGGCGGCCGGACCCTCAACAAGCCGAGCCACTTCGAAACGCGCGACGGGAAGTTCTGATGTCCCCCGAAAAACTCATCCAGCTCCGACGGGGCGTGGTCATTCCCGCCCATCCGCTCGCGCTGACGTCGGCGCGCAAGCTCGACGAGCGGCGGCAGCGGGCGCTCACCCGCTATTACCTGTCCGCCGGCGCGGGCGGCCTTGCGGTCGGCGTCCACACCACGCAGTTCGCCATCCGGGAGGCGGGCCTCTTCCGGCCGGTGCTGGAGCTCGCGGCGGCCGAAGAGCGGCGACAGAAGACCCTGACCCTGATGATCGCCGGCATCTGCGGGCCGACGAAGCAGGCCACGCTCGAGGCGTCGATCGCCGCGTCGCTCGGCTACGACATCGGCCTCCTCAGCCTCGCCGCGCTCAAGGACGCGAGCGAGGACGACCTGATCACCCACGCGAAGGCGGTCGCCGAAGTCCTTCCGGTCTTCGGCTTCTACCTCCAGCCCGCGGTCGGCGGCCGCGTCCTCCCGTATTCCTTCTGGCGACGGTTCGCCGAGATCCCCAACGTCGTCGGCATCAAGATGGCGCCGTTCAACCGGTACCAGACGATCGACGTGCTCCGCGCGGTCGCCGAGTCGGGTCGCGCCTCCGAGATCGCGCTCTATACCGGCAACGACGACAACATCCTGCTCGACCTGCTCACGGAATTCCGGTTCGGCGAGACGCGGCTCCGGATCGTCGGCGGCCTGCTGGGCCACTGGTCCGTCTGGACGCGGAAGGCGGTCGAGCTGCTCGCGGAAGTGAAGCGGACCCCGGCGCCCACGCCCGAGCTGCTCACGCGGGCCGTCCAGATCACCGACTCGAACGCCGCCTTCTTCGACGCCGCGAACGCCTTCCACGGCTGCATCGCGGGACTGCACGAGGTGCTGCGCCGGCAGGGGCTGCTCGAAGGGCTCTGGTGCCTCGATCCGAATGAAGGGCTGTCGCCGGGCCAGAAGGAAGAGATCGATCGCGTCTACTCCGCCTATCCCCACCTGCATGACGATGCCTTCGTGGAAGAGTATCGTCACCTCTGGTTGAGCTGACCGTACCCCGTAACCGCACACCTCCCCTCCGCTCCTCCGGGTACGGAGTACCGAGTACGGAATACGGGTTACGGGTTACGGAGCGGGAAAGGCACGAAGAAAACATACGGCGGAACCGGCTTTCGCCGGTCCCGCCTCCGAAGACGCCTGCGCCGGCCCCGGTCGCACGGTTTTCCGGCGTCCGTCTTCGGAAAAGTTCTATCGATCTTCGACATCCCCAAACCTCCCCTGGATAGTATGCCCGCATTTTGCGAGCATGCAAGCCCGGAGTGCATCATCACCGCGTGGAAAAATCCACGTTCACGCCGGCCTACGCGGTCCTTCGCCAGATGCTGGTGGCGGTCCGCCGGGCGGCAGGGTTGTCCCAGCGCGATCTTGCCCAGCGCCTGAAGCGGGAGCGGTCGTTCGTCGCCCGGATCGAGCAGGGAGAGCGCCGCGTCGACGTGATCGAGCTGATGTGGATCTGTCAGGCCTGCGGGGCCGACGTTCGCGCCGTGCTGAAGCCCATCCTCCGGGCCGCGCGCAAGACGCCGGGCGTCACGGTCCGTCCGATCCGCCCCGAGAAGCTCAAGTCGCTGCTGCGCTGACGGCTACTTCTCCACCTGGAAGGTCGCTTTGTTGGCGTCCCACCACTTCTGCCAGTAGGCGGAGGTCTTGAAGTCCTGCAAGGTGATTTTCTTCAGCGATGAGTTGGCTTCCGTCTGAAGCTTTTCAGCGCTGTTCCGGATCGATGCGTCGGGCTTGATCGCCCCGCGATTCAGCTCGGGAATGTTGGATCCCCCGACCGATCCGCTGCCGGCGTTGGCCAGCGTCTTTTCCTGGACTCTCAGGGCCTGAATGAGCGGCTCGATCGACGAGACGTGGCGGATCCGGGCGGTGGCCGCGATCGCGGCCTTCGCGACGAACAAGTTTTTGTCCGGAAAATATTTGTGAAGGGTGGGAGCTATGGACTCGTCCCCGATCTTTCCCAGCCCCTCCAGCGCCGCCGAAACGGCGATCGAATCAGTCTGGTTCGTCTGCAGGCTCTTGAGCAAAATCGGCACGACCTTTTTCTGGTGGTCGTAGAACCCGGAGATAGCGTAGATCGCGGGCTTCCGGAGACCCTCCGGGCCCGTGACGTACGGCGTCAGAATCGCGAGGGTCTTCTCGTCCTGCGTCCGACCCAGGTCGGTGAATGCGGCGAACTGCTCGGCGGGGCCCTTCGCCTTCGCCATGTCTGCCTTGAATTTGGCGATGGCCGAAGCGACCTCGTCGCCCTGAAGGGAGCAGGCAAGAGCGAAGACGACGGTCAGCACGTCCTATTCTATCCCGGATCAGGCGACCGCGGCCACCTGATTGAGATAGTAGAGGCTCTGCCGCGCGATGTTCTCGGCGCCCGGACGATAATCGAACACCTCGACCGACACGTAGCCCTTGTAGTCGATCTCCTTCAGCGCCTTCATGATCGGCCGGTGATCGATCTCGCCCATGCCGGGGCCGAGCAGGTTCGAATCGTTCGCGTGGAAATGGTGGAGGTGCTTCGCGCTCGCCTGGATCACCTCGGGCAGCGGGCGCGACTCGGAGCCGGTCATCGCCTTCACGTCGAGGTGGAGCCGGAAGTTCTTGTGGTTGATCGCCTCGATGAGCTCGATCCCGTCGGCGGCGGTGTTGATGAAGTCCGTCTCGCGCGGCGTGAGCGGCTCGATCGCCATCGTAACGCCGCACCGCTCGGCCTCGGGCAGCGCCCGCTCGAAGACCTCCTTCGCGTAGCCGAGCGCCCGCTCCTTCGTGATCCCGGGCAGCAGGTTGCGCTGCTTCGGCGAACCGATGACCATCAGGTTGCCGCCCAGGTCGGCGCAGAGCCGGACCAGGTCGATGAAGTAATCCGCCGTGCGGTTCCGGATCGCGTCGTCGGGCGTCGTCACGTAGAGCCCTTCGGGCTTCACGAGGAGCCAGTGGAGGCCGACCACGGGGACGCCCGAACGGAGCGCGGCGTTGCGCAGGTCGCGCCGCCGCTGGTCGCTGATCTCCGAGGCGCGGTCCGCGAGCGTGAACGGGGCGACTTCGACGCCGTCGTAGCCGAGCTGCGCGATGCAGTCGAGCATCCGCTCCCACTCCCAGTCGACGAACGTCTCGTTGCAGATCGCGAATTTCATAAAGTCCTCCCCGGGTTCCCGGTTTGCACTATAGGAAGAACCCGACTGCATCGTCAATGACTCTATGCGAACACGTTCTGCTATAATCCTCCTCGTGCGGATCCTGACCCTGAGCCTGGCCGCGCTGGCCGGATGCTCCTACTCGCTCGACCGGGACATCGTGAATGCCCGCGCGGAGATCGTCGACCTCAAACGCAAGATCCCGCCCGAGTCGCCGCTGTGGATCTTCGAGGGGCCCGACCGGTTCGACTCCTTCCTCACCGACTACGATCTCGGCGTCCCCGACTTCCTCTACCACCACCTCCTCCGCCGGCTCGACGCGATGTCGGACACC
>Ga0134121_10000720_pt1 | contig 35059 bp, 29 predicted proteins | sample KB301_FD_96463 | JGI IMG/M metagenome (GOLD analysis project Ga0134121, IMG submission 96463) | Terrestrial soil microbial communities without Nitrogen fertilizer from Kellogg Biological Station, Michigan, USA - KB3-0-1 | ecosystem: Environmental > Terrestrial > Soil > Unclassified ...
GAATCAGCCAGGGATTACCGGACAGAATTCGGGGCCGTGCTACTCGAACCCCGAATTCTGACGTCAGAATTCGGGGTTCGAGTAGCACGGCCCCGAATTCTGTCCGGTAATCCCTGGCTGATTCCTTGTTATCATGCGTAGATGACCTTGCAGGAAACGATACAAGCCGATCTCGCAAACGCCATGCGCAGCAAGGAAGCTCTGAAGCTGGGCGTGCTGCGAATGATGAAAGCGGCCGTCAAAAACAAGGAAATCGAAAAGATGAAACCGCTGGAGGAGCCTGAGGTTCTTGCGGTCCTCAATTCGCTGGTCAAGCAGCGGAAAGATTCCATCGAACAATTCCGCAATGGCGGCCGGGAAGAACTGGCTCAGAAGGAAGAGGCGGAAATCCTGGTCATTGAGCGGTATCTGCCGGCGGGGGCGTCGGAAGACGATATTCGGCGCGCCGTTGAAGAGGCGATTCAGGAAACCGGCGCCACATCGCCGAAAGACATGGGCAAGGTCATGAAGGTTACACTGGGAAAGCTTGCGGGAAAGACGGCTGACGGCTCGAAAGTGAGTCAAATGGTGAAGGAGAAGCTAAGCCCGGCGCCCTAACGCGCTCCTTAACGCTCCGATGAGCGGCTGCGCATGAGCGGAGCGAATGTGAGCCCGATCGGGCGAAACGATTAAGTAATGCAATCCCGTGCGAAGCGTGAGCGCGATAGCGCAAAACCTCAAGCATAGGGCGCAGCCATAAAAGAAATGGAAGAAAGTTTCATCGTTACCGAGACCGCGCCGGACGTCCGAGTCGAGGACTTCACTTCGTTTGTCGCGCCCGACGTTCGGGTTGAACAGTTCGTCGCTTATCAGACAGAGAGACCCCGCAGGGGTGGCAAGGCGAGGGAGTGGACCGAAAGCCTGCTCAGCACGATCGTTTTTGTGATCGTTTTCACGAGTTTTATCGCTCAGGCGACCCAGGTTCCAACAGCATCGATGGTGCCGACGATCTTTGTCGGCGACCACTTCTTCCTCGACAAGATCGCGTTCCCCGGCAATTTCCCGAAAGCCATTCGCGATTGGTTGCCGCGGCGAACAATCCACAGAGGCGACATCATCGCCTTTCGACCGCCACCGAAAGCGAATATGACGACGCCGTTCGTGAAGCGCGTCATTGGGATTCCGGGAGATACGATCGAAGTTCGAAACAAGGTTGTTTACCTGAACGGGAAAAGGCAGGACGAGCCCTACAAGATCCACGTCAACTCTCCGATCAGCGGAGAGATTCCCGGCGACAACTTCGGTCCCACGACCGTGCCACCGGACCAGTTTTTCGTCATGGGTGACAACAGGGACAACAGTAACGACAGCCGATTCTGGGGTTTTGTCGACCGGTTCGCGATTATCGGCAAGCCCCTGTTCGTCTACTGGTCCTACGAGAGCGACAGTCCCTACGAGGGTGGTGAGCGGTCCTGGGCGTCGGTCGCGGCCGACTACGTTTCAGTTGCGCAACACTTCTTTAGTCGTACCCGCTGGTTCCGCTTTGGAACAATGGTGAAATGAATCAATGATGCGAATACGCAAAGCTGTTTTTCCTGCCGCTGGTCTTGGAACGCGGTTTCTTCCCGCAACAAAGGCGCAACCGAAGGAGATGCTGGCGCTGGTCGATAAACCACTGATCCAGTATGTCGTCGAAGAAGCGGTCGAGTCCGGTGTGAAGAACATCATCATCATCACCGGACGCGGAAAAAATGCAATCGAAGATCACTTCGACGTGTCGTGGGAGCTCGAGCAGGTCCTCTCCGCCCGTGGGAAAAAGGACGTGCTGGCCGAGATGCGGCAAATCTCCAACATGGTCAATGTGACCTACGTCCGGCAAAAAGAGGCGCTCGGCCTGGGCCACGCGGTTCTGATGTCGCGGGAAGCCGTCGGCCAGGAACCTTTTGCCGTAATGCTCGGCGACGACATCATCGATGGTCCGGTGCCCTGCCTGAGCCGCATGGTCAGTTTGTTCGAGAAGCTGCAGGCGTCGATCATCGCAACGTGCGAGGTGCCCAAGAGCCAGATCTCTTCTTACGGAGTGATTCGCGGAACGCCGGTGGACGGCTTCGACGGGCGGGTCTATCGCGTGCAGGACGTCGTGGAAAAACCGCGCGCCGACGAAGCGCCGTCAAATCTCGCGATCATCGGCCGATATATCCTCACCCCCCAGATCTTCCCCATTCTCGAAAATACCCCGCGCGGAGCGGGGGGAGAGATTCAGCTCACCGATGGCATTCGTCAACTGCTTGAGCAGCAACCCGTGTACGCCTACATGATCGAAGGCACGCGCCATGACGCGGGCGACAAGCTCGGGTTCCTGAAGGCAACCGTGGAGTTCGCACTGAAGCGAACCGGCCTCGGCGACGAGTTTCGGAGCTATCTGAAACAGCTCAAACTGTAGCGCTCCGCGATTGCATGGGTGCGCTCTTTATCGTCGCGACGCCGATCGGCAATCTCTCGGACATCACCGCGCGCGCCCTCGAGACGTTGCGAACCGTCGATCTGATCGCCTGCGAGGACACACGTCACACGGTTCAACTCCTGAATCACTTCGGCATCCAAAAACCTCTCGCCAGCTACCACGACTTTAATGAGGAAAAGAAGGCCTCTGAACTGGGGCGCAAGATTCAGGAAGGCCTGAATGTCGCACTGGTTTCCGATGCGGGAACTCCGGCGATCTCGGACCCCGGATATCGTTTGGTACGATTCTGCCGTGAGAACGGGCTGGACGTCATTGCCATCCCCGGCGCCAACGCGGCAATCGCCGCGCTTGCCGCCTCCGGGTTGCCATCCGATGAGTTCTTTTTCGCCGGCTTCCTTCCGTCGAAAAAGAGCGCACGCCGCGAAAAACTCGAGGCTCTCCGCCCGCTTCGCTCCACCCTGGTGTTTTACGAAGCGCCTCACCGGATCGAAGAAGTCCTGGAGGATATCGAGAAAATCCTTGGCGACCGCGAAACCTGCATTGCCCGCGAGCTCACGAAGCTTCATGAGGAATGTTTGTTTGGGAAGTTGTCCGAGATTCGCGGCCGGGTCAAACCTCTTGGCGAATTTGTGATTGTGGTCAGCGGTAATGCTGGCGAGGCTCAGGCGGAGACCAAGGTTCCGCTAACGCGTGAAGCAGTGCTGAAGACTCTCGGCGTCTCCCGCAACGAACTCTACGACCTGTTCTTCAAAAAAAACTGACCGTGCTTATGCGGCAGTCGAAGGACGGGAAGACTTCCGCGCCAGCGCCCCCGCAACCATGCCGACAATGACGAGCGTGCCGACGACGAGCGGCAACATTGTCATGCTTGTCCGATCGGTCGACATCGCAAGATGGACAACTTGAAACACCGAAGTGCCAACGGAGACAACCGCCAGAGCAACAAATCCTCGTCGACCGATTCCAAGCCAGCGCCCGAGCCCAAACCCCAACGCGGCAAACAAGAGTAAAAGCATTTTTCTTCCTTTCCGCTCCCAATCGGCTTCTCAGGTCCTGGCCGCCTGCCATTCTTTAGCTCGCTCAGTCAATGCTTGCGCGTGTGTCGGCCAGTCATGCAGGGTTGCTGGATCAAAGTCTGCACCGTTCGGCCAAACTAAGGTATGAATCTCCGGATCGATTCTGACTCTACTAAAGAAGCTTGGGTCGTTAAGTGGAGCATACAGTTCACCCGACAAGACAGGTCCGAAGTCAATGGTCTGAAAGGTGTCATCGTCGAACCGGACTCTGAGCGTGTGAGGCGACACAATCTCGAAACCAAGGACGCGATAAATGGGATGGCTCATTCTTCTATCTTAGCGGCTCAATGGCTTCCGGCGTCCTTCCTCGCTGCAAGGTTTCCCAGTCGGCCATCAATTCTTGCTGATGTAATTCCGCCCAGGCTTCAACCAACCTTCTCTGCCGTTTTGGCAACGAACCGGCGATTTGCTCGACCGGATCTATGCTGAAAATGCCAACATCCTCCTGATAGTCATGGAAGTGCGGAATGTGATGCGGTGCACCAACCTCCATGAACATTCGAATGATGATGCCGAAGAAGCGGCTCAGTTCTGGCACAGCGCATTCTACATTCCAGCGAGTCAGAGTGGCCAGTTTCGCGCCGTCCGCCCTTCGGCCCAAAGATGTTCTGCGTCCTCAATTCCAGTTTTGATGCTCAAGTTGCACTACCTTGCCGCCTAACCTACACTTGCCCGCGCACGTGTAAAACTCCATGCCGATTTGGAAATCCGAATGCCTCATTCAGCTCGTCGGCAAGAGACGCTTCAGGATCTTGCCGGTCGGAGTCCGCGGAAGATCCGGTACGACGTCGAAGTGCTTCGGTACCTTGTAGCCCGCCAGATTCTCGCGGCAGTAATGACGGAGTTCCTTCTCATCAAGGGTCATTCCGTCGCGCGGGATGACGAAAGCTTTCGGCACTTCGCCGCGCACTTCGTCCTTCACCCCGATGACTGCTACATCCTTCACCTTAGGATGCTGCGCCAGCACTTCCTCGATCTCCCGGGGATAGATATTCTCGCCAGCGGAAATGATGAGGTCCTTCTTGCGCCCTGTGATGGTGAGGTAGCCGTCGGCATCCTTCTTTCCGAGATCTCCGGTATGCAGCCATTCGCGGGTGATGGCCTTCGCTGTCTCCTCGGGAAGGTTGTAGTAGCCCTCCATCACGTTCGGTCCGCGGACCATGATTTCGTCGATCACTTCGTTCTCGAGGAGATTCTTCAGTTCGTCCCAGATCGCGATTTCCACGCCCGGCAGCGGCAAGCCGACGGTGCCGAGTTTGTTTTTCCCCGGAACATTAAGGGAAATGACGGGCGCCGCTTCCGTCTGCCCGTACCCCTCGAAAATGGGAACGCCGAACCGCTTCTCAAAAGCCTGCGCAATTGCGAGAGGCAGAGGCTCGCCGCCCGAGATGGGAAACCGCACGGACTTCACGTTGAATTCGCCATCGGTCATCGCCAGAACGCGATACATCGATGGAATGGCAAGGAACACGCTGACCGCGTGTTCATCGATCAGCTTCAGGACCTTGACTGGATGGAAACGATCCACGAGCACCATCTTGCAGCCGCTCAACAGCGGCAGCAGGATTGTGCCGGTGATCGCATAGGTATGGAAAAACGGAAGCAGGCAGAGAAAACTGTCGCGGTGATCGAATTCGCCGGCGCTCTGGCAGCCCGCCACGTTTTGCGCAAGATTGTTGTGTGTCAGCACGACGCCCTTGGGTCTTCCTGTAGTTCCTGACGTGTAAAGGTAAAGAGCGGGATCATTGAAAATGGGCGGCAAGGATTGCGAAACGGCCGGCGCAAACTCGGGAGCGTCCGCCATCAGGATCACGCCCTTGTCTCCAAACAAAGGCTTCAGCACCGCGACAGCCTGCGCGAAGAACTGCGACGTGATGAGCGCCGACGTCCCGGAGTCCTTGATGATGAACGCCAGTTCCTGCGGAGGCAGCAGGTAGTTGAGCGGCACCGCCGTCTTGCCGGCTTTCCATATTCCAAGCAGGGTTGTGACATATTTTTGCGAGTTTAGAAGAAGGATACCCACGGTTTTGCCGGGCACCTCCTCGCGCAACATTGCGGCGACGGCGTTCACTTCCGCGGCCAGTTCACCGAACGTCCATTGCTTGTCCTCTTCGATGAGAGCCGTCCGTGATGAGTGCGCTTCCGCTGCTTTTTGAAAAACTTCAGCTATCGATATCATGGGCGGGGAGTATATAAAGGCCGAAGCCAGAAATCGAGCCGTCGAAGCGATTTGGTTCAATTAAGCGTAACCCCTTTGGTTGGCCTAACGTACACCAGAGTAGGTCTACAGAATCGACTTTCCAGGCGGCCGGCCTATGATCTAATACGGCGGGCATCATTTGGGTTAAGTGCAAGGAGTTCATCAGGATGGGATTCAAGACGAAAGCTGTGGTCGGGATTATTGTAGTTGCCGCAATCGGCAGCTCCCTGGCCTATTGGACGTGGGGCCGGGACAAAAAAGGCCAAAGCCAGTTGATTAAGGCCACGGTCGACCGAGGCTCGGTACGCATCGCCGTTACGGCCACAGGAACTCTGGAAGCGGTTCACACCGTCCAGGTGGGGAGCCAAATATCCGGCCAGATTTCCGCACTCCATGCCGATTTCAACTCGCAGGTCAAAAAGGGTCAGCTGCTGGCGGAGATCGATCCGCGAACGCTTACATCACAGCTTCTGAGCGAACAAGCGAGCGCCGCTTCCGTCGATGCGCGCATGCAATCCAGCCAGGCCGATCTCATTAACCAGCAGGCGAACCTGGTGCAGGTGCAGGCCAATCTTAGAGTTGCTCAAGTGGCCGACGAGAACACCAGGATCCTTTATGACAGAGCCAAACAGCTGATGGCGAAGGGACTGATTGCCCAATCGGATCTCGACGTCGCGCGAACAAACGCCGAATCGTCGTCCGCCAAGGTCGAACAGGCTCAGGCGGCTGTAAAGCAGGCCGAAGCGCAGATCCGTTCGAAGCAGGCTTCGGTTGAACAGGTGAAATCGGACATTGTCGGAGCGAAGGCCCAGCTTGATCGCGCTCAGATCAATCTGGACTTGACGAAAATATACTCGCCTGTCGATGGCGTCGTCATTTCACGAAACGTCGATCTTGGGCAAACCGTCGCGGCGAGTTTGTCGGCGCCCGTGCTGTTCCTCATCGCTGAAGATCTCACGCGCATGCAGGTAAAAGCCAACATCGACGAAGCCGATATCGGAAAAATCACTCCTGATGTGCGTGTCACCTTTACAGTGGACGCTTATCCAAACGATACCTTTAGCGGCAAAATCTCCGAAGTCCGTCTTGAGCCCTCCACTGTGCAGAATGTCGTGACATATGGCGTGATCATCGGCGTCGAGAATCCTCAGCTCAAACTCAAGCCGGGCATGACCACGAATCTTACGATGGTCGTCGATGAACACACGGATGTGCTCATCGTGCCAAATGCTGCTCTTCGCTTCAATCCTCCGGGGATGCCCCCCGAACAGATCACAAAAATGATTCAGGATCTTCCACCGCTTCCGGCTCCTCCGCTCGCGGCGGCTCCCCCGGAAAGCGCGGCGGGTGCGCGCGGACAGCAGGCTCCAGGCGCGGGTGCTGAACAGGGGCAGGGTGGCGGCGGCCGACGGGGCCGAGGCGGCAGAGGCCAGGGACAGGGCGGTGGTGGCGGACGTGGTGGCGGAGGCAACGCGGGCGGTAACGCTGGCAACAACGGTGGCGGCAACAATGCCGAGGCAGGCACGGGCGGCTTTGCGGCTGGCGGCGGTCAGGGCGGTCAGGGCGACGGTGGCAAAGGCGGCGGGCGTGGCGGTGGCGGAAGAAATCAACGCTCGGTCCTGTGGACTCAGGAACCGGCGACCCTTGCACTCAAACCGATTCGCGTACGACTCGGAATAAACGATGGCACGCGCACCGAAGTCTCCGGCCCGGACGTTAAGGAAGGAATGGAGGTCATCACGGGCGATCTCAGCCAGAGCACGACAGCGACACCGCAGCGTCCAGCAGCCAACCCGCTGGTTCCGAACATCGGAGGTGGTAATAACCGCGGCAGAGGAGGGTTCTGATGCCTGAAGCTTCAACGTCATCCGTCATCTCGTTGAAGGACGTGCACAAGATCTACCGAACCGGCGAGATCGAAGTCCACGCCTTGCGCGGCGTATCGCTTGAAGTCAAGAAAGGCGAGTTCGTGGCAGTGATGGGTCCGTCGGGCTCAGGCAAGTCAACGATGATGAACCTCATCGGGTGTCTCGACCGCCCGACGAGTGGCACCTACATCCTCGACGGCATCGATGTCTCCACGATGTCCAAGAATCAACGTGCAGACACACGCAACACGAAGATTGGTTTTGTCTTTCAGTCCTTCAATTTGATTCCGCGCACGAATGCGCTCGCCAATGTGGAACTTCCGATGATCTACGCCGGAGTCTCGCCGGCAGAACGGCACGAGCGAGCGCGAACGGCGCTCGCCAGCGTCGGACTTGCACAGAAAGAACACAGCCTTCCGAATCAACTCTCCGGCGGGCAACAACAGCGTGTGGCGCTCGCTCGCGCCCTCGCAAGCAATCCTGCTATCATCCTTGCCGACGAACCGACAGGCGCCCTCGACACGAAAACTGCGGACGAAATCATGTGGATTTTCCGGCAATTAAACGAGGAACGGCATATGACGATCGTGCTCGTGACACACGAACCTGATATTGCGGTTCATGCGAAGCGCCTGGTTCGATTCCGCGACGGGGAGATTCAGGAAGACCGCCCGATCAAGCATAAAGATGACGAACTCACACTGCATCAGGCCATGGAGGTTTGACGATGAGATTTATTGATATTCAAAAGATGGCCGTTCACGCGCTCGGAAAGAACAAAATCCAAACAGCACTGACGATGCTGGGCATCGTTATCGGTGTGTCGGCCGTTATCGCCATGGTATCCCTCGGGCAGGGAGCGCAGAAGCTAGTCCAGGATCAGGTGGCCGGCATGGGCCAAAACGTCCTCCAAATTCAGGGCCAGAATCAGTGGGCCGGTGGCGGGGCGCGCGGGTCCTCGGATCAGAGCCAGGTGTTGACCGAATCCGACGTCGACGCCATCCGAAAAGAAGTGCCAGCCGTCTCCAAAGCCGCACCCAATGTACAGGCCCAGGGACAATTCGTTTTCGGCAATCAGAACTGGTCGAGCCGTATTCAAGGATCGAACGAAAGCTATCTCGATATTCGCGGTTGGAAAATGGCGCAGGGCGACTTCTACACGGAAAACGATGTTCGCACTGCGGCTCGCGTGGTCGTGCTGGGAAAGACGATTGCCGATAACTTGTTCCCTGGGGGCGATGCCGTAGGTCAAACGATCCGAATCCGTAACCTGCCCTATCGTGTCATAGGCGTCCTTGCGGCAAAAGGCCAGTCGGCCACCGGGCAGGATCAGGACGATACGGCGATGATGCCGTACACCACGATTCAGAAGAAGATGCTCGGGGCGGCACTACCGCGCATCCAACAGATCAGCGTTTCTGCAATCAGCCCAGAGGCGACGGGCGCCGCAAAAGATCAGATCACATCGCTTCTTCGAGAACGCCACCAGATTCGCCCGGGACAACCGGACGATTTCCGTGTCAACAACATCACCGAAGTCGCGGAAGCCGCCGAGGCGACAACGCAGGTCATGACGCTGTTGCTGGGCAGTATTGCCGGCGTCTCGCTGCTGGTCGGCGGCATCGGCATCATGAATATCATGCTGGTTTCCGTCACGGAAAGGACACGCGAGATCGGCATTCGCATGGCGATCGGTTCGCGTGGCAGCTACATTCGCATGCAGTTCCTGGCGGAGTCCGTGATTCTGTGCATGATCGGCGGACTCATCGGCGTTCTCGCCGGCGTCGGGCTGTCGCTCGCCATCGCCAGCTTCATGGGATGGCCAAGCTACGTCTCTCCTCAGGCCGCAACCATAGCGTTCGGTTTCTCCGCCGCGACGGGCATTTTCTTCGGCTACTATCCCGCGCACAAAGCGGCCTCGCTCGATCCGATCGAAGCGCTGCGCTACGAGTAAGGATTCGGCGCGCCTGACCACCCCGGCTCGCTGCGGGTGTCCACTCCTCTTGAGGGGGCTAATTCAGGGACGGTCACTAAATTCGTACGACATGACTCGTCGAGCAGAGTAACTTCGCTTACGAATTTAGTGACCGTCCCTGAATTAGCCCCCCGTCCGTGTAGTCCGTGGCTAAAGACTTTTACGGAAGGCTTCGAGGGTCTTCTTCGTTTCGGGATACTTGAGAGCGAGAATTCTGGCCGCGAGAATCGCCGCGTTTTTCGCACCGGGCTTTCCGATCGCAACGCCCGCGACCGGTATGCCCGGGGGCATCTGCACGACCGACAGAAGCGCATCCAGTCCATCCAGAGCAGCCGGCAACGGCACGCCAATCACCGGTAGATTTGAATGAGCCGCGGCAACGCCGGGCAACGCCGCAGACAACCCGGCCATAGCCACGATCACTTCAAACCCATTCTCTTCGGCAGTGGAAGTGAGATGAGCTGTCCTCTCAGGATGTCGATGGGCAGATGACACTTCAATTGAATTACCGATGCCGAGTTCGTCGAGTTGTTTCGAACAGACGTCGGCGTATTCCATATCGGACTTCGAACCTAAAATAATAAGAACCTTTGGCATGGTTCAAAGTGTATTTGGTAAGATGCCTCTGCGCAACAGGGCGCATCCTGTCCGCGGAAAGGGATTTTCCCTCCTGGCTTGAAATCAAACCTGAAGGCTACAACCTTCTGCCCAACGTGCGGACGCGGGCATATAAGGAGGTCGTAGAATGTCTGTTCCGTCCAATCTCGAATTCCTACGCAAAGAAGCGAAAGCTCTCTTGAAACAATGCCGGTCCGGCGACGCCCAGGCGATCGGCCGTATCCGTGGTCAACTGCACCGTATGGCCGATCTCAATGACGTTCAGATCGCTGAAACAATCAAGCTGGCGGATGTGCATCACGCGCTCGCCCGTGAGCGTGGTCATGAAAACTGGGGCGATCTGAAACGCGAAGATTCGCTTATCGAACAATTCCTCGTCGCTGTTCGGGGAGGCTCGCTGAAGGATGCGCAACGCACACTCGCGGACCTCCCGGAGATAGCTTCGGAGAGCATCCATGCTGCGTGCGCTATCGGCGATCCCGAGGCGGTTGCGAACCATCTTGATCGCAATCCCGATTTGTTGACGGCTGAGCAAGGAGGATGGCCGCCGCTGTTCTATGCCTGCGGTTCGCCGTTGACCCGCGTCACGGCGCGTCAGTCCGCGGGCATTCTCGAATGCGCGACGCTGTTGCTGGACCGAGGCGCGGATCCCAATACGTTCATCCTCACCGATGCTTCCGATCCTGAGAGCGAGTGCAACGCTGTGCGACGCGCCATGATGAGCGCGAACATGCCGGTGGTCGCGCGCTTGATGCAGCGTGGGGCGAAGCCCAACCTCCAGAAATGGGTTTCCAGGCTTCAGGAATCGCAGCCAGCGATGAGCGAATCCTTCCGCAAGTATTTCGAAAACCCCACCGTGCGTGAGCAATTCCAGGCTCGACTTGAACAAATGAAGCCGCAGCAAGGCCAGGGCACTTTGTGGGGTTCCGACAAGTGGTGGTTCCATGGGTATGGCCAGTCGGCGCCTCCGATGATGTACACGGAAATGTATCGGTCTCTATTCGAACGCAAGGCGCTGGATCCGAACAAAACCGGCCTCGACAATCTGACAGTGTTCCATCACGCGGCCCAGACCGGAACAGCGGACGTGATCGGATTGTTCCTCGATCATGGAGCCGATCTTCACCGGCTTACGCCCGACGGAAGAACTGCTCTTGTGCTTGCCGTGCGTGCTGGAAAAAATCTGAACGTCGCTGCGTTGCGAGCGCGAGGCGCGACAAACGCTGGCGTTCGGCCTATCGATGAACTGATCGGCGCCTGCATTCGTGCTGATGTTGCTGAAACTCGGGCGATCCTGAACGTTCATCCTGACGCCGCCACTCAAATGTCAGCGGAAGATGCTGAAGTTCTCATCAGAGCAGCAGCGGCGAACATTCTGGACCGCGTCAAATTGATGCTGTCTTGCGGCTTTGATCCCGGACATTTCGGCGAGGGCGGGGTGACGGCGCTGCATGCGGCCGCCTGGCACGGGCACGTTGAAATGGTGCGTCTGCTCCTGGAGTTTCACGCACCTGTCAACGCGCGCGATGCCACATTCGGCAGTTCTCCCCTGGCATGGGCCGCGCACGGTTCGAGACAAAATGGGGATACCAGTGGGGATTACTGTGCCATCGTAAATGCCCTGGTGGATGCCGGAGCGGACCACGAATATGCGGTAAGCCGGTCGGGCGTTCGGCCTGAGGACATCGCAAGCGAGCGGGTAGCGGGGTTATTGGGCAAGCATTGGAGGGGATGAGTAACCGCCACCGGCGGTAGGGAGAAATCACAAATCACAATTCGTCAATCACCGATCACAAAGTTTTTCAGATCCAAACTGCCGACGCAGGAAACTTTGTGATCGGTGATTGACGAATTGTGATTTGTGATTTCTCCCTACTGCCGGCTGAGGGCTCCTACTTCATCGCGAGCGTCTTTTCGATCGAGACATTGTTCTTCTTGAGGGTCACTCCGAGAGCGTGGTCGTAATCCACCAGCGCCTTCGCGTAATTCACTTTTGCGGCGAGCTCGTTGGACTGCATCTGCTCCAGATTTCGCTGCTCTTCAAGGACGAACCGTATTGTTGAAGCGCCAAGCTCAAACTTCTTCTGTTCGGCAGCGTACTGTTGCTCGGCCAGCATCCTGGATACCTGCGCAGTCTCGATTCTCGCTTTATTCATTACGAGCTGATTGATCGCGTTGCGCACTTCCAGGGTGATCTGCTGCTCGGTAGCCTTGATCGTCTGTTCGGCAGTCAGCCGCTGAACCGAGACCTGGCCGTACTGCGCCTGCTGGGCTTTGTTGCTGAGAGGAATCAAAAGATTGAACCCCAGGCTGTAGCCCCGGGACGCGTAACCGAAGAGGTCTCCGAACGCATCAATAAATCCACCAGGAACCACGGCGATGATGGGCGCGGTAGGGCCAAAACCATTGCGGATGGTCTGTTTTCCGCCGACGCCGTTTTGGTTAAAGCTTGCCGTAACATCGAGTGTCGGCAGAAGCTGATTCTTGGCGTACTCGATGTCGAGTTCCGTATTCCGCAACTGGAGATTGGCCTGGCGCAATTCCGGACGGTTTTCCATCGCCACGCGGACCGCATCCGCCGTGGGCAGGGCATCGCCCGGCGCCGGAAGTTGCGCCGTTTGTGTCGGAGAAAGCCGGGCCAGCACCAGGCCGGGATCGGGTTGCTTGCTGAGCAGCTTCTTGATCTGATCCTCGATCTCGGTCTGCGTGAATCCGGAAACGATCAATTCCTCATTCCGAGTCGCAACCTGCGATTGCGCCTGAACAAGATCGATTCGAGCCATCACTCCGGCGTCAACCTGAGCCTGATTGTCCTTCAAGGTTTTCTGCGCCAGTTCCAACGACGCTTGTTTCACCTTCTTGTCTTCCGCGGTGAAGACCAGATCCCAGTAGGCCTTTTGTGCCTGGGTGACCAGCTCGATAACCTGCCGTTCGAACTGAACTTCGGAAATCGTCTTGTTGTTCTGGGCGACGCGAATGCCATGAGTGTTCACACTGCGGCCGTACCCGTTGAGCACGTGTTGCGTAAACGAATACCGCATCAACCCGACCCACGAAGGATTGTAAGTATTGAACCCGTTGTTGGAAGACGTGCGGTTCAAGGTGAAATCCAAGGCGACGTCTGACCCGGTTTTCAGCGTCTGGCCATAGCCCACGGAGTAGGTATGCGAGAGCTGGCTGACAAAATCCGTACCGGTCAACTGCGTCCGGCTCTTTGACGTATCGCGAGCGACACTCGCGCCCACACGGAGCGTTGGCTCGAAGGGGCGATAGTTCACGTCGATCAGGAATCCGCTCTGAATCGGCGCCAGTCGATTGACGGCGATATCCAGGTTGTTGTCCAGCGTGAGGTCGATCAGGTCGTTGATGGACAGGGGGATGACACCACTCCGGATGAGTGTGGGTAAGGTGTCTTGTGCCGACGCCCGGCCGGCAGGGAGGGTCAGCAGCGACGGCTTATAGCGTCTTAGAAACTGATCGACCCAGTTCTCGGCGGCGAATGCAGGCGCGCACAATGCACCCACGACGAGCCCCAAACACACGATTCTCCTTATCATAAATAGACTCCTTAGCTCTTCTGGCTGCGCCCTATCGGGCTTGCATTCGCTGCCGCTCATGGCTTTTCTGGCTGCGCCCTATCGTTTAGGTTTCGCGCTACCGCGCTCACGCTTCGCGCGGGCTTGCATTACTTGATGGTTTCGCCCTATCGGGCTCACATTCGCTGTGCTCATGCGCAGCCGCTCATCCAAATGACACAAAAGGCCGACTACTCGTAGCGCAAGGCCTCGATAGGATCCAGGGCCGCGGCCTTGTGAGCCGGGTAGTACCCGAAGAAAACGCCGATGGCTGTGGAGAAGCTGAACGCTATCGTCACCGCCAAAGTGGACACCAGAGTGGGCCATTCCAAATACCAGGCGAAGGCGGCGGCTGCGGCGCCGCCGATGATCATTCCCGCGATGCCCCCCGCTAGACTGAGAACCACGGATTCCGTCAGGAACTGCAGCCGGATGTAGCTGGGCCGTGCGCCAACGGCCATTCGGATACCGATCTCGCGCGTACGTTCCGTGACAGACACGAGCATGATGTTCATGATGCCGACGCCGCCTACAAGCAGAGAAATACCTGCTATGCCGGCCAGCAAAAGGGTCATGATTTGCAGAACATTGCCGGAAGCCGCCGCGACATCGGACATGTTCTGGATTCGGAAATCGTCCGGCTGATCTTCGGTAATGCCGTGCCGCTGGCGCAGCAACTCGGTAATTTGGGTTACAGCGAGCTTTGTCGCGTTTTCGTTTGTGGCAGACACCATCGCCTGCCCGATGGAAAGAATCGTCCGCTGCAGCAGCTTCTTCTGCACGGTGGTGTACGGCACGACGGTGGTGTCATCCTGGTCGTTGCCAAACGTGCTTCCCTTCTCTGCGAGAACGCCAACGACGCGGAATTGCAGATTCCCCACACGCATGCTCTTGCCAACCGGATCTTCCCCGGGAAAGAGCTTCTTTGCGACCGTTTTTCCGAGCACGATCACGCGGGCGGCAGAGCGAACATCTGCGTCCGTGAAGAAGGATCCCTGATCCGTTTTCCAGTTCCTGATCCTGCCGAACTTTTCGTTCGTACCCTGGATGCGAAGATTCCAATTCTGATTACCGTAAATTCCCTGACGGCCCGCCTGCAGCATTGGAGAGGCTGCGGCAATTCCCGGCAACTCCTGTTCGATGGCCAACACGTCTTCGACGGTCAATGTATTGCCGCCTCCCGTTGTAACATTCGCGCCGTTCTGCGTCACATTTCCCGGAACGATAAACAGCAGATTGCTGCCAAAGCCGTTGATCGTGCCCTGAATCATGTTTTGGGCGCCCTGTCCTATGGACACCAGGGCAATAACCGCGCTTACGCCGATGATGATGCCGAGCGTAGTCAGGGCGGAACGCATCTTGTTTCGCGCCAGAGCGCGTGCGGCGACTTTAAAAACGGCCCAGAAATTCATTCGTCTTCGTCTCCTTCTGCCGTATCGACCGGAAGAGTCTTCAAAACCTCGGAAGCGACGCTGCGCTCGGTGACCCGCTCGTCGGAACTGATGCGTCCATCACGGAAATGAACAATGCGCTCGGCATAGCGGGCGACATCGGGTTCGTGCGTGACGACAATGATCGTGAGTTTTTTCTCCTGGTTCAAGCGCTGGAAAATGCCCATGACCTCGACAGAAGTTCGCGTATCGAGGGCGCCTGTGGGTTCATCCGCCAGAATGATGGAGGGATTGTTCACCAGGGAGCGCGCAAGGGCGACTCGCTGCTGCTGCCCTCCCGAGAGCTGGTTCGGCATGTTTTTCTCGCGATCGGACAACCCAACCTCGGCCAGGGCAGCGCGGGACCGTCGGTGACGCTCGGCTGCGCCCACTCCCGCGTATAGCAGCGGCAATTCGACATTTTCCAGCGCCGACGTACGTGAGACCAGGTTGAAGCTCTGGAAAACAAACCCCACGCGTTTGTTACGCGTGTCGGCAAGCGCCGCCTTGCCCATCGTCGACACGTCCACTCCTTCCAGGAAATACTGGCCTTTCGTGGGCCGGTCGAGGCATCCGATGATATTCATCAGCGTCGATTTTCCGGAACCCGACGGCCCCATGATCGCAACGAATTCGCCGTGATGGACGGAGAGCGACAAGGCCCGCAGGGCATGAACCGTGATGTCCCCGGTATGATAGATCTTGCTCACCCGCTCGATGCGGATGACAGTGCCGTTGTCATTCTCCATTATCGCCCGCGCCCCAGTGGTCCCTGCTGTTGTCCCTGACCTCGCTGAACGTTGATCTGATTCTGCGCGTCCACTTGGGTGGCATCGCCGACGATCACTTCGTCATTGGCCTTCAGCGCGCCCGAGATCAGTTCAGTCATCGCGCCGTCGGTAATACCCAGCATGACGTTCTTCTGCACAGGCTTCTTGTCCGGACCGAAAACGAAAACACTGCCCTCCCGCGGTTGAGCCCGATCGAGCGTGGCGAAACGCAGTTTCTCCACGGGATTCCAGCGTTGGCCAGGAGCCTGAGGAAGCGAGACTCCGGCACCCGCCCGCGCGATCGCTCGATCTGAATTATCCGTGGCAACCGCGTCTGCGAAGGAAGGCGCGGGAGTTCCGGGAAGATGGTATCGAAGTGCGGAGTTGGGCACCTTCACTACCTTGTCGCGCTCGGCGACGGTGATTTTTATGCTCGCCGTCATACCTGGCTTCAGACGCAGCTCCTTGTTCTGAATCCTCAGAATGACGCTATAGGTCACAACGTTCTGGACTGTCTGCGGGTTGAGTCGAATCTCCGCAATCTTGCCGGTGAAGATGGTGTTCGGATACGAGTCCACCGTGAAGGTTACTTTGGCATCTTCGGAAACACTGCCGATGTCGGCTTCATCGATGCTGGCTTTCACCTGCATCTCGCTGAGATCGGTCGCTATGTTGAAGAGCGTCGGCGCAGCCGTGCTGGCCGCGATGGTCTGGCCAACGTCGACATCACGGGAGATCACGACACCATCGACGGGCGAAAAGATGTTGGCGTATTCGAGGTTGACCTGGGTGCGATCCAACTCGGCCTCCGCCTGCTGCAATCCGGCTTTAGCCTGTGCGATTCCAGCTTCTGTGGATGCGCTCTGCGCATCCACCTGGTCGAGTGCGGCAACAGCCTGATCGTACCGGGCGACGGCGGAGTCGTAGTTGGCCTGCGCTGTTTCATAGTCGTTCTTCGCAATCAAACCTTTCGAGTTGGATTGGTTCGCGCGGTCGAGTTGCAGCTTGGCGTTGTCTCTCGCCACGCGGGCGCCGGCAAGACTCGCCTTTGCGCTATTGAGGTTCGCCGTGTGCGTGCGGACTTCGGCTTCTGCGCTGCGCAATCGCGCCTGCGCGGAAGCGAGCTGGGCTTTGGAATTGGTTACAGCAGATTCGAGGTTTCTCGGATCAAGCTTTGCCAAAAGCTGCCCGCGCTTCACAACGGAATTGAAATCCGCGAACAATTCCTGCACCTGGCCCGATACCTGGGTACTGACGGGCACAGTCACCACGGTCTGCACCACGCCAGTGGCATTGATGGTCTTCTGCAAAGGGCCTTCGGTGACAGTTGCCGTGAAGTAGTCCACGCCCTTGGCGGATGTCCGCAGTTTGAGCGCCGCCACGGTGGTCACCACCAGGATGAGGAGAATGATGGGAATCGTGATCTTAACCAGTGATTTTTTTGTCATTGCTTCAGCTTTCAATCCGCCTTCATCGGTTCGACCGCTTCGTTCGAAATGCGAACGGGCCGGAAGCGCACGACGAGGTCGTCAAACAGGGAATATGCGACGGGTGTAAACAACAGGGTCAACAGCAGGCACAACATCTGCCCACCCATGACTACTATGCCGATCGGCGCTCGAGATCCCGAACCCGGGCCACGGCTGAGAACGATCGGAATCATTCCGGCAACGATTGCCAATGTTGTCATGAGAATCGGACGCAGCCTGGCATGGTTCGCTTTGATCAGAGCTTCGTGGCGGTCCAGGCCGCGCTCTCGAAGCGTGTTGGTGTAATCGATCTGCAGGATCGAATTCTTCTTCACGATACCAAACAACAAAAGAATGCCGAGACCGCTGAAGAGATCGAGTTTCGAATGGCTGACCCAGAGCGAGAACAGCGCAAACGGAATGCTCAGTGGCAGCGACAACATGATGGTGATGGGATGCACAAAGCTCTCGAATTGCGCAGCCAGCACCATGTACATGAATATCGCGGAGAGCAGAAACGCCGTCACGAAGCTGTTTCGCAGCTCGGCGAGGGTCTTGGCCCGTCCCGTCCACTCTGAACGGTAGCCCGGCTTCCAATCCAGCGTGGAGAGCTTCTTGTCGATCAGTGCGGCGGCATCGCCGATACCCACGCCGGTCTCGACGTTCGCAACGAGCGTCACCTGCCGTTCCCGGCCCATGCGTTCGATCTGCGCCGGACCGAGGTCCTTTTGGAGCGTCGCAAAATTCGACAGCTGAACCTGTCCCAGGCGGCTGGAGGGGACCCACAGGTTCTGGATCTTCTCGGGCCGGTCGCGGTCAACGCCAGGAAGCCGCAGTCGGACAGCGTACTGGTCGTCTCCATCCTTGTATTTCGACACTTCTTCGCCGGCCACGAGAGTTCGAAGCGCGCCTGCAACGTCTTCGATGCGCACTCCCAGATCAGCCGCCTTTGCCCGATCGATGCGAACGTGAACTTCCGGGTTTCCAATGTTCAGAGTGGTGTCCTGATCTACAACGCCCGGCACCTCCTTCATCATTGCCAGCGCCTTGCTGGAGTATTTCGCAAGCTCGCCAAGGTCCGGGCCGCGGACATTGAGTACAAGAGCCTGATTGCGGAAGCTCCCTCCACTGACGTTGGCGACAACCTCTATCGCCGCCCTCAAATCGGGGAACCGCTGCTTCATCATCTGGCGCGCGTCTTCCATGACCTCGAACTGCGTAAACTTGCGTTCGGTAAGATCCTTCAAGCCGACATAGACCGAACCGTCCGTGACGCCCGAACTGCCGCCGCCATTGATTGTGGAAAGAACATGCTTCACGCCGCGAAGCTTCCAGACCTCCTGCTCGATGTTCTGAATCACCAGGGCGGTGCCGGCCAGCGACGTGCCGTCCGGTGTCTTGACGACGATTTCAAATTCGCTCTGATCATCCTGGTTGATGAAATCCGTGCCGACGAGCATGAACATGGGAACGATGGAGATCACCACGAGAAGGAACACGCCAACCATGATGATCCGATGGCGTAGAGCCCACTCCAGCATCCATCCGTAGCTTCGGTCGATCACACGATAGAACCCGGACTCGCGCGACTTGTGCCCGGCTGCGCTGCGCTTCAACCATCGCGAACTCAGCATTGGGGTGAGCGTGAAACTGACCAGCATCGAAACCGCGATGGATACGGCCATCGTCAGGCCAAAGCTCTTCAGGAACCGCCCGGGGATCCCACTCAGAAACGCCACGGGAACAAAGATGACGATCAGGGAAAGCGTGGTCGCCATAACGGCCATGCCGATTTCTTCGGTAGCGGCAATCGCGGCGCGGATCGGCGGATACCCCTCTTCTTCGATATAGCGGTAGATGTTCTCAAGCACGACGATGGCATCGTCAATGACAATGCCGACAGCAAGAGTGAGACCCAGTAACGACAAGCTGTTCAGGGTCATGTCGAGAGCCCGCATTGCCGTGAACGTCGCAATGATCGAGATCGGCACGGCGAGAGCGGCGATGAGGGTGCTGCGGAAACTGCGCATGAACAGCAGGACAACGATGGCCGCCAGAAAACTGCCGACGATCAAATGTTCGTTGATGGCGTGGACTGATGCTTCGATGAACCGCGCCTGGTCGCGAATGATGTCCGCATGGACGTCGGGCGGAAGCTGCGAGCGCAATCCGTCCAGCTGCTCTTTGATGAGCTTCGCGACAGCGACCGTATTGGTGCCGGATTGTTTTCGAACCAGAAGCGACACCGCGGGCTTCCCATCCTGCCGCGCGAGGCTTCTCGCTTCTTCGACACCGTCTTCGACCCGCGCGACATCCCGCAAATACACGGGAGTCCCCGCAACCGTGGCAACGACGATGTTGCCAAAATCGCGGACTTCATCAATCCTTCCGAGAGTGCGGAGAACGAGTTCGTTGGGGCCCTGGTCGATACGCCCGCCGGGCACTTCCGTGTTCTGCGCGCGAATCGCGCTGCGGACCTGGTCGATGCTGAGGCGATAGCCTTGCAGTTTCTCCGCGTCGAGCCAGATTTGGATCTCGCGCTGCTGTCCCCCGACGATCTGAATCGACCCGATGCCGTCAACAGATTCGAGGCGCTGCTTGATGCGCTTGTCGGCCAGCTCGGTGATTTCCCGGATTGGGCGGTCTCCGTAGACAGAGATCGAAAGTACCGGGGAGGCATCGAAGTCCAGACGTTCGATGATGGGCGCATCCGTGTCGCGCGGAAGCGAGCCGACAACGGTTGCGACCTTGTCGCGCACTTCCTGCGCGGCTACGTCGGAATCTTTATCGAGCGCAAACTGGACCGTAACGATCGACAACCCTTCCAGCGTGGTGGAGCGCAGTTCGTCGATATTGCTGATCGTATTGATCGCTTCTTCGATCGGCTTTGTAACCTGCGACTCGATCTCTTCAGGACTTCCTCCGGGAAGGCGCGTCTGAACCGTGACGGTAGGCAGATCGACCTTCGGGTAGAGGTCGATACCAAGTTTGCTGTACGCGAACAGACCGAGGACGACGAAGACCAGCACGAGCATCGTCGCGAAAACGGGCCGCTTGACGCAGACTTCTGCAAGCTTCATCGGGTCGCGACCTCCCGGCCCTGTTGAAGGTTGCCGAGATTCGACGTCGCAATGACGTCGCCTTCCTTCACGCCTTCGACAATTTCCACATAGTCGGCGCCGCGGGACCCGGTACGCACGATACGTTCGTTGACTTTGCCGCCTTCGATAACGAACAGCTTTTCCAAACCGGCGACATTGAACAGAGCGCTCAATGGAGCGACGAGCGACTTCGCGCTCTTGCCCGTATTGATCGTGACTCGCGCGAAGAGTCCCGGTTTGAGTGTCCCGCTGCTGTTATCCACAATGGCTTCCAGCTTCAACGTGCGCGATTGCTGGTTGACGGACGGAGACAAGCGGGAGATGCGGGCCTCGAACATCTTGCCGGGGAGAGAATCCACCGTGAATTCAACGGCGCGACCGGTATGGACCGATTCGATCGCAGTCTCGGGCATGTCCACTCGGAGTTTGAGGGGGCTGCTCTGAACCAGCGTGACAACGGGACTGTTCGATTTCAGGTAGGTTCCTTCCGACACCAGGCGTTCCTTTACAAAGCCGCTAATAGGGGCTGTAATCCGCGCATCTCCCAGTTTCTTCTGGGCGAGGTCGAGAGCAGCCTTTCGCGCCGCTATAGTGGCTTTGATATTACGAACGGACTCCCGTGCCAATTTCACGGTTGCGTCGGCAACATCGAATTTGGCTTGCTGCTCGTCGAGCTGTTGCCTGGAAAGCACACCTTCGTCGGTCAGGCGTCTGGTTCGATCCAGCCGGCTGCGAGCTTCGGAAAGCGTCGCTTCGGCTTGCTTTACCTGACTTGTGGCGGATTCTTCAATGTTCGCACCCGGATCGCTGATGCCGATCCGGGCCATCTCCTGCTGGAGCGCCGCGGCTTGCTGGCGGACCGCCAGATCAAGTTCGCTGGTATCGAGCGTGGCGAGAACCTGTCCGGATTTGACGAAGTCACCCAGGTCGACCAGCACTTTCGAGACTGGACCCTCAACCTGATTGCTAACTGTCACTTCTTCATTGGGATCCAGTGTGCCTATGGCCTCGACCGTGCGCTGTAGCTCACGCGCTTCGATTCGGGAGGTGTCGACAGAAACTGCTGCGGGCGCGGCCGCAGCAGCGGCGGTGGACGCATCCTTGGAAGCAGACGAGGCGCAGGCCCCAAAAAGGCTCAACAGGGCGAGCAGTATCCCTAAAACTAAAACGTTCTTCATGCTTTCATTCCCGCTAAATAGATAGATACAAAGGTTCGAACAACTTCGTTGCGATCGAATTCGTGCGTTTTCTTCTGTCCGAAAATCTCCTGCATCTGGACGTGATAAACAAACATGCCAAGAAAAGAACGCGACGCAAGGACGGGATCCATTTGGCGAAATGTTCCCGCGTCAATGTGCCGCTGGATGTAGATCACCATGGGATCGCGTACCGCTATCGCCGAGAGAAACATGTCGGCGAGCTCGTGCCCTTCCAGCGCACTGAAGAGAAGCAGTCGCATGAACGTGCTGTCCTGCGCATGGCGCTCGAGAAATCGATGCCCGATGAACTCCAGGAAGGTCTGGATGTCGCCGGTCTTCGCCATCTGCTCGGCTTCCTTGTAATGGTCACCTCCCTGATGGACCTTTTCCTCCAGGATGGCTCGGTAAAGCTCGGTCTTGTTAGTAAAATATCTGAAAATAATGGCTTCGTTAACGTCGGCGTGAGTGGCGAGGTCTCGAGTGGTTGTGCCCCGAAACCCATTCTTTGCAAAGAGTTCCATGGCAGCCTTGAGGATGTCTTGGCGTTTTATGTCTCTGGTCGTCATGTAAGTAAGTACTTACTTACACTGGGACCGACATTTTGGCAAGCGGATTTTCGTGGTGAGATCAGGGCTTCGCGCGTCGCCAGGCGTCCAGGAAGGTCTTTGGCTCGAGTATTCGCGGACCGGAGGCGACCCTGCTCGGAAAGTGTTTCAGATTGAAGGTCACCAGGAACTCAGCACTTCCGCTAAGCGCAACTTCCAGGAACATTTCGTCGTCCGGATCCGGCAGGCGGTTCTTGAGAGGAGTGGCGATCACGGCCTCGCCGTTGGACTCAAAGGCGTCCAGCAGCTGTAATACATACTCACGATTAATTTCAAAGTCCCGTTCAAGCAGGACATCCCGGTACTCTCCAAGAATTCGCGCGTCATAGAGGGGGACGAGGGCTCCTGCCACCCCGAGCCGCACCACTTCGGCGGCTGCGCCGTACGGGGAAAGAAGACCTGACACCAGGACGTTGGTGTCGATCACAACCTTCACTTCCTGCGCGCCTTACGTACTCGCTTAATAACTTCGTTGATCTCATTCACGGTCGTTCGATCCTTGCCCTTAGCCAGCGAACCTTCATGGATCTTCTGCAGAGCCATCGCCGCACGCAGCCGCCTCATTAACTTCAACGAATCCTCTAGCGTGTCTTCAGTAACCGCGGTAACCAAAGCGATGGGCTTGCCATTGTTCGTCAACACAAGGTCTTTGGTCTCATTCAGATCCTTCCATACCGACGCTGGCCTAGTTCTGAGATCGCGTACCGAAACGATTTTCATGGAACCTCCTGAGTGACAATATGAGGCATAATCGTGTCACGATTATCAACCAGAAGCCAGTTTTGCCGAGCACGAGGAAATACGTAAGCTCTGACCACAAATTCGGGAGCTCTACGTGCTCAGCAGCGCGATGGCGAGCCGATGCGCGTCTTAATTGACAGGGCTCCATGGCCTTATCGCCATATCGAAAATGAGAGGGAACCGACTAAAGGCGGAACTATAAACCTGGGTGGCTCGCAGTTCGGCCTTTACGCGGCTCCTGTCTCGAGGTGTGACAGGTAGCTTTCCGCCGCGAAATCGCTCTCCGTCCTCATTTCCCGTGTCGGGACGTCACGTCGAACGATTGGCGCCGCGACCTGGTTCGTTCAGCGAAATTGCTCTCTGTCCCTCATTTCATCTTGGAAGGCTTTTGGCTCCTTCACCGTTGCCAATTTCTAAGATCAAGCCAGCTAATCATGACCATGACTTGAGTCGTCGTCCGCGTTTGCGGGCTGTAAGCCCAAAGGCCCCGATCGGTCATGATGAAACCGGGAATCTGAAGCATGTCGGAGTTCTTCTTGTCCTCAGGCGAGGGTGCGTATCCCACGTTGTTGGGGTGTGTGTGGAAGATGGCGACGGCATTCGCGGGAACATTCAGTTCAACGGACATCCAGCGCTCTGCAGAGAACTGAACTTTGGCGCTATACCGTCCGTCGGGCTCTTCCATGACAACCACACCGGCTTCCTTGAGGGATCGTCCGTAGTCGGTCAGCTTCCAGGCGCGCCGCATCGCATCCACAACTTCCCGGTTCACCCGTTGAAAGTCGAAGGGCATTAAGGATTGCTCGGTTGCAACCGACAGCTTGAGGACCAGCAAGATCTGCAGGAGCTTCATCTCAGCCTCCTGTCAGCTACCGCGTGAAAAAGAGGCGAGCGACGCCAAACTATCCCGGTAGCAAATGCGATTCAGCGCCGTCTACAATCACCCTGTTCTCGATGAGCGGCTGCGAATGCAAGCCCGATAGGGCGCAGCCATCAAGTGATGAGCGGCTGCGCATGAACGGAGCGATGTGAGCCCGATAGGGCGAAACGATCAAGCAATGCAAGCCGGCGAGAAGCGTGAGCCCGATAGCGCGAAACCTTAGGCGACTCAAGTCATGGTGAAAGATGTGAACTCAAGTCGGTCTTCCTCAGATGTAACGGGGCTGCTGCAAAAACTGATGGAGGGAAATGCGGACGCGGCGTCGGAGCTCGCTCCGTTCGTTTATCCCGAACTGCGACGAATCGCGCGCGCCTACATGCGGAGTGAACGCGCCAGCCACACGCTGCAGCCGACGGCCTTGATTCACGAAGCCTGGATGCGGTTAATCGATCAAACACGCGTCACCTGGCGGGATCGTGCGCACTTCTTCGGCGTCGCGGCAACGATGATGCGGCGCGTCCTGGTCGACCACGCGCGGCAGCGTCTGGCAGGCAAGCGGGGGGCTGGACAGGCGCCACTCACGATCGATTGGATCGATGTGGACGACGGCGGCGAAAAGATGTCGGAAGTGCTCGCGGTTCACGAGGCTCTTGAACGCCTGAGCCAAATCGATCCGCGGCAAACTCGTATCGTCGAGATGCGCTACTTCGCAGGCATGGACGTGGATGAGACGGCAGCGGCGCTCGACATTTCTCCACGAACCGTAGATCGCGAGTGGTCCATGGCACGCGCCTGGCTGCAGGTGCAGTTCGCCAGGAAAAAGTTTCCACGATGAGCGGCCAATGGGAGCACATCAAGGAAACATTTCTGACCGCTTCGGCACTGCCACCCGAGGAGCGTTCGGCTTATCTCGAGCAAGCGTGCAGCGGCGATACGGAACTTCGCGAGACGGTTGAAGAACTGCTTCTGCGAGGCGCGGAAGCTCCAGAGTTTGAGAGCCCTATTCGAACGAAAGATCTGACAGGCCGCACCATCGGCCATTATCGGATTCTGGAAAAACTCGGCAACGGTGGAATGGGTGTCGTCTACAAGGCCGAAGACGCGATGCTCGGCCGTACTGTCGTGCTGAAGTTTCTCGCGCCTGAAGTCACGGCAAATCCCGAATTCCGGGAACGGTTTCTGCACGAAGCCAAGGCCGCGGCGGCCTTCGACCATCCCAACATCTGCACACTCTACGGTATCGAAGAATTCGAGGGCGCGGCGTTTCTGGTGATGGCTTACATCGGCGGAAAGACTCTCAAGGAGAGAATCCAAGCCGGCCCGATGCCGGCGAACGAGGCTCTGCGAATCGCGGTAGAAACGGCACGGGGCCTGCAGGAAGCGCACCGGAAGGGAGTTGTTCACCGCGACATCAAACCGTCGAACATTCTTCTCTCCACCGACGGCCGGGCCGTGATTACCGATTTCGGCATCGCCCAATTCGACGGCGAGCCGCGCATCACGCAGCACGGCGAATGGCTCGGAACACCGGCATACATGGCGCCTGAGCAGATTCGCGGAGAAAAAGCCACGCCGCGCTCGGACATCTGGGCTCTGGGTGTTGTTTTGTATGAAATGCTCTCCGGATGTTTGCCGTTTCCGGATAAAAACATTCCTGCACTCATTCTGGCCATTCAGGAAGGGTCCTTCGAACGGCTTTCAACCGCGCGCGCCGACGCCCCGCCGATTCTCGATCAAACGATTCGGCGCATGTTGGCGCGAAAAGCCGAGGACCGTTTCCCGGACGCGGATACGACACTTCGAAATCTGCAGGTTGTCGGAGATGCCCTGCCGGCCGAGCGTTCCTCCACCCGCGAAAGACGTCCCAGAGGCCGAAGCGCCCTGAAATTGGGACTGATCGCAACCGCACTTGTCCTTGTTGGAGGAATCTTCTGGAAACTCATTCCGGGTCCGGCGCCTCCGGAGAACCCGCAGGTCGTTCCTCTATCCAGCTACCCGGGAATGGAAGATGGTGCCAGTTTTTCCCCGGACGGCGAGCAGATCGTTTTCTCGTGGCAGCCGGAACATGCCAAGTATTCCGCGATCTGCGTCAAGCTGCTGCGCGACGAGAAGCAAAACTGCCTGACCTCAAATTCCTTCCGCAGTTTTGCTCCATCGTGGTCGCCGGACGGTCACTGGATCGCATTTCTGCGGATCCTCAAGCCACACACGTTCGGCCTCTATATCATTTCGCCCCTCGGCGGCCAGGAGCGGCAGCTTGCTGAACTCGCCGGCCGGGAGGGATTCGACGGCCTTAGCCGCCCCGCCTGGACAACGAACGCCATGGGATTGATCTTCAGCGACAAGGATCCCCAGACACACCAGTTCCGACTCTGGCTGCTGTCCGTTGAAAGTCTGCAGCGAACCGCATTAACTTCCCCGCCGCCCAACTCGGATGGAGATCGTAGTCCGGCTGTGTCACCGGACGGGCGCAGTCTCGCGTTTGTCCGTGAAAGCGACATTCTCGGTGATCTCTTCGTTCAGCCACTTTCGACCGCCTTTTTGCCCCTGGGCCAACCGCGCCAGGTAACCTTCCAGAATCACTTCGTCGTCGATCCTGTCTGGACGCATGACAACTCGGAAATTCTATTCGGGGCTTCTGAAGCCGTGTCGATGTCCGGCCAGCGGATTTGGCGAGTTTCGGCATCAGGCGCTTCAAAGCCGAGTGTTCTGGACGTGGTTTCGGAAGGTTCATATTCACCGGCAATCTCGGCGGACGGACGCCGGTTGGCGTTCACACGCTTTCAGAACGACCAGAACATCTGGCGAATCGACCGCGACACCTTGAGTTCGCCATGGCACGCGCCCCGCAAGTTTTCGGAAATCTCTTCAACGCGAGACGATGGCTTTCCCACGATTTCTCCCGACGGAAGCCGCATCGCCTTCGTTTCCAACCGGGCAGGCGGCTTTGACGTGTGGGTCAGCAATCGCGATGGATCGAACCCACGGCAACGCACGTTCTTCGGCACCCTGTCCGGCACTCTGACGTGGTCGCCGGACGGAAAGCAGATCGCCTTCGACCGGAATATTAATGGGAACTGGGACGTCTATGTCGTCGGAGCCGACGCCGGGCAACCGCGGCGGCTGACGATGGATCCAACAAATGAGACCGTGGATACGTGGTCGCAGGATGGCAAGTACGTCTACATTAACTCGACACGTACAGCGCAGGCTCAGATCTGGCGCATCCCTGCCGAAGGAGGTGAACCTGTTCAGGTTACGACTCAGGGCGGCTATTTCGGCATCGAATCGCCGGATCGAAAGTACCTCTACTACACCGTAAGCCAGCAAAGCGGGCCGCTGCACAGACTCACACTTGCGACGGGGCAGGACATCCAGATTCTGGACTCGGTCCTGCCGTTGTGTTTCGCAATAACCAGTCGAGGTGTCTTCTTCATGCCGCCGCGTTCCGGAGAAGATCCGCGGCCGGCCTTCAATTACTTCGACTTCAAGACGCAACGGGTGACACCGGTCTCAAGGGCGGAAGAACCCGTTTCGGACGCGATCAGCGTCTCTCCAGACGAGTTGACGCTTCTCTACGCCCAGCGGGACCAATTGGGAAGCGACCTGGTACTGGTGAATAATTTCCACTGATAGCCGCTTAATCCGCGCCATTCCCTATTGTTTGTCTGAGATTGGAGGATGGTAGAGGACCTGAATCAAAACCCCGTCGGGATCCCGAAAATAGAACGAGCGAGCTCCATCACGGTGGGTCTTAAGGGGATGAGCCAGCTCAATGCCATGGCTTAGAACCCGGGCGGCCACGGCGTCCACATCTTCAAGCCTGGCAACGATAAACCCGATGTGATGGACTTGCTGGACTGGGCTCGGTTCAGCGCCGTTCGGAAGTCTATGAATCGCCAGGTTATCGGACCCGGAAGTCAGGTAAACGTTGTCGGGATCGGGCTCCCACTCGACCTGCATATCCAGCACATCCCGGTAAAATCGCACCGAGCGCTGGACGTCTCGAACGTTCAAAGCCACGTGGCGAAGGCCTAAAAGCAGGGGGCGCATTGACTTAGACTCCATTTGGAAACTACAATAAGAGACGCAAGCCGCTGGGCCAATCCAGCATTGTTTGTAGTATGCCTCAGGCGAAACCCAAGAAACCCGTATCTTTACAACGATTAAACTCGTGGCGCATGCATCGCCAGTTTTTGGATCGTCCGTTTGAATCCAAGAACCTGCTGGAACTGATCAAAGCGGTCGGATGGATATATTCTCCCGGTTGCTCGACTCCCTATCTGTCACTTTGGGCACGTCTCCACTCCTTCAAGACCGAAGAGTTGCACAAGCTTGTCTTCGACGACCGGAAACTCGTTCAGTTGGAAACTCTTCGCGGTTGCTCGATGCTGGTACCGAGAGATCAGGCCGCGATCGCGCTTCGGATTCGTCCCCGGACTTTCACGGAACTTGCGAAGCAAGCCCGGCAACAGATGCCCGTGACCGACATTGAGATGGAAAGACTCAAGACGGTGCTGCTCCGAGCGCTGGAGGGAGGAAGCAAAACCTCCGAACAACTCTTGCGCGCCGTCCCGCCAGCGCTGATCAAAGATTTCGGTCCGGACCTCAAGCGCATCGGATTCACAAACAGCATGTCTCTAGCGCTGAATCTTCTCAAGGAAGATGGCCGGGTTATCAAGATTCAGACGCAACGGCGGCTCGACTCGACCGAGTACTCCCATATTCTCCTGTCCGACCTGCTGCCCGACGTCGATCCCTTTGCAATGCGAAGCCACGAAGCCAGTACGCGGCTGGCGGAACAGTATTTCCGTGCCGAGTCGCCAGCCCGCGCAAGAGATTTCGCCTGGTGGGCAGGGATAAACGTCACGGACGCGATCAAGGGAATCGAGGATGCCAAACCGAAACTTGTTCCCATCACAGTGGAGGGAACAAGAGACGAATACCTGATCCCGGAAGGCGATGTTGAAGAGTTCTACAAGTTTTCTCCGGACGAAAACTCCTTCAATCTGATTCCTTATCGCGACACCTTTCTCAAGGGCCAGCGTGAGATCGTAGATCGCTTCCTGGGAATGGAACATGCGGACAAGCCGTTTTCGCGATGGAAGGGAAAGCTCATCAACGATCCGATCGCGACGATCATTCGCGAAGGCCGGGTCATCGGTGTTTGGGAATGGAACGCCTCCAACAAGAACATCGATCTGATTCTGTTTGAGAACACGCCGAAGCCCCTCCAAAAGGCCATTGAAAAACGCGCCGATGATCTTTCGGCCTTCATTCGTAATAACCTGGGCCAGACACGGCTTCATGGCCTCGACTTTGGTCCGCACCAGATGACGTGCATTCACGACTTGAAGGTGTTCTGGGGTAAAGGAGCACAGGTCGACGTCCGGGCAGTATGAAACGGCCGCGTTCCTTCGCCGCCCTCGTTCTCTTCCTCTCTCTTGCAGTTTCCGGCCTTAACGCCGGAAGTCTCCCGCTCAACGAACTCTCTGCAGACCGTTACATGCAATACATTTCGTTTCTCGCGTCCGACGACCTCAAGGGCCGCGGCAATGGGACGCCGGAACTGGAACGCGCGGCCGACTATATCGGGGCGCAGTTTCGCTCTCTCGGCCTCAAGCCTGCGGGTGACGGGGGAACCTTCTTTCAGAAGTTCGAGATTACAACCGGAGTGGAGTTCAGTTCGAAGAATGCGCTCCAGATCGCCGGAGGCTCGAAGCAAAGGGACAAAGACTTTGCCACCCTGCCGATTTCGACTTCCGGCATGTACGAGGGACCGGTAGTATTTGCGGGCTATGGGATCACCTCCCCGGCGTTGCAATGGGACGACTATGCGGGCATTAATGTCACGGGCAAGGCGGTCGTCGTATTTCGTCACGATCCGGAAGAAGGCAATCCCAACGATCGATTTGTGAAGGATCCTTCGGAGCCGAATACTTTCATCAGCAAAGCCCGGAACGCGCGGAAGCATGGGGCGAAGGCAATTCTCTTCATTACCGATCCCAATCATCATGCCTCGACGCCGGACACTCTCACGAAAGATGTCGCGGAGTTGGAAGCGCGTGATCTCAGCATCCTCGCAATGCATACGACTCGCGCGGCCGTGATGCCGCTGTTCGAAAAGTCCGGAAAGAACATAGCGGATGTTCAGAAAGCTATTGACGACGGACGCAAGCCTGAGTCTTTCGAACTAAAGGACGCGAAGATCCGGGCGGTGAGCGACGTGCGGCCGGTCCGCAAAACAGTTCGGAACGTAATGGCTTCTGTGACGGGATCCGACACGAGGCTGAAGAACGAGTGGGTGGTGATCGGCGCGCACTACGATCATCTTGGGTTGGGTGATGCCAACAACGAAATGTACGCAACCGACATCGGCCAGATCCATCACGGGGCGGACGACAATGCTTCCGGAACGGCCGGTGTGCTCGAACTTGCCCGGCTGATCCAGAACAACAAGCAGATGTTCAAGCGGTCGGTGTTGTTTATGACCTTCGCCGGTGAAGAACTGGGGCTTTTCGGCTCGAACAATTTCGTGAACCATCCTACCGTGCCCCTCACCTCGATCACGGCCATGATCAATATGGATATGATCGGCCGGCTCTCGACGCGATCGCTCAATGTCATGGGTACGGGAACATCTCCGGAGTTTCCCATGTGGATCGCCGAGGCGAACAAGGACCTTGGCTTGAGCCTGACGCTGTCCAGCGGTGGGCACGAAGGAAGCGATCACATTTCCTTCAATGGAAAGCACATCCCTATCCTGTTCTTCTTTTCGGGCCTGCACTCGGACTATCACCGCCCATCGGATACCACAGATAAGATTGATTCAAAGGGAGCAATTAGAGTGCTGTCCCTGGCGGCTGGCGCGGCGGAACTCATCGCGAATGCCCCGGCGAAATTGCAGTACACCGAAGTGAAAGAAGATCGTCCACAGGGCGGAGCGTCGAGCGGCGGGAGTCCCTACGCCACGTACTTCGGTTCCGTGCCAGATTTCCGGGATGACGTCAGCGGAGTGCTGTTTGCCGACGTGCATGCGGACAGCCCCGCAGGGAAAGCCGGACTGAAGGCCGGCGATCTGCTCGTGGAATTCGGCGGCGATCCCATCAAGAATCTCTATGATTTCACCGATGCTCTCGCGGCGAAGAAGCCCGGAGATGTAGTGGCCGTGGTGGTGAAGCGCGGAACGCAGTCGATCAAGGTCAACGTGACGTTGGAAGCGAGGAAGTGATGGATAACTTCATGGGGCGAGTGTCCCCTCCTCTTGAGGAGGGGTGGCTGCGACCAACGGGAGCGGCCAGGGTGGTCAGGCACGGGAAACGTTTCGGTCGGCATGACCATCCCGGCCTTCGGCCACCCCTCCTCAAGAGGAGGGGTGGCCTCGCCCTGCTGCTTTTCGCTGGCGTCCTCCTCGCGCAAGCCCGCACCGTCCAACCGCACCCCAAAGAACGCCACCTTCGCAACATTCATCAACTCACCTACGGGGGCGAAAACGCGGAGGCTTACTTCTCCGCGGACGGCAAGAAAATCATCCTGCAGTCCACAAGGGCGCCCTACAAGTGCGACCAGATTTTCACGATGAACACCGACGGCACCAATGTGAAGATGGTCAGCACCGGCAAGGGCCGGACCACATGCAGCTACTTCACGCCGGATGGCAGCCGCATCATCTATGCTTCTACCCATCTTGGGTCGCCGGATTGCCCGCCGGACCCGGATCGTTCCAACGGCTATGTTTGGCCGCTCTTCAAGACCTTCGACATTTTCTCCGCAAAGCCGGACGGCAGCGACCTCAAGCGCCTCACGAACGCCGTCGGCTACGACGCGGAAGGCACGATCTCACCCGACGGCAGGAAGATTATCTTCACGTCCACGCGGGACAACGACATCGAACTGTATGAGATGAACATCGATGGCACGAACCAGCATCGACTGACGAACGAGGTCGGCTATGACGGCGGCGCGTTCTACTCTCCGGACGGGCAGTGGATTGTCTGGCGTGCCAGCCGTCCGAAGACCGCCGCCGAGGTGAAACAGTTCAAAGACCTCCTCGCGAAAGAGCTCGTCATGCCAACGAAGCTGGAAATCTTTATCATGAAGACCGACGGCACGCAGAAGAAGCAGCTTACATCCAACGGCGCGGCGAACTTCGCACCCTTCTTCCTTCCGGACGGCAAGCGGATCATCTTCGCTTCGAATGTCAACGCGACGAACCCCGGCATCCCGAACTTCGACCTCTTCCTGATTAACCGGGACGGCACCGGCCTCGAACAGGTAACCTTCGACGAAAACTTCGATGCTTTTCCGATGTTCTCACCGGACGGCAAGAGGCTCGTCTGGGCTTCCAATCGGAACGCTCCGACGGAAGGCAGTACCAACGTCTTCATTGCAGACTGGGTCAACTAGGTGACACCTGGCGCATGAACGAAGATCTATGCGAGGCGCTCAAAAAGCGGATCTCCGGCGAAGTTCGGTTCGATAAAGTTTCCCGCTTTCTCTACAGCACCGACGCCAGCATCTACGAAATCGAACCCATCGGAGTGGTGATTCCACGAACGCATGAAGATGTCTTCGCGACAATGGAAATCACGCGAGACTTCGGCGTGCCCCTTCTGCCCCGCGGCGCTGGAACCAGTCTTGCCGGTCAAACAGTCGGTGACGCGGTCGTCATGGACACGTCGAAATACCTCAACCGTATCCTCGACGTGAACACCGAAGAAGGCTGGGCTATGGTGGAGCCCGGGGTAGTCCAGGAACAGCTCAATCTCCATCTCAAGCCGACGGGATATCTCTTCGGACCCGATACTGCCACCGCCAATCGCGCAACGCTCGGCGGCATGATGGGTAACAACTCGGCCGGATCTCATTCGATCGTTTACGGCAAAACGATCGATCACGTACTTGAGACTCATGTGGTTCTCCCATCCGGCGAGCAACGGGTTTTCAAAGACATGAGCTTCGAAGATGCCGCACAGATGACAGGCATTGAAGGCCGCATCTCCGACATCGTGGCGAACAACCGGGAGGAAATCGACCGGCGCTTCCCGCGAATCCAGCGTCGCGTCAGCGGCTACAATCTCGACGAGTTTGTGCGGGGCAGCAAGTTCAATCTGTCCAAACTCATCGTGGGTTCCGAAGGCACGCTGGCGGCGGTCCATCAAGCCAGGGTCCGCATCGAACCGCGACCGGCGGCGGTAGCCTTGTGCGTGGTTCACTTTAGAGAGCTCCTGGAAGCGGTCCGCGCGACCGACATCATCCTGCCGTTCAATCCATCGGCCATCGAACTGGTTGACGATCTGATTCTGAATCTTGCGCGCGGATCGCTGGAACTTTCGCGGCAGATAGATTTCATCGACGGCAATCCCGCCGCGATTCTCCTGGTCGAGTTTTACGGGGAGAACGAAACCGAACTTCGCTCGAAGATCGAACGCCTGGAAGCAGCGCTGAAACGCGAGAATTTCGGGTATTCGTACGTCCGCGTATTCGACGCCGTGGAGCAAACCAGGATTTGGAAACTTCGAAAAGCCGGACTCGGGCTTTTGCTGGGCATGAAGGGGGAGCGCAAGCCGATCGCTTTCGTCGAGGACTGCGCCGTCGAACCTTCGAAATTGGCGAAGTTCCTGGTTCGCTTTCAGGAAGTCATCCACAAATACGATACGAGCGCCGGCTACTACGGGCACGCCAGCGTAGGCTGCCTCCACATCCGCCCTCTCATCAACACGAAAAGCAAGCGCGAGATCCAGGTCATGAAAGACATGACCGACGACATCGCCAATCTTGTTCTCGAATTCAACGGCAGTATGAGCGGCGAGCATGGCGACGGTCTGGCGCGCAGTCATCTGAACGAGAGACTCTTTGGCCATCAAATCTATAAGGCCTTCCAGGATGTGAAGCTCGCGTTCGACCCACACAGGCGGATGAATCCCGGCAAAGTCGTCAATGGCCCGCCCATGACGGAGAATCTGCGGTATGGCGAAAAATACAACACGATCTTCGTCAACACTCACTATGACTTCTCGCGCGAAGGCGGCCTGGCAACGGCGGTCGAACTTTGTAATGGCGCAGGAGTCTGCCGGAAGACGAATGAAGGCACCATGTGTCCGTCGTACATGGTCACCATGGAAGACAAGCATTCCACGCGGGGCCGCGCCAATTACATGCGCGAAATCCTCTCCGGCAAGACCGATATCGAGGAATTCAGCGGGCAGAAGCTTCACGACGCGCTCGATCTCTGCCTCGAATGCAAAGGCTGCAAGGCCGAGTGCCCGTCCAACGTGGATATGGCGAAGCTGAAATACGAGTTCCTCGCTCACTACAACGAAGCGAACGGAATACCGTTACGGTCAAAGCTTTTCGCGGGAATTCATACGTTTAGCAAGATGGCGTCAGTCTGGCCGGCGATGGCGAACACCATGATGACAAGACCCGTGGTGCGGCGAGCGCTGGACAAGTATCTGGGAATCGACGCCCGGCGAAAGCTGCCGCCCCTTGCTCCGCAGACGTTTGAGTCGTGGTTCCGCAAACGATCCAAAACCGCCGCAGCGACGACAGCGAATTCGGCCGGCAAGGTTGTCCTTTTTCACGATACGTTCATCGATTTCAACTACCCGGAGATAGGGAAAGCGACGACCTTGCTGCTCGAGGCGGCGGGGTACGAAGTGGCGCTCGCCGAACGGCAGTGTTGCGGGCGGCCGATGATCTCGAAAGGACTGCCGGAGCAGGCACGCGCGAATGCAGCGTTTAACGTGGGAAAATTGGCGCCCTTCGTCAACCGGGGCTACTCGATTGTCGGATGCGAGCCCAGCTGCATCCTCACGTTCCGGGATGAGTATCCGGATTTGCTCAAGGGTCACGACGTGGAGACTGTCGCCAAGTCCTCGTTTCTTCTCGAGGAATTCATCGTCCGGGAGAAGAAGGAAGACCGCTGGAAGCTCGAACTGAAGCGGCAGACTCCGAAGGTTTTGATTCACGGTCATTGCCACGAGAAGGCGCTGATCGGATCGCGATTCCTGAAAGAGACGATGGCGCTGGCCTACACGGTCGAGGAAATCGATTCGGGTTGCTGCGGCATGGCCGGGTAGTTTGGTTTCGAGAAAGAGCATTACGATA
>Ga0134121_10000721_pt1 | contig 35021 bp, 26 predicted proteins | sample KB301_FD_96463 | JGI IMG/M metagenome (GOLD analysis project Ga0134121, IMG submission 96463) | Terrestrial soil microbial communities without Nitrogen fertilizer from Kellogg Biological Station, Michigan, USA - KB3-0-1 | ecosystem: Environmental > Terrestrial > Soil > Unclassified ...
CCGGGTTCACGCTCGGAGGGCGCGGCTCGGGCATCGCGCGGACCGAGGGGGACCTGAGGCGCATGGCCACGGAGGCGTTCACGACCTCGCCGCAGGTGCTGGTCGAGGAGGACCTCACCGGCTGGAAGGAGGTCGAATACGAGGTCGTGCGCGACGCGGCCGACAACTGCATCACGGTGTGCAACATGGAGAACGTCGACCCGCTCGGCGTGCACACGGGCGAATCGATCGTGGTGGCGCCGTCCCAGACCCTGACCGACGAGGAGTACTTCTCCCTGCGGGCGCTGGCGTTCAAGGTGATCCGCCACTTCGGGATCGTCGGCGAGTGCAACATCCAGTTCGCCCTCGATCCGCTCTCCGACGCCTACCGGATCATCGAGGTCAACGCCCGCCTGTCGCGCTCCTCGGCCCTGGCCAGCAAGGCGACGGGGTACCCGCTGGCCCGCGTCGCGGCCAAGCTGGCGCTCGGCCGGCTGCTTCCCGACCTGAAGAACTCGATGAACGACACGACCACGGCCTGCTTCGAGCCGGCGCTCGACTACCTGGTGGTCAAGATGCCCAAGTGGGACCTGGACAAGTTCCAGGGGGCGTCGCACTTCATCGGCAGCGAGATGAAATCGGTCGGCGAGGTGATGGCGATCGGACGCACCTTCGAGGAGGCGCTGCAGAAGGGCTGCCGGATGCTGGGGGACGGCATCGTCGGTCTGGTGGGCAACGACTTCAACATCCGCCAGTCGCTCGAGGATCTGTCGCGCCCGACGCCACGGCGCATCTTCGCGCTCGCCGAGGCGCTGCGCCGCGGGCGCGGTGTCGCCGAGCTGGCGCGCAGGACCGGCATCGATCCCTGGTTCCTGGCCAAGATGGCGCGCATCGTCGCGCTGCGCGACGAGGTGGCCGCGTCCGGCGCGCCGGCCGAGGCCCTCCTGCGTCGCGCCAAGGAAGCCGGCTTCTCCGACCCTCAGATCGCCCGGCTCACCGGCTCGACCGAGGAGCAGGTGGCGGCGCGCCGGCGGCGGCTGGGCGTGGTTCCGGCGGTGAAGCAGATCGACACCCTGGCGGCCGAGTGGCCGGTGCGCACGAACTATCTGTACATGACGTACCAGGGCCGCGAGGACGACGTCGCGCCGCGCCGCGGGGAAGAGCGGGTCCTGATCCTCGGCTCGGGCGCCTACCGGATCGGCTCGTCGGTCGAGTTCGACTGGTGCTGCGTCAGCGCGGCCGCCGCGCTGCGCCGCCTGGGTTACGCCCCGGTGGTCGTGAACTGCAATCCCGAGACCGTCTCCACCGACTACGACATGGGTCACACCCTCTATTTCGAGGAGCTCACGTTCGAGCGCATCCACGACATCTGGCGCAAGGAGAAGCCGCTCGGCATCCTGCTGGCGTTCGGCGGGCAGGTCCCCAATAACCACGCCCTGGCCTGCGCCCGCGCCGGCATCCGGGTCTTCGGGACGCAGCCGAAGGACATCGACCGCGCCGAGGACCGGCACAAGTTCTCCACTCTCCTCGACGAGCTGGGAGTGGCGCAGCCCGCCTGGGTCGAGGTCACGTCGCGGCGCGAGGCGCGGCGCTTCGCCGCGCAGGTCGGCTATCCGGTCCTGGTGCGGCCGTCTTACGTCCTCTCCGGGGCGGCGATGCGCATCGCCGCCGACGACCGGGCCCTCGAGGCGGCCCTCCGCAGCGCCGCCGAGGTGTCGCGCGAGCATCCGGTCGTCCTCTCCAAGTTCATCGAGGGCGCCAAGGAGCTCGAGGCCGACGCCGTCGCCGCGCGCGGCAAGATCGTCGCCGTCGCCGTGACCGAGCACGTCGAGAACGCCGGCGTCCACTCCGGCGACGCCACGGTCGTCTTCCCGCCGCAGAAGATCTACCTCGAGACCGTGCGCCGGATCCGCGCCATCACCGCGCGGCTGGCCGAGGCGCTCGCCATCACCGGCCCCTTCAACGTTCAGTTCCTGGCGCGCGACAACGAGGTCATGGTCATCGAATGCAACCTCAGGGCCTCGCGCTCCTTCCCGTTCGTGTCGAAGGTCAGCGGTGTCGACTTCGTCGACCTGGCCGCGCGCGCCATGATGGGGGAGGACGTTCAGCCGGTGCCCGCGCCGCTCCTGGACCTCCCGTACGTGGGCGTGAAAGCGCCGCAGTTCTCCTTCTCGCGCATCAAGGGCGCCGACCCGGCCCTGCGGGTCGAGATGGCTTCGACCGGCGAGGTGGCCTGTCTGGGGCGCGACCTTCCGGAGGCCTTCCTCAAGGCGATCCTGTCGGCGGGATTCAAGATGCCCGTGCGCCGCGAGATCCTCCTGTCGATCGGCTCCGATCGGGACAAGGTGCGGTTCCTGCCGTCCGCGCGCACGCTGCGCGACCTCGGGTTCACGCTCTACGCGACCCGCCGGACCTCCGGGTTCCTGAAGGAGCACGGCGTCCCCAACGTGCGTCTCTACAAGATCCAGGAGCGACGTAAGCCCTCGCTGCTCGACTACATCGTGCCGTCGCGTCTCGATCTCATCATCAACATCCCGCTGGGGTACGACCGCCGCGAGCTGACCGACGGCTACATCATCCGTCGCCGCGCCATCGACTTCGGCATCCCGCTCATCACCAACGTCCAGCTGGCCGAGCTGTTCGTGAAATCGATCGCGACGCGCGGAACCGAGGCGCTCGGCATCGAGCCGTACGACGCGTACGTGGCGGGGAGGGACGTCGCCGCATCGCAGCCGACGAACGGCGGCATGCGCGCTCGGAGCGCGCAGCATGGCGCGCGGCTCGAGGCCCCAAACAGGTCCGTTTGGCCCGCCGGGAGACGAACGTCTCGAGCGCGGCGACCGAAGGACACTCGCCTCAAAGACCGTGTGCCGACGCCGCGAGCGCTTCCTTCGAGAGCGTGAGCTCTTCGATCTCGAGGTCGCGAATCGGGGGTTCTTGAGAAGCCGCTGGAACGCCCGACATCGTCGATTACAATTTTATTGAAGGTTGTTCAGGCGGTTTTCGCGGCTGGCGGGACATCCACGAGATCGATGATGCCACGCTCGCGCAGCCGCTTGAGCGCCCGGAGCGCGTCTACTTCCCGGAGCGGGCTGATGCTCATGATCGATCTCAGGTCCCAGGAGCCATTCACGCGGCTCACCAGAAAGCCCTCGGCCGGGCTCAGATTGTCACCCACCAGGGATTCGAGCGGGCGCTTGAGTATGGGGATCTTCCCGGGCGGCAGATAATGCCGATAGGCACGCTCGACGAAGTATTGCTCCGCGGTCACGGTGAGTGCGGCGAGCTCCGGATTGCGGACCCCCTCGTCGCGGATCGAATCGAGGAGGATCAGGGCGGCCTCATACTCGCCGCGGTCGAGATGGAGACGCGCCGCCTTGAGGACCGGCTCGAGCGCGGCGGGCGTGGGGCCGGGGTGGCTGGCTGCCGACGGCCCCTGCGAGGAACTGCCGTCAGCGACCGATTCCGGCTGGGTGGCGACGGCAGCATAGCCGTGCTGGACGAAGACATACAGGACCTGGCAGACGTTGAATTCCGCGGAGTGCGACTCAAGAACAATGTCGGCGATGGAGCGGCGGCCGTCGACGAGGTCGAACAGCTTCTTCGCGAATGCCTTGGTCGCGATATCGTGCGCCAGGAGTCTTCCTGTCTTGACCAGAATCAGGTGGTTGTTGGGCAGAAGCTCGCGGATCTTGCAAGAGGTGTCATACCGGCGCACGCCCTCGAGGAGCACCTCCTCGACCTGGACCGAGATCATCACCTGTTCGCCAGGGGGAAGCGCACCGTCCGTGAACTCGAACGTCGCATCGGTCCACAGGAAGAGAGAGTAGATCGTCTCCTCCGCCTTCTGCCGCAGGACCGCTGCGACACGCGACTCGCTCACAAGGTTCCACTGCACGACGATCCGCCCGAGCATGACGCGCGTCCGTGCCTGCAGATCGATCGCTTCCTTGAGCTGCTGCTCGCTGATCAACCCTTCGCTGAGCAGCACCTGTCCAAGATAGTCACGCGGATCGTTGCTCGAGGAGCCGACGATGATGCCATCGCGCAGGTAGATTCTCTTCGTCAGCCCTTCGTTGCTGAGAGCCAGGGTGCCGGTCTTCTGTCCGCGACTCGCCCACTGGAGGAGGTCGGGGAGCGTCATCGTTCCCAGGCTGCCGGAGAGTCCCTGTTGGCTCATGTCATCTTTGACCCAGGGCAACCCGTCTCTCCGACCGCTGGGCGTCGGAATATTGACGCCGAGGTGGAGACGGACCCCGAGGTCTCCTCAGCAATATAGAGACGGTTCTCGGTGGGCGGCAACCGAACGGGGTCATGCGCTTCAAGTTCAGCCTGGACTAAACACAATGTACGCGGGATACTGACCAAACCTCGAGGTCACAGTCAGCAAATGACCGACACCCAATCGCTCAAGGAAGACCATCGGACGCACTTCAGATTCGGCGAGAACTGGGCGGACTATGCCCGGTTCGTGGATGAGAGCCGGATCCGCCAGGCTGAGCTCGACTTGCTTCGCCTGCTGCCAAGCGACGATCTGTCAGGACGGACTTTCCTCGACATCGGATGCGGCTCCGGTGTCCATTCGCTGGCGGCGCTGCGCCTGGGCGTATCTTCCGTGACGTCCATCGACATCGATCCCGCGAGCGTTGAAACGGCCAAGGCCTTGGTCGGGGCGAGGTGGCCGAAATCGAATGCGGTCTTCCGTGTCGGGAACGTCTTCACGCTCCCCGAGGTGAATGGTCCGAGGTTCGATGTCGTGTACAGCTGGGGCGTGCTCCATCACACGGGAGCCATGTGGGACGCGATCACGAAGGCCTCGGAATTGGTCTCCAGCGGTGGTCATCTGGTCATCGCCATCTACAACAAGACTCCCATGTGCCGGCTGTGGAGATGGGAGAAGAAGTTCTTCTCCCGCGCCAGCAAGCCCGTGCAGCGCGCCATCTCGCGATTATTCGCCGGCGCGCAATGGGTCCGCGGACTCGCTTCGGGGCAGGGACTCGCGCGGTCCGAGAGTGACTCCGGGAGAAGCAGGGGAATGGACGCAGCGCACGACCGGATTGACTGGTTGGGAGGGTATCCCTACGAGAGCGCGTCGCCCGCGGAAGTGAGCGCCCACCTGCAACGATTGGGGTTCCGGCTGGTACGGTCGTTCAACACCGAAGCCGGATTCGGCCTCTTCGGGACGGGATGTGCGGAGTATGTCTTCCGGGAGGACTCGAGGAGCCGGGAGCCGGGACGTGATCGATGAATCCGCGATCGGCGCTCGAGCACCGACGATGCGGATGAGGGTTCGGCCGAACGCGATCGACCTCCTGTTGGTGATCTTCATCTCGATACTGTGGCTGTTCTCCCCTCGACCGACGAGCCCCGGGGACTACTGCGGGCATTACGTCTCGATCAATTCCCGCATGGGATTCGTCGTGAACTGTGATGCCGGCACCTACGCCGCTCCAGCCGAGCGCCCCGCGCGCCTGATGCAGAGCCAGGAAGTGCGCCAGTCAAGACCGCTCTATGTCCTCCTGGGGACGATCATCGGCTATCCGCTCGGCGGTCTCGCCAGGCTCTTCGTGCCCGGGATCGACCCACGGACGCCATTTCATGTCGGCTTCGCGATGTTGAACCTCGTGCTCCTCGCTTCGAGCGTGCTCCTTTTCGACGCACTCCTGTCGTCGGCCGGAGTCGATCGACTGGTCATCATTCCCCTCGCTGTCTTTCTCATTGCCAACGACGTCACGAAGGCGTTTGTCTGGACGGCTCATCAACAGATGTTCTCGTTGTTCACTCCCCTGGTCGCCCTCTACCTCTATCAGCGCATTGCCGGATCTCCGGCCCTCCCAAGGTTGAGGTTCTGGGCGCTCTCGCTGGCCCTCGGACTGTTGCCGCTGGTGTACGGCAACTTTCTGGTGATTCTGCCGACTCTGCTCGTGGCCGATGCCTTGGCGACCGGCTGGAACAGAGGCGGGAAGTTCGCCGGCATGGTCTCGCGATTCGGCCTCGCGATCGTCGCCTTTCTGTTGCCCACCATCGCATGGATCGCGCTCGTGACGTGGCGGTCCGGCTCGTACTACAACCATGAGATGGTGGTCTACCGGCAGCTGATCTGGATGGCCGATGCAGCACAGACTGGAGTCGGCGGGTTCCTGAGAACAGCAGCGCACAATACCCGCAGCTTTGCGGCGACCTTCGTGACCCCCGAGATGCTCCCATTCCTTGGCGTCTGCGTCCTGATCCCGCTGTCGCGCACCATGCGACCGGCGGACCCGCGACCCGCGCCCTTCGGCATCGACAGGAGGATCGATGCACGGGCTTGCCTGGTCGTGGATGCAGTCTTCTTCTTGTTCCTATGGGCTCTTGGGTACTATCAGACGCGGTTGACCTATTCGCTCATTCCACCCGCGCTGTGTCTTGGCGCGATGGAGATGTCCCGCATGACAGGTACGAACGGATTATCGAATCGCCGCCTGGCCTGGATCCTGGCCCCGCTCGCTTGCATCTGGACCGCGTACCACGTGATGAAGTACGGACCGTTCGGTTGATGGACACGGGTCGAAAGAGCCCTTCCCGCCGGTCGTCCCTTCGAGGCGAAAAACGTTGCAAGACAACAGGTTCTGTCGTAAGTTCTCCGCCCTACGTGGTGGGGGAGGTCGCATGCGCCGCTCGATGAGTCCACATCTGGCAAGCGATTCCAGGGTCGGCGCTCGGCCGGGGGTGAGGTAATGCGGATTCTGGTCACCGGAGGGCTCGGCACCATCGGGCGTGGCCTGGTCACCGAGCTCCTGGGCCGCGGTCACGAGGTCGTGTCCGTCGACCTCCAGCATGGCCCCGAGGAGGTCGGCTTCTCGCTGCGCACCGATGTCCGTCGCCCGTCGTACGCGCGGTGTGACGTCGGCGAATACCGCCAGGTCGAGAGGGTCCTCGACGCGATGGGCCCCTTCGACTACGTCTACCACACGGCCGCCGAGTTCGGGCGATGGAACGGCGAGGACTTCTACGAGCAGCTCTGGAGGAGCAACGCCGTCGGCACCAAGAACATCCTTCGCCTGCAGGAGAAGCGCCGCTTCCGGCTGGTCCATTTCTCCTCTTCCGAAGTCTATGGCGACTGGCCGAATCTCATGGTGGAAACGGTCATGGACCAGCATGAGATCAAGCAGATGAACGACTACGCCATGACCAAGTGGGTGAACGAGATGCAGGTCCGCAACTCGGCCACCCAGTACGGCACCGAAAGCGTCGTCGTTCGGATCTTCAACACCTACGGCCCGGGGGAGTTCTACAGCCCCTATCGCTCGGTCAACTGCCGGTTCATGTACTGCGCGCTCAAGGGGCTGCCCTGGATCGTCTTCCGCGGTTACGGACGGACCTCGACGTACCTCGCCGATTCGGTGCGCACCCTCGGGAACATCGCGGAGCGATTCAAGCCCGGCGAGACCTACAACATCGGCGGCGATCAATACCACACCATCGAAGCCCTGTCCGACCTGACGATCAAAGTGACCGGCGCGGACCCAAAGCTGGTGGAATACCGGGACGCCGAGATCCTCACGACCCGCACCAAGCGGGTCGACGTCTCCAAGGCGGTGAACGATCTGGGTCACACCACCTCGGTATCGCTCGAAGAGGGGATCCGACGGACCGTCGCCTGGATGCGCGAGACGTACAAGCTCTAGCGCCGTGGCGAACCACCCGAAGCCCGGATGAGCGACAGACCGAGCCCTCCCATCCTGATTACGACCGCGGCCATTCCGCAGGAGGCGGGCGGGACGAGCATCGTCGTCCGCCGGCTCCTGGCGAATCTTCGCCGGAACGAAGCGGTGCTCCTGGCGCGGGCGCCCAACAGGCGGATGGCGCTGAGCGATGAAACGCTGCCCGTCCCGGCGATCCGCGTGCGCTGGTTTCCCGTCGGCCTGCGTGGCGAGCGATTCAGCGCGCTCATCGGCGCCGCGCCGGCGCTGATCCAGGGCGTTGCCGCCGCGCGACGCTACGGCTGCGGTGCGATCCTGTCCGTGTTCCCGAACGAAGGCTCCCTGCTGACAGGGTACTGGTTGCACCGGGTCACCGGCCTGCCGCTCCTGGCGTACTTCTGTGATCTGTACCAGGAGGATCGCAATGGGTCCGGGTGGGAGGCGCGCCTGGCGCGCTGGCTGCAGCCGAAGGTGTTCAAGGCCGCGGCGCGCGTCATCGCCGTCAACCAGGGAATGGCCGATTTCTACCGCGCTCGATACAACATTGATGCGCTCGTCCTGCCGACGTCCATCAATGAGCCGCTCCCCGCATGGGATCCCCCGCCGGCGCCCGGGCGTCCCTTCCGGATCGCCTACAGCGGCAACGTGAACGACACGCGCATCGACTCCCTGCGTGCGCTCGTCAAGGCGATCGGTGCCGACGCGGGAATCACCTTGAGCTACTTCACGTCGCAGTCTCCCGAATACCTGAAGTCGCTCGGTGTCTGGCCCGAGCACGCCACGGCGGAGTTCGTGCCTGACGAGACGGTCCTGGTGCGGCGGCTGAAGGAATGCGACGCGCTCTTCCTGCCGCTGACGTTCGAGACCGTCGGACACTCCCGGGAGCAGATGTCCACCTGTTTCGGCATCAAGGCGTACGAATATTTTCTGGCGCAGAGGCCGATCCTGGTCCACTGTCCTGGGGACTACTTCCTCGCGCGGTTCTTCCGGGACGGGGGCTGCGGTCTGGTCGTGGACGACCCCTCGCCCGGCGCGCTCGCGATCGGCCTCGATCGCCTGCGCCAGGACGAGGCGCTGCGCTCCCTGCTTGTCCGGCGAGGTCTGGAGGCGGCGCGCCAGTTCGAGGGTGGCCGGGTGGCGGGGGTCCTGCGCGCCGAAGTGGCGAAGATCATGGTCGATTCAGGGAGGAACCGGGGATGAGGGCCCTTGTGACGGGAGGCGCGGGTTTCATCGGCTCCCACGTGGTCCGGGAAGGCCTGGCGGCCGGGTGGGGAATCACCATCCTCGACGATCTGTCCACGGGATTCGAGCAGAACGTGCCCGCCGGGACGAACGTACGTCTCGTGCGCGGCGACGTCCGTGATGGGAGCGTCGTGGACGGTTGCCTGCGTGACGTCGACGCCGTCTTCCACCTGGCCGCGGCGGTCGGGAACGTGCGCTCGATCGAGGACCCGATCCGCGACTCCGACATCAACGCCCTCGGTACGCTGCGGCTGCTGGAGGGAATGAAGGCGGCCGGCGTCAAGCGGCTGATCTTCTCCTCCTCGGCCGCCATCTTCGGAGAGCCGCGGCGGCTGCCGATCGACGAGGGTCATCCGGCCGAGCCCGATTCCCCCTACGGGGTCAGCAAGCTCTCGGCGGAGAAGCAGGCCCTGTGCTACGGAAGGTTGTACGACTGGGACGTCGCCTGTCTGCGTTATTTCAACGTCTATGGGGTCAACCAGCGGTTCGACGCCTACGGCAACGTCATCCCCATCTTCGGCACCCGGCTGCTCAAGGGCGACCCCCTCGTGATCTACGGCGATGGCGGACAGACGCGCGATTTCGTCGACGTCCGGGACGTCGCCCGCGCGAACTGGCTCGCCCTCGAGCACCGGGCCAGGGGTCCGTTCAACATCGGCTCGGGGGTGGCGACGACCGTGAACGACCTCGCGGCGGCGATGGCACAGGTCTCAGGTCGTGCCGTTCAGGTCGATCACCAGGCGCCGCGTGCGGGAGAAGTGCGGCACAGCGCGGCCGACATCGGTCTGGCGGTGAAGAGCTTCGGTTATGCGCCGAAAGTCGAGCTGGGCGCCGGGCTGCGTGAATACATGGCCTGGCTCGTCACCGCCTGATCGAGCGGAAGTCCCTTCCGCGCCCGTGTCCGGGCCCCGCTGTGTCACTCGGCGTCATGCGAGCCCAGGCGCGACAACATGCGGTACGCCTTGCGCGCGGGCTCCGCGCGACCCACGACGCGAATCAACCGCGGCCCCAGCAGTCCCAGGAACAGCGTGGTCCAGATGCGGATCGACAGCGGCCGTCGCCCCATGGCCCGGATGGAGAACCGGATTCCCTGCCAGCGGCGGCCGGCCTGGAGGTTGTACTGCGCCGCCGATTCGACGACCTGCGCGTAACGCGACGGTGAGAACTGCCTCAGGTCCGCGCCGAACTCCTCCAGGACTTCCTCGGTCATGACGGCCTGGTCGCGGGCGGAATCCATCTTGCGCGCGAGTCCCTGGGCCGAATCGTCGCTCTGATAGCGGTTCTTGCAATCGGTGTAGATGGTGGCCAGCGGCTCGCGAAGGACGTGAAACCTCCAGCGCCTGGCGATCCGCAGGATCATCTGAACCTCGAGTCTGCGGTCGGTGGGCCAGGGGACGCTGTCCGCGACCTCACGGCGACGGCAGGACAGATGATCGGACGGCCCGGGCTTGTCGCTCCATCGAAGGTACTCGTCGAATCCGAACGGACCTTCGGGCATGGGATTCACCGGCCAGACCTCGCCCTTGTCGCTGCGGGCGCACGCGCCGATCCAGCCGACCTCCGGAGCAACCGTTCGCGCCAGCTGGGCGAGTCGCGTCATCGCGCCGGCATCGAGGGTCCAGTCCGAGTCGACGGTCAGGTGCCAGGCGCCACGCGCGGCCGCAGTGGCCGTCGCGCGGGCGGCGCAGACGCCGCGATTGACGTCGTGCGCGATGACCACGAGGCGCGGATCGCTGCAGGCTCGCAGGACCGCCAGGGACCGATCGGTCGAGCCGTCGTCGACCGCGATGACCTCGAACGGCTGAAAGTCCTGTGACAACAGGCTGTCGAGGCAGCGACGGACGACCTCCTGGCGATTCCAGACCGGCAGGATGACGCTGAAGAACGGCGGCTCAGGCGCTCGCTTCTCTGGCGCCGAATCGCGAGTGTCAACGCCCATCAGACCCTCTCGACCCGAGGAAACGCGTCAACGGTCCGGCGATCCGGCCCACGAGGGACTCCACCTCACGTACCCGGAATACGAGGAGCGCGACCAGATAGGACCCGGCGCCGAGCCCCAGGCCGAGCAGCACCTCGGCGAGGCGCGCTCCCTGCGAATCGATCCCGAACAGGCGCTCAAATCCAGTCGAGAATCCCACGACCAGTCCACCCATCAGCAGCGCGCTCGTCATCACCCGGAGAAGATAGGTCACGTCTCCCGGCCCCTGGATGGCCCCGATGATGCGCCTGACCGGGCCCAGGAGGAGCGTTCCATGAATGACGATGGTGATCGTGGTTCCCAGCGCGATGCCGGTCAACCCGAAGGCCTTCATGAGGACGAAGTCGAGAACCGCGTTGACGACGATGATGCCCGCGGCGGTGGTCGAGATGCGCGCGAACCGCCGCTTGGAGATCAGCAGCAGGGTGAAAAGCGTCAGGTAGCCCAGGAAGAACATCCCCGGGGCGTAGGCGCGCAGTGCCGTCACGACGCCCACGGTGGCTTCGGGCGTGAAGGCGCCGCGCTCGAACAGCAGGCGAACCAGCGGGGTCGCGAAGGCCAGGGCGCCGATGGTGAGCGGGGCGGTCAGGAGGAGCATGTGCCTGACCTGGGACCGGAATCGAAGCCCCAGGTCGTCGGCGCTGGCCGCGGCGCTCGCGGCCAGGCGCGAGAACGCCACCTCGGCGAGAGTCAGCGTGGTGAGCATCTGTGCGTTCGAGATGATCACGAACGCGAACCCCAGCATCGTGATGCTTCCGGTCGGAAGATAGGAGGCGAACGCGTTGTCCACCACCATGTTGATCTGGCCGAAATTGGCCCCCAGGCTCATGGGCAGGAACGCGATCCAGAACCCGCGTTCACCTCCCGCGGCGCCCTCCGCCGGCGCCGGCACGGCCTGGAAGCCCTCCGGGTCGGTCACGTAGCGCGGGATCAGCAGCACCAGGAGCAGCAAGCTGAGGCCGACGCCGAGCAGGGGGCCCACTGCGAGGGTATAGATTCCCATCCCCCCGACCAGAGCGACCAGGACGACGAGACAGGCAAGCGGGTTTGCCATGCCGACGATCGCCGGGACCACGAACTGTCCCCGGATTTCGAACATGCAGCGCACCGCTGCCGTGAACAGCAGCCCGATGGAAGCGAAGACTGTGAAGCGGAGCAGGGATGCCGCCAAAGCCGCCTTCTCGGCGGGGAAGCCGGGCGCGGCAAGCCCGACGAGCCACGCTGGCGCCAGGAGGACGAGCGACACGGGAAGCAGGAGCGCCAGGCCGACCCGGCCGAGGATCCGACGCGTGAACGTGCGCTGACCCCCGGCCCCCTCCGTCCTTCCGATCTCAGCGAGATGGACCATCAGGGTCGAATAAATCCCCCCGATCAGGAACGTCGTCACCATGGACGGGATCGACTGGGCGACCAGCAATGCGTCCTTCTGGTCGCTGGTGCCGAAATACCGCGCCGAGAGGATCCCTTGCGTCACGACGAGCAGACTTCCCACCCCGCGGGTCAGCGACATGACCAGGGTGGATCTGAGGGCGCTGGGGGGCGAACTCACGGCCGGATGCGTGCGGCGGACACTGTCTCCGGACGACGCAAACGGGATGGGAGGCCATTCCCTGCGCACCCAGTGGCCTGGCGGATGCTCGCCGATGGAACGATTGACGCCGAGACGCTCGCGAAGCGGTCGATGACGACCACCCTTCCAGGGCGGAAGCCGGGTCGGATGGCGAAATCGTCGGAAAACTGCCGCATGAGCGGGAGTCTATAACATGAGCAATGCGGCAGACGGACCTGCGCGATCGGAGTGACCCCGGCAAGCGCATCCTGGACTGCGCCGAAGCCGTTGCACCAAAGGATCTTCTGCAATAGATTGACGGTGTCGGGCGGCTGCCCGTATATCGAAAGCCTTGAATCGCACATGCTTCGGCAAATCAAGCAGGAAATAAAACGGCTCGTTCCGACCTCGTTGTACGAGAGGTACTGGTACTACCGCCGTTACCCGCACAAGCTCATCTATCCGATCTATCTGGGCTGGCGTTACGAGTGCCCGATGTGCGGGGGCAGGTTCCGCAAGCTTGTTCCACGTGGGCTGAAATTTCCGGTTATCGCCGAGAAGCAGATCATCGGTGGCGGCTATCGGCTCAACGCACACTGTCCCAGGTGCGACTGTTTTGACCGAGAGCGGCTGATCTTCCTCTACCTCGTCCGTTGCTCCGACTTTCTCAAGCGTCCGGTGCGCCTGCTGCACATCTCGCCTGAGGCGCAGCTCGAGAGGTTCCTCCGTTCGCAGGCCAACATCACGTATCTGAGCGCCGATCTCGGTCCGTCGCGCGTCGACCTGCGTCTCGATGTGACGAAGATCCCCATCCGGGATGCAAGCATCGATCTGATCATCTGCAGCCATGTCCTGGAGCATGTACCGGAGGATCGCCGGGCGATGTCTGAGATGATGCGCGTCCTGAAGCCAGGTGGCGCGGCGATCCTGCAAGTGCCCATCTCCCTTCGCCAGGAGACCACGGACGAGGACCCGAGAGTCGTCGAGCCGCATGATCGTGAGCAGAGGTTCGGACAGGCCGATCACGTCCGGCTCTATGGACGGGACTATGGAGCCCGGCTCACCGGCGCAGGATTCAGGGTGGAGCCGTTCAGCTTTTCCCGAGCGTTCGGGGACGCGGAGCGGCAGCGCTATGCTCTCCTCGAGCACGAGGAGCTCTACGTCGCGGTTCGACCCGCAGGCAGTTAGTCAGAGATGGGTGAGCCGCGTCGAGATGACGACGGCGTGATCCCGGCCCCGGGATTCATTGCATTACGATCGCCGCTGTCGTAGAGTCCCTGACCTACCCAGGTAGACTTGAAACCCATGTGCGGAATCGCAGGCATCTTCGGGCTTCCCGACAGAATCGCGGTGGAAAGAATGATGGCCGCGATGGTCCGTCGAGGACCCGACGACAGCGGGCACTACGAGGACACGCAGATCGCCCTCGGCCATCGCCGGCTGAGCGTTATCGACTTGTCGCAAGCGGGGCATCAGCCGATGTCGCGGGCCGAGGGACGACTGTGGATTGTGTACAACGGCGAAGTCTACAACTTCGCCGCGCTGCGCCGCGACCTCGAAAGGCGTGGACATCGCTTCGCTTCCCGAACGGATACCGAAGTGATCCTCGCGCTGTACGAGGAGAAAGGCGTCGAATGCTTCGCGCTCCTCAAGGGCATGTTCGCACTGGCGATCTGGGATCGGCGAGGTCCGGGCCCGCTCCTGGTGATGGCGCGCGACCACTTCGGGATCAAGCCGCTCCTGTATTCATCGACCCCGGAGGGGATCGTGTTCGCCTCGGACATGGCGGGCATCATCGCCAGCGGACGAGTCGCGTTGTCGGTCGACAGGGTGGCCCTTCTCCAGTACCTGATGCACGGCCATGTCGTGCAGCCGCGCACGATTTTCGCCGAAGTCCAGATGGTTCCCGCCGCTCATGTCCTGACCGTGAGGCCAGGGGAAAAACCGCAGCTGCGCCGCTACTGGAGCCTGGATTACGATCGGTGCGCGTCGCTTGGTCAAGGGCTCGACACACAGGAACAGGCGACTCACGTGCGTGCGTTGCTCGAGCAGGCAGCACGCTCGCAAATGGTGAGCGACGTGCCGCTTGGCGCCTTCCTGAGCGGCGGCGTCGACTCATCGGCGGTCGTCGCCCTGATGGGCCGCGCTTCCGGATCTGCCATCCACACCTACTCCGTCGGCTTTCCAGAGGAACGATCGGAGTACGACGAATCCGAGGACGCGGAGCGATCGGCGCGGTATCTGGGCACCGTCCATCAGGCTGTCAAGGTCAGCGGACGTCAGGCGGCAGAGGTTCTCCCGGCGATTGCCGCGGACCTGGGACAACCGTCGGTGGACGGCATGAACATGCATTTCGTGTCACGCGCCGCGCGAACGGGCGTCACGGTGGCGCTCGCCGGGATCGGCGGGGACGAGCTGTTCGCAGGCTATGGCTCCTTCGCGAACCTCAGTCGCCACGCCTCGCTGCCCGGACGCATTCGGCGCGCGGCGATGAGGGCCCGCTGGAGCGCGGTTCGCTGGCTTGGCCGAAGCACGGAGATGACGGATCAGTGGGAATCGCTGTGGGCGCGGCAGAGCTTCGCGGCCGCCTACATGGGCCACCATATGGTCAGGAACCCTGAGGAAGCGTGGCGTCTCGCGGGGTGCCCGGAGCTGGACGTGGCCGCGGTGTTTGCCTACGCAGCGGCGGATGAACCCGGTATCCCTGACGCGGTGAGTCGTGTCAGTCTCCTGGAGTCATCTCTCTATATGCAGTCGCAACTCCTGCGCGATGCGGACGCCGCCAGCATGGCTCACTCTTTGGAAGTCAGGGTGCCCCTTCTCGACGTGGACCTCGCCGAATTTGCCTTTGGCCTGCCTGGTGCCGCGAAAATTGGCGGGTCGACGGATGGGACTGAAATCGGAGGGAAGAAGGTGCTGCTGCGCGCGGTCAAGGATTTGATCCCGGAGTGGACATGGCGCAAGCCCAAGCGCGGCTTCATGATGCCATTTGGCGAGTGGCTTCGTGGCCCGCTCCGGCCGCTGGTCGAGGACGTCCTGAATGACACCGGATTCCGGAGCCGGGGCTGGATCGACCCATCCGAAGCCAATCGTGAATGGCAGATGCTGTTGCGGGACCCGACGGTCAACTGGAGCCGTGTCTGGACGATCATGATGCTGGGGCTCTGGGAACAAAACCTGCTGCGTCGCGTGGAAAGTCTCCGAGTCGCATGAATCCGGATCCTGCGCGACGATCGTGAGCCAGCCAATTCGAATGCCCTCCAGCGCCAAGCGTGTCCTTTACGTTCATCCCTGCGCCGGCATGGGGGGGGCCCCGCTGAGCCTGCTTTATCTCATCGAGCAGCTGGACAGGACACGATACGAGCCGGAGGTCCTGTTCATCGGGAATCCAAGCGACGAGGTCGCTGCCTATGCGCGCCGTGGCATTCCGTTCAGGGTTCGATCCGATATCACATCCTATCCGCATGCTGAGAACGCCCGCCTGACCTTGCGGAGCCTTCGACCCTGGGAAGTGGTCACGCGGCCATTCCAGATCCTGCCGTCGGCAAATCGAATGCGCGAGGAGTTGATGGCAAGGCCGGTCGACCTGGTACACATCAATACTTCCGTCCTGCTGCCCGCAGGTTTGGGCGCTTCGCGAGCGGGCGTGCCGGTGGTGTGGCATGTGCGCGAACCGCTTTATCGGGGAGCGTTCGGGTTACGGCGTGCTCTGGTACGGGGAATCATCGATCGCTGTTCGAGCGCTATCGTCGCCATCTCGAACGCGGATGCCGCCCGACTCATTCAAGGACCGAAGGTCCATGTCGTCTACAACTTCGTCAATTTCGAAGTCTTCAATCGGGAGATCGATTCGATGCAGGTCCGCGAATCCCTCGGCATCGACTCCAGGTCGCGGATTATCTTGATGCTCGGCGGCCTGGTGGAGAGCAAGGGAGCGGATGTGTTCGTTCGAGCCGCCTCCCTCGCGACGAAACAGGACCCCGCGTTGGTGTTTCTCATCGCAGGTGTCCCGCCGGGCGGGCAGTCGCCCTCATGGATCAAGCGAACCGCACGCCGCGCCATCGAAAGCATCGGCGCCGTCCCGAGCATGGAGCGACGCGTCCGGTCCCTGATCCAGGCGCATCGATTGGAGAAGGTGGTTCGGTTCCTCGGTATGCGATCGGATGTCCCGCAGCTGTTGGCGGCGGCCGATGTCCTTGTGTGGCCCGCCACAGTTCCGCATTTCGCCCGCCCGGTCATCGAGGCAGGTGCGATGGCGCGCCCGGTCATCGCCTCGGACTTCGCCGCATCACGGGAGACCGTCACTGACGGCGAAACCGGATTTCTCGTGACGCCACGCGATCCCGGGGCGTTGGCGGAAGCTATTGCACGCGTGTTCTCCGACACCCAGGCGGCACGCCGAATGGGGGAGGCTGGGTACCGCCTGGCGCAGGAGCGTTACGACGCGCGGCGTGGCGCGGCCGCCGTCATGGCGATCTACGACCGGGTTCTCGCCGGGTGACGCCACCATTCGACGTGTCATCGTGCCCTCAGCGCCTTTCGGGGGGCGCGATCCCTCGCCTTGTGATCATGGTCGAAGCTGACTAGAATTCCATCATGGACTCAGAGAAGGCACCGGCCAACGATCCTGCTGACGAACGCGAGGACGCGCGAAAGGGAAAGGACGAGTCCATTTTCCGCAAGGAGCCGCCTGCCGGATTCAATACTCCCACCGGGTTGCCATCTGATCCGCAGGCTGCGAACCGTTGGCAGCAGGCCAATCGCGCCTGGTGGGAATCGCATCCCATGCGATACGACTGGGGCCGGAAGAACCCCCACGAGAACTATTCCGAGGCGTTCTTCCGCGAGATGGATCGGGGCTTTCTTGAGTCGACCGAGCAATTCATGCCCTGGCAGCGGATCCCGTTCGACCCGCTCATCGATTTTGCCTCCCTGGGGGGGTTGGACGTCCTGGAGATCGGCGTCGGCGGGGGGATGCATGCAGAGCTTCTCGCGCGACACGCCCGTTCATTCACGGGTATCGACTTGACGGAAGCGGCGGTCGACCTGACGAGTCGCCGGCTGGCCCTCCATGGGCTTGCGGGCCGCGTCCTGCGCATGGATGCGGAGGCCATGCAGTTTCCCGATAATTCGTTCGATCTGATCTGGTCATGGGGTGTGATTCATCACTCTTCCAACACGCGCCGTGTTCTGGAGGAGATGCGACGCGTGTTGCGCCCCGGTGGGAGCGCGACGGTGATGGTCTACCATCGAAACTGGTGGAATTATTACGTCGGCGCCGGCCTGTGCGACGGGATCCTGAAGGGTGATTTGTTCCGGACACGCTCTCTGCACAAGACGATGCAGAATCGCTGGGACGGCGCGCTGGCCCGGTTTTATACGCGCGAGGAGTGGAAAGAACTCGTTTCAGACCTCTTCGCTCTGGAGAGCACGCGCGTGTATGGCCAGCGGTCGGAAGCCTTCCCGTTGATGGTTCCCCGGCTGCACTACTGGTTTCTGCGGCTCTTCGTTCCGATCCGGGCGAGCCGGTTCCTCACGAATCAGTGCCGTCTGGGGAGCTTCCTGGTCACCACGCTTCGAAAACCTGCCTGAGACCGCGCTTCATCCTTGCCGATGTGAGGGGCGACCGAATCAAGAGAACGCCGACAGCCCGGTCAGGGACTCACCCACGATCAGCGTGTGGATGTCGTGCGTCCCCTCGTAGGTGTAGACCGCCTCGATGTTGCAGAAATGCCGGCCGGTCTGGTACTCGTCGGCGATGCCGTTGGCTCCCAGGATCTCACGCGCCAGCCGGGCGCTTTCCCGCGCCACCCACACGTTGTTGCGCTTGGCGAGCGAGACCCGCACCGCCGTGGCCTTTCCCTCGTCCTTCAGGCGGCCGAGCCGCAGGGACAGGAGCTGACCCTTGGTGATCTCGCTCGCCATCCAGACGAGCTTCTCCTGCTGCAACTGGAACGCGGCGACGGGCTTGCCGAAGACGATCCGCTCCTTGGCGTAGGCCAGGGCCTCGTCGTAGACCGCCATGGCGGAGCCGACGCCGCCCCAGGCGATCCCGTAGCGCGCCTGATTCAGGCACATCAGGGCGCTCTTCAGCCCGGTCGTCCCCGGCAGCAGGCTCGAGCCCGGAATGACGCAATCCTGGAAGATCAATTCCGAAGTGACCGAGGCGCGCAGCGAGAATTTGCCCTGGTGATCGCGCGTCGTGAAACCCCTGGTCCCGCGCTCGACCAGGAAGCCGCGGATGACGCCGTCGTCGCAACGGGCCCAGACGACCGCCACGTCGGCGATCGATCCGCTGGTGATCCAGGCCTTGGCCCCGTTCAGGATGTACCCGTCGCCGTGGCGGGCGGCGTGCGTCCGCATCCTTCCGGGGTCGCTGCCGGCGTCGGGCTCGGTCAGGCCGAAGCAGCCGATCGCCTCGCCGCGCGCCATGGGGGGCAGCCAGCGGTCCTTCTGAGCCTCCGAGCCGAAGGCGTGGATCGGGTACATGCAGAGGGCGCCCTGCACCGAGACGAACGATCGCAGCCCGCTGTCGCCGCGCTCCAGCTCCTGCATGATGAGCCCGTAGGCGACGTTGTTGAGGCCGGCGCATCCGTAGCCGTGCAGCGTGGAGCCGAACAGGCCCATCTCCGCCATCGCGGGCACCAGGTCGGTCGGGAAGGTGCCGGCGCGGAAGTGTCCGTTGATGATCGGCAGCACCTTGTCGCTCACGAACGCGCGCACCGTGTCGCGAACGAGACGCTCCTCCTCGCTCAGGAGCGCGTCGACGTCGAGGAGGTCGAGAGCCTGGAAGGAGCGGGCCATGGGCTCGTCAGCTCCCGGCCGGCTCGAGGAGCATCGCGATCCCCTGGCCGCCGCTGATGCAGAGGGTGGCGACGCCGCGGCGCGCCCCCCGCCGGCGCATCTCGTGCACCAGGGTCACGACGATGCGCGCACCCGTGGCCCCGATCGGGTGACCGAGCGCGATCGCCCCGCCGTTGACGTTGACGCGGGACAGGTCGAGCTTCAGGTCACGCTGGCAGGCGAGGACCTGCGCCGCGAAGGCTTCGTTCAATTCGATGAGATCGAAATCGCCGATCGCGAGCTCGGTCTTTTCCATGAGCGCGCGCATGGCGGGCACTGGTCCGATCCCCATGATGGCAGGGTCGACCCCGGCGATGGCGTACGCGGCGATGCGCGCCATCGGTTTCACGCCGAGACGCTTCGCCGCCGAGCTCGACAGGACGATCATCGCCGCGGCGCCGTCGACGATGCCGGCCGAGTTGCCGGCGTGGACCGTGCCGTCCTTCTTGAACACGGGCGGAAGCTTCGCCATCGCCTCGGCCGTGACGCCGTCGCGCGGATGCTCGTCCGCGGCGACGACGACCTCGCCCTTGGGTCCGCGCACGCGCACCGGGACGATCTCCTCGGCCAACAGGCCGGCCTTGCGCGCGCGCTCGCAGCGCTTTTGGGTCTCGGCGGCGAACTGGTCCTGCTCGGCGCGGGGGATGGCGTAGCGCTCGGCGAGCGTCTCCGCGGTCTCGCCCATCAGCTGGCCGCACAGCGGACAGAGAAAGCCGTCGCGGTACATGGCGTCGACGACCGGCTGGTCGCCCATCTTCGCCCCGAAGCGGACGTTCTCGAGCAGATAGGGCACGCGGCTCATCGATTCGGCCCCGCCGGCGAGCACCACGCCGCGATCGCCCATCGCGATGCTCTGGTAGGCCGAGATCATCGCCCGCAGACCCGAGCCGCACGCCATGTTCACCGTGTAGGCGGGGGAGGTGACGGGGATGCCGGCGCGGTAGGCGATCTGACGCGCGGGATTGGGACCCACGCCCGCGGGACGCGCGTGCCCCATGATCGTCTCTTCGATGTCCGCCGGCCGCACTCCGGCCCGCTCCATGGCCGCGGTCGCCGCGGCCGCGCCCAGTTCAGGAGCGGTCAGCCCCGCGAGCGATCCGCCGAACTTGCCGATCGGCGTCCGGACCGCGCCGGCGATGACGACATCGATGTCTCGGGACATGGCTCGGAGCCTCGTGACGAGCGGGCAGGGGCGTTTATACCATGCCCTGAAAGCCGGCTCAACCGCGGCTCCTGACGCGTTCGTAGTAGCCGAGGAACGCGTCGACCATGCGCTCGTTCGAAAAGGAGGTGGCCGCTTTCTCGCGGGCCGCCGCACCGAGCGCCGTGGCGGTGCCCGGCTCCGCCAGGAGGCGTTGCAGCGCCGCGAAGGCCGCGCCATCGTCGTCCTGAGGCACGATGAGCCCGGTGCGCCCTTCCTCGAGGATCTCCTCGACGCCGGTGAATCGCGTCGTGACGATGGGGCGACCGGACGCCATCGCTTCCAGCAGCGCGTTCGGGAAGCCCTCGAAACGGCTCGTGTAGCAGAACACGTCGGTGGAAGCGAGGAGGGCTGGAACGTCACGGCGCAGGCCGAGGAAGTGGACGCGGTCCAGGACGGACATCCGCGCGGCCATGGTCTTCAGCTCCTGCTCGAGCTCGCCGTGACCGACGATGAAGAAGTGAGCCATGTTCGCCCCCCGGCAACGGGCTGCGATGCGGAACAACATCCCGTAATTCTTCGGCTCGGCCAGCCGGCCGACGCTCAGCACGATCCGCGCGTCGGCGGGGCATCCGTGGAGGCGCAGCAGCCCGTCGCGGTCGCCCGGCACGGCGTACTCCCGCACCTCGAGGCCGTTGTGGATGACCGTGATACGTGCCCGGGGGACACCGACATGGGTCACGAGCGCATCGGCTACGGCGTTTGTGTTCGCCAGGTAGCGGACGCGCCGGCCATCGAGCAGCCGGGCCATGCGAAGAGCACGTGCCTCGTCGATGACCGCGCTGCGGAACGACAGGAGGATGTCGGGAACGCGAGCCGCCCGGCCGGCGATCCGCCCCCACAGGGCCGCGCTCACCAGCCAGCAGTGCAGGATCTCCGGGCGGCCCGCGGCGACGGCGCGGGTCAGCCGGGGAACGAACATCGCGGGCCCGCCCCGGCGGTCGACGCGCTCCGGCGTGATGCCGGCGCGCTCGAAGACGCGAAACCCCTCCGTATCGAGAGAATCGCTGTAGTAGAGAACACGGTGAACGGCCCGGTCCGCAGACGACTCGTGGATCAGCCGGCAGAGCTGCAGCTCCGCACCGCCGATGCCGATGTGCGGAATGACGTGGGTCACCCGGACTGGGGAGACCCGCTGTGTCATGACCGGGCGGAGGCGGGGGCGTTGAAGAACAGGCGGAGCCAGCGGTCGAGCATGAGGATCCGGATCAATGACAGGCCCGGCTGATCGTCGCGTTGCTTCGACAGGATCGCTCCCAGCAGGTGCCTGGCCCGCTCGCGCGGGACAAACTCCCACGCCGGCGAATCAGAGTAGACGAGCGAATTCAGCGTCGGGTGAAGAGGGCCGCGCAGCCAGGCCTCCTGAGGCGTCTCGAAACCGAGCTTGACGCGCCGGCCGAGGACGACGCGGGGAAGCCTTGGCGCCATGAATTGACGCAGGGGCGCCTTCACCCAGCCTCGCTTGTACAGCACCTCCGGCCGGAACGTCAGCGCCAGCTCGATCAGGGAGTGGTCGAGGAACGGATACCGGCTCTCCACCGAAAATGCCATGTAATTGCGGTCGTCCCACTTCAGAAGCCGCGGCAGGTGCAGGTTGCGGATCTCGTAGAGGCGGCGCTCGACTTCTTTCATGGAGAGGATCCGCCGGATCTTCTCGGCGGCGGCGGCGCGGCGCTCGCGGAAGCGTCGCAGCATCCCCGGAGCCTGGACCAGGAGCTCCTGGTTGCCCCACGGTGTCATGGCCCCTGCGAAGTGGCTGAGCAGCGTGCCGTAGCGCCGGGATCGTGTCAGCCCGAACAGGTAGGAGAAATAGGACTGCCAGTAGCCGGCGAGGATCTCATCGCCGCCCTGCCCGTTGAGTGTGACCTTGATGTTGGCCTCGTGCGTCAGTCTGGCCACGGCATAGCCGGCGTACATCGACAACGAGCCCACGGGCTCGTCGTGCGCCAGGACGAAAGCGTCGAGGTCCATCAGGAACTGTTCCGGATCCGGGGTGACGATATGCGCCGTCGAGCCGGTGGCCCGGACCACCTCCTCGACGAACCGGCACTCATCGATGGGGTCGCCGGGGAACGTCGCCGTGAAGGTGTTGAGCTTCGTGCCCCGCGGCATCAGGGCCTGGGAGAGGACCGCGAGCGACGACGAATCGAGCCCGCCCGAGAGGGCGCAGGCGACCGGGACGTCGCTTCGCATGTGCTCCCGGACCGAGCGGGTCAGCGCGGCTCCGAACGCCTCCGCCGCCTCCCCGCGATCGGTGAGGGAGGCGCGCACGCTCTCCGGGTTCCAGTACGAGACGGGGGGCGTCGTCGACAGGTCCCGCAGGTCGATCTCGAGATACGTTCCCGCGCGGACCGGCTCGACGCCGGCGAAGAATGTGCGCCAGGGCTCCTCATAGCCGGTGACGAGGTAGTCCGCGATCGTCTCGGGATCGGGGCGGAGACGGGCGGGAGGGAACCGGGTGAGCTGCTTCACCTCCGAGACGGCGCACGCATACCCGGCGCCGCGGTGGATGTAGAGCGGCTTGATTCCAAGGCGGTCGCGGCTGAGAACCAGCTTGCCGCGCCGGCCGTCGAGGAGGGCCAGCCCCCACATCCCTCTCATCCGCGCAAAACAGCCGAGCCCCCACTCGGCGTAGGCGGCCAGGAGCACCTCGGTGTCGGAAGTCGAGAGAAACGCATGTCCCCGGGCGCGCAGCTCCTCGCGCAGCTCGACGTAGTTGTAGATTTCGCCGTTGTAGGTCACCCAGAGGCCGCCGTCGCGCGCCATGGGCTGCCGGCCCTGCTCGGAGAGATCGATGATGGAGAGTCGGCGATGGCCTAGGCCGACCACCCAGTCCCGGCCGCCGGTCGCGGACTCGACGCCGTCGGCTCGAAGGTAGGCGAGACCGGCGCCATCCGGACCGCGATGGCGGACGGCGTCGGTCAGGGCGGCGAGCGTCGCGCGGTCGATCTCGACGGCAGGCGCGCGCGCGATCACCGCAATGCCACACATCAGCGCGGGGGAAAAAAATGCCAGTGAAGCGTCAGAGTCATCATGACACTCGTCCTGAGGGCCTGCCGAAGCGGCCGAAGAGTCTCTTTTGGTCGAGCAGGTGACTGTACGGCTTGGACTGCTCGAAGATCCTATCATTCCTTTGCGTGTCCCAGACCCGCTTCATGGGGACGCATCCCGCGCCTGGACCAGCGGATCCGCCCTGAGCACCGGCAATCCCATCCACGGCTAGAATGTGAGGCGGGAGGAGATCTCGGATCTGGCTGCGCTGTGGTAAAAGTCAACTCCGGGCGAGGCGCCGGCCGAACTGACCCACCAGGACAGGAAAAGCTGAGAGTTTCGATGCACGAAATCGCCGCCGCAGCGAGACCTCTGTCTTGCCCCGAATCCGGGGACTTGACCTCGGAGCCGGGCGGCGAAGCGTGAACCGATCGATGCGAGTGCTGGCCGTGACCAACATGTACCCGACGCCGGATCACCCGACGCTCGGAACGTTCGTCGAGCAGCAGGTCTCCTCGTTGCGCGCGCGGGGCATCTCGATCGAGGTGCTCCTGGCCGATCGCTCGGTGCGCGGCCCGCGCGCCTACCTCACGCTCGCCGCCGAGATAGGGCAGCGGCTGGGGAAAGGAGTCGATCTCGTGCACGTCATGTACGGCGGGGTGATGGCGGCGGTGGTCTCCAGGCGGGCGGGGAAGATACCGCTTCTGGTCTCATTCTGCGGCTCGGATCTTCTGGGGCAGAAATACTCCGGTCTGAGGCGCAGGGTCGCCGCCCGGGTGGGAGTCGTGGCGTCGCATTTCGCGGCGCGGCGCGCCTCGGCCATCGTGGTCAAGTCAAGGAATCTCTACGAAGCGCTGCCGAAATCGGTGCGTGGCGACCGGCGCGTGGAGATCATCCCGAACGGGGTCGACCTCGATCGGTTCTTCCCGGGCGATCCGGTGGAGAGTCGTGCGCGACTCGGCTGGTCCGAGCGCGACCTGCACGTGCTCTTCCCCGCGAACAACGGGGACGCCACCAAACGACCGTGGCTGGCCCGCAAGGCGGTCGAGCAGGCGCGCCGGCTGGGCGTGCCGGCGACGCTCCACGAGCTCACCGGGGTTCCGCACGCCTCCGTGCGCGACTGGCTCAACGCCTCCGACGTCGTCATCGTCACATCCGACCATGAGGGTTCTCCCAACGTCGTGAAAGAGGCGCTTGCCTGCAACACCGCCGTGGTCTCGGTCGACGTGGGGGACATCGCGACGCGAGTCGCGGGCATCGCGGGCTGCCACATCGTCAGCGCCGAGCCGTCGGCGCTGGCGCACGCTCTCGCGCAGGTTCAGCAGCACCGTGGGAAAGTTGCGGCGCGCCAGGCGATCGAGCCTCTGTCACGCGAGGCGGTGGCCGCGCGCCTCGGCGATCTGTACGCGTGGTGCCTCCAGACATCGTCCTCGACGCAGAACTGAGCATGCCGTCGGTCACCATCCTCACGCAATATTTCGCGCCCGAGATGGGCGCCCCCCAGGCGCGGCTGTCGGAACTGGGCGAGCGACTCATCGACGCAGGCTGGGAGGTCCAGGCGCTCACGGCGCTGCCCAACTATCCGTTCGGCCGCGTCCTGCCCGGCTACCGGCATTGGTCATCGGTCGTTGAGAACGTCGGACGGATCCGGACGGTGCGGGTTCCCCTCTATCCGACCAAACGGGGGGGCGCTCTCCGGCTCGCTTCCTATCTGTCGTTCGCCGCGTCAGCGCGGATGCTGGGCCCCCGGCACTGCTCCCGTCCCGACCTGCTCTATGTTGAATCGCCCCCGCTCTTCATCGGGTATGCCGCGTTTTCCCTCTGCCGCCGATGGGGCTGTCCTTACGTGCTGAACGTCAGCGACCTCTGGCCCGAGTCCGCGATCCGGCTGGGAATGGCGAAGCCCGGACCGGCCGTGACTCTCGCGGAGCGTCTCGAAAAGAAGATGTACCGCCGCGCCATCGGCGTGACTGGCCAGTCGGATCACATCGTCGCCGCCGTGGAAAAGACGGCGCCCGGCACCCGGACCGCCGTCATCACCAACGGCATCGAGCTCTCCCGTTTCGGAACGGCGCAGGCGACTCCGGAAGCGCGGGCGCTTCTGGGCTCCGAGCCCGGTCCCGTCTTCATCTATGCGGGGCTGATGGGGTTCGCGCAGGGCCTGGACCAGGTTCTCGACCTGGCCGCGCAGCTTCCCGGCGAGGCCCCCGGTCGCTTCGTCCTGGTCGGAGACGGACCGGAGAGGGAGGCCCTGGCCCGCAGGATTGCGAGGGACCGAATCCCGCGAATCAGGATCCTGCCCCCGCAATCGCGGGAGCGGGTTCCGGGCCTGCTCGCCGCGGCGGACGCCGCCATCATCACTCTCGGCATGGATTTGCCGGGCGCGATCCCGAGCAAGATCTATGAGGCCATGGCCTCTTCATTGCCCATCCTCCTGGTCGCTTCGGGCGAGGCGGCGCGCAGGATCCGGGAGGCCAACGCCGGGCTGACCGTGGAGCCGCGCGACGCCGCCGGTCTCAGGGAGGCCTACATCAAGCTGGCGAGCAATCCGTCGTTGCGACGAGCGCTGGGGTCCGACGGACGTGCCGCGGCGGAGACCCGCTACTCGCGCGCGGCGATCGCCGACCAGCTGAATCGGTTCCTTCGAGCGCGACTGAGTTCGTGGTCGCTCGATCGGGATTCCCGGTAGCGCTGTTCAGCGCTCCTTCGCGAAGACCAGGATGGCTTCGGTGCCGATTCGCGCGAGAAAAGGCGTGTTTACGGTGAAGAGCTCGTACCTCACCAGCCACGTGTATGGCAACCATCCCATTCCTGGCAGGAGCAAGGAGTACTGCTGCCGCGACACGAGAGCGAGTCCATGACGTGCGGCGATCGAAATGACCTCCGAGCGGGCAACCTTGTTCATCGCATAATCCGAATACCGGGTCAGCGCGCGTCGTGTCGCATAGTACCAGTGGAGAAACCTCCCCAGGAACTGTCCGTTGTCGGTGATCTGTATGACGCATCGGCCACCCGGAGCGACCAGCGCCGCCATCTTGCCGATCGTGTGCTCGACAGACGCGACGTGCGCCAGCAGACCCATGCAGAGGACAAGCTGATACTGCCTAGCGCTGTCGAGATCATCAATGTCGGAGTTGACGAACTGCACCCGGGATCGATGCGATGCAGGCGTGTTCTCGGATGCCTTGGCGAGCATCTGCCGTGAGAGATCAACGAGAGTGACGCGGTTGTCTGGCGGAAGAAACTGGAGCGAGAGACTCCCGTCGCCGCAGCCAATGTCGAGGATGTCGGAGTCGACGACATCGCCGAGCAGTTTCCTGATCAGGATCGCCCGGGTGACGATCCTGGGGTTTTCACGCAGATAGACTTCGGTCTTGTCAAAATAGGCCCGCACACTGTCCCGTCTCACGTTCATCGATGGAGCTGCCCCGAGTCGGACGTGATACCAACGATTGACCTGGTGCCGATCGGCGAGTTGTATATCACGGAAGCCTGGCCACGGCATTCCCGTTGGAGTTCAGTCGACCGATCGTCCACGGGGTGGAAGGAGCATACCCGGGCGCCGGGAGGCGCGGGGGTCCGACGGGGCGGCGAGCAAGGGCACGTTCCGGAAATTGACTGACCCGGTGCATTCTGGTACGGTCGCCGGCCCATGCGAACGAGAGCGCCGAAGGCATCGCTGCCGCCTCGCCGCATCATTGCACTCAGCGTCCTGATCGCATCGCTCTACCTGAATCGAACGCTGGCGGACAGCGAGATGACGGAGCAGGTGCAACCCGCTCCCCCGATTCCCGCCGCCGGTCGCCCTGCCAGCGGGCTGGCCCTCGGCTGGGAGTACGACCTGAGCGGAGCGAAGGAGGAGTTCCTCCTCCCGGACCCGCTCCCCGACGCCAGCGTCACCACCCGGCAGCCGTTCTACGTCCGCATCCGAGTTCCGTGGAGCAAGGTCGAGCCGGAGCAGGGGCGCTACGACTGGAGCGAGGTCGATCGCATCGTCGCGCCGTATCGTGCCGCGGCGCACGTCGTCAGCCTCTGTCTGTATGGCGGCAACGCCGCGTGGGATCCCGGAGCAGCCCTGCCGACCTCGCGACGGCCGACGGTGCTCAAGGGCTGGCTCGAGATGCTCCGCGCGGCGGCGCTGCACTTCAAGGATCAGGTTCTCTACTACGAGGTCGGGCGCGCGCCCAACCTGGAGCCCGACTGGTCGGGAGCGGGCGTGGACGAATACGCCTACGTGCTCAAGAACAGCTCGGTCACGCTGCGCTCCGCCGATCCCGCGGCGTTGATCGCCGAGGGCGCTCTCGCGCTCGGAGGCGAGAATCCGGATCAGGCGCTGTCCTGGCAGCGGGCGCTCTACGGCCAGGAGATCGCCACCTACGTCGACACCCTTCCCGTGCGACTCGCGTCGGGGGCGGATCCGGCCACCACCCTGGGGCCGCTCGGGGATCTCCTCCTCGATCGGGACCCATCGGCGACGATCTGGGTCGTGGAGGACGTGGCCGGGGGGGCGACGGATCGCGAGCGGGCCGCCGACCTCCTGCGCCGGTTCGTCATCGCGCAGGGGGAAGGCGCGGCGCTCGTCTCGTTCGACCTCGAGGCGGACGTGGAGGGAAGACCGGACCTGCCGGGCGTCCTGCTCGACATCCATCGGTTGTTCCAGCCGGGTTATACGCGACGACCCGGTGGCGGAGTCCGATTCGTGGCACCGGACGAGGCGCCGTCCGGTCCGGGCTCGACGCCCCCGGCTCCATCGCCGCCGATCGACGGCGTGCGCTCCTACCGTTTTTTCGACGCCGTCACCTACCAGGGACTGGTGGCGTACTTCGTCCCCGACCGTCCGGGCGATCCACACGCCACGCTGGTGCTGGACACCGCGGCGGTCAAGGGCGCCGCCGTCTACGACATCGCGGGCGGAACGGCGGGACCCGTGACCGGCGCGCGGCCCGACTTCGGCAGCAACACCACCCGCCTGCCGGTGACGCTGCGGACGCGACCGCTGGTGCTCCTCTACGCGCGCGTCCCGATCCAGGGGTTCGAGGCGGGGAAGGAGCAGGTGGCGGTGGCCGACACGGGGCTCATCACCGTCGAAGAGATCCTCGCGGGCTACCAGCGCTTCCAGGCCGATCAGAAATACCGTCTCCTCACCTACAGCGCGACGGGACGGGTGTCGTACCACGCCAAGATCGGCGGCAGCAACTCCATCGACGTCGCGTACGACAACGATCTCTTCTGGGAGCCCGTCACCGGCCAGGAATGGCGGCAGAACGCGCTCTACCTCAACGGCGTCCGCTGGAAGGGCACGAAGTTCCCGGACATCCCTTTCATCCAGCCCGACAAGGTTCTCACGCTCCCGCTCGACATCGACCTGACCAAGGACTACGACTACGAGTATCTCGGGCGGGATCGGGTCGATGGATACGATTGCTACGTCGTCGGGTTCAAGCCGCACACCGTCGGCACCCTGTACGAGGGGAAGGTCTGGATCGAGACCCGGACGTTCGCCCGGGTGAAGGCCTCCGTCGTCCAGCATGGCCTCCAGGCTCCGGTCACCTCCAATGACGAGCGCGACCACTACAGACCGATCGCCGGCCCGGACGGGACGACCTACTGGCTCTTGACCTCGGTCGAGGGGCAGCAGGTGTTCACGACCGCGGGCCGCAATCTGGTGGTCCTTCGGGAGATCGAGCTGCACGATTTCCACATCAACGATCCGGGCTTCACCGAAGCGCGCCGGCGCGCCTACGACTCCGACGCGCCGATGCTGCGTGACACCGACGAAGGCTTGCGGTACCTCCGCCGGGCCCCGGGACAGGACCCGGTCGTCGACACGGCTCCGACCCGCCGCACGCGGTTCGCGATCTTCGGCGCGTTCGACGAGCCCGGACTGCAGTTTCCGGTTCCTCTCGCCGGCATCGACTACTTCAACTACAACGTCAAGGGACGCGACGTGCAGATCAACGCCTTCCTCGCGGGCGCCGTGAACACCGTCACGCTCACCGATCCCAGGCTGTTCGGCAAGGTCGACGGGTCGCTCGAGGCCTATCTGGTCGCGGTCGATTTCACCGATCGTTATTACGCGGGGGGGCGCAAGCGAATCGAGAGCGACGTGGATCAACAGCCGCAGAACGTCGAGCTGTGGCTGGGCACGTCCATCGGGAGCTTCTTCAGGGTGCGGGCCGGCTACTGGTACGAATACCAGCAGTACGAGCGGGCCAGCGACACCGACAGCTTCGTGGTCCCGAGCGACACCGGTGTCAACGCGTTCGAGGCGGGAGGGGAGTTCAACCGCGCGGGCTGGTCGGTCTCGGCGCTCGCGACCGCAGGACGCCGATCGACCTGGGAGGCGTGGGGCGACACGAGCCCCGCCAGCGCGGAGACGCTGGCGGAATTTCCCGCCACCGCCTGCGATTCACCCGGCTCCTGCTTCGCCGAGTTCGATCCGTCACAGCGGTCCTATCGGACCTATGAGTACACCGCGAGCAAACAATTCTTCCTGCCGTATTTCCAGAAGGTGCGCGTGGAGGCGACCTGGCTCACGGGGTCCAGCCTCGATCGATTCAGCCAGTTCGAGTTCAGCTACTACGGGAATCGCGTCCACGGGTTCTCGGGAGCGGGGGTGCGTTTCGAGCGCGGCGGCATCCTGCGCGCGCAATACGCGTTCAACCTGGGCGACGTCGTCCGTTTCGAGGCGGCCGTCGACCACGCCGTCATCCAGGATCCGCTCGTCCCGGAGTCCCGGCCGCGCTTCACGGGGGCCGGCGTGTCGGGGACCGTGCTCGGCCCCTGGCGGACGCTCGTGAGCTTCGACGTCGGCGTGGCGGTGCAATCGGACTACGCCGGGCTGAAAGGCGACACGGAAGGTCAGGTGATCTTCTTCAAGTTCTTCTGAAGCTCGCCGGCAATGGCCGCCCGGACGCGTTCGGCCAGGCGATCCCGTGTCTCGTACGAATACTCGGTCGACTCGATCGGCGCGCCGAAATGGATCCGGATCGCCCCCGGTCGGATCCACAGGCTCCCCTTTGGCAGGATCCCCGCGCCGCCGTGGATCGTCACCGGAACCACCGGGACCCCCGCCTTGAGGGCCATGACGAACCCGCCGCGCTTGAACGGGAGAAGCGTCCCGTCCGGGCTCCGGGTTCCCTCGGCGAACACCACGATCGAGGTGCCGCGACGGAGGCGTTCCGCCGCCTTGTCCAGGGTCTGGATCGCGGACTCGCGGTTGGAGCGATCGATGAACACGAATCCGGCGAGCCGCAGCGCCCAGCCGAAGATCGGGATGTGGGCCAGGGAACGCTTGGCGACCATCCTGAAATCAGCCGGCATCGCCAGGACGAGCGCCGGGATGTCGAACTGGCTCTGGTGGTTCGCGGCATAGACGCTCGGCCTCCCGGGATCGAGGGACGGATCGGCGCTGGCCTCCCATCGAACCCGGCTGGTCAGGAGGACCAGGCGAGACCAGAGGCGGGCCAGCGGCATCAGGGCGGCCCCCCCGGGAACCAGGAGGCACAGAAGGATGCCGAGGGTCCCCAGAACCGCCGTGTAGAGAACGATCATAGGCACCACGACAAGCGTCATTGCGATGTCCCTCTACGAGGCGCGGCCGGCCCGCGACAGGGGTGATTCTACGCGAACCCCGCGAGGCTCCGATTCCTTGACGCGCCCTGAGTGCATTCGCTAGACTCCCCGCGACTTAGGCCGATCCCGACGGCTCGTGCGGCGACGGGGTCCGGGGGCGCGAACGGATGGGTGGTGCCGCATCACACGCTCTCGAGGAGCTCGGCGGGCTCACGCTTCTGGTGGGCAAGACCCTGCGTGAGGGTTTCCGCCGCCGGCCGGAAGGCCATGTCCTGATGGAGCAGCTCCATCATCTGGGTGTCCTGTCGGTGGGGATTTCGACCGTCACCGCCCTGTTCACGGGCATGGTGCTGGCCCTCCAGACCTCCTACTCGCTGGCCGCCTACGGGGCCAAGTTCTTCGTGGGGGACGTGGTGGCGCTGTCGCTGGTCCGGGAGCTGGGGCCGGTGCTGACCTCGTTGATGGTGGGAGGCCGCGTGGGAGCGGGGATTACGGCCGAGGTCGGGACCATGAACGTGACCGAGCAAATCGACGCGATCCGGGCGATGGCGGCGAGCCCGATCCGCAAGCTGGTGGTCCCGAAGGTGCTGGCTATTGTCGTGATGCTGCCGATCCTTGTGGTGCTGGCCGATTTCGTCGGCGTCATGGGCGGCCTGGTGATGGCGGTGACGTCGCTTAATCAGCCGTCGGCGTTCTACCTGCAGCACGTGATCAAGGCGCTCAGCATCCACGACGTCATGAGCGGCCTCGGGAAGACGGTCATCTTCGCCCTGCTGATCTCGTTCATCGCGTGCTACAAGGGGCTGACGGCGACCGGCGGGGCCGACGGAGTGGGTCGCGCCACCACCGAGACGGTGGTGGCGGCGTCGCTCAGCGTGCTGATCAGCGACTTCTTCCTGACCAAGCTGTTCCTGGCGTTCTGAACAGGCGGGAGGTTCTCTGGCGGGAACGGACACGGAAGGGGCGTTCATCCGTTTCGTGGACGTCCACAAGTCCTTCGGCCCGAAGAAGGTGCTCCAGGGGATCACCTTCGACATCCGCCGCGGGGAGACGATGGTCGTTCTGGGCGGCAGCGGCAGCGGCAAGTCGGTGCTGCTGCGGCACATCATCGGCCTGCATCATCCGGATACCGGGCGGATCGTGGTCGACGGACAGGACATCACGGGATTCGACGAGGACGAGCTGGTGCCGATTCGCAAGAAGGCGGCGATGCTCTTCCAGAGCGGCGCGCTGTTCGACTCGATGACGGTGGCGGAGAACGTGGGATACGGCCTGCACGAGCACACCGACCTCGCCGACGACGCGATCGACACGATCGTGCGGGAGAAGCTCGCGCTGGTCGAGCTGGAGGGGGTCGAGCACCTGATGCCCTCGGAGCTGTCCGGGGGCATGCGCAAGCGCGTGGCCCTGGCGCGATCGATCGCCATGGAGCCGCAGTGCATCCTGTACGACGAGCCGACCACGGGACTCGACCCGGTGACCGCCGGCACCATCAACGACCTGATCCGCAGCATGCAGGCGCGACTGCACGTCACGACCGTCGTCGTGACGCACGACATCCAGAGCGCTTTCTTCATCGGGGATCGGATCGCGTACCTGAACGAGGGACGGATGCACTTCGTCGGGACGATGGAGGAGGCACGTGACAGCCGGGAGCCGATGCTGCGGCATTGCCTGAGCGGCGGGCGGGAACATCATGCCCAATAAGCTGGCGCGCGAGCTGAGCGTGGGCGTGGTCATCGCGGCGGGGCTCATCGTCTTTGCCATCGCCGTCCTGGCCATCAGCGAGGAGTCCCGCATGTTCCAGCCGAAAATCCGCTACTGGACCTCGTTCGACAACACCAGCGGGCTGGTGAACGGATCACCGGTGCGCCTGATAGGGGTCCAGATCGGCACGGTGGACGAGATCGAGTTCCCCAAGGATCTGAAGGAGAACAAGATCAAGGTCGTCGTCAGGGTCGACCGGGCGTTCGCCATCCGGATCCGGCGCGGGACGGTGGCCTATCTCAAGTCTCTGTCCTACCTTTCCCAGGACAAGTACATCGAGATCACGCCGGGCGATCCGGCTCAGTCGGAGCTGGCGGCCGGTGATTTCATCCCGTCCGGCATGTCCGCCTGGGAGACGACGCTGCAGCAGAGCCAGAGCATCGCCGACGACGTCAAGGAGATCACCTCCTCCCTGCGGGATCTCCTGGTGGCGATGAATCGCGGCCAGGGCCTGGTCCAGGAGATGATCCATAATCCCGAGTTCGGCCGACAGGGCGTGGAGAATTTCGAGGCCAGCCTGGCGTCGCTGCGCCGGCTCCTCGAGGGGATCGAGCAGGGGCGCGGGCTGGCGGGGGCGCTGTTGAGCGACCGGGAATTCGCGAAGGCCCAGCTTGAGAGCATCAACGAGACCCTCGGGCACATGCGGTCGTTGATCGAGAAGGCGGACGATCCGCAGGGCACCCTGGTTCAGCTGACGTCCTCGGACGGCAAGGGGGCGGCCATGCTGGAGGACGCGCGCGGCGGTGCGGCGGCGTTCCGTTCGGCCGCCGAGGGATTGAACCAGGGCAAGGGCGTGGCGGGTCGCCTGCTCAAGGACGACGCCTATGCCGATGATCTCCTGAAAAAGGTGAAATCGGCCGCCGGGCACATCGACTCGATCCTGGCGAAGATCGACAAGGGCGACGGAACCATCGGAGGACTGGTCAACGACGCCGGCGTCTACCAGGGTCTGCGTGACATCGTGGCGGGCATGAACAAGAGCAAGATCGGCAAGGGCATCCTGCATCATTACGGAAAGAAGGGCGCCGAGACGCGCGAGGACGGCACGAGCGAGGAGCCACCGCCGCCCGCGCCCAATCCCTGAAGCGGGGCGGGTCGGAGGCATCGGGCGGGACATGTCCAGCATTCTGGTGACGGGTGGCGCCGGATTTATCGGCTCCCATCTCGTGGAGGCGCTCCTCCGCGAGGGACGGGAGGTCGTCGTCCTCGACAACTTCGACACCTTCTACGATCCCTCCATCAAGCGCCGCAACCTGGAGGGGAGTCACGGCCAGCCTGGTTTCACGCTGGTCGAGGGCGACATCCGTGACGTCGAGCTGGTGAACGCGCTCTTCACCAACCACGCCATCGGCGTGGTCGTGCATCTGGCCGCGCGCGCCGGCGTGCGACCGTCGATCGAGCAGCCGGTGCTGTACAGCGACGTCAACCTGAACGGTACGGTCGTCCTCCTCGAAGCCTGCCGGAGGCACAACGTCGGGAAGTTCGTGTTCGGATCCTCCTCCTCGGTCTACGGCAACGCGACCAAGGTGCCGTTCTCCGAGCGGGACGACGTGGATCGGCCGATCTCTCCTTACGCGGCCACCAAACGCGCGGGAGAGATCCTGTGCGCGACCTATCACGAGCTCTACCGGTTGAACGTCTTCTGCCTGCGGTTCTTCACCGTCTATGGTCCGCGTCAGCGGCCCGAGATGGCGATCCACAAGTTCACGCGCTACATCGACCGTGGTCTGCCGTTGCCGCGCTTCGGCGACGGGTCGACGAGCCGCGACTACACCTACGTCAGCGACATCGTCGGGGGCATCGTGCGTTCCGTCGAACGGGTCCAGGGTTACGAGATCCTCAACGTCGGCGGCTCCAAGGCGACACGGCTTCAGGATCTGATCGCCCTGCTCGAGGAGCGCCTGGGCAGGAAAGCCGTCGTCGAGGCCAAGCCGGTGCAGCCGGGCGACGTGACCACGACCTGGGCGGACGTGGCCAAGGCGCACCGGCTCCTCGGGTACGACCCGCAGGTGCCGATCGAGGACGGGCTGACGCGATTTGTGGAGTGGTACAGGAAGGCGGGGGAGGCCGCCCCGGATCCTTCAACGGGCGAGACACGGGCCGGAGAGCGTCGATGAACATCGCGGTGGTGGGGACGGGCTACGTCGGCCTCGTGACCGGGGCCTGCTTTGCGGAATTCGGCATCAACGTGATCGGCGTCGACAAGGACGAGGC
>Ga0134121_10000722_pt1 | contig 34929 bp, 27 predicted proteins | sample KB301_FD_96463 | JGI IMG/M metagenome (GOLD analysis project Ga0134121, IMG submission 96463) | Terrestrial soil microbial communities without Nitrogen fertilizer from Kellogg Biological Station, Michigan, USA - KB3-0-1 | ecosystem: Environmental > Terrestrial > Soil > Unclassified ...
AAGCAGCAAGATAAAACTATTTTAAAACGGAGATACGCGTGGCACAAGTCTGGCTCTCGCATTAAACCCGCGCTAAGACTTGCGCCAGTGACGTAGCTCACTAATTTGTTGCAGGCGATTGGGCACTAAAGAGGGCTTGCATATTTCGCGAGCCCTTTTTCATTTCTTGATAGTGATTATCGAAATGCGGGTTGAAATTTCGTTAATCAATTTTAGAGGTATCCCATTTCATTACAGGCCGCACAGCCCCTTTTATTTTGCCGGTGAATTCACTTCGTGTAATAGAATCCAGAGAGTCCACCACCTCAAAAGTAAGCGCTGAATTATCGAAGAAGTGAACCGTCGTCGGATTCAATGTGGACAGTGCTGCGCCCACGGTATAGAATCCTTCGTTCAGAAAATTAGCAGGAATCCACATCACGGATTTATAATGACCTTGTCTGAAAATGTCAGCCTTCGAAAACTCCATGGAAATAAACGCTACTGAATTATCTGCATTAAAAAAGTGAAAGTTGGGAACCGGTTTATTATTGCTGTTAAGAATCTCATAGTTGAATTCTATACCAAAGGTCTTGTCAATTTTAACAAGAGTAAGCGTGTCAGAATTTTCATTGATGAGCCGGAGTGATAACGGCTTCACGTTCGCATCGCTGATGGTTTCGTGCCGTGTCCATTCCTTTGTTGAATTGATCACTGCAATATTTTTGAGATAGTACGATATGACTTCTTCAATGGGTCCCGCAGCTACCGTTCTGCCCTCGCTCATCAATATTCCTTTAGAGCAAAGGGAGCTTACGGCAGACATGTTATGACTCACAAATAAAATAGTTCTCCCTCCTTTCGCCACTTCATCCATCTTACCCAGGCACTTCTTCTGAAACTCCGCATCGCCCACCGCAAGCACTTCATCCACAATCAGGATCTCCGGCTCAAGATGGGCTGCCACCGCAAATGCCAGCCGCACATACATGCCGCTGCTGTAGCGCTTCACAGGAGTATCAATAAATTGCCCGATGCCGGAGAAGGAAACGATCTCATCAAATTTGTTTTTGATCTCGGCTTGCTTCATACCAAGGATGGCACCGTTCATGAAAATATTTTCCCTGCCTGTAAGTTCCGGATGAAAGCCCGTGCCTACTTCGAGGAGTGCAGCGATCCTTCCGTCAATTTCTATTCTGCCTTCGGTAGGCTCTGTGATGCGTGAAAGAATCTTCAGCAGCGTGGATTTGCCCGCACCGTTTCTCCCGATGATGCCCAATACTTCACCTTGCTCTACTTCAAATGAAACATCCCTCAGCGCCCAGAATTCTGAAACATCTTGTTCCTTCTTTGAAAACAGATGGTGCACACGCTCGGAAATTGCTTCACGGAAATTTCCGCTTTGCTTCTTCCCGATGTGATACATTTTGGAAAGACCCTCAGCACTGATTACAATGGACATGATTTGTAACTTTTTTGTAGCGCGACTTTTAAGTCGCTTTATTGCAATGCGACTTAAAAGTCGCGCTACAATTCTAAATGATGTCAGCCATCACGTACTCCACCCGGCGAAAGTAATATACACCTGATAACAAGAGCAACAAAGTAATGACTGCGCTATAGAGCAAATAGCGTGGTTCGGGTAGGGGAGTGTTCAGCAAACTCCATCGAAAACCGTCAATGATTCCTGCCATCGGATTCAGGTAGTACAGATTTTTATACTCAGCAGGAATGATGGATGAAGGATACGCCACGGGTGTGAGATACAATCCGATCTGCACGAGAAAAGGAATCACATATTGCACATCGCGAAACCGGATGGTGAGCGCGCTAAACCAAATTCCAACCGCTATGGATAATGCAACCACCGCAATAATAAAGAGCGGCAATGCCATGATGTTTGATGACGGTTGAACATGAAAATAGATCATAAGCACCAGGAGCATAAGAAATGAAACTGCAAAGTCAATGAAACCCACAATGCTTTTAGAAATAGGAATGATCAGCCGCGGGAAATAAACTTTGGTGATGAGTGTTTGCGAGGCGATAATGGATTGTCCTGCCTGCGACATCACATAAGAGAAATAGCTCCAGGCCCACATGCCCGTCATCGCAAAAACGGGATACGGAATGGTTCCGGTGTCCACCTTCACCGCTTTGTTAAAGACGAGAATAAAAATGATGAGGGTAAGAAACGGCTGAAGAAAAGCCCATCCGAAACCAAGCACCGTTTGCGCGTAGCGCACGCGGTAATCACGATATGCGAGCATCCACAGTAATTCGCGGTAGCTGAAAATTTCTTTGAAGTTGATGGACCAGCGGTGGCTGGCGGTGATGATGGTTTTCAATTTTCAGAATGAGAGAGCAAAGGTAGGTGTGTCGCTGAGAATATTTGATGTCATTCAGGCTCTTAGAAATCTTGTATTGCGATATTAATCTTCATCACGAGCATCGCACATGAGCACTATAGATGTGAGTGCCTGGGTGAGCGGCGTGTATGTGTGTGCGATCAAAACGCAGCAGCAAGTGATGACGAGAGAGATTTTGGTGGGGAGGTAGTTACTTTAAATGTCATTGTTTAGGTTTATACTTTCTTGCAATCTTCAGCACTTCTTCAAGGGAATACGATTTTCCTTTTCCTTCTAACACTTCTTTCCATTGTTCATCCAACTCACGTCTTTGCTCAGGAGTCCAACGGGATTTCGAGTGTGATTTTTTTTCTGCCTTTGGCTTCAGTAAATTATGCACTGCCTTCAACGTTTTCAAGTCATTCATTTCCTCAATCGCAACATGAAGTTTTCTTTTGATCGTTTCCGTTTGCATGACTCTTGTTTTACGAATTTATCTGCAAAGATAAAGTTATCCCATTTCTTCAAACAGCATGTCTGTTTATTCTTCCTCACCTTGTTCCACTGAAAATGTTTCGTTCATAGCTTCACAACCGTCCTAAGAATATGTTTCAGCAAAGACAACGGTGCCCACGATGTTTATGCCTGAAAAAAAATTTCAGGATTCAAAATAGTAATTTTCTTTTTGGCAAGTGCCTTGTAGTTTTTTTTATTAAATATGTGTTGTTCATTTTTTCTAATCAAAAAAATCAACCATCATGAAAAAAATTTACGTTCTACTCATCTTACTCTCCCTTAAACAAATCACTTCGGCGCAACAGTGGTCACAAATTGGAACCGCCTTTTCCAGTACAGTAAGAGGTTTATATTTTGAAAACCCTGATACAGGCTACGCTGTGGGGCAAGATATTTCAGCAATTGGACAAATTGCAAAAACTGTAGATGGTGGTGTAACCTGGACATCCACATCCTTCGATCAAAGTAATTTACTCAGGTCAGTCACTTTTGTGAATATGGATACCGGCTTTGTTTGCGGTGCTTTTGGTACTGATTCCATTGGCTTGGTTTTTAAAACCGAAGACGGAGGTTCTAACTGGACATTAATATTCAGTGATACTTTTGAATACTTCAGAGCTGTGGATTTTATTTCGCGTGATACGGGCTTCTTAGCCGGAAATAACGGAACTATTCTAAAAACCACCGATGGAGGGACAACGTGGAGCACGTATAATTTAGGCCAGGATACCAGCGACGTCATACAACTTAATATGGTAAATAGCCAAATCGGTTATGCTGTTTGTGCGGGACCATCGTACCCATTTAATCCGGGATTTGTTTTTAAAACAAGCAATGGAGGAGCTACGTGGGATACTGTTTATTACAGTGCAGATGTTGGTCTGTTGGGTCTTGCGGTTGTTGATACAGCGATTGCTTATGCGGGCGGATCAAATCAAACTGTTGTTAAAACTACAGATGGAGGGGTGACATGGGATACTGTTTATTCAGGTTTGTCAAATGCCATTCGCGCCGGATTTGCAGTTTCGGCGGATACAATTTATATGGTAGATGAAGCTAACCACATACTTAGAACAGATGACGCCGGTGTTACATGGACGCCTGATACAACCATTGGTGCGGGAGGATTATATTCAATTTACTTCCCGACGCCGTCAATAGGGTATACGGCAGATGGTGTTGGAAGTGTTTTCAAAAAAGCACCCTGCCAACCGTTAGCATCAATAGATTCTGTCAGCGGTTCAGAATTAGTTTGCCAGGGTGATACCATTCTTTATTCTGTAGAAATAATTTCCGGTGCCACCAATTATTCATGGGAAGTACCTGTTGATGCCACCATCATCGGAGGGAATGGCTCAACCTCCGTCATCGTGTTGTTCGGAGATTTTTCGGGGAATATTTTGGTGATTGCAACGAATGAATGTGATACCACTTTCGCCTCTCTTGCTGTGGTAGTGAATGCGCTGCCGGACATGCCTGTCATTACATTCAGCAATGATACCCTCATGTCAAGTTCCGCTGCAACCTATCAGTGGTACTATAACGGAAGTCTTATTCCGGGAGCAACTGATCAAACATACTCCCCAACACAAGATGGATTTTACACAGTGGCTGTAACAAACGATGGTGATTGCCAGGCAACTTCATTACCATTCCAGGTCATTGGAATGAGTGTTGATGATATGGCAGGAAGTATTGGATTGGAAATTTTTCCAAATCCTTTAAGTACCACTGCGGTGATTTTCATGGGAGGAAACCCTTCAATGCAATATCTTTCCATTACAGATGTACAGGGAAAAATCCTTCGTGAGATGACTATAAACCAGGATCAAAAAATCACCATTGACAGAAAAGATTTTACTGCAGGAATGTACTTCATCTCACTTATGAATAATAATCACGAGCTGATTGCGAGAAGCAAATTAGTAGTGCAATAATTTTATTTTGAGAAAAATAAAAGTGCCTTCTGCTATTGGAGTGGAAGGCATTTTTTTCTTTCCGCATTATCGAATCTCTTCAAATACTCCTGTCTTCTTATTCTTCCTGACATTCTTCCAATGAAAGTATCTTCCGTTCATTGCTGCATAAACACCGTGAGGCAATGTTCCGGCCAAAGCAATTGCACTGCCAAGATTGAATAAACCATCAGAGCTTCCGAACTTGTATGGGATTATGGCACCGGTAAGCACAATTGTTTTTGAAATGTTTGCTTCACCCAGCAATCGGGCTGTTACTTCCATGGTATCTGTTCCATGCGTGATCACGATTTTTTCTTCCTCACACTTGCTGCAGTGTTTGAGAATGATTTCCCGATCGGCATCCGTCATCTCTAATGAATCAATCATCATCAGCGTGTGCACGTTAATTTCTACTGTGCATCGTCCGAGCTTGAGCATTTCAGGCACATGAGTTTCTTTGAAGTAAAGGGTGCCATTCAGTTCATCATACTCTTTATCGAATGTGCCTCCAGTAACGAGAATCAGGATGTTCATCGCTGAGAAAATTTTTCGGGATTCAAAGTAGTAATTCTCTTTTTGGCAAATGAAGCGGAGCCCATTATCTTCGTTAAAAGCCGGGGAATTTTGATCACCATTATACCTTGATTTATTTTATTACATCGTCTTTTGTCAAGCTAAAAGAAATCAATCATCATGAAGAAACTGTACTTGCTTTCAATGCTGCTTGGTTGTTCAACATTTGCATTTGCTCAATGGACATCATTGACGAGCGGAGTTCTAAACAGTCTCCGTTCCGTTTATTTCATCAATGAAGATACAGGCTGGGCCTGCGGCGAGATCGCCGGAAATAATGCGCCGATTTTAAAAACTATTGACGGTGGGAACACCTGGACATTAATCAGTCATCCCACTCTTTATGCCTTGCGGGGAATTCATTTCATTGATGAGGATACCGGAATCATCGTGGGATTCCATGGTACCATTCTGAGAACTACAAATGGGGGGAACACCTGGGATTCAATTCCATGGGGCGCTACCAATGATCTTCGGTCAGTATATTTTCCCTCACACGATACAGGATATGCTTGTGGTGGTGGAGGTACTATTCTTAAAACAACGGATGCGGGTTTGACCTGGACACCTCAAGTGAGTGGTCAAACACAAGACCTGATCAACATTCGGTTTGCTTCTAATGACCTTGGTTATGCCGTATCATCTACAAGCGCTTTCATTAATGGAATTGTCATTAAGACCACGGATGGTGGCGCAACATGGGACTCAGTGTATTTCAATTCTCAGGGGCTTCTTGGCCTCGCTGTCGTGGATGACAGTACAGTGTATGCCGGAGGAGGAAATACAGATCTTTCGGGACCAGGTTACTTTGCGTATATAGTTAAAAGCGCTGACGGAGGCACATCATGGGATACAGTTTTTACAGGGATTACCATGGAAACTTTGCGGGGAGCAGATTTTATTTCGGTGGATACGGGTTGGTTTGTAGGAGATGCTGGATACCTGTTAGGAACGACCGATGGTGGCGCCACATGGACTGAAGACAGCTTGGTTACCCAGGATTTGCTTGGTATTCACTTTCCCGATTCTCATAACGGATATGCTGTAGGTATTCTCGGAACTATTTTCAAATATACTGCCCCATGTCCTGCCTTAACTCCTATTGATACTATTAATGGTTTATCATTTGAAATCTGCCCCAATGATACGCTGCTGTATGGAGTGGATTCAATAGCCGGAGCAATCAATTATTTATTCGAAGTGCCGGACAGTGCAACTATAGTCGGTGGTAATGGCGGCACTATAATCCTGGTCGCATTTACTGATCAGTCAGGATATATTTCTGTAACAGTTAGCAGTGAATGTGACACTGTCTATCGCCAGGATTTTATTACAGTACATCCTGCGTCAGTTCCTGCCATCACCTTCGATGGCATATTGCTTACCTCAAGTTTAGCGACTACTTATCAATGGAGAATCAGCGGAAGTCTGATTGGAGGCGCCACCAACCAGTCATATACTCCGGTTGTAAATGGTATTTACACTGTTGATGTAACAAATGAATGGGGATGTGAGGCCACCTCGTTGCCCTATAATTTAATCGCAGTAGGAGTGGATGAGCTGAATGAAAATGCTAAACTGGAAATCTTTCCGAATCCTGTGTTGATGACGGCTACCATTATTGTTTACGGAAATTCCTCTCAGCACGATCTTACCATTTCAAATGTGCAGGGAAAAATACTTTGCCAGATGACAGTGCACCAGAATCAAAAAATCATCATTGACAGAAAAGATTTTGTGGAAGGAATGTACTTCATCTCATTGCTCAATGAGAACCATAAGTTAATTGTGAGATGCAAATTAGTTGTGCAGTAGTTGTACGCCCTGAAAAATAAAAATGACTTCTCTTTTGGGGTGGAGGCATTTTTCTATCTTTCGCCCTATCAATTTTTGCTCTTCATTCAATTGACCATTTATGTTTCAAAATGCTGTCGATTTGATACTGCTGCTTGTACTCGCATACTTGCTCGCGGGTTTAATCTTCGCAGTATTGTTTGCATTTAAGTTAGTGGATGACTTTGATGAAGAAGCAAAAGGCGCCCCCGTGATTTTTCGGCTTCTTATTGTCCCTGCCAGTGCGCTGCTGTGGATTTATCTTCTGAAAAAAATCCGGAGGAAAAGAAAAGTATGATCACTCCGCTTCGCCGCCGTCATTTTTACATGTGGATCATTATTGCTCCCCTTATTCTTGCAGGAGCCACTGCTGCTTATCTGATGGCCCCAAAATTTCCGATTGATCATTACAATGAAGCCGGGGTGAATTTTCCGGAGTTACTTCGATCAGTAGTGAGTAAAAACTATATGTTCAACCTGAAGAAAAATTACAGCGGTGGCACGATGCTGGAGATTGTACAGATCTCGAAGATCAATCCTGTAAGCGAGTTAGTGATGATTCAATACACCAAACCGGGAGCGAAAAAAATTTTGAAACAAGAACTTGGAATGATGGGCGGAGATAAAACCTACCTCTTTAATCTCGGAAGTATTGCGCCACCCTTTTCGTTAACTGTGATTGACACGATTAAGAGAAATACTCTGGCAAAAATTGAATTTTAATTTCAGCGGATGGCTTGAGTTCCCGTATTCACCATTCACTTTTCACCATTCACCAAAATGAGCGCATCCTACAAAGGCATCTTATGGAACCGGCAGAAGCGCATCTATGATTTGGTGCTGTGGAGCCTGATGCTTCTCTACCTGCTACTTTTCGTTTTTCTTAATGAGCGTTTCTATTCGAAGATCACTCCTGAAACTTTGATCATTCGCGCCACCGGCACGTTAGCGCTGCTCATGCTGCATGTGATTCTCTCCATCGGCCCGCTTTCACGAATTGATAGACGGTTTCTTATTCTTCTTTACAACCGTCGTCATTTTGGGGTCAGCATGTTCTTCATTGCGCTCATTCATGGTGTCTTCAACATCGCCCAGTTTCATTCTTTGGGAAATGTAAATCCTTTCGTTTCCATTTTCACTTCAAACACTCACTATACTTCATTCATCAATTTCCCATTTCAAGTGCTGGGATTTTTTGCATTGATCATTTTACTGCTGATGGCAGCTACCAGCCATGACTTTTGGCTCAGCACTTTATCACCTCGTGTTTGGAAATCATTGCATATGCTTGTGTACGTTGCTTATGCGCTTGTGATCATGCATGTGATGCTAGGAGCAATACAATTAGAGCACGATGCAACTTTGTTTGTTCTGCTACTCATCGGAATGTGCTGGCTCATTTTCCTGCATCTTTATGCAGGATGGATTGAAACGAGAAAAGATCATGCACGAAATCAGCTGCAACCAGATGGCTACATTGAAGTGTGTGATGTGGGTGAAATTGAAAATAGCAGGGCGAAAATTGTTTTTGCCAATGATGAGCGAATTGCGATTTTTAAATACGATGAAAAACTTTCTGCGGTCTCGAACGTGTGCAAGCATCAGAACGGACCGTTGGGAGAAGGAAAAATTATTGACGGCTGCATCACCTGTCCGTGGCACGGCTATCAGTATAACCCTGAAGATGGATGTGCACCACCGCCATTCAAAGAAAAAATTGCGACGTACGATTTGAAGCTGATTGGAGAAAAGATTTTCGTAAATCCAATCCCGAATGCTGAAGGAACGTATGTTGAACCGGTGAGGATTGTGACGGAAGATGTAAGAGATAAGATGTAAGATTCAAGATTCAAGACTCAAAACTCAAGACTCACGACTCACGACTCACGACTCAAAGCAAATCCCTAACTCTGAAATTTCAAACGTGAACCTCTTTAAGCATCCCGGCGAACCTGCTTCATTCTACATCGGCTGGCAACCGAAAGTTGCCGATGAATACCGGCGATTTGGTCGCGTATTGATTATCACTTTGCTGGTTGTGTGTTGCATCATCGCCTGGTTCATCGTTTCTAATCAGCGTGGATTTTCTTCGGGAGTTTACGAACGCAATCATGAAACAGAGCTAGAAGGAATGCTGCAGTTAAATCCTTTTCCTGCTATCAAAACTTTTTATGGAAAAGATATTTATGGAAACCCTGTGGTGAAAACAATTCCCCTGGTGAACTTCGGCAAGTTCGGGGCTGATCCCATCATTGAAAAGATTTCTTCAGAACATAATAATGATTTGAACGCTCTATGGGTTAAAGTCAAAGGCAAGCTCGAATACAATCACGGCGCAGCATTGCTTGAATTAAGCGCGAGAGAAAAATCCATCGAAAGTGTGTCTGCAATTTCCAAAGAAGAAAAAAAGCTGATTGCTCCTGCTAAAATTCAGGAATTGGGTTTGGTAACGTTGCACGGACAGATTGTTGATCCTAAATGTTACCTCGGTGTAATGAAGCCCGCCGAAGGAAAGCCCCACAGTGATTGCGCCATTCGCTGCATTGCCGGAGGCATTCAACCGATGTTCGTGATTCGAAATGAAAAAGGTGAAGAAACATTCTTCATTCTTCGGGGAGAAAAGGGCGAACCGGTCAACGAAAAAATTTTGTGTGACATTGGAATTCCGGTTGAAGTGAGTGGAAAACTTTCACGTGTTGATGATTGGCTGGTGTTGTATGTGAATCCGGAGAAGGGAATTAATGTGGTGAATGGTGAATAGTGAATGGTCAATAGTCATTCGTCATTGGTCATTAGTTAAATGAAACGTGAAATTCAGATAATGATTTTTTTTCTCCATAACGATAACTTTCCGCAATGAATTACATCGAAGTGCTCGACGTCGCTGATCTTCCAAATAACTCGCAGAAGATTGTCTCTATCGGCGTAACAAAGATTGCTTTGTTCCATTTCAACAATCAAATCACTGCCATGGCAAATGCATGTTTGCACAAAGCGGGTCCGCTGGGTGCAGGTAAAGTAGATTTCAGATACGGTGATTGGTATGTGGTGTGTCCCTGGCATGGTTGGGAATACAAGATTAAAGATGGAAGCGCTCCACCCGGCTCGCACGATCAACAAGCATTGTACGAAGTGAAAGTCGAGGATGGAAAAATTCTTCTCAGCGAAAAACCTATAGTAAAAGCATTGCGTGCCGAGCATGCGGAGAAGCCATTGCTTGATCTTGAGAAGCTGATGTATCAAACTACTCCCACCTCATTGAATGTTCTTGGCATTTCAACTACTAATATGAACGGCGATCTTCCCCGTTTCTCTACTTCCGAGAATGCATTGGAGAAAGCGCTAGCTTATGCGCAGGAGAAACACGGAGCTTCAACCAAAATGATCAGGCTCCGTGATCAGAAATTCAGAGCGTGCGAAGGATATTATTCGCAGCATGAAAATGCCTGCACATGGCCGTGTTCGATTTCTGAAATGGACCCTAATGATGGAATGAATGATGTCTATCGAGCTATGGTGCTGTGGGCTGACGTGCTTCTGGTAGCAACGCCGATTCGCTGGGGCAATGCATCATCCTTGTATTTCAGAATGGCGGAGCGCTTGAATTGCGTACAGAACCAGATCACACTCAAGAACCGGGTGCTCATCAAAAATAAAGTCGCTTCTTTCATTATCACCGGCGGGCAGGATAACATTCAGCAGGTAGCCGCACAGTTGATGTGTTTCTACACTGACCTTGGTTTTATGTTCCCGCCATTTTCATTTGTTGGCTGGAGCCGAGGATGGACAGCTGAAGACATGGACCGCAACATCGCTCACTTTCAAAAATCAAAATACATTGAACGATCGGTGAAAGAGCTGGTTGACAATTGTGTTTGCTTGTCAACTCAAATAAAACGGAACCCTGTTGAGCGCATGAACACTCCGCTGCCGCAGATTGAAGAAGCACCGAGTATGGCCGAAGAACAATATAGAGCAGAGGAACAGCAGAAGTTGGGGCAAATTTCTTAGAGCTGTTTTTTTTCGATTCCCAACGTAAGGATGAGTATGATCTGACCATTTTCTATTTTCCATTTCAATTTCTTTTTTCATGACCATCCAACAAGCCCAGCAAAAAGTTGACAAGTGGATTACCACCACGGGCGTCCGCTACTTCAATGAACTCACCAACATGGCAATGCTCACCGAAGAAGTGGGTGAAGTTGCGCGCATCATCGCACGGAAGTACGGTGAGCAATCATCAAAGCAAGGTGATGAAGAGAAGAATCTCGCAGATGAATTAGCGGATGTCTTATTCGTGCTCATCTGCATTGCAAACCAAACAGGAGTTGATTTGACGGATGCGCTGAAGCAAAACTTAGAGAAGAAAAATAAGCGGGATGCATTGCGTCACAGGAGAAACAAAAAACTGAAATGAGTCCGAAAGGATTACCTTTGAGCCTCTAAATTCAGAAAGATGAAAAAGCTAATCACACTCTTGTCCTTTGTGCTTGTGATCACTGTGGTAAAAGCACAGCAACCAACACCCACAACAGATCAGACCCAGGTGCAAACAACACCTGCAACAGATACCACAACAACGGCGACTACTTCAACCACCAATGACAAGCAATGTCATGGCGTCACCAAAGCTTGCCCTATTCCTTGTACCGATAAGGAAATGAAAAAATGCAAGGGAAAATCAAAGGACTGTTGCGCCGGACATGATGCAAAAACAAGTGCATCCACAACTACTTCCTCTGAAAGCCTGAGCGCTGAACAGGTAAACAACGGTGCCGTTCAGGTTGCAACACCGGATGAAAGCAAGAAAAAGCAATGCGCCGGAAAGAATGGAAAATCCTGTTGCCAGGGTGCTTCGAAAGCATCGGCTGTTAACACGGTACCGCAAGCACAGCCCGCAAATGACACGCCCCAGGGTGATTCACCTAAATAATAAATTCCATGCCTGATGAATTCATCCAAATGATGAATTGATCGCATGAAGAAAGAAAAGCGCCTCTATTATTCGGGCGCTTTTTCATTTGCAGGAAATGAACATCCGTGTGATGAAAAGTGTTTCTAAATCCTCCGCTTGATTCGAATAATTTTATCGCATGATTGAAACTCTGGTAGCAACCCGTCAGAACAAAAAATTTTCAGAAGCGCTTTCAATGCTGAATGCTGCACAGCATCAGGCCGTTGAAACCACGGAGGGTCCCGTACTCGTAATAGCAGGACCGGGAACAGGAAAAACGCAGATCATCGCTGCACGCATTGGTCACATTCTCTCCAGCAAACTCACGCAGGCACAGCCACAAAATATTTTATGTCTCACGTACACTGATGCAGGCGCGATTGCAATGCGCAAGCGTTTGCTCGACTTCATTGGACCCACAGCCTATCGTGTCAACATCTATACGTTCCATGCTTTCTGCAATGATGTGATTCAAAGCAATCTTGATTTTTTCGGAAGAAGGATGCTCGAACCGATTTCTGATTTGGAGAAAGTAAACCTGCTTCGCGAAATAATTGATGGCCTCAGCAGCTCTCATCCGCTGAAGCGACTGCGCGGTGATTTATATTCTGATCTCTCGCGGCTCGACAAATTATTCAGCATGATGAAGGAAGAAGACTGGTCCCCGGCATTCATCAGGCAGCGCTGTGACGCCTACATGAGTGATCTTCCAAACCGCGAAAAATTCATTTACAAGCGCGCGAATGTTGTCAAAGGAATCAAGGTTGGCGATCTGAAAAAGGAATTGGTGACGAAGGAAGAAGATAAAATGTCGAAGCTCATAGCCGCTGCTGAATTGTTCCCACTCTACCAGGAAAAAATGAAGGCAATGAATCGCTATGATTACAGCGACATGATTCTTTGGGTGATCGCTGCATTCAAAGAAGATGAGAACTTGTTACGGAATTACCAGGAGCGCTTCCTCTATTTTTTAGTAGATGAATTCCAGGATACCAATGGCGCCCAAAACGAAATTCTCACCCTGCTCACCTCTTTCTGGCCCAACCCGAATGTATTTTGTGTAGGCGATGATGATCAGAGCATCTACGAGTTTCAGGGAGCTCGTATTGAAAATATCCGTGAGTTTGTCAATAGAAATGAAGGAACAAAAACTATTGTGCTCACTGAAAATTACCGGAGCACGCAGGCAATTCTCAATACTGCTCAGCATGTGATTGAAAACAATACTGAACGCCTCATCAACATTGATTCTTCCCTCAGCAAAGATTTGACCGCAGCATTGCCGGAGATGGAGGAGTCCGTGGCAGAGCCGGCGATTTATGAGTACCCAAACATCATGCAGGAAGAGGCGGCCGTGATTTCGAAGATTATGGAGCTGAAAGAAGCGGGAGTTCCGTTGCATGAAATTGCTGTGATCTATTACCGGCATGCGCAGGCAGAAAACATCATTCAGTTAATGCAGAAGAAAGGTATTGCTTACAAAGTTCGCAAGCGCATTAATATTTTGGATCTGCCGCTGGTGAGAAACCTTCTTACGTTGTTGCAATACGTGAGTGAAGAAGCGAAGAAGCCACACAGCGCCGAGTGCATGTTATTTGAAATTCTTCACTTTAAATTCTTTGGTATTGATCCGCATGATATTGCAACGATTGCTGTGCACGCTGATGAGAAAAAAATGAAGTGGCGTGAGTTAATGGCGAATGGAATGGAGTTGCTGAAGCTAAATCTTCGCAGCGCAAAAAGTATTTCAGATTTCGAAAAAAATATTTCTGCATGGGTTGCTGACACCAAAAACCTTACGCTTCAAATTCTTTTGGAGAAAGTATTGAATGAAAGCGGCTTTCTCAATTACGTTCTGAAGCAGGAAGACAAAGTTTTTCTCCTTCAAATGCTTTCTACGTTTTTTGATTTTGTGAAAGCCGAAAACACACGACACCCGCGGATGAAGATCCATGACCTGCTCACGATGATTGAGCAGATGGATGATCACAGCATTGACCTGCCGTTTCAGCAGATCATTCACACAGAGGAAGGAGTAAACTTCATCACCTGCCATTCAGCGAAAGGTCTTGAGTTTCGATATGTGTTTGTGATCGGCTGCACTTCTGATAAATGGGAAAGTGCGAGAGGCGGCAACTTTAATTTTTCGCTTCCTGACACGCTTACACACACGCAGGAAGAAAATCGGATCGAATCAACGCGGCGATTGTTTTATGTTGCCATCACGCGCGCCAAAGAATTTCTTTACATCTCCTATGCTGCAAAAGGTAATGACGGGAAAGAGCGGGAATCATCCCGGTTCATTCATGAATCACAATTGCCGGTACACCAAGTGAAAGTGAGTGATGACGTGCTGCTTGATCTGATGGAGACTTCTCTTCAGCCTATTCCGAAACCAAAGATTGAACTCTTCGATGAAGAGTACATCAGGAGTGCGCTCGAAAATTTTGCATTGAGCCCCACTACTCTGAACACTTATCTCGATTGCCCGATTCGATTTTACTTCGAGCAAATCCTTCCATTGCCTGCTGCACAAAATGATTCTCTCGCGTTCGGCTTCTGTGTTCATGAATCATTGCGGAAGTTGTTTGAGAAGATGAAGAAGAACAACGATGTCTTTCCCGCCAAAGAAATTCTCATTTCCGATTTTGAATTTCTCATGCGCGACAATCGTGTTGCCTTCACGGAGAAACAATTCAGTAATCGCGGTGAATTGGGTAAGCAGCTTCTTGGTGAATATTATGATCGCTATGTGAAAGAGTGGAACAAGATCATGGTGTTTGAATACATGATTCGCAACGTGGAGGTGGACGGTGTTCCCATCAAAGGAAAGCTCGACAAGATTGAGTTCACCGGCAATGATGTGAACGTCGTGGATTACAAAACCGGCAAGCCGAAATACATCAGCAAGCAAACCCGACCACCTTCAATGTATGATCCTCCTGAAATTATTCCGGCAACAAAAGATGAGGCGACGGAAATCTATGGAGGAGAATATTGGCGGCAATTGGTGTTCTACAAAATTCTTCTCGATCATCAGCGCTACAAAAAGTGGAACATGGTTTCAGGGGAAATTGATTACCTCGAAAAGAATGAGAACGGTGAATTTGAAAAACGGCGCGTCAGCATTTCAAATGATGACACACGATTTGTTCGGCACCTCATTAAGTCTTCTTATCAAAAGATTATGAACCACGAATTTAGTGTGGGTTGTGGAAAAGAAGATTGTACGTGGTGCAATTTTGTGAGGGAGAATTATGAAAATATCTCCTGACAACGACCGGAATTGTATTCAGCGATATATCTCAATAAGAAGACTTCGCACACATTTTGTGTATCAGAATTGTTAATCATAGAAGTGAACGAGATGAAATCAAATCAGCTTCTCGATCAAATACGGCTTGGGCTTATTCAGGTGAAAGCCATCAAGGAAGGTAAACTCAAGGGAAAGACCATCTCAGAAATTGTAAATGAAAAATAGAGTAAGAGCTACTCCCTTATTCGATTCGCGGTTCAAAAAATTCCGCAAGAAATTTCCTTCACTCGACAAAGAAATATTAGCGCTCGGAAATCGGTTGCTGGCACCGATCTCGGCTCCAGGCTGTTCAAAATTCGTCTGCAAGTAAAAGTAAAAGCAAAGGAAGAGTGGCGGATTCAGAGTGATTACATATCTGCTGGAGGAAACTGAGAAGGGTGCTGACGTTTGGATACTAACGATCTACGATAAATCCGAAGAGAGTAATATCACAAAACAACAGTTAGAGTATTGGGTGAAGAAAATTTTTGGTTAATAGCATGTGGTGCAATTTTGCGAGAGAGAGTTATAATCAAAACAATGCGGAACACTGAGCAAAACTTTTGTAACTTTAAATAAAAGTCGAGTCATGAACTTTGGAGGAAAAGACTTCGATGCAGTCGCTGAAAAAGAGCGAGACATCATACGGAATACCCCTGTGAGTTTAGAAGAGAACTTTCGCATCTTTAATGCACTGATTGAATTAGCACATACGTTAGGCGCGCTTCCGATTAAGGACCCGATGGAAGGCGCGAATGAAAAAATTGAGTTTGTAAAACGGCTGCATGCTGTATCAAGAGGTTCTCGTTAACATCGGCAAAGCACTCGACAAGCACAAGATTTCCTACATGGTGATTGTTGATGACTATCCCAAACTTAAACTTGTTCTTAATGAAGTAGGAATTCAACCAAGGATTGATGAAGAAGAAAAATTCATGAGGCGAACGGGAGTTCTTCTTGCGAAAGAAAATTCAACAGGCATTCGCGTTGATTTGATCTTCACTTTCTTGGGTTATGAGAGGGAAGCGATAAAGAGAAGTGTTGAAGTGTTGCTTTTGGATTACCCGGTGAAGTTTGCTTCCAAAGAAGATTTGATCATCTTGAAATTAGTCGCCGGAAGAGAGATTGACTTAGTTGATCTGAAAGCCATTTTGTTGAAGCAAAAAGAAGTTGATGAACATTATATCTTGAAATGGTTAAAAGAATTTTCAATGGTGTTAGAGAAAGACTTTAACAAGATTTATAGCGACCTAAAAAAATCAATCACGAAATAAAATCATGAATTAAGAATCCACAATGTTTTGCAGCGTTCTGATTTAGGTTAAATCTCATTTCGGCACAGCCAAAACATCAAAGTGCTTTCGATCCATCATGCTTTCTTCCTTTAGCAGTTGCATGTCTGCATGCTCATCAAACGCTTCCACATAATAGAGATCATAGTTTTTGTCTGCAACCTCATGGTAGAGATTTTCTCTTTGTTGCTTGCTCAATTGCTTGAAGCATTCAAAAATTAAATGCGGGCGATACTTCACAATGAGTGATGAAATGGATCGAAGAATTTCAATGTCATATCCCTCAGCATCTACCTTAATGAGCGAAAGCCGCGGCAGGATTTCTGAAAAGTTTGCTTCGAGATATTTTTCCAGATTGATGCCTCTCACTTTCTCGGGGAGACCATATTTGCCGTTGTGATTTTTTTGGCTGGAACTTATTCCACCATTGTTAAACGTTGCTTCTGAGGAATTGAAAAAGAAGAATCCATCAGTAGCGGTGATGGCAAAATTCAACGGCAGAATGTTCGTCATGCTTTTGTTGAGCTCTGAATTTTCTTTCAGGATTTTAAATACGTACGGGTTTGGATCAAAGGCCAGCGTAGTTCCTTCTCTGCCAACAGCCAATGCCATGGGCAAAGTAGTATCTCCCACATGTGCGCCGATGTCAATGACCAAATCCCCCTTCTTCAGAAATCTTTTGTAGAAGTTCACCTGGCTTTGTGAAATAATTTTTTCGGCCTCGAAAGGATTTTGCCAGCGTGCAAACTTTACACTGCCAAACTCAGGCAGGAGAAATTCAGTGATCTCAAACCCATACTCCTTAAACGTGGTTTTCAATCTTCGCTTCTCACGATTTTTTTTGATGAACTCAAACATGATTTTCGTTTTTGAATTTTGGAATCACTTCTTCCTGATTGTGCTCCGTCTTGCTTTCAGGAAAGCAAAGTAATCAAATCATATTTCTAAAATCACTCACTAATGAAAAAAGGGTACAAAGCATTGCTGCAATTGCGCCCATTGAAATAATTGACAGCTTTTTTCAGCGAACCACTTTGAGCTTTAAGCATTCCATTATTTTTATGCCGCTAACGAGAAATCATGTTTCGGTTCATTAACACCATCTTACTTCTTTCACTTATTGTTCAGTTTGCAGCCGCGCAAATGAAAACAATTGATATACCCGGTGTGCGCCCGGATGATGTCAAGGTTGACAGAATGAGTAATGGCTGGTATTTCATCGCTACCACTGATGAAGGAAAAGCGTTGATTACATTTTATGATGAAAATTTTACAGTCGGGAAAAAAGTTGAGTTAAAGATTGCCGGCAGAAAGGCTCGCGAAGCTATTTACACGTCTGACAGTAATTTCCTTTGCATAGGATTTCCTAAAATCCCGAATGGACATACTGAAACTGATTTCAGCTTTTATGTTCTCACAACCTCCAGAGAGACAATCGCCACAAGAACTTTTCAAGAGATTGAAATCAAGTCGCTGGTCATGGATGATGACCGGATTTTTATGGTCACGGTGACCAATAAGGATCGTGCACTTCATTGTCATTTGCTTGACCTTGGGTTGAATACGATCACGGAAAAATTAATTCCATTGGAGAATAAAAATGCTCTCGAAAAAGTAAATGCCGCTTTCGTGAGCGGCGATTTGCTACTGGCTTACACCTTCACAAAACAACAGGAGAATATTTTCAATGTTAACATGGAAGTACTTGGGTTCAGAGCAAATGATGGTGTTCAGTTTTTCAATGTCAGGGAAGATGTTGGCGAAAAAAATTATTCAGTTAATTATCTCGGGAAAGAAACCAGAGGAACATTTATTGTTAGCGGTGAATTTTCTAACAGGGAAATTTTTGGAAGGCTGACCAATTCCGGTGTATTCAAACTTGTAATTAGTGAATCCGGCGAAAAGTTATCACTCATAACAAAGCCGTGGACAGAACTGATTGCGCAAGTCAAGCATAAGTATTCAGCATTGTATACATCAGAATTTGGACTCAATGATGTTGGTATTGATTATCTGCTTTCACAAAAGACCGGTTTTTTGATCATCTATCATCTCAACTTCGGAAAGTATGCTGTATTTACTGATTCGGTTTTGAACCCGGTTCATACGATAGAACTTCGGCAAAATGAAAACGACATGGATGATTTTGTGTATGAAGAGGTTCTTTGTACTCTAAAAAATAAAACCCCAATCGCATTATTATTTATGGCTGATTCGAAGGAAGGTTTTCCCGCGCTGTTTGCTTCTACACTGAATGCGAATGATCCTCACTTTATGGAAAGCATACTCCTGAACGGGCGAAACGGAAATCCAAAAATGATATGGACAAATAAAAGTAAAACCTCACCCGATAAACTTTCTGATTTAGAAAACTGCAATCCAAGTTTAATCCCCTCGGATCCGTTGCACCTGGTATTGTTTGATGATGCTGTCAAAGATATTCGGGGCGCCCGGCTTTATGTTTATTCTGTCCGGTAGATCATATTCTTAAGCGAGCCCGGTCACGAATTTGCTCTTTTCGCTCACTGCGAATAATTGGAATCATTTTTTCAGTGAATCTTTTCAGGCTTGAATGATTCTTTTATTTTTAAGCACGAAAACCTCAACCTATGTCTCGATTCATCAAAATCTTTTTGCTTCTCGCTTTCACTGCTCAGTTTGCCGATGCGCAAATGAAAACTATTGACATACCCGGCGTTCGCTCTCCTGATGATATTAAAGTTGACAGGATGAGCAATGGTTCCTATGTGGCTGCCTACAGTGCTAATGGCAAAACTTCTCTTGCGTTCTACAATGAAAATTTTGAGTTGCAGAAAAAAATTGATCTGCAATACGCCTGGGGGAAAGCCGGGCATTTTGTTTTTACATCGGATGGGGATGTGCTGTGCATCGGATTTCCGAAAGCGCCCGATGAAAGCGCTGAAACAGATTTCAATTTCTATGTTATCAAAACCAATGGTGATCAGCTTACGACAAAAATTTTTTCAAATGTTAAGATCACCTCACTCACCATGAAGGGCAGCCAGATTTTCATGACTACCTATTCAAAGAGAGAAAATGCTCTTTGGTATCACCTGTTCGACACAAAGCTGAATGCACAGGCAGAAAAATCTTTTGTGCTGGATAAGAAGTCATACATAGATGATGTGAGTGCTGCATTCGTCACAAGCAGTGAAGTGTTGCTCGCATATTCCTTTACAGCAGTAGATAACGGAACCTTCACACACAATATTAAAGTGGCAGGTTTTAAAACTTCTGATGGTACACAGTTCATTAACATGCGCCGCGAAATGGAAAATGCAGAATATTCATTCAATTATATTGGGAAGCAGGTGAATGGAACTTATGTCGTCATCGGAAGTTATTCCTTTAGCTCTCTTTTTAGCGGTGGAGTGCTGGAAAATTCCGGCACTTTCAGATTAGTGATCAATAGTGCGGGCGATAAGCAATCGTACAAGGCAAAATCATTTAAGGATTTACTTCCGCAGTCAAATGATAAGTCTACCGAGCTATACATAGGCGTATTAGCCGGCACCGGTAAGAGATTAGCCAATGATTTTGTGTGGCCTCATGGCGATGGATTTAAGATCATCATGCACTTGTACTCTAACCGGTATGTCGTGATCACTGACTCTGCCTTGAATATGACTGATCAGCACAGCTTGCGCGAAAATGATAATGACAAGAATGAATTCATCTATGAAGAGGTTCTCTGCAAACCAAGTGCTGCGTCAACCTCTGCTTTCGTTTACATGGCGGATTCGAGAGAAGGAGTTCCGGCAGTGTTTGCAACCACACTGGATGAAAAACATCCTGAGTTTAAAGAGTGGCTGAAATTAGATGGTGAGAATAATGCGCCGCAACAGAAATGGACGAACGACAATAACTCTGAAGAGAAATCCTATGACCTGAAAAACTGCAACCCCAGTTTGGTTCCGTCTGACGCTTCACACCTGGTGCTTCTTGATGATGCTAACAAGGACGCAGATGGAGCAAGAATTTTTGTCTATAGCGTGAAGTAGGAAATTTTTTTCGCACTCAACTAATTTCTCTTCAAAGAAGAATTGATCGCAGGAGAGTCGGCGACCCGCGATCGTCACCTGGTTTTTTTCTTCGGATATAACTTATCGAAGAGTTGAATGATCTTTCCATTCCTGATAATTCCCAGCAAAAACATATTTCTCACAATCATCTCAAGATACAGAACGCACAAAATAGGGAAGGCGATGAATGCGATTTTATTGTAGTTCCAGGCGGTACTAAAATCGAAATGAATCATGTGCATGATGGAACGTGTCATTCCGCAACCATAACATTCCTGTCCCGTTACGAGTGTGACAAGACAGATGCTGTGCCCCTTATCAAAATATGTTGATGGTAAAAGCAAGAGAACGATTGGGGCAATAATTAAACAAGTTAGCCAGATGATTCTGGCTAACTTGTTTAACGTTGAAGAAGAATCAGAGCGTTGAAGAGTAGTGGCCATCCTTCGGTTGTAATGTTCCGAGAATAATACGGATGAGATCTATGAGTGCCCAAATACCGCAACCGCCACCGGTGAGTAATTGAACAACTCCCTGCCAGATGTATCCAAGGTAGAAACGATGAATACCCAGTCCACCTAACAAGATACAGAGCAACAAAGCAACCAACTGGCTTTTGCCGCTACTGCCTGCCGGTTTAGCCGGAGTTGCATCCTTCGTATCGGGTTTTACCTCAGCCTGAGCTTGCTTTTGATTAACACGCTCCATCGCTTTGTTAATCCGCTGAAGACTCTTGTTAGTGACTTTAGTGTTGTCGGTTGAGTTCGATTGTTTGCCAACGAAGTTTTGAATTTGAGGATTTACTTCACGCAGCTGTGGCGCAGAATTATTGTCTGATTGAATTGCTGTCAATACCTGATCCTTAGCGGGCAATTGTTTCATCTTCTTTGAAACAAAAGCTTGTGCTGTTGCAGGTGCGTTGCCATCAGCTTTGTGCAGGCGTAACTTATAATTTGCAGAAGTGGTGACGTCTCTCACTTCACTGCATGATGCAAGCAGGCAAATGCTCACAAATGCAATAAGAAGAGAACGTAATGTAGTTTTTCTCATAGGGTTAAAGGTTTTTTGTTTTCACAATGATAGCATAATTTCTTAAACTATTAAGAAATCATAAAAAATTTTGACAAAATTCTTTCTTTGGTAAAATTTTTCCTGCGAAAATTCTGATTTGAAGAAATTAATCAGATGGAACAAATCCTACCTGTCCCGTCACGATGCATAGGAATTCGGGAGATCACAAACTCCCTGTTCTTCCTCCATCTACCGGCACATTAATTCCGGTGATGTAACTCGCAGCAGGAGATGCAAGAAATGCCGCCGCCGCCGCAATCTCTGAAGGATCAGCAAAGCGTTTCATCGGAATTTCATTCATCCACTCTTTCTCAATATCATCAATATGCTTCCCTGTTTTGCCGGCAATGTTGCGAATCACATCCTGCAATCTTTCGGTTTCTGTTGCACCGGGTAAAATATTATTCACTGTAATTGCGAAAGGTGCTAATTCATTCGACAACGTCTTTGACCAATTGGCTACAGCAGCCCGAATAGTATTTGAAACGCCCAACCCCCGGATCGGAATTTTTACTGAGGTTGAAATAATGTTGATGATTCTTCCATAGCCGCTTCGTTTCATTCCCGGAATCAGGAGTGTGGAAAGAATATGATTACAGAGGACATGATTTCTGAAAGCTGATTCAAATTGTTCAGGAGTAGCATCAACAATATTTCCCGGAGTTGGTCCTCCGGTATTGTTGACCAGAATCTGATACGTTGTATCGCGAAGCTGGTGCATGATTAACTCCTTCAGTTCATCCGGTTTTGAAAAGTCAGCAAGGATGAAGTCATGCTTTTGTCCGGGTGAAGCATTTAGTTCCTTAATGGCATCCAGTAAAGAATCTTCATTGCGCGCGGTGAGCGTGATGTTCGCACCAAGTTCTGATAGTGCAATGGCGATGGCTTTGCCAATCCCTTTGCTGCTTCCGCATACGAGTGCATTTTTTCCTGATAAATCTAAATTCATGTGGCGCAATTGATGAGTGAGGGAAAAATAATTTTCTAAATTTACTTCTGCTATTTTTAAATCCGAAATCTTAAATCCGCCCCACAGGGTCCTGTGGAAAATCCGAAATGATACAACGAGCTTTTTCTTTCAAAAAATGGATTGATGAAAACCGCGACAAGCTAAAACCACCGGTTGGCAATCAGCAAGTGTACAAAGGCAATGACAACTTCATCGTAATGGTTGTCGGCGGACCTAACTCACGCAAGGATTACCACTTCAATGAAACGGAGGAATTCTATTACCAGCTCGAAGGAAACATCGTGGTGAAAATTATTGAGGATGGGAAATTCGTTGACATCCCGATTGGTGAGGGTGAAATTTTTCTTCTTCCACCGAAAACTCCGCACTCACCTCAACGGGGCCCCAACACGATCGGTATGGTGATGGAAGTGTATCGCCCCGGCAAACAGGACGGCTTCCAATGGTACTGTGAAAACTGCGGCAACAAGCTTCATGAATCCAAGGTCAACGTGAATGATATTGTTAAAGATCTTCCGGTTGTAATGGATCAATTTTACGCTTCAAAAGATTTGCGCACCTGCAAGAAGTGCGGCGCTGTTATGGAGCCCCCGAAGAAACCTACTGTAAATTCTGAAAGCTAAAATGATCTCCTGACGTAAGATTGAAGACGTAATATGTAAGACGTTCCCGGTTCGAATTTTTCCCTGTGCCTTTGTAACTCTGTGGTCATTTAGTTCTTTGCGCAATCTTGGCGTTCTTTGCCTGAAAGTTTTTCTTCCGAATGAAGTTTGAAAACTCACTCTCTTTTGCCAGGGCTCTCGACGCAAATGATCCGCTGAAAAAATTTCGCGAGCGTTTTCATATTCCAACAAACAAAGGCAGGGAAGTAATTTATCTTGCAGGGAATTCTCTTGGTCTTCTTCCAAAAAAAGCGCGCGAGTATAGTGAACAGGAATTTATTGACTGGGAAAACTATGGAGTGGAAGGTCATTTCGATGCACAGAACCCCTGGTTTTACTATCACCATTTTCATCGCGAACCATTAGCGAAACTTGTTGGAGCAAAAAAGGATGAAGTTGTGGCCATGAATTCTCTCACTGCAAATCTTCACCTGCTTCTTGTTTCATTTTATCAGCCAACGAAAGAGCGTTACAAAATCATGATGGAAGCGAATGCCTTTCCTTCTGATCAATATGCTGTTGAAACACAAGTGCGCTATCATGGTTTTGATCCTGATGACGCTATCATTGAAATAGAACCCCGGGAAGGTGAAGACACATTGCATACAGAAGATATTTTAAAAACAATTGAAGAAAACAAAAGCCAGCTTGCCACCATCATGTTCGGCGGGGTAAATTATTTGAGCGGACAGTTATTCGAAATGAGAGAAATTACACAAGCCGGGCATCAAGCCGGTGCTTATGTCGGCTTCGATCTCGCACATGCCGCCGGAAATGTGATTCTAAACCTTCACGATTGGGATGCTGACTTTGCCTGCTGGTGCAGCTACAAATATTTGAATAGTGGCCCCGGCGGTGTAGGCGGAATTTTTGTTCACCAAAATCATTCAAAGAATTTTTCACTTCCAAGATTTGGCGGATGGTGGGGCAATGATGAGTCAACACGGTTTGAGATGAAGAAAGGATTTCATCCGCAACCGGGTGCAGCCGGGTGGCAATTGAGCAATGCACCGGTTTTCCCGATGGCAATTCATCGTGCAGCATTGGAAATTTTTGATGAAGCCGGAATGGAAAACCTGAGGAAGAAAAGTGAAATGCTTACGGGCTTTCTTGAATTTATCATCGAAGAATACAATCAAAAAAATGCTGGGCGCTCCTTAAAAATTATTACTCCTAAAAACCTGGTTGAACGTGGATGTCAATTGTCCTTGATCGCTTCTTCAAAAGGAAAAGAGATTTTTAATTCACTCACAGCTGCCGGAGTGTCCTGCGATTGGCGTGAACCGAATCCCGGCAGTAGCGGGCCAGGTGTAATACGGATGGCGCCGGTACCCTTATATAATTCTTTCGAAGACGTTTATCTTACAGGAACGGTGCTGACAAGGATGGAACGCCGATAAAAAATTTAACTTTATAGCTGATTAGAAAAAATCTTGCTCTTGCAAGCGGCCATCTCCCAGGGTACTTCTCACTGGTCAAAATATTAAAAAGTCAGAATAGGCACACATAAATGGTATTCATAAGGTTGTTGTGTTAGTTCGATTTGCCAAAAAAAATTTTGGGGGAATTAAGGATAATACACAAATTGCGCGCTTTAGTTTTACATTGCACCACACACACATGTTTGACAGAAATTTTAATTTCGCAAGACTGCTCTTGTTGCCTATTGTATTCATTGCAACTACAGCACAGGCATATAACGTAACTAACATCAAAGCGACAGTTAGGTCCGGACAAGTTTTTCTTACCTGGAACAATCCCGGAGCTACCAATTTGATGTACAAAGTATATCGTTCTGCTTCGAAGATCAATAGCAAGTCACAACTTACCAGTGCCAACTTTGTGGGTTATGTTCGTGACAACTCGGCTAAGAATATCCGCAAATCAACTTTACAAAATCAGGATTTTTATTTCATCATTGATCCTGCCAATGGACCTCTTGCCTCCAAAAAAGGCCTTTATGTTTATACCTGCTCCAACAGCAAACAATATTACTATGCTGTGATGGTGTTAAATCTTTCAACAGGCATCGAAAGCAAAAACATTTATGTGGGATGCAACAGCCTGTCTGATCCTGTTAGCGAACATAAAGGTACTCCGCAACCGATATTGCAAAACACCGTCAATGAGCCCAATGGTGACATCAATTATGAATACACTATTTGGGGAGGCAATCAGGAACTTTCCAGCTATCCTGCATTCAACAATTGCGGCTCTTATGGATATGACTTTACCTTCATAAGCCGGAATCCGGGAATATCAGGACCCCTCTACATAAAATTTGATGATGATGATCCATTTCAAATGATGGGCGAATCCACCTGCAGCGAATGCAATATTCTCGAGCTCGATGATTGGCTTCCCAACGGCAATACCACTTATTGGGTTGGTTATAATACCAATTACGATATCTATTCAACCACCAATCCTGTACAGACTACCGGTGTAGTTCGCACATATACACAGAACCTTTTGAAAAAGATCATTACATGGGCATCAACAGAACCTAATGTAGATGCTACACGAGTGTACGCTTCCGGCTGGTCACACAATGGATATGGTGCCATGTTTACTTCGACAATGATTCCGGATCAAATTGCGGCCACGCAAATGAACGTCTCCCCCTGTCTCATTAAAGCAGGGATTGGAAGTGATCGGGAAACTCAGTGGTGTCAAAACAGTCTTAATCTAAAGAGTGATGTTACAGATCCCAATACAGGTGACACCTTGCTTATTTGGAATTTGCTTGACCTGCGTAAGACATTTTACAGGGAGATGAAGCAAAACCTACCATTCATGAGCGGGGTAAATGGAAAGAAGGACGTAACTGTCGGGTGGGTTCAGAGTTACCATTGGTTTGATTCACTCAACTTTGACCGGCTGGGAGGCATCTGGTATTGGGATCAGCGTAATCACCAGGGTAGCGGAAGTAATTTTACTTCTGATGAAACTAATCTTGATTTCCTCAGATTCAGTACAACCAAATCATATCCAGCTTTTGCTTATTGCAGCATTAATCAAAACCCGGGCAACGGCAATGCAAACAATGGCGATCAGTATGGAGCCATTAACGGCTATCTTGATTGGGATGATAGTTCCATCATTGATCAAAAGTGCAGCTACTCTATTGATTGTTTCGTGAAAGATTTTTACGTAGGTGGTGTCATTCAGACACAATATGATTCATGCATTAGAGATGTTACGCTGCGGAGATTGCAAAACTTCAAACCTGCAGATGGGCAGCTAATCAGTTGGAGCGTAACAAAGAGTAATAATGCAATTGTGCAATCAGGTAGTTTCATTTACACCTCATCGTCACCCATTACAGTTTACGCCGCAAAAATTTACCGAAGCGGCTCCATACTCTCCTTCACCATTGATAACTGCCAAAAGGATGGAAACAGTGAGTTGATTTCAGCTCCTTCTCCATTGATGATCCTCGCACGGAGAGAGAATGGTTATGAAGTTACGGTGAACCTGAATGTAGCTTCTGAAGCGGAAGTAAATGTAATTGACATGATGGGAAGAATCGTGGGCAGTCAGAAGATTTCTACCCATGAAGGGAGCAACACATTTTTCATCCCGTTAAATACTTCAGGGGCGTATGTATTACAGATGAAATCTGCTGGATTTTCAGAGTCGAGGAAACTCGTTTTCTAAATATTGGTCCTGATCATTTGAAGTTGGTATTACTAACCTGCTTCAGAAAATTTTTACCCGGCTGCTTTTTAGCAGCCGGGATTTTTTTTGTTCTATTGGCACCAAGAATGTTGCCCCTCACATAAGGGTAACTTTATTCTATTCCCTACGTAAGCGAGGCAAGTAATCTACACCTCATTCATCATCCAATTTCTGAATTTGGTAATAAACCTGATCCTTAATAACTTGCAGATGATTGTGATAACTTTATTTCTTGGCTGAACCCTTGTAATAGTAGTACTTGAATTTCAAGTCCTTTTAATTACCTATAAAAATAAATTTATGCAATCTCTTCTACTCTCTTCCATTAATTGGCCACCACGTTCATACCTTCTCCGAAGGATTCCCTTTAAATCAATTCTTATTGTTCTCTCCCTGGTTATGGCTTCCTGCCTTCAGGGCAAAGCCCAAGGCATTACGCAACCCGCGCAAATTGCCTGGGGCAGTTACTTTGGTGATAACGCGCCGGGTTCACACTTCGATAAAGAAGATATTGGAGACAGAATTTATTATTATGATAACAGTGTTTACTTCGTCGGACGCACCAAGAGTGATTCTCTTTACGCTACTTCTACAGGTAAAACAACACCTAACCTCGAGGGAGATGCTTTCATTGCAAGTTATAACCCTGTGTGCCATACCTATAATTGGATTCGTTATTTCGGAGGACCAACTTCTGAAGATTATGCATACTGTGCAGCATTTGATAAGGTGGGCGATAACTCATGGGTGTATATCGCAGGTGAAATGAATGAAAACAGTAATCCCAAATCTGATATGCTCAAAGCCAAATCGTATATCACTTCCGGCTGCTCTTCCATTTTTCAAGCAAAGCCTGCCAATAAACAGGAAGCATTCATTGCAAAGTTCAATGCCGTTACAGGTGAGTTGGTGCGATGGACTTACCTCGGTGGAATGGGGATGGATCAAATTCTCAGCATGAAGGTTGACACAGTCACTCACATTCTCTATTTTGCCGGCTATACTGAAAGCCCTGCCTTCCTTACTTATTCCAATTACAATTTTGTTCCTTACAAGAGTGATTTCAATGGCATAGGCAAAATGTTTTTCGGAGGATTTGATTCATGCCTGAATACCCTGGAATATTTTTCTTACTACGGTGGCAATGGCTGGGATCGTGCCCATGATATGGCGATTCTTTATGCAAATAACACTCGTTACTTAGTGATGAGCGGCACTACTCAAAGTCAAAGCGGCATTGTACCTCCCCACGTCCCTTGTTTTGACAGCACTTACGCTGCCGGAAAAGTTGACAATAAAAATCCTGATGCGTTCTTGCTTATTTGGAATGTAAATACTCTTTCAAGTCCCCCTGATTGGTGTACGTATTGGGGTGGTTCAAAAGTTGACCGCGGCAGAGGCGTTGATGTAACTTCTAATAATGAAATTTATTTATCGGGGCAAACAACGAGTGATCCTGATACCGGGGCTTTCGCCACATTTGTTCCAACAATTGATGCATACATGCCCAAAGCGAGCACGCATTTTAACAGCTACGTGGCCAAGTTTAAGATAGATTCTTTTAATGCCCCCATGGGCGTGCACCTTTCCTTGTTTACATACATAGGTGGAAACAGAGATGATTATGCAAAAAGTGTTCTTGCCTTTCATACCAACAATTCAACAAATGGAACTGATACATTCGTAGTGGCGGGGCTTACTTACAGTTCCGATATGGCATCAAAAGACCCGACTTCCAATTTTCTTAGTAATGCCATTAACGGAAGCGGAAAAGATAAAAAGCGTGACGCATTCTTAGCCGTGCTCACGAAGGATCCTGTAAATCACGCGGCGAAGCAAAAACTAAGTTCATTCGCTTACCTGGGTGGGGAGAATGATGAAACAGACATTAAGATAGATAGTGCGGAGGTACAAAAAAGTTACAACCCGGGCATAGCATTGGGACCCAACGGCTCTGTGTTTATAGTTTATACTACCATGGGCACCAAAACAAAAGCTAATGGAAACATACCTGTACAGTATGGCTCTTATCATCCCGCTGTTGACTCAGGAGCCAAGGCACGAACCGATGTTTATTTTGCGCAAGTGTATCCGTTCATACAACACTTTACACCAGCTACCTGTCCTTTGCCAGCCAAAGGAGCAGAGAATGAAATTTCTGCTACCGCTGACAACCTGAGTTTTTATCCGGTCCCATTTTCAACTGTCACAACGATGGAGGTATTTGCTGATGACGATAACGTTGCAAACATTTCTATCTATGATTTGCTTGGAAGAACGATTATGGAAAAGAAAGTTTCTCTGCTTGAAGGAGAAAACAAAGTGCCCTTTGATTTTTCCTCTTATCCTGAGGGAATGTATATGAGCAAAGTGGTGATGGATGGAAAGGTTTATGAAATCAAGCTTACAAAGCAGCAATAGTATTTCACTTACATATTGTGATACTCATTGAGATGCTCTATAATCTGTTTTTTAGTTAGCAGAACAGAGCAAATACCAATCCCTTCACGGGGATAAGAACACCTTGTATCCAGCTTTGAAAATAAGGTGCATTTTCGTCCTGCTAAATATTTCGGGGCGCTATATGGTGCAGGCGAAATCCGCTGTAAAGAATTGGAATTTCTTCCCTCCTCACCAAGCATGTTTATCTACCTTCTAAGAGCTAAATTTATCTTTATTCCAAATTATCTTTATTGTTGAAATCCATTTTGACGTAAGGCATACTTCATATACATTTGACCTTATCACTATTAGTTTCATATACGGAGGCAGGATGCATTATAGGTATTTGCAGCACCTTTTATTATTGAGTGAAACCTTGTAATATTAGCGTTGTAAAGTTTCATTGTTCATTCTCATTAAATCCTCGTATGAAAACCAATCCCTTCTCTTCTATTCTCACACACACACTTCCATTTCTTCAGGTAATCATTGTTCTCTCGCTTGCTGCTGTTACTTATCATCCCAGCAAAGCCCAAAGCATCACCCAACCTCCTCAAATTGCCTGGGGAAGATACTTCGATGATGTGCAACCCGGATTCAATTGGGCAGAGGAAGATTTGGGAGATAAAATTTATTACTTCGAAAACAACATTTACATCGTAGGCAGAACCAAGAGTGATACTAATGCTTTTGTGAACTGCTCCGGTGCACCATCATCCGGGGATGGCAGTGCCTTCCTGGCAAGTTATAATCCCCCATGCAACACATACAACTGGATTACTTATTTCGGCGGATTTAGTTCAGTGGATTATGCCTATTGTGCCGCCTTCGACAAAGTAGGTGACACGAGCTGGATTTATATTGCAGGTGAAACAAATGAGCTTGGTCCAAAATCAGAACTACCCTGGGCTCAAGCATGTGCTACTTCCGGCTGCCCTCTTATTTTTCAACAGAAACCCAATGACAAAAAAGATGCATGGATTGCCAAGTATAATTTGACTTCAGGCAAATTGGTTCGCTGGACCTATATCGGCGGCAAAGGGGCTGAGCAAATTCTAAATCTGGCAGTAGATACTGTAACTCATAACGTTTATTTTCTCGGCTATACTGAAAGTCCTGCATGGCTTGACTATGCCTCTCTTGGTTTCACCCCTTACAAAGGAGATTTCACCGGTTCACCTGGTTTGGCATTCTTCGGTAGCTTCGATTCATGTTTGAGTACTTTGAATTACTATTCATATTATGGTGGCAATGGTTGGGATCGTTTCCATGCTTTAGAAATTCTCTACGCCAACAATACGCGGTATTTGGTGATGAGTGGCACCACGCAAAGTAAAAGTGGTATTGTTCCGAGCGGTGGCAACACCTGGGATAACACTTTTGGTGGTAAGAAGGATCTGCACAACCCTGATGGTTTCCTCGTCATCTGGGATGTAAACACCCTTTCAAGTCCTCCTAACTGGAGTACTTATGTTGGCGGTTCAGATGTTGATCGTGGCAGAGGCATTGACCTCACTTCAACCAATGATATTTATTTTGTGGAGCAAACGCTGAGCAGTCCCGATACAGGTGCCAACGCCAAATTTGTTCCGACATCCGATGCATATATGCCGACACACAGCACCCGCTATGAATCCGTTCTCCTTAAATTCCACATTGATTCTTTTAATGCGCCAATGGGAGTGCACCTCGAATTGCTGACATATATCGGAGGCGATAAGTCTGATTATGCAAAAACGGTTCGCGCTTTCCATACTAACAATGATTCCAATGGAACTGACTCGGTAGTAGTAGCGGGTCTCACTTATAGCAATGATCTGCCTTCAAGTGATAGTTCCTCCAATTTTTTCACCAAGACAATCAATGGAAATGGTGAAGAGACAAAACGCGATGCGTTTATTGCTGTTCTTACAAAGGATCCTGCCCATCCTGAGGCGCCTCAAAAGCTAAGCTCATTTGCTTATCTTGGTGGTGAACGTGATGAGACAGACGTTAAAGTGGATAGCAACATTGTGCAAAAAAGCTATAACCCGGGCTTAGCACTCGGACCTAACGGATCAGTTTTTATCATCTACACTACATTCGGTTCCCGGACAAAGTCGAATGGAAAGATTCCATACGAGTTCAGTGCATTTCATGCGCCCGCCGATTCAACAGCCAAGCTACGTACCGATGCATACTTTGCACAGGTGTATCCCTTCACCCAGCACTTCATTCCCAGTCCTTGTACTATAATTGTCAATAAAGAGAATGCAATGTCAGTCACTGATGGGGATGTTAGCTTTTATCCTGTTCCATTCTCGACGGTCACCACACTTAATGTCTTCACCGCTGAAGAACAAAACGTGAACATTTCCATCTATGATTTTTATGGAAGAATGATTATGGAAAAGAAAGTTTCTCTTCAAGCCGATGAAAACAAAGTGCGGTTGGATTTCACTCCTTATCCTGCAGGAATGTACATGAGCAAACTCACAATGGATGGAAAAGTGTATGAATTGAAGATAACTAAGCAGCAATAGAAATTTACCCGCGCTTCGATACCCTTGAGATGCGCGGGTATTACTTATTTGCAGGAAGAATTCTCCTTCATGGAACCTGCAAACGTTCTTAAGATCAAACACTGTCGATTGGCTGGTGCGATAAAGACATCGTGATGCTTCACGCATGTTTTCAATTGCTGACTGATTGTATTGAAAAAGAAAAACTTCTCACCGGAAATACTGATTGGAATTACAGTCGGGATTTTAAAAAGGTAAGAACTGAAATTCAAACTCTCCATAAATGGTGGAGGGGAAGAAAAGAAAGATCATCGAAAAAGAATTTCAACGATCTTGACCCTAAGCAATATGAAGAAGATAATGCAATGTTGATTCGGCTCATCAAAGTCAGGGCGTATCTGTGGACTTAATCCTTTCTGCAATTAATATTTCAAAATTGCGAGTCAGAATTTCGAATTAGCTTTGCGACATTCATAAGGTCAGATGGCCGAGCGGTTAGGCTGAGCTCTGCAAAAGCTCCCACAGCGGTTCGATTCCGCTTCTGACCTCGCAGGAAAAAGTCAGTTGTCATTAGTCATTCGTCATTGGTCAATAGTGCTCTCGCTCGACAAAGTTCTACTCACCAGTAATTTCAGAAGTCCAAGGAAACTATTGCGCAGCATCGGGAATCGCGATACGCGAATCGCGATTCCCGTCACGTTTCTGTCATGATTTGTGAAATGAAGTAATTTCTGTACCCATTGGCACTACGTTGGTTTTAACGTCGTTTCTATCGCACATTTCTCCCCTTCGTTTAACTTCAAAATTGTTTTTTATGAAACGTCAGTTTTTTCTACTGCTGATCGTCATGGGATTCATGTCCATTGCTATTGTTGGTCCCCTGACCAAAAAGGCTTTTGCCCAGGAATATTTCGGGCAGAACAAAGTGCAATACGATCAGTTTCATTTTTCCATTTACCAAACACCGCACTTCAGCATCTACTATTATCCTGAAGAAGCCGAAGCAGCAAAGATGATTGCACAGATGGCGGAGATCTGGTATGACCGGTATTCAAAGATTTTCAACTACCAGTTCACCACACCCAACCCGATCATTCTCTATGCAAGTCCTGAGCATTTTGCCCAGACGGATATTATTCCCGGAATCATTGGTGAAGGCATCGGCGGCGTGACCGAGAGCGACAAAGATCGCGTGATCATTCCTCTTTCTGCCGACTGGCGCGATAACAATCACGTCCTCGGTCACGAGCTGGTGCATGCATTTCAATACCGCCTGCTGAAACATGGAGACAGCACCAACATACGTGAAGTACAAAACCTTCCGCTGTGGATGGTGGAGGGATTGGCCGAATACCTTTCACTCGGACCCAATGATCCGAATACGGCAATGTGGCTGCGCGACGCCATCGTGAATGATAAATTTCCAACACTGAAAAAACTCACGAATGATTATCACTACTTCCCCTATCGCTGGGGTGAAGCCTTCTGGGCGTATGTTGCAGGAACGTATGGTGAGCAAGTGATTCCGAAATTATTTACCGAGACGGCACGCGAAGGTTATGAAACGGCGATAAAAAATGTCCTGGGATTGAAAGTGAAAGATTTCAATGAGCAGTGGAAACAGCAAAACCAAATTGCCTGCTCAAGTTATTTGAACCTGCCCATGGATGGTGGGGGCACTGACCACGGGCAATCGCTGAGTGTTGGAACAAAAATGTTTGAAGAAAAGAAAGCTGTGACATCAGAAGAGTTTGCGCCTGCGATTAGTCCGAATGGAAAATATGTTGTCTTCCTTTCTTCGAGAAATCCGCTCACACTCGATCTCTATCTTGCTGATGCGCACACGAAGAAAATTATTGGCAAGCTAAAAACGGAGCGAAGCGATGCACATGGCAATGCCCTGCGATTGATTGAAAGCGCAGCCACGTGGTCGCCCGATAGTAAGTCGGTAGCATTTTTCAGCTATGAAAACGGAGAACATTACCTGCGAATCCAGGAAGCAGAGAGCGACAAGAACAAGCAAAAAATTCTGCTCACAGGTTATCAGAGTGTGCTCAACCCATCATGGTCGCCGGATGGAAAGAAGATTGCTTTCGTGGGAGTGAACCAGGGCTCGGGTGATCTCTATGTTTATGATCTGAAGAAAAAAACTTTCACACGGCTAACGAATGATATGTATGCTGATTTGCAGCCATCATGGTCACCTGACAGCAAATCCATCGTATTCATCACCGATCGTTTTTCAGGAACCGATTTTTCGAAATACTACTTCGGTACTTTTGATGTGGCAAAAATTCATCTTGCAAACAATTCCATCTCGAAAATTCCGCTTTTTGAAAATGTGAATCACATTAACCCGCAATACAATCGTGACAGCATGTTGTACTTCATCGCTTCACCCGATGGGGTGAACAACATCTACCGATACAATCCAAAAACAAAAACTGTAGAACGTGTGACGAAGGAACAAACTGCCACGGCAGGCATCACTGATCTGTCACCCGCTTTATCCATCGCGAACAAAACCGGTGATTTGATTTACTCTGTTTTCAGAAAAGGAGGATACCAGCTTTATGCAATTCGCGCGAAGGAAATCAAAACTATTCCTGCCGAAACAGCAATCGCGCGAAATGATTTTGCTGCCGGAAAACTTCCACCGCTTGAAAGCAAAGATTCTACGGTGAGCACTTATATCGTTTCGAAAAGCAATTCCGTAGTGAGCGATTCTCTCTTTCACAAAGCATCTTACAGATCCAAACTCTCACTCTCCAACATCAGCAATGTCGGAATTGGTGTTGGTGTTGGCCCTTA
>Ga0134121_10000723_pt1 | contig 34898 bp, 28 predicted proteins | sample KB301_FD_96463 | JGI IMG/M metagenome (GOLD analysis project Ga0134121, IMG submission 96463) | Terrestrial soil microbial communities without Nitrogen fertilizer from Kellogg Biological Station, Michigan, USA - KB3-0-1 | ecosystem: Environmental > Terrestrial > Soil > Unclassified ...
CGATCGCTACCAGAATGCGGGGCCTTGCGCTAGAGTCTGTGGCTGTCATGCTCGGCTACTCCTTCGTTTAGTGTTCTTTGAGCAGAATCACCTTACGACAGGAGAGGTTGAGCATGACAACCGGACTTTTGAAGGTACTACGGGAGCGAGTTCATCTCTAAGGCGTTGGACAAATGGGCTTACGACAACCAGGTGACGCTGGACTTCTCACGGCCCGGAAAACCAACGGATAATCCCTTCATCGAATCATTCAATGGTAGCTTTCGCGATGAGTGCCTGAACGTCAATTGGTTTCTTTCGCTCGAGGATGCGAAAGAAAAAATCCGGTTGTTTAAGGAAGAGTATAATGGCTTCAGACCGCATAGTTCCTTGTCCGGTCTGACGCCGAACGAGGTGGTCCAACAATACTCTAATGGTCCAATTTTTTCCATTTTAGACCGGTAGCGGAACTGGGAGGAGCTCAACAACCGGAACTCTCTAGTAACTCGTGGGTGTAATCGCGGGAGGCTTACAACAAGGTCACGTTAATAAGAAAAGGTTTGGCCTGATGCTTTTGTGGCTTGGAACAAGTCAGCATGAACGGATATGTCGGTATTGGGACGCCCACACCCTCAAACCAAACTCCAGGTTGAGGTGGCAACATACTGTCGGCTCGTAGCTGCGCCTTGCCTTTAAAACCATGCGGGCGTATGGGGTCCCGTCGGCGATTCTGTGAACTCGCGTTCATTACTAAGTCCCACTCGCCACAGAAGATCTTTAAATCGAAGATCACTTCGAACGCTCTCGAGATCTGGATCTATTCTGAGCCAGGTCATCATCTCACAGCGGTCCTCATAGGCTTTTTCCAAACAGGAGAAAGTCTGATTCTTGTCGCCAAGAGCCAAGTGAACGATTGCCTGACTATATGCTGAAACGTAGCATTGCTTTGATTGCTTCTGTAAATCTTTAAGCACCTGTCGAGCTTGCGGGTGTTTACCACTTAGCGCATAAGAATGTCCGAGCGCACCCAGGAACATTGGCGCGTTGCTCAACGCTAAGATTCTCTTAAATACTTCTATCGCCTGATCCAGTTGTCCGGACTGCTCGTACACTCGTCCCAGCAGGTACAACGCTGGTCTGTAATCGTGCTCCATTTCGAGTGTCTGTTGAACTTCTTCTATTGCTTTCTCATACTGGCGAGTTAGGAAGAACGTTACGGTGAGACTCCAGTAGCTATGTGGTGAAAGCGGGTCAATGAGCATTGCCAACTCCAACTCTCGTCTGGCTTCTTCAAACCGTCCCAGCAAGTTAAAATACAATCCATATCGCTGATGAGCAACCGCATTGTTGTGATTGCTTTCTATCGCTCTATTAAATTCCTTCTCGGCCTCTAACCAGTCCCATTCATAGAATAGTTTGATGATACCCATAGCGGCATGCGCTTCTGACAACGTGTCATCTATCTCCAGGGCCTTTTTTGCTGCCGCCTTTGCCTTAGGCATCCCTTCTCGTGTAGGCGCGTATACATTCGACAAGCGGTAATAAGCATCAGCCAGCCCGGTATAGGCAAGAGCATAAGTGGGATCGAGCTCAATCGCCTGGACGAAATAGTCCGCAGCTTTCTTTGAACTGATCAGATCAAATTTGCTCCAATGATAACGACCCTTCAGATATGCCTTATGAGCTTCCGCGTTTTCAGTGAAACTATTATTTAGTTTTACTTCTTCTTCGCCTGTCAGTGTGTGCTTCAATGCAATCGATATTCTTTGAGACACCTCCTGCTGCACGTTCAAGACATCAGAGATTGTGCGATGATACTGCTCTCCCCAGATATGCCAGCCTGTCTGCGCGTCTATCATCTCAACTCTAACTATTAACTTCTTCCCCAACTGCAGAATCCTTCCAGTTACGACCGATTTCACGCGCAATTCTTTTCCAACCATCCTGGCGTCGAGTTCTTTTCCCCGATAACGAAATACTGAGTTGTGACCGATTATTCGCAAACCCTTTAGATGTGACAGGCTGTTGATAATGCTTTCAGTCAGACCGTCAGAAAGGTATTCCGCGTCTGGATCGGAGCTTTCGCTGTAGAAAGGCAATATCGCGAGAGAATGCATCTTATCGCGCTTCTGTTTGTGCACGTCTCCGTTTACCTTCCGTATTGAGGCAGTTCTCTGCCGGCGCTCGCTGGTCACATTCGCAACGAAACGATAGCCGCGCTTACGATGGGTTTCTATGTACTCGGATTCGCCAGCGCCTTCACTCAAAGCTTTTCTTAGAGTTGCAATATTTACGCTTAGATTCGCCTCCTCGACGAAAGTGTCAGGCCACAGGTTCTGCAAGAGATACTCTTTCGTCACCAACTGGCCAGCGTGTTGAACCAGGAGCAACAAAGTGTCAAAAACCTTTGGGGGTAGTAGCACCTTTACTCCACTGCAAAGCAGCAAGCGCTCTGTTTCATCGAGTTGAAAAGAGCCAAATCTGTAGTAGACGCTGTCCAACTTTAACGGTTGAGCCTTAGAGCGTTTTGGAATTCTTTGGGAAATATTCTGGGGCTTGTTAAGGATATCCATGAGGCACTTCCCAGTAAAGTCTGAGTTGATGAGACTCAGTTGATTTGGGGGAGGTTGGGGAGACTGAAGATGATTAAGCATTCTATCCGAGAATTCGCATTGAGCAAACCGGAATTTGCCGTTCCCGAAGAGAGCTTTTCTTCTCCCATGCCTACCTCTCGTATCATTCACTGTTTCGCCTGCCGCTCGGCGTCAAATAAAGTATTGCTGTTTATGCATCGAACATGTGCTGTCATACTCGCATCGAATTACAAAGCCCGCTTCGGATCAGATGTCTTCGCACGTCATACTCATTCACGCTTTATCGAGTGGGTTACATAACGATCAGGTTTACCACCGGCAATACAGTCATGTGGTTAAGTCTCACGGAAGGAGTCCTCTAATGACTACAGAATTCGCTCAATCTGACGAAGAGCGCGTCGCGCATTGTCCCTGCTGTCGCTCAGCAGTTCCTATCCGGGATGTTTGGTCTGGCTCGCTTGCGTCCCTGTGATGTTGCGAATTAACTCGAGTGGGAATACCTTTGGAGATATTTGCGGTTTCTTAAGGACATCCATGCGGCACTTCCAAGTATAGTCCGCAGAGTCTGCGCAGTCGCACTCCCGCAGAATACAGCCTCGTTTTCGCCCTCTCTGTGGAGGACAGTACCCGAAATCTCTATTAAATTCTTGGGCGTAAGAACGGGACACTTACAGAGGGATGTGAAGATGAGAGATTTTTGTTAACGTTCAATAGCGTTGTGCTTGGTCCAAGTTTGTCCCGCAGTTGTCCCGCAGTTCTTTCCAAACTAGGCACTTCAAGCACATTATGCAACGCATGCACATGCGTTTTTGTTAAGCTTCTTCGTAACTGTTGAAAACAAAAGGTTCGTGAATCCGACTCCTAAGCGGAAGGTCGCGCGTTGGGACAGCGCCGTGCCCATTCACGGATTTGTTCATTCAGCAGCGCCCAAATGCTTCAAAAGCTTCAACACAGGCATCAAATTGGGAAGCGAGCAGTGGTAAAATTTGGGAGAGCTTCACGGGATTTTCCACGCCAAACTCGTACGATAAAACTCCTTATTCCTTCTTGACGCACAACGCTTTGAAGTAGCCCCATTTCAAGATTCGGTTCAACTTGGTGATGGAACCTGTTTCTATAATTCTGCGTCTGCTCGACAAACTCTTTCGAATTGATCTCACTTAGTTTCTGCAAGAACATATCAAAACCGGTCCACCCTTGAGCCTCAGCTAAAGGTCTAAAGCCCTCAATGGTCTTATAAGTGATATCTCTATCTTTGAAATCCTTGAAAGTGAAGCGCAGAAGTCGTGCTGTTTCTCGCAGCAATAGAGATGAAACATAAATCAGGCTGCTTCGCAATGCATACGGATAATCGATCGTCACTCTGAATAAAGGTTCCACCATTTCCGAGGCCAGGTAAAGCGGAGAATCATCCAGTATCGTAGCTCGTCCAAGAATATCTATGGCATTCGACAAGTCGCCTCTGCGCTTGTGAATCCACCCCAGCATTAAATGCGTTGGGCCATAGGTGGGATCTAACTCCAGAGTTTTTTCTGCCTGTTCAATTGCTCGCTCGTATTCGCCCATCATAAAAAACTCAAAACCCATACTTTGAGACATCGACGGCGAAAGCGGGTCTAAATCCAGAGCTGCTTCATATTCGTGCACAGCCTCTGAAAACCTGCCTACGAGGTTGAAATACACTCCGAGGCGCTGATGGGCGATCGCGGAACCCGGATTGAGTTCTACCCCTCTTAAGCACTCTTTTCGTGCGCTTTTCCCAATCCCAGTAGTAGAACATCAGGACGGACCCGAGCGCAGTATGCGCTTCAGCCAGCGTCTCATTTATTTCCAGAGCCTTCTCGGCCGCCAACCTGGCCTTTGGCACCGCTTCTGATGCCGGAAGATGGAGATGCGAAAGTCGATAATAACTGTCAGAGAGTCCGACATAAGCCAACGCGTAGACCGGATCTTCTTCGATCGCTTTTCTGAAGTAGTCGATGGCAGTGCTCAGTCCTTTATTAGCATATTTGTTCCAGTGATAACGTCCCTTCAGACAAAAGTGATACGCCGTTGGATTGTCCGTATGGCGGTTCGTAATCCGTCGCTCTTCATCAACGCTAAGCCTGGGTCTTAACTTCTTCGAGATCTCGGCCGCAATCTCTGCCTGGATGGCGAGGATATCGGCCAACTTTCGATCGTACTGCTCGCCCCAGATCTGCCACCCTTCTTTTACGTCTGTTACTTCCGCCCTGATGATTACTTTGTCGCCCAGCCGGAGGATTCTGCCCGTAAGCAATGAACGCACGCCCAGCTCTTCGCCAATCTTTTGCGGATCCGTTGACTTTGCTTTGTAGCGGAAGACGGTGTTGCGTCCCAGGACGCGAAAGTCTTCGAGGTGAGAAAAACTATTGATTATGCTTTCAGTGAGACCGTCCGAGAGATACTCAGGATCCGAATCGCCGCTTTCATTTTCAAACGGTAAAACTGCCAAAGAGTTGAGACCTTGAGACGCGCGGAGTTTGCCAGGCCGCAATACTTCCGGTTCATTCTTTACAACTTTTAGAGGGCTCTCACGCTCAATCTCCTGAACTCTTACCACGAAGTGGTAGCCAAGTTTACGAACAGTTTCAATGTAAGGCCGCCCGTCGAGACCTTGACCCAAAACCTTTCGGAGAGTTGCAATGTTGACACTGAGATTGGCTTCTTCGACGAAACCATCAGGCCAGACCCTTTCCAGTAACGTGGCCTTCGTCACCAGGTGACCATGGCTTTCTACCAACACTGACAATAGATCGAAGACCCTTGGAGTCAATGCTACGGGGATTCCGCCGCGGAGTAAGACGCGTTCTGCCTGATCGAGGACGAAAGTCTCAAACCAGTATATACGCGCGACGGGCTTTTGCGACGCCGGCGCTTGCCAAGCTCTTGGAGTTCTTTTGGAAATCTTTTGCGGTTTCTTAAGGACGTCCATTGATACTTCCAACTATAGTCTGCGCGCTGAGACTTGGTTGGCCCGGTAGGATTGAAGAGAGTTAAAGCCCGGGCAGCATTGTGTCAGAGAAACCGCATTTGAGCAAAGCGCAACTGGTCGTTGCACAAAAGGGCATTCCTTCCCCCATGTCCACACCTGCACCAAGGAGTTTTACGTGTTTACCTCAGGGCGTTGCTTAGCGATCTTGCAGCGGCAGTAGTTCAATCTCCCCCAATTTGATTGTCAGGTATTTCACTGCCGCGCTCGGCGTCAAATGAATTACTGCCGCCTGCGCCTCGATTACACGCTCGTCAAGAGCCCTCCAGTGCAGCGACTCCTTTCACTTCTTAGGAGGCGACTATGAAAAGAACAATCAGTCTTCTCACCGCAGTGAGTATCTTGCTGACTCTCTGCTTCGGTGGCTTCAGTACGACCGTGAAGAGTGCAGCCCAGGACAAAACTAAATCCAAACCATTTGTGATGCCCCCGGGGTTAGAAAAGAATCTGGACAAACTACCTGCTCGCGCAAAACAAGCTCTCACCGCTGAAGCAAAGAACAAATGGGACAGCTTCTCACCAAAGCAAAAAGAAAAAATACAAAAGAAGCTGGGGGAACTCATTCGCAATACGATGGAGCAAAAGACTGAAGCGGATGCGCCCGCGGAAAGTTTGGAGAAAGACGATCAGGAAATAACCCTCAGCTATGTCGACCGCGACGGCAAGCACCAATTAATTAAGGCCCACCAACGTAAGGCAAAAGCGAAACCGGGAAAGCAGGCTACTTTGCCGGCGAAGGGATCTGACAAGAAAGCTATTTGGGCAACGGACTGGGCGTCAGCAAAACCAATCGCTAAAACCCGGATGAACCATGCAACGGCGCGACGAAATTCGAAGGCGGTTACGACGCAAGCCGGCTGCACGAAAGGTCCCGAGGAGTTCATTCGAAAATTTTTCGAGGGCGCATTAGTTCGGCCACCCCGCGCTGATGAGCTTTCATATTGGATGAACGCTTTTGCGCAGGCACAAGGACAATCAAACTTGCTGGCGACTGCTCAAAATCTTGGTTATACGTTGTTCCAATCTTCCGAGTACGCTGCGCGCGGGAGATCGAACCACGACTTCGTCTACGACTGTTATAAGGCGTGGCTGCAACGTGAGCCCGATCAGGGAGGCTGGGATTTTTGGACTGCTCAGGCCAATCAGAATGGCCAGGCTGCGGTGTTGCCGGCGTTTCCTTTGTCCATCGAGTTTAATGAGGACGTGAGCCATGTGTGCAACGTCGCCACTTTCGACGGAGATAATGACGGCCTGCCCGACAACTTCGAAAACAACGTGGGCGACAACTTCACGCCTTTCTACCACATCTCGCAAGGTGAATGGGATCAATTTGCCACCTTCCAGAATTCGATTCCGCAGACCGTAAAGACTCGCTTTGGCCAGCAGCCGATCAGCCATTTCCGCGTGGTGCCTCTACCCGGATCGATTAGGTACAACTATATTGCAGGCCGTTATGAAAGTTTTCTGCGCGTCGACTATTGGACGATGTGGGATCACGATAGTGGCCTGGTGGGTGACTTATGCGGTTTAGCACCGGGCGAAGATGTGCTCCAGGGCTCGAACGCGCATGACATCGACAATGAACGATCCGCGCTCCTCGTCTCCGCGCCTGCGGTTTGGAATGGTAGTAACTACGAAATCAATCTCGATCCTAACGCGTACAGCTCGTTGAGCCTGTACACAGCAGCGCACGAGAGGACGCCGTTAGCTCACAATTCCTATTCGAACTTTCCTGAGAGTCCCAGGTCGGCAGGCAACCGGTTCGACCTTTGGCTTTCGCTATCGAAGCACGGAACCTATGCCTTCAATCCGGATTTCTACCCACTCTTCCAGACCTGGATGATCGCTGTGATTTATGTCGTCATCGAGTACTGGTTATACACCCAAACCTGCTACGGGTATGTCGATCAGTTCTGGATCGAGATGTTTGGTCCCGACGCGTACGGGTGGTCGTGCGACACGTGGTGGTATGTGTTCATCGCGATCAATTACTACGTTACGATTCTGCTGGTGACGTGCCTCGTGGAGCGCTTCCAGGAGCAGGGAGGACAACTCTCGAACTTCAGAATCAATCTCGGCGAGCCACAGAGGTCCGGTTTTCTAGGGAATCCAATAAATGGCTCGTCGTTCATACAGGAGGATGACGACCATACGGGTCATCTCTTTGATAAGCTGGTCCAACCTCTGGACTTTGAGTCTCTCTTCTGACGTAGGAATCGCGATCCAAGGAAAGATCTCAGACTTTTGAGGCAAAGCTGTTTGGATGGGGCGCACTCCACGGAGGCGCCCCTTTTAAGTTTTCTTTGAGTGTTTGAGCGGTTGAATTTGAACGGTGGGTTTTTCGCCCAGAACGTGCTGGCGATACAGCCGCGCCATCTCGAGCTGTTGAGCTCGCTCATCGCGTGCGGTCTTGGGGATTTGCAACGAGTCAAGATCTGTCTGGGCCGCTGCATTAACTGCGTTCAAGTCGAGCGTCAGCGAATGCTCATCTGATGCCAGCGGCACCCGCTTACCAGCCGCAAAAATTTCATGACGGCCTTGCGTTTCATACCATTTCGCGAGCGTGGCGGTCATGTGCATCTTTTCGACGATTTGGCGCCACCCAACCCCGGTGTTGTACGCGCAGAATGAAATCTCTCCTTCCTGAGTCGCGTAAGGAATGATGCACATTTCAGTGCGTCTAAAGTCATAATTGAACAAGTCCTGAAACCACATACCCGCGATAAAGAGAAAGTTCCAGCGATCGGTTCGGCGCCGGGAAATACGTTGTGCGTTGGTCTCGATGCGTACAACTTCGTTCATTTGTTTCCCACTGCCGCCGAACTTCTTTTTGAACTTCCGTATCAAATCGGCAAGCCGAAAATCTTTGGGCGCTTTGAATGGATCATAGTTTCGGAGCAGCGCCAACGTCAGGCCCACGACCGAGAGAAAAGCTCCACGTCCGGCGTCGTTCACCTGCTGAAGATCTTTTGCAAATTGTTCGGCGCGAAGAAACGCTGTCATCGGCACAGCTTCTTTAGTGAACTTATCAATCATTACTGCCATGCCGGTGCCACAGTTGGGATGACAACCGCAGGCAAGTTGTCCCCACTGCGAGTCAGGGCCGTGCACGAGATCGGCCCAATCCGAAAAAGTCGACATGAACGAAATAGGGAACCAGTCGCGGGTGGGCTCGCCGATGCCGGTCTGTGTTTTGACGTCGTGGGCCAGGTGCGACAGTGTATATCGCTGTGCGTGACGGCGTTCATTGGAGATCGCTTCGTCTCGTCCTGAAAATGACACGGGTTGAAACGCGAGCAACGTAATCTTCTTCGGATTATCGAGTGCAAACTGAATCACGCGGCCGACCTGTTCATTGTTGACGCCATTTACAATCGTGATCACAGGCACAATGCCGACGCCGGCGTTGAATAGGTTCTCGATTGCCTGCAGTTTGACGTCGAACAGGTTGCCGACGCCGCGATGTGAGTTTGGGCCATTCCCGATGCCGTCGAACTGTAGATACGCATAGCGCAAACCGGCTGCGGCGGCCTGCTGCGCCAATTCGCGATGCTTTGCGAATTCAATTCCGTTGGTTGCTGCCTGAATAACTTTGTAGCCAACCTTGCGGGCATACCGTATGGCATCGATGAAATATGGTGAGAGCGTTGGTTCGCCGCCTGAGAACTGCACCGACAATTGCCGTCGCGGTCTGATTGAAATCGCATTGTCGAGCAACTGCTTGATATCGTCCGACCTTAGTTCGTGTACGAAACCGATTTGGTTCGCATCCATGAAACATGGATCGCACATCATGTTGCAGCGGTTTGTCAGGTCAATCGTCAAAACCGCGCCGCGACCGTACTGAATGGAACTGCTGCCGTGATTGTGAAGCTTTTCGTCACGATGTGCGCGAATGTCACGTCCGGGAAATGTTTCTTCGAGGTGACGAGAGAACGCCGGGTCAATTGAAATCACATCTTCGAAGTGGCCATGCGCGACGCAGTCCTTAACCATTAGGACCTTGCCTTCGTGTTCAAGGATGGTGGCTTTGATTTCGCCGACCTCACCATTGAGCAATACGCTCAGGTCTTTCTTACCGTCAAGAATCTCCTGTCTCGTCTCGCGTACGCACGAGGGGCAGAGCGAATCTGTTTGACGTGGCCAGCCCAGCGGCGGCTTGGTTTTTTCCCACGATTTCAGAAGCGACTTGTCAGACCAAAGCGGCGTGAACGAAGGGTTGGGCCTTATCTGATTGAGACGGCTGAAAGCAAACCACACCCCATTTGCAGCAACGGACAGTCCCTTCTCAACATACTTGGCGTAGACGTTCATGATACCGGCAACTGCGGTAGTTCTTTGCAACGCGCGAGGTCAGCGCTATTCTACTCCCGAACCAGCCGTTTTCAAGAGGTTAGACAATGCAAGACCGCCTTGTAGCCGTGATTCCCGCACGCATGAGTTCGTCGCGGTTTCCCGGTAAGCCCCTTGCGCCGTTACTGGGACGGCCAATGATTGAGCATGTTCTGCGACGTGCTGAGATGTGTTCACATCTCGACGCCGTCTACGTGGCGACGTGTGACGAGGAGATCAAGAACGTTGTCGAAGAATTGGGCGGTCGCGTCATAATGACTTCCGCCGCCCACGAACGAGCGACTGATCGAGTTGCCGAAGCGGCCACGCAAATCGAAGCCGATATTGTAGTGATGATCCAGGGCGACGAGCCGATGACAACGCCGGCGATGGTGGCCGCCGCCGTAATTCCGATGTTGGAGGATCCATCCGTCGCATGTGTAAACCTGGTGCGCCAGATTGGCAGTCGTCAGGATTCCTTAGATCCCAACACCATTAAGGTGGTGATGAATGTCAATCACGAGGCCCTCTATTTTTCGCGCGCCCCGATTCCGGCGATCCAGTGTACCGATGGAAATGATGTTCCAGTTTTCAAGCAGATTTGTGTCATTCCATTTCGGACTGAGTTTTTACGTCTGTTTGCGCAGTGGCCACAAACACCGCTCGAACGAGCAGAGTCGATCGATATGCTTAGAATCCTTGAGCACGGCGAGCGCGTGCGTTTGGTAGAAACCACTGTAGAAACTCATGCGGTTGATACTCACGAAGATCTGAATCGGGTCGAGACTCTCATGCGGCGCGATCCACTCCTTTGTCGCTATGGTGAGGCTGTATGACCTGGCGAGTCTTGATCAGCGCGCCAAGATTTCTTTCAGTAGTTGAAGAATTTCGTTCGCGCCTCGAGGCTGCCGATATCGAAATTGTTACGGTGCCGGTTCGCCAACGTCTGAGCGAGGCTGAGTTGGTCGCGGTGGTGGAGACGATCGACGGGGCCATCTGTGGTGACGATGAGTTTACTGAAAAGGTGTTGCGTGCCGCGCCGCGGTTAAAAGTGATCTCAAAATGGGGCACGGGCATCGATTCGATCGATACCGGTGCCGCAGCGAAACTCGGAATTCGTGTTTGTAACACGCCCAACGCATTCACAGATGCGGTCGCTGATACCACTCTCGGTTACATGCTTAGCTTCGCGCGCGGATTGCGGTTGATGGATCAAGAGGTTCGTTCCGGTCGGTGGACCAAACCGGATTTGATCTCATTGAAAGAGTGCACGCTCGGCGTGGTGGGCGTCGGAAATATCGGAAAGGCAGTGGCGCGCCGTGCGCGTGCATTCGGAACGAGAGTAGTAGGTACCGATCCTGTAACAGTGAAGTCTTCATTCCTTGCGGAGACTGGTGTTGTCATGGTGCCTCTGAGCCGGTTGCTCGAGGAAGCGGATTTCGTTTCACTTCACTGTGATCTCAATCCCACATCGTTTCACTTAATAGGACGCGCCGAGTTGAACCTGATGCAGTCGTCAGCATACCTAATCAACACGGCGCGTGGTCCAATCGTCGATGAAGCTGCTCTCGTAAAGGCTTTGCGTGAGCAGCGGATCGCCGGCGCTGCACTCGACGTTTTTGAAGTAGAGCCGTTATCGGCGGACAGTCCCCTGCGCGAATTTCCGAAATGTTTACTGGCAACTCACAATGCCAACAGTAGTCCGCAGGCCCATAGGTGTGTTCATGAATCCACGATCGAGAATCTCCTAACGGGACTGCTGGAAGCGTAATGAACAGTGCGACCATGCCTGTATCTTCTCGGGTAGCGAAGCCGAAGGCGGACACCGTTGCTGCCTCACGCTCTGGCTGGGAGGTGTACCGCGGCGTAAAGAACATGCTGCGTTGTGACGAAGCGGAAGTGGTTCAGGGGATTGCCCACTATGTAATTTCAAAACACCGCGGATTGCGTTGGCTGTCGATCTTGATCGAGCGAACTCGTAACACTCCGGTGCCTGGGCTCGTCGCCATAGTGGGTTGGTTAAGAAGTTTTCTTTCCGTGAAGTCTGGCAATCGTCAGGATGGCGCAATCTGGATCGCGCGCTTAAGCAATGAGCGTCGCGCCATTGAGTCAATTCTTCCATTCGCTCAGGACTTACAGTGGAGGGAATTGAAGTTTGTATCGCTCCCTGATGCCGTGGCTTTGCGCTTTCTAGTCCGAAATTTGGCGCCGCGACGAATCTTCAAGCTCGTGCGGCGACTCAAACGACGCTATGAGTTCTTTAGGATCCTGCGAGTCGTCGAATTAATCGGCTATTACGCACGGTATCTCGAAATTTTTCAGAACGGCCGGATCACTCTGGCCGTTACGTCAAACCACAGCAATCCGCATGGTCTGGCGTTCAATCTCGCTGCACGAAAGTGTGGAGTACCCGTCGTTCTGATCACCCATGGTATGCCGGTACGCCCCGTTGCTCGACTTTCTTATAACCTTGCGGTCGTTCATTGCGAGGTCGCCCGACGAATCTACGACGAAGAAGGTTGTCGGATGATGCGCGTGCTCACTCACGGCCGGCGTCAGCATTACTCACCCATGCCAACCATGTTGCCGCATAGGCGATTAACTGTCGGAATTTTTCTCTGCAAAGATGTAAATGAAAAAACTCTGCATGCGCTGGTGACGCAATTACTGTCGCTCTCGAATGTATTTCTAGTTCGAATTCGTCCTCATCCTAAAAATCTTTACGTTGAGCTTGATGAATGGGTTGCAGCGCAAAACGACCCACGCGTTGGCCTGAGTTTCGGCGGATCGATTTTCCGCGAGATTGAGTCGGTGGATATCGTGCTAGCCGGCAATTCGAGCGTACTCATAGATGCAGTTACTGCGGGGCGTCCAGCTGGCTACATACCTGAGTTGGATCATGGTCCTCACGACCTTCACGAATTCGTGCAGCGTGGTCTGATTTATCCGGTTGAAGATGAATCTCGCGGTGTTTGCTTGAATCCCGATTCGATGCTGCGATTTTACAACGAGCCGGGCTGGCTGAACGTGCTGCGGCATTTTGCCAACTTTGACGAAGACGAGGCGATCATAGCGGCACGGGTGGTGGCCAACATGCGTGAACTCATAGCTGAAAGCCGGAAGTAGTCGAATTCGAAAGAAGGCGGGATAGTTTGCCCTCGTCTTTCCGTCATCGCGCACAAATTAGCACGCATGGATCAACTAGAGGGGATGAATTCAAGTTTTTATAACCTCACAAATGAATCACACAATAAACGAACACTTCGTAAAGTTCTATCCTAAGTCTGCTGAGCGCCCCAAAGTATCCGACTGCCCGATTACTTGTGCTCGAAACTTGTTGAAAGTTGCTGTAGTTCTAGATTCCCGTAATTCTTGGCACTATATAGTTTAGACGTGAGCGTGGGATTAGAACTCCCAAGCTCAAAAGAGCGAGTGTTCTAAGTTATTGATTTTATTGGTAGCGGGGGTCGGACTCGAACCGACGACCTTGGAGTTATGAATCACGCGGGATGCGTAAACGTAAGTAATTGATTTTGAATCGAGATGCAGCCACGAGCAAAATCAAGGGTTTTCACATCTTTTGACATCTATTCCAATCAGCTTACTGCGCTGTTCTATTTATTCCTGCCACAAATCTGCCACAGCAAAAATGTAGTGCCCCTCCTTTGCACGGTTGCAGAGAGTCATTGCCGTCGCGCTGGGGGTTTCAGATCTTTTTTCGATGCTCTTTGCCGACTACGCCTGAATCGCTTAATCCACATCCGGCTTCTCTAGTTCCGTCTTGGGTTGAAAATATCCTACGGGTAGGTTGCTGGTCGCTGTGCTGACATTGGCGCCTGGGACCCAGCTTGGGCGCATCATTACATTGTGGTATAGGATTGCTCGGCACTGGCAACTGCTCGGAGGAGCTTAATCGAGCCACACATTGATTGAGCATCATGTAATGAGCGATAACAGTGGCGATGTGAAAAGAATCCCGATTGCGATGGTGGCTGGTGATCAAAGAAACAGATCCATCGGCTCGAAAGAACATCGCGCGTATGTTACTAATTTGACGCGTTGCGGCTAAACTGACGCCCCACTTGGTTTCGCGAAAAACATTTCTCACGTGCTCGAAGCGTGAATCCACTTGATCAGCTTTCGATCCTCCCCAATTAGGCATGAGGAGTAAAAGCCTTGAGAAGAGTTTCATCTCGATAGCTTTTTCTAACTCCCAGTTTAACCCTTCTCCGTCTCCAGCATAAATGACAATCAGACGAGCGTTTGACATCCAATCGGTTACATCCGAGTGCCACTGGCCATCTGAGAGTGTCAATCGTGCTGCCCCTACTTGGGGTCCAACTTCCTTCGTAGAACTCGCCTTGATGAAAGGTCCGAATTGTGTGAAATGCTTGGATAATCTTGTCTCCAGTGAAAAATTAAAAAGTAAAGTGAGGGGATACCAAGAGCCAGGGCCGAACCGATCGTCTCGAAATGGCCGGAGAAAAAGTATTGGCTTTCTCTTATCGAGGGTAAGCAACGAATCCGGCCTTGCTTCGAAGTATCCTCGCGCTCGTATGAGAAGAGCTATTCCAATGATCGGAATCAAATATTTGTACTCACTAAATCTAAAAAGCCATAACCCCTTGGCTAGTAGACCTATGCCTACGACTACATGCAACACACCAAATCCTATGTCCACCCTTCGCCCTCGATATAGTCGAAAACCTCTATCGAGTCTGGCTTTTCTTAAATTGGTGCAGAGTCTACTTAAAGTCAGTTCTACCGACGGTATCCGAATACTTCTTAAAAGAAACAAGCAGATCATTCCAGAAAATGCAACGAGTGCGTTGAAAAGAAGAGATAAGACGGTGCAGACCAACTCAACCATTGAAGCGACATCGCCAGCGCTTAGATTGCTTGTTGTCGGGAGTTCGAAATCTACTACAATCGAAATTACAAATACGCTAGACATTGATGCCATCAACAACAAGGCTAGAAGATGCCCGATCCAACCCCTCTGATCAATAGTACTAATTTGCCTAATTCCGATAATCGCAGAGAATAAGAGGATTACTGTGCCTCCCGTCCAATAGAAAATCGCCATTCCACTCAGCGCTGGAGGGTCTGAAATCAGAAAAGAGAGGCTCCCATATAGAGCTAGCAGCGAGGAGAGCACAAGCAAGTAATCAGCTATTCTTAGTAAGAGGAGAAGCCATGTGTGCAGACTAACGTCGATGACTTCTGGTAAATTCGGCGCGTTAATCTTTGTAGCAGCGCTCATCGCTTCACCTACTAGTTAAGCTCCTGCGGATCACCAAAACCAAAGCGGACATTTGCCTACCTAAGATTGACCTCCCGAAAAAGACTAGCAAAATAACTTAGAGAAAAACGGGCAATTTATGACAGGATAAGAGGCTGACAATTGCCATGAAAAAATCCAAGTTCACCGAGTGCGCATCGTGCGATCGTTCGTGGGTTACTAATTCTTTACCTTAGTTGTTCCGTTTTGCTCTGCTATGAAACTGTGGACCGACGGATGCGACTCGCCAAGATCTTGTGGAAGTGTTGATCGATCCCTATCATACATAAGTCGGATCAAATTGAGGTCAATGCGCCCGCTGGGATTGTCAGTGAAATAGTCGGCCTTCCACCACTTGACGTTTTGCATATTGGTGGCCGCATCAATTTGTGCTCCTGCGATGCGTGTGTCAGTTAAATCCGCGTTATCCAGGCAAGCTTCCTGCAGCAAAACACCTCGCAGATCAGCATTAGTAAGGTCACAATAGCCGAATCTCCCAGAATTCATCTAGGGTATGTTCATCTTTTGCGCCGCAAGCTACGAAGAAATGCGCTAAGGCATGACGTAATCCTGTCTGTAACCGGCCATTTGCATTTATCAAGGCGAGGCCCAAACCCTTCGGGTTGCTCTCAACAATTTGGTAGATGCCACGTCGAATCTGCAAGAGAGTGAACTTGTCTTGTTCAGCCGATAGGCCTATCAGTAGCTGGTTATGAGCGAGGCCGAAATACGGTCTTTCTGTTTTCAGAATAGAGAGGGGATTAGTGCCGATTTTGGGTACTTGTCTGTTAGCTAACAAGCCCAGGTTTCCGGCCGCACTGGAACGAATGCCCTTATTCTTGTCTCCAAATAACTTTAAGGTTTCAAAGAATTGGGTGTCGTAGTGGAATCTAAGGCCAGCGCGATGGTTAACATACAGTGTTAGCAAACCGACAGCCGCAGCAAAGGAGGCTGCTATTATAGCTCCGATCACCCCAACTACACTCGCTGGATTCTCAGCCACAGTCCGACCAAGAGATGGCGGCGCGGGCGTAGGAGTCGGACTACTTAGTTTCGCTGTTAGCGCATTGTAGTATTTGGCTTGAGCTTCTTCGTTTTCCCGCCGAGCGTTTATCAGTCGCTGCTCATCCGATAGTTGCGAGTTAGCCGGTGAAGTTGCCGCGGGATTTGATTCGGTTGTGTAAGCAAAGAAAACAATACAGGCAATGGCAAGGACTTTCATGTACATGATCGACTCTCGAGTTAAGGGTAGAGTGCGATAAAGTTTTTCGGAACCACTGTGAGCGGGTACACCTTATGACGGTCCACTTAATGGTGTCAATGTGAATGACGGGATGGTAAAGAACTGCGGGACAACTTGGACCAAGCGCAACGTTACTCAACGCTAAGACCTCATCGTTTATCCCTCCTTTCACTACGTTTTAATTGCTGCCATTCAGCGTATTCATGTTCGGGTCCGGGGGAATGTAGTATCAGCACCGCGCGAACTCCGTAGGCGTTGGGCCTTCGGTTTAAAACAGTGTTTCCCTCGTAGGGACATCGGGCCACGAGTGGGTGCCCGACGCACACCGAAGAGGGCGAAGCGCCAGCGGAGCACTTGGAGTGAAGCGGAGAGTTGTGCGGATGGGCTTCTCGTGGCCCAATTGGACCGGAGAGGGGAAACTAATTAAATGCTTCGGCGGAATGCAACGAGGTGGAATGGAGCCGCAGCCCCTCTTTCTGATCTCCGAAAAGTTTGCACGACTTAATCTGTCGGGAAGCGTTGGGATTCATAATCACCGCTTCGGCAAAAAGCTAAGTTTTTGCCTTTTGAAAAGTTGCAGCCACCACGAGTTTACTAGGGTTTTGCGGTTCCTTCCCATTCGCTATCAGCGCATCACTGCGATGTGCTGAGAATTCTGTCCACAAATTGGCCACACATTTTTGGGGTGACCCCCTCAGTTGAGACGTCAATTTAGCCCACACTTGCACTTGGAATATCTTCTCGAATCATAATTGCAAATCCGACATCCGACCCTTGGCCTTCGTATTGCGAACGCGAATTAGGCAGTCGGGGTGCCAGGGACACACATACTGGTTACAGATTGCAACTCCCGGCTAAAAAGAAACCAGTAGGGTTTTAATGTACTTTGAGAGTTCGACTACCAACACAACGACAAACGCACTGCGATAAATGGTTAGTTCAATTATGGTGAAGAAAAGCGTCTGCATGCCGAACGTGAACTATCGAAACTAACGGCCCGCCTCTTGAATCAAGGATCTGCATAGAGACAGATTCCTAACAAGGACAAGGTTAACGAGGTGATAGTCTCCGTCGTTGTTTGGGCGTGTCATCCGAGTACCGTGCTTCTTCAGCATCGTTGGCTTCTAATGCCGTCGGTAGTATTTTGGCTTTTGGCTAGGTAGAGGTTTCGGCCGTTTCTCTTTGAGCTGCTTTTTCTCGCGCTCGGGACTGCTTACAACCCCTGCAATGTTAAGCTTTGTTAAGAGAGCTTCTCTTTCCTCACGCGTAGGTGACTTTGGTTCAGGTGCGGCACTACTAACGCGCCATTCCACTCCATAATAGGCACAGCCAGTGCGTATTAGGCTATCCAAATTGTTAGAGATTCTCAATGAATCCATCCACCAATCACGGAGAAGTTTTATTCCACGCTTTCCAAGAAGTTCAACCACAAAGCTCGTTGCCTCCGGAGTCAAATAGCCACAATCGTTAATTCGCGGATCGCGACCATAGGTCATGTGCCTTATCTCTTCAGCAACCAGAAACTCTTGAAAGGATCGATGAGGAAAATAAAAAATATTAGGAGGTTTACGGTCGAGGAAACCACCACTTACTAGGTCCCGCTTTACGTCCAATGAATGTACTTCTTGTAAGGCCTTTTGGTGCTCTTCAAATAAAAACTCCGGGAGTCTCCTGAGATCGAAATCCGACCTTTGTCCATCTTGCCACATCCAGTATGCAAGTTTCGCAATGAATCTAAGACGCTGTTCTTTTGTGAATGCGCTGCGTGAAGTCTTTGAGGCTTCACGACGCAGTAGCAGATCAATAAACTCCGAGTACAAGATCGCTACCGTCAATTTGTCTAGTGAACCTGTGTATTCAGGCAAAAGGTCCATGAGCATCCATAGCTGTACGGGGCGGGATGCCAGATCCAACAGCCTTTCCCCATGCTCGCTTTCGATGCTTGATACGTAACTCCCGACGCGGTGACTCTTATCGACACTTGCATGATTGTTGGCCGAAAGCGTTCTTAGATACTTCCTGACAAAAGTAGTCACTTGTTCACGCGTAAACGGACTCAAGTGAAGTTCTCTATAGTCCGGCCATCCAGGTACCCTACGGGTTGCGCCGAGATGTCGTACGCGTCCATGAAGAGCTTCTTCTTGCTCGTCGCTGCTAAGAAATGCGGAAGGTCTCCCTAATAAAACCACTTTGGATTTTGGCGTGACGAGTTGATTCAACTGCGTCAGGTTGAATACCAGCGCATCCCATGACATAGTCTTCTTCATCTCATCAAAGCCATCCAAGAAAAACACGAAACGACCCCTCATGTTCAATGACATGAAAAGCTGGAAATTATAGTTAGGACATGAGGTAGCGGACGTGAATTGTCGACCTAAAAGACCTTCTAGTGTTTGATCAGTTGCAATATGCGCGAGCGGAATCAGGACGGGAATACGAGCAGAGTGATCGCGATTGCACCGCAAGCCTAAGATATATCCGAGACGTTTTGCGAGAGTGGTCTTGCCGAAACCATAACCGCCGAGAACCGCGATTGGCTGGCTATCCTCAGAGTTAACCCACTCCAGAAGATATTGCTCAATACTTCCTTTACCTTCAACGTAGTCTTGTGCCACGTAATACTTTGAAACTGCCTCACAGGTGTAACTAGAAATCATGGCCTGAATGTGCGCCCGAAAATCAATCAACGCATTCAACAATTGAGCATGAGTTAGGTGACGCAAATTGCGAGTATCTTCTACATAGGTCATCGCCGAGGGGCTGATGCCTCTCGAGGTTACAATTAGGATGGTATCTATGAGATTACGTTCTATTAGTGGGTAGTAGTTGGCGAAAATGTTGCTGACGTCCCTTTGGGATAGGGACCTTTCCCACTCCTTGCACTCGATAGCAACACGTTGAAGAGCACCCAAAGAATCCGTCCTTTCAGCATAAGCATCGATCTTTTTGTGCCCAAGGATCTTTTCTCCGGTTACGAACCAACCCTGAAGTTGTAAAAGCGCCCGAACGTCGCTCTCAAAATCAGTAGCTGTCACAAATGTTTGCCCGTCCTTTGCTGATGGAATTCTGGGGCACGGGTGAGGACCGCCACACACCTGTCAGTCAATCTATTATGCAACTGCGATTGTGGTGTGACCGTGTAAAGCATTCCCGCTGTCGTTATGATTGAGATTACCTGAGTTTTAGGTCATGGGTGAATGATCCTTCGAACGCATTTCCGCATTCGCGATCGTGTCAAATTCTATAACGCTAAAGATCCGTTGGTCTCGACTCTAGATGCTGTCTGAGGGTGAAATTACAAAACACTTCTCACTCCCTTTGTCGATGGTGTTGTTGTGCGATCCAATACCAACAACGGGTCGTCGCAAAGAGACACATTCCACTTCCATGGGAAGCGTTCTTTAATCCGACGTTGTCAGATCGAAGCTCACCGACTTCGCTGAAATGACTTCAGGCATCACTCAGTTGAGGCTTATCGTGAACGGAGTTGAGTAATTCAATTTGCATTTCGAGAAAACGCCCGGACTCTATCTGTCGTAGCCGATTGTTGTCAAGGTTTTCCACGCATTGATCAGTGACCGCTCGTGCATTTACTTCTCAAGCTTTTTAGATTTCTGTCTAATTCTCTTAGACGGGACTTCCAGGGAGATTTGAAAAATGGTGTAAACACTTAAACCATTCTTCGATCCATTCGTTGCTACCGGCACGATTCTGTTATGCAGTTATTATTCCCTTTCGACTCAATTAGGCGACTTCTAACCTGGCCGGAGTAAACCGAGTTGGGAGTCATTCTAGACACAGAGTCATTCTAGACACAGAGTCATTCTAGACCTGTTAGCCCAAAGTAGTAATGTCACCTTTCTCCAAAGTTGAAATGTCCCCTTTTGTGATAGTGAAGCAGCATCTTCAACACGAAAGGTGCGGAGCAGGTGGAGCCCCCTACTACCGATGAGCCAACGAGAGTTAACGCGGCTGGAAGTAATCCAACGAGTCAAGCGCAAGACGCTCAAACAACATCAGGCGGCAGAGTTGTTATCACTTTCAGTGCGGCAGGTGAAACGACTGTGCCAAGCTTACCAGAGCGCAGGAGCTGCGGGACTGATTTCGAAACGACGTGGCCGGCCTGGCAACAATCGCTTACCGGAAAAGACGATCAACAAAGCGCGGCAGTTATTACGTTCTCGCTATTATGACTTCAGACCGACGCTGGCAGCGGAGAAACTGGCTCTAGACGGATTGTCACTGAGCGTGGAGACCGTCCGTCAGTTACTGATTGGCGAAGGGCTCTGGAAAGCAAAGCGCGTTCGGCGTGTGGTGCTTCATCAGTTGCGTGAGCGGCGCGCGCGCCTGGGAGAACTGGTGCAGATCGACGGCTCACCACATGATTGGTTTGAGGGGCGGGCGCCCAAGTGCACGCTCCTGGTGTTTGTCGACGACGCCACTTCGCGGCTGATGTATCTGCAGTTTGTGGAAGCGGAGACGACCTTCAACTACTTTGCCGCGGTGCGCTCATACCTCACTGAGTTTGGTAAACCGCTGGCCTTCTACAGTGATAAGTTTGGCGTTTTCCGCGTCAATATGCCCAATCCGCTGTCGGGCACCGGACTGACGCAGTTTGGGCGCGCCCTCAAAGAGTTGGACATCGAGTTGATTTGTGCGCACTCGCCGCAGGCCAAAGGGGCGGGTGGAACGGGCCAATCAAACTTTGCAGGACCGGCTTACCAAAGAACTGCGTTTAGGTGGTATTAGCTCACTCGCGCAGGCCAACGCGTACTTGCCGGAGTTCATCGCGGCTTACAATGCGCGCTTTGCGGTAGCGCCACGTGCGGCCGAGTCAGCGCATCGGTCGCTCAGCAAAGGCGAGGACCTCGATCGGATACTGACGCTTTGCGAGCGGCGCACGTTATCGAAGAACCTGACGCTCTCCTACAACAACGTGATCTATCAAATCAAAACTGAGCGCGCCGCTTACACCATGCGGCAGGCACACGTGGAAGTACGCGAGCGGCACACCGGCGAGATCACGATTGAATACAAGCAGCAGCCGCTAGCGTACACAATCTATCAAGAGCAGGAACAGCAACAAGGAAAAGTAATCGAAGCGAAGTTGCTTCAGCCGGCGGCCGCGCGCGCGGCCGCCAGGCCGAAGCAAAAACAGGGTCCGGTACCCTCAACTCCCTGGCGCCGCTTTTACTTCAGCAAGAACTCACTGCAAGCAAAAGAGCGTCGTGGCGAACTCTGTATCTTGCCGAAGTAGAAAGGTGACATTTCTACTTTGCGCATTTGGGTGACATTTCTATTTGGGGTTTACAAGAGTCATTCTAGACCTTGACTTCATTGAAAGCCGGTACTAATCTCCACAGCACACTAAGGCTGGAATTCTCACGAGCCTGCTAATCTGCGCAAACTCGCTCGATACAGCCGTTATAACTGATGAAATACTGAAGAAGCGCTGAGAAGTAGTCTTCCTTTGGGGGTCACATAAGTTAGCTCTAATTATGTGTGGGCCAATGTGTTCGGTATAGATGATTCGAGACCGGTATGAATCCACCATTAAAAATGCGTTTTCTAGGCGATGAGCCAATAACTTCGGACGATAAAGATCAACTCGGCCTGAACGCTTTCGCACAACTCATAAAGACTTCAATCTACGCTACGGAAACCCCCTTTGTTTACGGCATTCTAGGTGATTGGGGCACCGGGAAAACATCTACAATGCATTTGTTGGAGCAGGCGGTAAAGCTCGATGTGACAAGCGATCGGCGGTTCGTAACCATTTGGTTCAACGCTTGGTTGTATGAGAATGAAGCGAACATGATTTTCCCTCTTCTTCATGCAATAAAGAAAACTTACGACACGCTGCCATCTGCCGGAAATGAAAGTAGGTTCAGGTCGTTTTTCCGGGTAGCCTCTACAACTGCGTTAGCGATCTCTGACTTGGCCCTCCGCGCAGTCACTAAAAAGGTTTTTGATGAAGCCATCTCTGTTGAAGACGTCAAGAAGCACATGGAATTGTCTGAACAGGAACTCAATCGGATTGAAGGAGCATTAAGCACGTGGGTAGACAAAGTCTCCGAGCTTCAGGGAAGCTTCGATAATCTCGTTGACTCATTCGCCGAGGATTATGCCAAGGCCCACGATATTGATAAGGAGAGCATAATCCTCCTTATCATAATCGATGACTTGGACCGCTGTCTTCCTCATACTACTCTGTCCATACTGGAAAGCATCAAGAACTTTCTAAGCGTCAAGAAATGCGTTTTCTTGTTAGGGTTGAATCCCACAGTTGTCTATGCTGGTATTCAACACAAGTTTCTCGGCGTAACCGTGAGCGGCCGCGAGTATCTCGAGAAGATCATTAACTACTCATTTTATGTACCCGAACCAGATGCAGAAAGTGTAGAAAAGTTTGCTTCTCTCAGACTGGCGGACTTGGTAGATGATCGCGCAACCAGGGACTTACTCAGCCAAAGGTTGGCGGCATTTGGCAACGTAATGAGCGCTTGTGGTTACACCAATCCTCGCAAAATAAAACGGGTTCTTAATCGTTATCTTCTGTTTCTTATCCGCTACGCAGCGAAACTGGAAAGTTACGACATCGATAGTATCGTTAAGTTGATCGTGCAGGCAGAATATTACCCGGATCTTTTCCAGATTTATCTCTCAGAGGGTGGGCAAGTAGAGCAACTCAAGAAGATCGGGACAAAAGATTTCAACCTCGCTGATTTCGAACGTGATACCGGAGTTTCAATCGCTGCCGATTATGCACACCTAGCCCGCATCCGGAAACTCTTTGAGGTCAAAAATCCACTTCAACCACAAGTCGACCTGGTTCAACATGCGAAAGATGTTTTCGCTATCACTAGATTAAGATAAGGCAGAGTTAGCAATGAATTCACCGCTCCCCGGTCCTAGCGAGTTTGCCTTCTGTGCCGCGCTTTCAGCCCCAGTAGTTGAAACCCACAAAGCTCTAATTCGTGAATTTCTCAGGCACGAGGAGCAACTATATAAGTTAACATTCAAACTATTTCCGCTTTTCATGGTCGATGGATTAAAAAAGGACCTTCTTTCAAAAATGTTTTGTGACGCCGTCTTTAATAAGCCGATTATTATTTCAGATGCCAAGTTCATTAATGAGTTGGGTCCCTACACTTTTGATGAGTATTGGCTCATGGCTTTCAAGCCAGCCTATTGGCCGGAAAATGGCCAGAATGGGAATGATTTGTTAGAGCATTCTGACGTTGTTCAAAAGTGGCGCGCCAGCAAAGTGGATGAGATTATGGCCATCAAAGCACAGTTGGATGACTTCAGGGAGAAACTTCAGCAATGACACGACACGATCTCACGTCTATCCTACGGCGGCCAGCTAGTGACACTTCGGGTGCGAAATTGTCAGAACGGTTGGCAACTCGTCTGAAGAACGACGAGGTACTGGGTGGGGTCGCTTTTCAAGAAGTTGAACTTCTTCGGTCGCAACGGACTCAAATTTTTAACGACCTTCCCTCGGATGTTGACTCGTTTGGATTCACCCCTGTCGTTCGAGCCTTGAGCGAAGTTGTGTTGTCGGAAACAACACAGACCCCTTTGACAGTTTGTATCGACGGGCAATGGGGCTCTGGTAAGTCCAGCATCATGCAGATGATAGAAAAGCAAGCCAGATTAGTAGCCTTCCCCTGTGTTTGGCTTAACGCGTGGAGCCTCCAAGACACGGACAACCTAATCTCCTCGCTGGCAGAGGAAATCAAGCGCGAGGCCGAACAATGGGAGGGTAAATCGAAACAACTAGCGAGATATTGGAAACGATTCATGGTGGCTTCGAGTCGAGCGCTGCTACGGTTCTCCGGCCCGACGAGCCGTTTTTTGTCTGAATTTGAGGACACCAACGAATCATTAAGTGAAGACGCCCGGAAGTTAGCCTCCATTGTTACGGCACGTCGATCGTTTGAAGAACTCGTCAAGGTTTTTTTAGACTCGCTGAAAACTAACCCCGAACTAACTAGCCCGACTCCGGATAGTCCTCCAGTCGAACCGCGGCTTATTGTTTTTGTTGATGATATTGACAGGGCGCTGCCAGATCAGATCGTCAATATGCTTAAAACTCTCAGGCTGGTTTTGGATAACAAGTATTGTGTTTTTGTATTGGGAATGGACTTTGAACTGGTGGCGCAATCGATTGTGAACTATTACAGCGGAAGTGTCCGAAAACTCATAATGCCCGAGGAGATTACCTTACAAAAAGATGCGAGAGGATTGAGTTCTGTTAGCTCATCCTCCAGCGCGCCTCATGACCTTTTCGGGAGAAGCTTTTTAGAAAAGTTAATTCAGCTTCATGTGCGGGTACCAGGTTTGGATCGAAACAAAGTAACCGAATTCGTCCAACAACTTGATCTGGATCTTACTATAATCGAGATCATTCGCTGGGCGCCCGATTCTGAGATTCTGAATCCTCGTCGACTGAAGCGGTACATAAACTGGCTAAGTATTACACTGCAACTAGTAAAAGATGCGAGGCTGCCCGCAGATGTGAGTAATCTCACGGCCTTGCGCGTTTTGGCCTTACGGCGCGACTTTCCGGAGGTTTATGATAAAGCAACGACACTGCCACAACAAGGTTTGCCTCTGAATGCTGGAGATCCAACCTTAATAAAAATGATCACTGCGAGACGTTTTATTTCGGAACAGGACTATAAAACAGAAATCGCCGACTTGCAGAAATATCTTGGCACCTTTCTCGAGTGTATCCCATCGTTCGAAAAGTCCCTGATAGACAGTCCCCTTTTACAGAGTACGGTGCCTGATCGCAGTTTTACAGGAGCGGCGAGCAAGAGCGTGGAGACTTCTCCTAGCAGAACCTTGCAAAGCTATGAAGACGTGTCCACAACTGGAGCTTCGATTACAAGCGGGCCAAAAAGCTCAGCGTAGAGCCGTTCAATCCTGTATCTTCAAGTTCGTGTTCCCAAATTCGTTGCAATAGGTCGTCAATGATACCTCTTGAGGTTGAATGGTAGTCTTCCTCGGGGCGTTATATCCATCTGATCGCCCAACCGTCATTCACTAGGATTTGCCCTAATCCATCATTCATTCAAAGAACTTTTACCTTACCGATTATCCGCGATCATCACTGCAGTTTTCTCGCAGCAGTCTTACCAGCCCGCCGCACATCTTAAAAATTCTCGACTGCGAAACAAGAATAAAGCGGATCAATGTCGCAATCAATTTCTATAAGACAGGTACATCTTTCTTTTCAAGCAACTATACAAGACACTTATTCATGAAATGGCGCACTTATGTTGTCTTCACGGTTATGTTTGGCTTGAACACCAAAAGCCTATCTAACCCGCAGGTAAGACTTTCAAATCGAACATAAATTGTTCCCAAGGTTCATCTGGACTAATCCTCCAGAGATCAACTCACTTAGTTAGAGTGGAATAGTTATCTGGTCTTCAAATGGATCGCGTATTTGATCGCTGCTGGCAGTCCGATTCTTCGTCACTGTCCCTACCTGACGTGTATACCTTCCTATCAACATCGATCGAGGCCCTTTCGGAGGCAGCAACCCGCTGCCTACTCATTCACCTGCCACGCTGTAGCGAGTGCTCGCTTCAAACTTAGCCAATCCGACAGCGCACGACCCTCCCACGAAGCATAATTATTAGAATCCGCATGAAGCCGTCGCCACGCCGAGTTCAGTAATGCCGGCGGCGTTACGGAATCGTTAATCGGCCCATCGAATTCGATTTCCGATGAGGTGGCCTGTCGAGGGTTTGCTTCGATGAGCATATCTTCAATGGTCTGGCTCAGTGCGGGAAGGAACTTTTCGTCAAAGCAACCGAAATAGTCTTCCGTTAGACCCAGCAGTTCTGCGATATTCTGCCAATCCTGCTCGATCTCGTCGGCGACTGCAGTCCAGCCTGACTTTCGAGCGCGTTCGGCCAGGAGACGCACTCTCAGCCAGGTCAAAGGATGATCGCTCCGCATCTGGTCGATGAAGGACTTCTGATACATATCCTGTCCCACGGTGCGAAAATAAAACGAAAATGAGTAAGCGAAGGCTGGGCCAGCCATCACTAGTCCCACGGCATCACAGAAGAACTCCTGTGTCCAATCGTACCAGCGCTCGGCAATCAGTTTCCGCTTTCGCTGATCGCTGCGACCCTGGTTGTCATTTCGTCTCGCCAGCGGTTCCATTATTCGAGCGATCGACTTCTGTAAAGCTTCAACCACGTCGTCCATTTCGCTGAAGTGGCAGGCGTAGAGAAGGTGCCCGTACTCATGAAAACACAAAGGCAAATGGAGGAGCCTCTCCTGATCAACCGGGGGAATCAAGTACAAGGTGGGCTGCATCTCCAACGGCCATGAACCAAACGACCCGTCGGCAAAGACCACCGGCAAATCGCAAGTGCGCGCGTTCTCCGCGTGCATCCAGGTCAGGAGCTTTAAGGGAAGACGGTCAGTCACGCGCGCGCGCAGCAGCGGTCCCAAATAGCGATCGTTAAGCACCAACAGTTCCCGAGTAACGACGCTGGTCTGGTCCAACACTTCAGGTAAAATGTCTATTACCGCAATGTTCAGATTCTTGAGGTTTCGTCCGACTTGTTCGGCCAGGGAATTCAATAACCCTTGGAGCCATTCCCGATAGGGCTCCAATTGATCAGGAATGACCGCTGTCGCGATTGACTGGCCGATGCCGTGGATCTTGCGTAGCAGGTCGTCGTTCTGAGTTCGCAACTGTTCCTGCACACTAGAACCCTCCCACCAAAGCACGCGTGTCTGTCTCCAGGTGCTGATCCAATAAGCGCCTTAGATCCTTGAGGCCCTGCAGGAGGGGTTTGCGATCTTCAGGTTTGTCCGATTCCAATAGTTCGATCATCTTGGCGAAGGACTTTCGCAAAAGCGGAGAACTACCTCGTGAGCTGACCCGCCGGGCTTCGGCCAAACGTTGCGCTAACTGGCGCAATCGGGCGTCTGCGCCGGTAATCGGTTCCCGTTCATTCCGTTCCGCAGTCTCGAGTAAGGGTTGCAGCCGCTGCAGAAATCCAACCAGTCTTTTCTTTGCCGCCTCCGCCCGTTCAGTTTGCTGCTCATCCGAAATGCCGGCGGCTTCGAGCTTCAGGTGAATTGACAGCTCATTGATCGCGGTGAGCAGTTCCTGACTGCGATGGAAGCTTTGCATGGCCATCCAGTCTGAGTTCATATATCTCGCTCCTTTACCGCCTCGCTTGGTTTAGCGAATACGTTTCACTTCCTGTGCCATTCGATGACTCAGCTCATCATCAGTTCGCTTGAGTTCAACCGGTAGTCGTTGGGCAACGGCTGGTGATGCCCAGTTACACTGGGCCAGGTCAAACTCATCTTCCATCGCTCTCACTGCATTCCCAGACGGCGAATGCAGAATTAGCGGTTCGGCGGTGCCCTGGCGCAAGGTGGCCGCGCCTGTGAACTGCGCGATCACCACCTTATCGCTAAGCTTTACAGCGCTACCCTCCAAGGCTTGTCGCACTTGTCCGTCTTCTCCGCGATCCCAGAGCCGAATTCCTTTGACACTGTTCTTGTAAAATCCGCAGTGGTCTATTCTTGCTCCCTGACTGAGAAACCCACATGCCTCCATCCCACCGCGTGCTTTTTCCAGCGCGCCGGTCTCCTCTCGGCATTCCTTGCCGTCACGCACGCCGAGCAGTGAGTTAATGCCCTTTATGCCTGCCTGCGCCGCACTCTTGGCCAGTTCAATCATTTCGTCAGCCAGCACATACGGGTTAATTTCCTCTTTCTTGTAATCCGCCTTGGCGCAGACCCGAGTGTCGGTCCAGAACTCGAAGTGGTCACCAATTCGGCGCCAGACAATTAGTGACACCGCGAAGTGCCGGCGCGTATGGCCCACATCGACTCCGAACCGGGCTTCGAAGCTCGCTGGTGACATCGGAATGTAAGGAATGCACTCCAAGAGTTCGAGTACATCCAGCGCGCACTTGTCGACGAAGGTTTCCCAGTTCGCCGAATTGCTTTCGGCCCGATCATCTTCTGGCTCATCCGCTGGAAGCTGCTGAGCTTTACGGCGCAGTTGCCGTTCGGTTATGCGCTTGATGCGCCACTGGTCCAATTCGTATTCCAAGTCATGGTATGTGGCTGGATCTCGGTCTGGAAAGACGATGACGGCGAGGCCTGGTTCACTTACCTGGCGCAGCTGCTTCTTCAAATCGTCCAACGAGCCTGCAGAGATCAGTTCCACATTGATTTGTCTCTTGGTCGAAACCGAGAGTCGCCGCTGGATGCCGGCCGCCAACCACGCGCCAGTGTTTTCGCCACAATCCCTCCGGATTGCCAAATGGATCTTGCGCAGCACCGTCTGTGGCACATACCAACAGCCGTATTTGGCCAGACAGCGCTCTCGATTGCGGAAATGGGCGCGAATGTGATTAATCTCATCAGTCTCCGGCGGCGCCAATTCGTGACCGCTGCCAAACAGCAAACGTGGCAGACGTAGCCTGAGCACTCGATCGCGACTTGGTTGCCAGAAACCACCTCTCAATTTTGGCATTCCTGCGCCCAGCGGCTCATTACCCAACTTCCGCCAGAAAGCCGCAATCAGAGTGCTACGTTCAGCAGGATCGATCTTGTCTACCTGCTTCAGACTGGCCGGCACCGCGTCATTCATCACGCGAACTCGCAACCACTCCGCCGGGACCTTTTGCGTTCCCAGGTTCTGAAAGGAAACCCGCGCTACCGGCGCCTCGGGCTTCAGCTCTCTCCGACATTGCGCGAGGGCGTACTCATAAAGGGAAGGAAACTGTCGGGCGCCACGGCCGGTAACCGTGCCGGTGGTTGCGCAGGTCATTCCCGCGCACCATTCTTCGAACCAACACTTGATGCTGCCGTTGCCGTTGTCGTAAATCAGCGTGCCTTTTTGTTCTTCCTGTCGCGCCGTGAGCCGTTCAAACTCGTGCCTCCGGTCGCCAGCGCCATTCGTCCCCCGGACGAAATAATCAGCGACACTGTGTTGGGTTATAAACGCTGTGCTTACGTCGACTACGAGACCGATACCCTCGCCTTCGATGTGAACCGCGTTCAGCTCATACCGACGCCATGCCGCCACCCCAGCATCCGCCGTGAAAGGCACTTGCTCATACCAGATTCTCAAGCTGTCCAGGGTCCACCAGTTGCCGACTTTACCCACCTGTAACTCCAGTTGCCGAGCCATCAGGTCAACCATCAACTGCCGATCCTTAGGATTCGAGAACTGCAGGGTCCGAACTCGCCCGGTATCACGAATTGAAATCGGATTGCCTTCTCTGTTCCTCTCGACCGTAGCCACTGCGCCGGAGGTCAAAGCCAGCAGACAATCGCCCGAGACGACCGACGCTATTTGCCGATCGCGCCGCAGGAAACTAACGGCAATCTCGCCGAGCTTGGGACCGCTCTCGCTGCCCTCGAATCTGAGCATCCTGGTCTCGAGCTTCAATTTCGCTCCGCCTTCCACTATTCGAATATTCGTTTCCAACATCCCTCAACTCCTTCTCACATCTTAGGCCTCGCTGCCGGGGCAAATTCGCTGATAAGGACACAAAGAGCAAATTCTCGGACTCCCCGTCGGAGTAAATGCCTCGATTGATCCCTGTGCTCCATACTTGTGCAGGTCGATCATTAACTGCGTGTCCTGGGCCATCCTCGCTCTGGCGCGTGCGGCCTCGCGTTCATTGACCGATAAGGGGATTGGTTTCCCGCTGCCAAGCTCGACGCGAAACAGATCTAGTTCCTCAAGTTCACACCCGAAGTAGTGCTGTACGCCGAGGGCATAGGCCAACAACTGCAAGTCTGAATCGGCGCCATCCCGATCCCCACTCTTCCAGTCGGCAACGGTTACTCTGCCTTCCTCGCGCCAGGCCAGATCGATCTTGCCGCGCATGCGAAAGCCAGAGCCATTTACGCGGACCGACTGCTCAATTGCAGCGTCATAGACAAGTCCACCTTGACGAAAGCGCTCCAACTCCGGCAACGTCAAAAAACCCAACAAGGCGCGCTCCAGTCTCTGTCCCGCCTCCGACCAGATCTGTTGGGCAAACGCCTGCCCAAAAACAAACTCGCTCAAAAGCACTCCCGTAGGCGGCTCCGAATAGTTACCTCTTCTAGCGAATTGAACGGAGGTCTCTTTGACTCGTTGCCATCTTTGCGCGATTTCCTTCAGGAACGGTCTGGTATCAACGGTTCCGTCTTTCCGCCAAATTCCAAAGACCTCTCTAATCTTCAGGTGCAAGAGTATTCCGGCGAGCATCCAGGAATTGCTGAGTTTGCGATAGAACTTAAGCGGAGCTGAGTGCCCATTAAGTACGTCGGCAGCATTGCCGTAATACTGGTAGTAATACTTTCTCGGGCACTGCTCCAGCTGGTTGCGCTTTGAAGGAGACCATTCCCGCAAGTCGACCGTTTTCCGACTTCGGCTACTAAGATCAAACTCCCCAAATAGCGATGGCTGAACGAACTCCTGCATCTTCAACTCCGCAACCGCTTCAATCTCCCTGCCAGCTGGTCCCATTCTCTATCAGACAGTCGCATTGCCTGGGCTTCACGCATAAAGACGCGTGCCCCTTTGTTCTCAACCAACATCTGACGTAAATCGCTGGGCAGCTTATTTGCGAGCCCCATCAGCTCTTCGCTGCCAACGTCCAACACGTGGCAAATCTTCTCAATTGTGTCAGCCGCGGGAGGAGGTAAGCGATCATTTTCCACCTTGCTAATGTAAGAAAAGTCTACCCCTACCCTCTCGGCCAACTCCCTCTGACTGACCCCAGCGGCTCGCCTTAAACCTCGCAACTTCGCTCCAAACGTTTCTTCCATCGCCCCTCCACCTAGCTCAACTTTTCCAAGAACAGTGTCACAATACAGCGTGTTGAGTTGATAGTCAACTCATATTCCATGCAGGAGAGAAAAGTGTCTGTTTCGTTTATTTCGCTTGCTTCGTTTATTTCGTTCGGGTACTATGTGGCTTGTTGAGTGTGGACTCAACTTGCAACTAGGGAGTTAGCAAGGAAATGAGGTGAGAGTTATGGCAGCCGTTGTAAGAATACTTGATCCCGTAACGCCTACCGAAGCGGAGGCTCAACTTGCGCAAACAAGTAGTCGGGCGCTTTCCGGATATGTGCAAGATGCGGAGGCTCAAACGATCACGGTCCTGCCCGAAGGAGGTCGGCCGGAACAAGCAGTGACCATGCCCGCCATAGCTTTCCGCCTGCTCGTTAATATTCTGACGCTGATGGCCCAAGGTAATGCGGTCACTCTCATACCCGTTCATGCTGAACTGACTACGCAGGAAGCCGCTGACTTGCTAAATGTCTCGCGACCATACTTAGTTGGTTTGTTGGAAGCCGGCCAGATACCGTATCGGCGAGTGGGTACGCGCCGCCGCGTTCTATATCGAGATCTGGCAGCGTACAAAAGACGAATTGACGCCGATCGGCGCGCCACTCTGGACGAACTTACCGCTCAGGCACAGGAACTCAACATGGGTTATGATTAGTTCCCGCGGACATGGCGAACTTTACGGTCGTTTACGATGCTTGTGTTTTGTATCCGGCACCATTGCGCGATCTGTTAATGCACCTCGCGCTCACCGACCTCTTCCGCGCTCGGTGGACCGAAGATATCCATGACGAATGGATCAGGAATGTACTTGCCAACCGTCCCGATCTCACCCGCGAACAACTCGAAAGAACCCGCACCCTGATGAATGCGAATGTTCGTGACTGCGTGGTCGAAGGCTATCGTGATCTGATTCCCAGTATTGAACTCCCTGACCCAGACGATCGTCATGTGCTGGCGGCCGCGATTCGTGCTCGCGCGGATGCGATCGTGACTTTCAACCTTGACGATTTTCCTGCCGCAAGACTTCAACCATATGGGATTGAGGCCCAACACCCTGATGAATTCATTCAGCATCTGGTGGATCTGAATCAAGCGCGAGTCTGCGCCGCAGTTCAAGAGCATCTGCAGAGTTTGCGAAATCCAGTAAAAACGCGAGATCAGTATCTCGACACACTGCTACGTCAGGGCCTACCGCAAGCCGCTGCGCTGTTGAGAGCCCACTGTTTTCCCGCTTAGGAAAGTCCATCGCTGACGCTGACGAATCAACCCGAGTACTTAATCTGCTTTTGAATACATTGCACATAGCTAAGGGAAAATGCTGGCGGACTCCTCACCTTAACTCGCTTCAACATCTCCGACATCTCCACAGACTTCACATACCCCGGTCATCAAATCAAACGATGGTAGCTTGCACTGAGCTCAATCTCAGTGAGTGTAATTATGCACTGACGCGCTAGAGATTGCGTAGAAACTCCATGAGCTCAGGTTAATCACGCCAAGGTTTAGCCCGCCGCATATCACGAAAAATTCTCAACTGCGAACGAAAAAATAAAGCAAGGTGCTGCGCACCTGAAGAATTGTGACACGACACCCCCGCTAGCGTGGTGGTGGTGTCTACGGAGCGTGTATACATCGGCTTGGTCCAACCTTTGCAGTAATTTACACGTATACGAAGCCATACTGCCGCATGCGGGAGTGTGCACACTGTGCACGCGAAAGGAAACGAGAAATGAGTGAAGCAAAGCGGACCAGATCCGTCAGTTTCAGGCTTACGGATGAGGAATACACACAAGTGGAGAGAGCCACCATAGCCGCCGGCGAAGAGGTCAACAACTGGTGCCGGCAGCTTGCGATTACCGCAGCTCGCGAAGGCCCGCTGTTTGGGAAGACCGGGCATCTCATCTATACAGAGCTTGCCATTCTGCGCTTTTTGATCGGGCATGGATTCAAGCTGCTCTTCAGTCGCAATGCCGCCGAGGCTTCTGCCTGGACCAAGCTGACGATGCAAGCAGATCAAAAGTCCGACCAGATCGTGCGGGAGCTCTTGTCGCGTCGGAAGTAACTCGAGTGCCGGGATTCGGGGCAACGACTGCTTGATTTCCCGGCACCTGGCTCACGCTTCGCTGCGACCAGAGCGCAAATAAGTTTGCCGGAGTTGACACCATCGTTGTGATGCGGAGCTGAACGGTCACCCCTCAATTTCTATTCAGAACACAACACCTGTGTGTAACTTGCAACAGGCATCGCACTCGATTTTCGAAGTAATCCTTACGACCTTTAGCACTGGCGTCATTTTTCAACTGATCAGCAATTGCTCACGTTCATATTCATTCTGATTGCTTTCGGCAATACGGAGCGCACCGCAACGAATGTGCGCATCTGTGTGGCATAGGGTATGCACTGACGATCACCGTTACTTGCGCACACACGGAGCAGTTAACGCTGGTTGAAAGTGATCCAGAAATGAGCATGGTCCAACAAAGAGTTTGCCACCGATCAGGCGCGTGCAACTTGAAAGCGAATATTTTGCGTGTCGCTGGAATTTCGACCTAAAACTCCCGTCTATATACAACAGAAAAACGAAATCACTCTCCCCAGTAATGATTCCGTCATAGACCACGCCGGGCTTTAGCGTTTGCCCCCTTTCCGTTCAGCCCGCGCGTTCGTCACAACCGAAGACCTGGACCAAACGCCTCTTGCGAGGTGAAGGGAGAATTACGCTTTGAAGACCAAATTACGATTTCTTACCGAAGAAGGTCACACCCGCGCTCGGAATACTTTTCAACGAGTCAGACTCTTTGCCGCTTTCATGTTTCTGGCTGCGGCACTCGCTGGTGTCGCGCTCCATTACTACTGGGTCAAACCAAATCTTACGCCCCTGCAGCGCATTTATCTGCGGCAGTACGTGCGCAGCACGTTCAAGAGCTACATGCCTCGATCGCGCTCGCGTTACACCTTCCTGACCGGAGTAGTGCGCGACCCGAGCAACGGCCGCGACGTCCGCATCATGATGCACGATGGCTTAGTCAAAGCAGACTTTGACGACGAAGGTCGCATCAAGGTCAAGAACGGCTTTCCGGCCTTTTATCTGCAACCCGACGCCGAGGTAAAACAGTTTGCGTGGACCAAGGAATTCCTGATCGATTCGACCGCTTACGGGTGGTTTCGTCGCCTCATCTACGAGGACCAAAGTCTCATCGATCTCTGGCGTCCTGCCTGGCTGGGCGCCATCGTAATCTTTCTCTCCGGCACTGGCGCCTTGACCGGTCTGTACATGTTTGCGCAACGCCGCTACGTCGCCGGCCAGCCCCTGCGCGGCACGCGCGAGCTCTCGCCCAAACAGTACCGCCGCGAGCACCGGAAACACACCGGCTACGCCCTCACCGTCTATCAGCAGGGGATGACTCTACGAGCCCGAGCGCAAGACTATTTCGGCTACAAGCAGCGCTCCTACACCTTGACCGTGCCCCGCGAAGAAGAGAACGAAGGGCTGCTCTTACTCGGCGATCCTGGCACCGGCAAGAGCCAGATCATGCACCAACTGATCGACGAGATTGCGAGCCGCAAGCAGTTTGAGGCGATCGTCATTTACGACCCGGTCGGCGA
>Ga0134121_10000724_pt1 | contig 34840 bp, 21 predicted proteins | sample KB301_FD_96463 | JGI IMG/M metagenome (GOLD analysis project Ga0134121, IMG submission 96463) | Terrestrial soil microbial communities without Nitrogen fertilizer from Kellogg Biological Station, Michigan, USA - KB3-0-1 | ecosystem: Environmental > Terrestrial > Soil > Unclassified ...
CCCGGCGCACGGCGCGATTTATAAAGGACTCGCGATTGACAGCGCCACCGCCGGCCAATTCCTTTATGCAACCGATTTCCACAACGGTAAAGTCGACATTTTTGATAGTTCGTTCCACGCCGTCACGATTCCCGGAGCTTTCACCGATCCCAATCTTCCAACCGGGTTCGCGCCCTTCGGAATTCAGAACATCAACGGGACGATCTATGTGACGTATGCATTGCAGGATGAAGATCAGAAAGACGATGTGCCTGGTCCGGGAAACGGGTATGTCGACGCGTATGACGCTTCCGGAAACTTTATCCAGCGTGTTGCTTCGGCGGGCGAGCTCAATTCGCCTTGGGGCCTGGCATTAGCGCCTCCGAATTTTGGCAGGTTTAGTGGTGACTTACTGATCGGCAACTTCGGCGACGGGCGTATTCATGCTTTCGACCCGACACAGCTTACGAGCGATGGCGAGTTTGAAGCCGTCGGACTGCTTCATTCTGCTTCCGGAAAGCCGATCAAAATCGATGGACTGTGGGCGCTTCAATTTGGTCACGGCAGCAGCGCCAACGGACCGGCAAATACACTGTTCTTTACCGCTGGGCCAGCCGACGAAGAACACGGCCTATTCGGATCGCTGGTCAACGTGCCACCTCCGGGCCGTCAATGATCGAGTGAAATGTGGCTGAACCGCTCTACTGCCATAGAGCGGTTCAGCTTACTCTGTTGGTAACAGGATAATCCCATAACAGGATAATCCCTATTGACATCCCCTAATTAATGGGTATAAAAGCTGGCTGTTCACGGTGTTTGTTCTCATGAGCCTTTGCACCCTTGAGACCCACACCTCACGCTGATGATCGGGTGTTCACTCCCTCGCGCCAACTCTGTCAAGCGACGAGAATCTCCCGACGTTTCCATGGAGAAATTCAAATGCCACGCTTAGCTCTAATTACTGCGATCACTATTGCGCTACTCTCACCTGCTTTCCCACAGTCACACCCAGCCGCCGGCACGATCAAGTTTGTTTCACTTGAAGGCCTATTCTCGATCGCACTTCCAGAGCGATCGGATTTCTCAAGAGTGACTATTCCTACTCCTTCCGGCGACGCCTATGGAAACCAGTACGTCTGGAAGATCAAAGAAGGCACTTTTGGTGTTGCCTATGCTGACACTTTGCAACCAATCAACCAGCCTGAGGCTGTCAAACAATTCTTCGACATGACCGCCGAGCGCTTCAAGAAACTTGTGGAAGAAAATGGTGGCAAGGTCGCAGTAACCAAAAACATTACGCTCGCCGAGCGTCCCGGAATTGAACAGCGAGCCGATATGAGCGGGGCCTCTGTTATCCGTCGAGTGTACTTAGTCTCGCGACGCATTTACGACATAACCCTCATGGTGCAGAACAGTCAGCGAGAGTATGAAAACGCCGCTCTCGTGATGCTCGATAGTTTTAAGTTATTGAGTGATGCTGAAATAACTGAAGAGGCCCTCAAAACTGGGCCAGGCCCATTGCCACAGACGCCAGAGGCCCCCCGCGTCGGATCCGATGCAGACGAAGAAGGACTGTGCGGCCCGGTAAAGAGCGTCCGCACCGAAATCCGGTACCTCTCGGAAACGCCGCTCGGACGAATGGAACCGCAATCCTGGCTCACGACTTATAACGAGAAGGGCAATAGGCTCAGAAAAGAGTCGTACGATTCCAAAAATAATCTTCAAACAATTACGGTGTTTGGGTACCTGGACGGCAGCAGAGTCTCCGCGTCCAAATTCATCGAGCGCGAATACGTCCCTGCTGTTAGGAGAGGCATAGGTGGAAACGGAGTCTCTACCAGGAAAAACGACCCTCGCTACGACCACCGGTTCGAGTTCAAATACGATGAGAAAAAGCGTTTGCTCGAAGAGACAGAGTTTCGTAGCAATGGGGATATTTCGCTGCGTTATGTGTACAAGTACGAAGGGAACCAAAAGGAGGAGCTGGTCTACGTAGCAGACGGCTCAATGACTCAGCGCGATCTTTACATACTCGACGACAAAGGCAACGCAATTGAACAGACTACTTTTGCGCCTGACGGTTCGGTCCGCTCGAAGCGTTCTTATACCTACGAATATGACTCAAACGGCAGTTGGACCAAGAAAACAACTTCCTGGAAGGTTGTGGATGAAGCGCACCGGCGACTCTACGCGCCGAATATCCAGGTGCGAACGATTACTTACTATTGAGCTGGCAGCACGACGGTGAATGTGCTGCCGTGGCCGGGGGTGCTCGAGAGGTTGATTTTGCCGCCGTGGACTTCGACGATCCATTGCGCGATGGAGAGGCCGAGGCCGGCGCCCCCCATGGTGCGGGCGCGGGCTTTGTCGACGCGGTAGAAACGATCGAAGATGCGCGGTTGGGCTTCGGTGGGGATGCCGATGCCCGTGTCGCGCACGACGATTTCAGCATTTCCATTTTGTCGCACCAACGCGAGCGAGATTTCGCCGCCTGCGGGTGTGTATTTCACGGCGTTGTCGAGCAGGTTCAGTATCAAGCGTTTGATGAGATCTTCATCACCATTCAAAGCGATCGACGGAGAATCGTTTTCCAGCTTCAACCGCACACCCTTCCGAAACGCCAGCACCTGCGCGGCGCGCGCACAATCTCTGACGGCGTCGTTCAACGAAACGCTCTCTTTGTTCAAGGCGGCGCGTGTGTTTATCGGTTGACGCGCGAGAATGAAGAGGTCTTCGACGATGCGCGAGAGCCGTTCAGCTTCATCCTGAATCAACGACAACGACTGCTGATATTCTTCAACCGTGCGTGTCTTGCCGAGCGCCACTTCCGTTTCGCCGCGCAGAACAGCGAGCGGAGTGCGCAGCTCGTGAGAAGCGTCAGCGATGAATCGTTGCTGCTCTTTGAAAGAACTCTCGAGTCGAGCAAGCAGATCGTTGATGGTGGTCGCAAGGTGGCCGAGCTCGTCGCGCGAATTTGTGACGTCCAATCGAGCGGAGAGGTTTTCGGCGGAGATGCGTTGCGTTTGGCTGTTCATTGACGCGATCGGCGCAAGACTCTTTCGCGCCAGGAAATAACCGCCTGCAGAAGCCAGCAACAGGACGAGCAAAACTCCCGCGAACAGATCGCGCCGCAGCTCACGCAGGCCATCTTCGATCGCGCTCAATGGCTCGGCGACTGTCGCGTATCCAAGCGTTTGGTCCGACGATAGCGGAACAACAGTGACTCGCAATCCATTCACAGTCGCATGACTAAAACCACGCACACGCGCGTCAGTAAACACGGAGGAGGGAATCGCGATCGTGGAGCCCGCGAGATTTGCTGACGCAGCGAGCGGATTGCCGGCGTTGTCGCTGAGCTGCACGTAGCGATTCGGGAAAGTGATTTCTGCGAGGACAACTTTGCCTGCTACAGATTGTGAGTGGGTCTCGCCGAGTTCTTCGAGATACGCGCTCGCAACCGTCTGCGCGGTCGAGCGTAACGATTCATCCTGCCGTTCGTGAGAGATGTTGCCGGCTGCGTAGTAGATCACAAGCGCAAACGCGATGAGCGAGAGGGCGAGTACGCCCGCATACCAGAGCGTGAGTCTTATGCGAACGGAATCAAACATGGTTCATCGTACTGCGGGAAAACGTTAACGCAAAGACGCAAAGGCGCAAAGACGCAAAGGCGGCTCAAATCCTTTGCGACTCTCAGAAGTTCCACGTCAAAGCAACACCGTACTGCCGGGCCTGCCGGTTGAATTGCGGTGCGATCAATGGCCACTTCGAGGTTTCGTCATCTTTGGTAAGCGACTCGCGATGATGTGTCTTGTAGACAAACTTTCCGATGCCGAAACCCAAAGCACTGCCAGCCACCACGTCTGAGATGTAGTGCTTGTGGCCCGTGAATCGCGCCACGCTAACCGCACTCGCAATTCCGTACGCCGCTATCTGCACTGCCGGACGATCTTTGTATTCGTGAGCGATGACGGTTGCGACGGCCCATGCCTGCGTGGCGTGACCGGAAGGAAACGAGCTGCCGCCGTCGAAGAACTCACTTCGTTCGTGGCCGTCCAATGGCCGGGCCCGTTGCGTGATGCCTTTGAGTGCGCCTTCTACAATAATGCTATTGATCATTGCTTCAGCACTCAGTAGCCCGGTTTCGCGCGCCCGATAATTGTTCTTCTTACGACCGATCAGATAGAAAGTCGTCGCGACTGCCCCCAACCCGTAAACCGAACCACCAGCATTACTAATCCACTGACTCGCCTTCACCTGGCGATCCGCCTCAAAAATCTCGTCGCCCGTGATTCGATCGGTAGTAACCAGCGCCATCCAGCCGATGCCTGCCGGAACTACCCACTTCGCATCGCTGCGTTCGAGATGAAACGGAGCGGTCCAGATCGCTTTCTGATCGCTCAGGATGTTTTTGAAAAACTCGTGCTCGAGCGTCGGTGTCGGCGCGGGAGTTTGCGCGTGCAAGGCAACCGTCGTTGCCAGTATGAATAGAATGCCGAAGAGGCACCGCGATCTTCCATTTCTTCGCATGTTAAGTCACCCTTGTTATTTTCCAACTACCAACACTACGAACGAGCCCGGTTTGATGCTGCGTTGCGGCCTGCCGCCCGGCGTTGCAGCCGGCGTCTCGACATACTCCGCCGTACTCAGAAAAATCTTCTTCGTTTTCGAATCAAACGCCATGGTCCGTGCGCCTGCCTGCGTCTTAACCGGACCAGCATCTTCGTAGTCGTCAGCAGACTTCTCGTGAAAGACATTCAACACGCCTTCACCGCACGAAAAGAAAACCAGTTTCGCATCGCTGTCGAACGCTGCGTAATCCACACCTCGCCCGATGGTGAAGCTCGTGATCACTCGTCCTGACGTCGCATCCATCACCACCATCTTCGGCTCGTTGCGGCAGCCGATGAACAATCGTTTCGTCTTCGCGTCGTAGGCCAGACCGGTCGGCGTTTTCGCGACGCCGATCGGAAATCGCTTCTTTACCTCGAGTGATTTCGGATCGAAGACAACCACCTCATTCGTATCTTCAATGTTCACGTACACGACGCCATCTGCAACCACCGCCGATTCGCCGTCGCCTTCGACCTTTACTGTTCCCACCACGGTTCCGGTTTTGGCGTCGATCGCGGAGATGTCGTGTGAACCGTGATTGTTTGTGAAGACGCGCTTCGTTCCCTGATCGTAATAGATGCCATCCGGTCCTTTGCCCACGTCGATCTTGTTGATGAGCTGTAACGTTGTCGGATCGAACATCGAGACTTTGTTCTCACGGCCGTTGCTGGTGAATCCGTGTTTGAACTCGGAGGCGAGCGCGACTCCATGAACTCCGGGTGTGTCTGCGATCGTCCCGATCAACTTGCCATTGTCGGGATCGATTACGTCGACTTGCGTGCCATGCGACAAGTACAAACGTCGCGCCGCGCTATCGATCGTTACGTAGTCAAAGCCGCCATTGCCCGGGACCGGATAGCGGGTCTCGACTTTGTATCCGGTGTCGCCCTGCCACGCAGCGAACGCCAGGATGACAAAGAATTTCAGGGGGAGATTCATTGTGATTGTCCTTTCTTACTCAACATTGCATAAACGGTAGGCGTGACGATTAACGATAATCCTAAAGCTATTGTTAATCCACCGATAACGGCGATCGCGAGTGGTTGCAGCAGTTCTGAACCGGCGCCGAGTGCGAGCGCTAAAGGCAGCATCCCAAGCATCGCGGCCAAAGACGTCATCAGCACCGGCCTGAATCGTCGACGCCCGGATCGCAGCAGCGCATCACGCAACGTGTCGCCGAACAAGAGGCGTTCTTCAACTGCGTCGAGCATCAGGATGCCGTTCTTCGCAACGATCCCGACGATCATGATCATTCCCATCAACGAAACAACGTTGAGTGTCTTGCCGGTGATGAACAGCGCCAGCAGCACACCGCTCAACGCGAGCACCGCGCCGGTGACGATCGCGATCGGATGTGCAAACGATCGAAACTCAATCAGCAAAGTGATGAACACCAGCATGACGGCAAGCACGAGCGCCATCATCAGCTCGCGAAAGCTCGACTGTTGCTCCTCGTAAAGCCCGCCAAACTCGACCGTCATTCCCGGCGGCATCTTTACGTCCTTTGCCAGTTGGTCGCGAATTTGACGAATGGCCGTGCCGAGATCGTTTCCTTCAAGGCGTCCGGTAACAGCGATCATCTGGCGCAGATTCTCGCGCTCGATCTCCGCCTGGCCTTTGTCGATATCGATATCCGCCACCTGATCGAGCCGGAAGAGTTGTCCGGCCGAAGAGCGCACTTGCAGCGCTTTCACACTTTCGAGCGATGTGCGCACGTTTGCCGGAAAGATCACGCGCACTTTGATCAGGCGGTCCTGTTGCAGGATCGACGACGAAGCATCGCCCGACATCGCGGTCGTAATCGTTGACGCAACGTCGTTCGCCGTCACGCCGAACTGCGATGCGCGCAAAGGATCGATCCTGAACGTGACTGCTGGTCCACTGATCACCACGCCGTTCAGCGTGTCGACCACGCCCGGAACCTTCTTGATCGCAGTTTCGACTTCATCTGCCGTCGACTGCAACGCCGCCGCGTCTTCGCTGAACAGCTTCACTTCGATCGGCTCGGGATTGCCTTGCAAGTCTCCGATCACGTCCGGCACGATGCCCACAAACTCCGTGTCGAGAGTCGGTATTGATTCAGCGATCTCTTCGCGCAGCTCTGAAATCACTTCCTCCGTGCTGCGTTTGTGACCCGGCTTTAGCTTGACGGCGAAGTCTCCGGTGTTCGGCTCCGTCACGAAGAGACCCATCTCCAAGCCGGTGCGCCGCGAATAACTCTCGACTTCCGGCGTCTTCATCAAGAGTTCCTCGACGTGTTGAAGCATGCGATCGGTTTCGGCGAGTGACGAACCCGGCGGCGCGAGGTAGTCGAGTATGAAAGCGCTCTCGTCAAACTCCGGCAAAAACTCAGAGCCGAGCACGTTGTAAAGCGCATACGATCCCGCCAGCACCAAAACGATTGCGAGTCCTACGATCCATCGTCGATCGAGCGCGAAACCGAGCACTGTTTCGTAGCGCCTGATGATCGCGCCGAGCACTCTGCCGTGCGCCACTTCATCTTCACTTTCTGCATTCTCATCGGGTTTCCCTTTCACGAATCGTTCCGCCAGCACGGGCGTGAACAGCAAAGCAAGCACGAGCGACGTCAACAAAGCGACCGCCATCGTCAACGCCAGTGAGCGAAAGAAAACTCCGGTGACGCCCGTCAACAATGTTAACGGCAGAAACACAACGACCGGCGTGATCGTCGAGCCGATGATCGGAATCGTGATCTCCGAAACCGCGCTTTGCACTGCTTCGCGTCGCGACTCGCCGCGCGATATGTGTGTGTAGATGTTCTCGACCACGACGATCGCATCGTCGATGACGAGACCGATCGCGGCGGCGACGCCTCCGAGTGTCATCAGATCAAAACTCAGTCGCGCGAGCCCCATCGCGAGAAAGGTGACGAGGATCGTCACGGGTATCACGACGATTGCGACGAGCGTCGTGCCCCAGTTGCGCAGAAACGCGTAAAGGATCACGACCGAGAGCAGGAGGCCGATGAGAATCGAGTCGCGCACCGAGTTGATTGAGTCGCGCACGAGCAGCGATTGATCGTAATAAGGTGCGACGCGCACGTCTTTCGGGATCTGCCCGCGCATCGCGTTCAGCGCCGCTTTCACGTTATCGACAACCGCAACTGTATTTGCGTCCGGCTGTCGATTGGTGTTGACGAGCGCCGCGGGATGGCCGTCGGCGGTGACGATTGTGTACTGCGGCTCAACGCCGGGTGAGACTGTCGCCACGTCTGACACGAGCACGGGCGCGTTGTTGACTGTTGCTACGACGATGCCGTTTAGCTCGTCCGGCTTTCTTGCCTGGCCGCTGATCAGCGCCAGCTCGAGCTGGTGGTTTTCTTCGATTAGACCAGGCGAGACGATGATGTTTGAATTTTTAATCGCTTCGGTGACTTGTTGCGCGGAGACGTTGTGGGCCGTCAGCTTCTCGGGATCGATCGTGACGTGAAACTCGCGCGTCTTGCCGCCGGCGACGCCGACAGTCGCGACGCCGGGCAAGCGTGCGAGCTGTGGCCGGATGACGTAACTCGCGAGATCCGTGAGCGTGGCCTGATCGCGTTTGTCTGAGGTGACGCTGTAGCCGACGACTGGAAACACAGCGAAGGTGAGTCGATCGATGTTGCGAATCTCGGCCGTGGAAGGCAGCGTGGTCACGAGTTGTGACATGCGCGCCTGGACCAGGCTCAATTCCTGATTGATATCGCCGCCCCAGTTGAAGTAGAGGCTGATCTCGACCGAGCCACGCGCGGTCTTTGACTTGATGCGCGCGATGCCGGGGATGCCGTTCATCGCCTCTTCGATTGGACGCGTGACTGAAACGAGCGTTTGCGAAGCGGGTGCCTCGCCGTTATCGACGATGACGACGATGCGAGGGAAGTCAGTTTCCGGAAAGACAGCGATCGGCAGTTGCGTCGCGGCGTAGAGCCCGGCCGCACACAGCAGCGCCACGATCACGAGGATCGCGCGCGACTGCCGTGAAACTAGTTGAGCAAGTGCCATTGCAATTCTTTCTCTGCGTAACCTCTGCGTTCTCTGTGCCTCGGCGGTGAATCAAATTTTTAACCGCAGAGACGCAGAGGCCGCAGAGGTTACGCAGAGTTTTTAGGGCTCTTTCTCTTTCTCGTCTGGCTCTTTCTTTTCCTCTTCCGTGGCGACTTCTACTTTTGTCCCGTCGGCGAGCGCGTAGTTACCTTCGATCACGACGGTTTCGCCGCCCTTGAGACCTTCGACGATCTCGATCTTGTCGGGTGTGCGGATGCCGATCGTCACTTTTGTTTCGTGCGCTACGTTCTGATCGTCGACGACCATCACGGTTCCCTCGTTTGCATCACTCGTTTCGAGTGTGACTGCCGAAGCCGGAACTACAATCGCGTCGTTTTTGGAGTTCGCCGCGATCGTGACCTGCGCGGCGCCATTCGCACGCAGCTTCCCGTCGCCGTTGCCCAGCGTGACCCACACTTCAACAGCTCGACTCGTTGGATCGCTCGACCGACTCAAGAGCGTGACTTGTCCATGCATCTCTTCGGCTGAAGTGTCGGTCGGTATGACTGTCACCGTGTCGCCTGTTTTCACTTCAGCGACAGCGGTGTCGGAAAACGGAGCCTTCACGATCACGGTGCTCGTGTCGGCGATCGTCACCAGCTTTCCACCCGCGGAAGCAAACTCGCCCTCGTACTGAAATTGGTCCGTGACGATGCCGGTGATCGGCGCGCGGATCGTGGCGTAACTCAGTTGCGCGTCGAGCGTGGCGAGATGTTGTTGTGCCTGCGCAGTGCGAGCGGAGGCGAGCGCGCGATCGTTTGGATTCAGTGAGCGTTCTCGCAGCGCGACGGTTTGTTCTTCGAGACGGAGCTCGTTCTCAGCGGTAGTTAAATCGAGTTGCGAAGCTTCGAGATCTTTTTTCGAGATGCCGCCTTTATCGTAGAGTGCGCGGCGTCGCTCGTAGGTGGCGCGAGCGGTGTTGACCTTCGCGCGCGCGTCGTTCAGTGCTTTTTGATCTTCGGCGTTGGTTTTGGGAATCGTACCGGTGACGAGGCTGCGTTCATTCGCGCGTGCTTCGTTGAGCGCTGCGACTGCCTCAGCGCGCTGCGCCTGGAGATCGCGTGATTCGAGGACCGCGATCACTTCGCCGGCGCGTACGAGCTTGTTCTTCAACAGCGCCATCGTCTTGATCTGCGCGCTGACCTTCGCGCTGACGTCGGCTTTTTCACGCGGCCAGATCGTGCCGACCGCGGTGACCGGCGCGGCGATCGTCTCCTTTTCGGCTTTGGCAACTTTGACGCTGACCGTCGGCGTTACTTCGGCTTCCGTTTCCGTTTTCGATCTCCGGACGCGCCAGATGATCAGCAGCGCGACGAGCAGGACCACCAGGCCCATCACCACCAGCACGATATTTCGCTGGCGCACGATTCGTGCTCGTCGCTGCTCCTCTAAAAGCTCATCGAAATCGGGATCTTCACTCATTTAACGTCCGATGGCTTGTTTCAATCTCGCGAGCGCCGTTTGGTAATCGAAGATTGCCTGGTAGAGCGCGTTGCGTTGCTCGACGAGCGTTGTTTGGGCATCGGTGACTTCAACTATCTGTGCTTCGCCCGCACGGTAACGCGCGATCGATGCGTTGACGTTGTCCTGTGCTTTGGCGACACCTTCCCGCGCCAGGGCGATGCGCGTTTTGGCGGTGTCGACTTGCGCTCGCGCGGCGTAAAACTGTTGCGTGAAACCGCGCAGCGCGATCGTCCGCTCGTTCTCAGCGAGATCTACGCGCAACTGCGCCTGGCGCTCCCGACTCTTTGTCGCACCCCAGTCGAAGATCGGAATCGAGAACGTGATCGCTGCGGACACGCCGGTGTGTTCCTTCAGCCGCGGCGCCTTGACTGAGTCAGTATCAAAGCCGCCATTAACCGAATACGAAAGCGAAGGCAACCGGTCCGCGTGCGCGATTCGAATCTCCTGTCGCGCGGCCCGTAACTGCTGGTCGAGTTGAATGAGCTCAGGTCGTCGCGAAACCTCTTCAGCTTTGAACTGCTGGTAATCGGAGTCGATCGGAATATTTAACGCCAGATCCGTTGTGTTGATGGGCCGCGAGAATTCATAACCGACGAAGACTCGCAGCGCACCGGCAGCGACTTCCACGTTTGCGCGTGCGCGTTCCAATTCATCGCGACGCGTCAAGGTCTGCAAATGCGCGCGCGTCACGTCAACCGACGCGACTTCACCGCCGCTAAATAACAAAGACGTCGTGCGTTCAAACTCTTCTGCAGCGGCAAGATTTCCTTCCGCTGCGGTACGCTGTGCACTCGCGAGTGCGAGCCCGTAATACGACTCGATCACCGCCTGGGCCAACGCGCGTTTCGCAGCCTCGGTGCCTGCGTGTGCAGCCGCCATGAGCGCGCGACTCCGTGCGAGCGAGGCACGCAAACGGCCCGCGATGTCGAAGTCTCCCGAGACGTTCACTAGCGCGTCAGTAACACCGATGGCGTCAGCAGAAATGAAACTCGGCGCACGCGGCTCGCCGGGAGGCAGGCCCAAGGCCGGCGACGTGTATATGTAACTCAGCGGCGTGGTCACCTTCGGCAGAAATGCAGCTCGCGCTTGTCGCACGTCTTCGGCGGCGATGCGTTCGTTGATGGCGGCTGTTTGAAATGTCGATGCCTGTGTGGTTGCGAGTCGCAACGCGTCATCGAGTGAAAGCTGAGTTGCCGGAGTTTGGGCGTGTAGCGTTGAGAAGCAGATCAGTGCGAAAAGTACCGCAAGGGGGAATTCCTTCGGTCTTGCCCGTTTTGTCATACCCGTACCGTGATTGGACCGAGTATAACTGCGCCAACCTTAATGGAAGATTAATAGACCGTGGCGAATTAATGGCGAACGTCTAGCATATAACCTTCGCCGCGGCGCGTGTGCAGCAGTTTTATTGAGTGTTTTCCGTCGATCTTTTTGCGCAGGCGGTTCATATACACCTCGATCGTGTTTGAAAATGGATCGAAGGTGTCGTCCCAAACGTGTGCAGCGATTTCGGCGCGTGAGACGAGCTGGCCCGCGCGTCGCGCGAGATACTCGAGCAGCGCGTATTCTTTCGCCGTTAGTTGGACCTCGTCATTGGCCCGTGAGACGCGGTGGCTGATTGAGTCGAGAGTCAGATCGCCAATCTCGAGCACGTCGGGACGGAGTTGCGAATCACGTCTGAGGAGGGCGTGAATGCGTGCGAGCAGCTCGCGAAATGAAAATGGTTTGGTGAGATAGTCGTCGGCGCCGGCGTCAAAACCGTTGATGCGATCGTCGATGGCGGCGCGCGCGGTGAGCATCAGGACCGGAGTTGTGTCGCCGCGTGTTCGCAACGTGCGGCAGACTTCAAATCCATCACGCTTCGGGAGCAGCACGTCGAGCACGATCACGTCGTAGTCGTTGATGGCAGCCTGGTAAAGCCCTGCTTCACCATCCTGAGCGACGTCGACGGCATAGCTATTCTCACGCAACCCTTTGGCGATCACCTCCGCCATGCGTGCGTCATCTTCGACAACCAGTATTCGCATAAACGTAGATCACAAAAAGCACAAGGCGGATCACAAAAAGCACAAAAAGAAATGTTTATGTTTGAGCCTTTTGTGTCCTCTTCTTTGTAGCTTTTTGTGGCTCACTCGCGCCGTTTCGTGCGGCTCTTTTGAGCGGCGACGTCCACCTGATGCGCGGCTTCGTCGATCTTGTCGACGTTGATCTCTTCCTCGATCGCACGATGATCGCGGCGCTGAGTCGTCCACAACTGCTGCTGGTGTGCGAGTTCCTGTGCGAGTGGCTCGTAAATCTCGCGGCGACCTGCGTCGTCAGCGTAGCCCCACAAACCGCTGTAGCAATGACGGTCGTCGCCCCAGCCGGGATAGTCAATGATCGGATACAGACACAAACCTTCAAGCTCAACACCGGCTACGGCAGCCGCGCGTGCCTCCTGACCGATGTAGCGCAACCACGATGGACGCGCGTCGCCCTCGATGCCCGTTTCAGCGATGAAGACTGGTCTGCGATATCGCTCATAAACCTCGCGCAGCATCTCGCGCACCGGACGGTGCAGCGGGTGCGAAGGCGGCAGCAACACGTCCTTGCGACGACGCGATCCTGGTGTGTGCGGGTCCTGGTGAATCCACTGGTTGTTCGAGTAATAGTTGACGCCGAGTAGATCGAGATACTCAGGACGCCCGCCGAGCTCGGGACAGTATCTTCCACTCAGCATGTCCCACGCCTGAAACTGCGACATCCTGTAACCTTTTGCTGCCGCCGCTTCTTCTGGATAATCCGGATCGACAGCGATATGAATGATCGGCTCCGCGTGACAGATGCGCGCGCGTGGATCGACTTCGCGCACAGCCTCGATCGCAGCGATCGCCGCGCGCACGAGTTGCGCTTTAAGCTCCGGGCCGCGCTGCTTGGCGAATGGATTCAGAAATCCAGCATCACCGCCGCCCCACGACACAAACGAGATTTCATTAGCCGGCGTGACGTAAATCGGTCCGCCCGTTTCTTCGAGAATGACTGCGGCGGTGGCGCGGGCAAAGCGTGCGAAACGCTCGACGAAAGCGGCGCTCCAGATGTTGAGCCCGTCCGGCCAACCGTAATGAAATAAATCCCAGATGACTTGTGTTTGCGTCTCACGCGCTGCGCGCAGCATCGGAACGAGGCTCGAAAAGTCGTAGCGAAAGGGCGACTTCTCGATCAAATGCCAGCGCACACCGTCTCGTGCCGTGCGGATGCCGGCTTCCTGTAAGCGCGTGTAATCTTCAAAAGCAAACTCGTCATGCCGCGTTGATGCGACGAGATCGAGCCGTTGTCCGGCGAAGCGCCCGAGCGCCTTACGCCGGGGCAGGCGATGTGTCGAACATTCAAAGCCGCCCATCCAAAAGCTCTGAAATACCGAACTGTCTACCGTCGCACGCGAAATATCCGTGTTCTCTAAAATGCTGCTCATGCAGGTAATCTTACACATGGTGAGGAGGGTCGCAAAAAGCGCAGAAATATTCGCCACAAAAAGGCGCAAAAAGCGCAAAAGGTTAAGCCAAGCACAATCTATGTGTTTTTGCGGTCGATCATTCGATCCATGCGACCGACTTGCGCCAGGCGAGCTCTTGTTCTTCGTAGCGGCGCGCTGCTTCCGCGTCCCATGAACGTTCCGGTGGTGCTGAGGCACGCAGCTCAGCGAGTGAAGGGAGTCCAAGGATCGCACGTCGTTCGTCTACGCGATCCGGATCTTCGATCGGGTATGGCTCGAGTCCGTTTGGCCCGCTGCGCCACTGCGTCCCGTAACGCTGCCGCAAACCTTCGTACACGCGGATGCGGTCGTCTATATAAGCAAACTGCCAGCGTGGTACTTCACCCTTCGCGCTGGCCTCGTCTAATAGCCGGCGACACTCACGCATGAAGTCGGGATGATTGATCGAGTGTTGCGCGATGCGGTGCGCAGCCTTTGCTCCATCTACTCCAACCAGGCGCTCAGTGGGCCAACCGTGAGTCGCGATGATCGCGCGCAGTCGAGCCGCATTCGCGTCGTGTACCGCAGCCATCCGTGGATGATAGCCATCGAATAGCGAACCATCTGCTGCCAGTTCCGCGCGCACCGCCTGATCGTATTCATCCATTTGCATCAGCTCGGCGCGTAGTGTCTCGTTCATGTCATCCAGTGTACCCATCCGTGCTTTCTGTGTTAATCCGTGGCTAAATACTAAACCATGAACGTACTGGTCCTTAACTGCGGCAGCTCGTCGGTAAAGTTTCAATTGATCGCCACTGACCTCGAGCGGATTGAGCAGGACGCAGACAAGCGTCTGGCGTATGGGTTGATTGAGCGTATCGGTGGCGCGGGCATTGTGACGTTCACTGCGGAAGGTAGGGCGCCGAAGCGTTTCGCCGAGCCAATCAGAGATACGCGTGCGGCAGTGGAGATGATTCTTCGTTGGGCTGTCTCGGAAGAGTCTGGAGTGGATGAGGTCCAGAGCGTTGCCGACATTCATGCGGTGGGCCATCGGGTGGTCCATGGTGGCGAACAGTTCACCAACTCGGCACTGATAACAGATGAGGTGTTGCGCGGGATTGAAGACAACATCGAGCTAGCGCCGTTACACAATCCGGCAAACATTCAGGGCATTGTCGCAGCGCGCACGGCATTAGGCGTAGCGTTGCCGCAAGTTGCTGTGTTTGACACGGCGTTCCATCAGACGCTGCCGGAACACGCGTTTCTGTACGCATTGCCGTATCAACTCTATCGCCGTCATCGCATCCGGCGGTACGGCTTTCACGGCACTTCGCATCGCTACGTCGCTTACCGTTATCGCAAATTGAAAAGCATCGCGCGAGAAGCGACGAACATTATCACGCTGCATCTCGGTAACGGTTGTTCCATCGCCGCGATCAAAGGTGGAAACAGCATCGACACGTCGATGGGGTTCACGCCGTTGGAAGGTCTCGTGATGGGCACTCGTTCCGGCGATCTGGACGCCTCGATCGTGGATTTCATCGCCACTAAAGAGGGGCTGACTTCCGGTGAAGTCGAAACATTGCTCAACAAGCAATCAGGACTGCTGGGCATCTCCGGGCTCACTGACGACATGCGCGACCTCCTGGCCGAAGCGCATGAGCATGACGATCGTCGAGCGCGTCTGGCAATCGAGATCTTCTGCTACCGCGCGCGTAAATATATTGGGAGTTATGTGGCGGCGATGAACGGCGCGGAAGCGATCGTCTTTACCGGCGGCATCGGTGAAAACTCCGCCGAGATCCGCGCCCGGATCTGCTCCGACCTGACCTGGCTCGAAGTAGAACTCGATGCAGATCTCAATTCAAAGCACGGTGTAGATAAAGGCGGCCAAATCAGCACCGACACGTCTCGCGCTGCCGTTTTCGTAATTCCGACGAATGAAGAATTATTGATCGCTCGTGACACGGTCCGTGTCGTGAGCGGCGCCCCGCAGCGGTTTTAGAAAATCTTATTTGCCACAAAAAAGCACAAAAGGCTCAAAAACGTTCTGCTGATTTTTTGAGCTTTTTGTGCCTTTTTGTGGCTAAAAATATTTTGCCGCAAAAGTCATTAAGACTGAGGTGAATGAAATCATGTTGTATCGCCCCACCGCTACGCTCATTTTAGCTCTGTTATTCACCACAGGCTTCTCGCAACAACCACCTAAACAACGTCCTGAATTGTCCGTCGTGTTGGGACATCCCGGACCAGTGTCGGCGCTTGCCTTCAGCTCGGATGAACAGATGCTGGCGACCGGCGACGGCAGCGGCGCGATCAAGCTTTGGGACGCCAAAACTGGCGACGGACTGGGCGTCATTGCAGAGGCAAATAATTTCAAAGAAGGTCCAGGCGTTGGAGCGCTCGCGTTCAGCGTCGATGGAAAACTACTCGCTGCGGCGCTCGTTATCACCGAGGACATTACAGAGAAGCCAAATCCGAAGTCGCAAACGCAAATCACGATCTGGGATCTGGCCAGTGGACGCCCGGTGCAGGCTTTTTCCGGCATTAATATTAGAGTCGACACGATCGCCTTCAGTCCTGACGGTAAGCTGTTGGCGTGTGGCGGCGCCAGCAACATGATCACTTTGTGGAACGTTGCGACCGGGAAGCCTTCGTCGGCATTCTCGGGAAAAGCCGACCTCGTTAACGTCATACAGTTCTCCGCAGACGGATCGCAAATCACGAGCGGAAACTGGAGGACCTCGGTAACTGTTTGGAACGTCTCAACCGGAATGATTGTCAAACAAATACCCGGAAATCCTCAGCTCGGAACTCCGCAACTGCCGGGGCTGCCGTTGTTGCGTACTGGTCCAATCTTCAATGCTTCGGGAAATCGATTCGTAATGGTTCCGCGTGGCCTTTCCTCATATCCGGTGGAAACAGTCATGGTACGAGAATGGCCCTCCATGAAGACGATCAGGGAGTTCAAGCACGAAAAATTCTCGACGACAGTGTTGGCTTTGAGTTCTTCAGGCAGGCTTGTCGCAAGCGGCAACAGCAATGGCGAAATTCACATTTGGGACGTTGATTCGGGTGCTGAGCTGTCAGTCATCAAGAAGGGATTTTCCAGTGAGATCATCACGATGAGTGTCGACAATAAAATGTTCGCGCAGGTAAGCGAGGATGGAAACTCGATCCGGCTCTGGGACACAGCCAACGAAACAACGGTGAAGGAATTGACTGGTCACACCGAAGAGATCAATACGCTTGTCTTCAGCCCTGACGGCAAATTCCTGGCGAGCGGCAGTGACGACGACACGATCAGGTTATGGGATCTGCGAAACGGCGAAGTGAGGGTAATCAAAGCCCATAACAAGGGCACCGGCGTTGGAGCAATCGCGTTTCACCCTGAAGGACAGTTGTTGGCCAGTGTCGCATATAACATCGATTACGAAGGCGAGAATGATCCCGATAACACTATAAAACTATGGAACGCTGACGACGGAAAGGAAGTCGCAGCGATACCTGATCCTGCGGTTCCTCTTTCGTTGAGTTTTAGTCCGGATGGAAATAAACTCGCCGTCGGCAATTACGATGGCACAATTCTGATTCTGGACACGTCGAGCCAGGAACCTCCGAAATCACTCAAATCAAAAGGCAACATCGTCTCGGTAGCTTTTATAAGCGCAGACACGATTCAGAGTCTCGGCGTATCTCCAGACGACACGACCGGACAATTCGATCTCTTTAATGTATCGACCGGGCAGCTCATAAAAACGATCAGCTTTAACGAGAACACTACTGACATTAACACTACTGACATTAAAGACAATGTAATCATTGGTAGCTCCATGCCTTTCATCGCGATTTCCGGACAGTTCTACGCCATGCCGGTTAAAGGTAACGGGATCAGTTTGTTCTCACGCGCGGCCGTCGAGATTGATCCTTTCAACCAGAAAGAATTGGCGACGCTTTACTTGCTGGAGGATAACAATTGGCTCGTCGTAACGCCTGACGGTTTGTTTGACGGGTCGCCTGCGGCATGGTCGCGAGCGATTTGGTTATTCAATGGCAACATGCACGACCACCAGCCGGTCGAGTCGTTCTTTAATGAGTTTTTCCATCCGGGTTTGTTGACGGACATCCTCGCTGGGAAGCGTCCGACGGCGCCGGCAAACATCGCGAACAAAGATCGCCGGCAAGCGCAGTTGCGGCTCAGCTTCGCCGGCGCCCAAACGCCTGTCACCACGCGCGACGTGACGGTGCAACTCGAAGTATCGCAAGCGCCGGCCGGTGCTCGTGACATCCGTCTCTTTCGTAATGGCTCCCTCGTGAAAGTGTGGCGTGGTGACGTCTTGAAGAGTCAGAGTAGCGTTGTACTGGAAGCCACGCTGCCGATCATAGCCGGTGAAAACAAACTAACAGCCTACGCATTTAATAGCGACAACATAAAAAGCGCTGACGTCAGCTTGGTAATCACCGGCGCTGATAGCCTCAAGCGAAAAGGCGTGATTTATGTTCTGTCTATCGGTGTGAACGAATATGAAAACAACAAATTGAACCTGCGCTACGCCGTCGCTGATGCTCAGAGTTTTGCTGCCGAAATGAAGGCGCGGCAAACAGCGCTCAATATCTATGGCAGCGTTGAGTTGATCCAGTTGAATGATCGCGACGCCACGAAGGCAAATATTCTCAAGTCTCTCGCGGAGCTAAGTACGAAGGCGCGACCGGAGGATGCCGTCATCGTGTATTTTGCGGGTCATGGAACCGCTCGCGAGAACCGTTTCTATTTAGTGCCACAGGATCTCGGCACTACGACTAATTTGCCGACGATCCTGGCCCACAGCATTTCTGATGAAGATCTGGGCCGCGTGTTTGAAGGTATGGACGCCGGACATACAGCATTAGTGATCGATGCGTGCAATAGTGGACAGGCGCTGGAGTCAGAAGAGAAACGGCGTGGGCCAATGAACAGCAAAGGCCTCGCGCAGCTTGCCTATGAGAAGGGAATGTACATCCTGACTGCGGCACAGAGTTACCAGGCGGCGAAGGAAACGTCGCGGTTGGGCCACGGCTATCTGACGTACGCGTTAGTTGAAGAAGGATTGAAGACAGGCAGCGCCGACCGCGATCCAAAGGATGGCCGGGTGCTTTTACGCGAATGGTTGAAGTATGCGAGCGCGCGCGTGCCGCAACTACAAAAGCAGGAATTGGACTTGCAGGAGAGTCACGGACGTCAGCTTGATCGAATCAAGTTTGTTGAAAGTGATTCGGGAGCGAAACGCAGTCTTCAGTACCCGAGAGTCTTTTACCGCCGCGAATTAGAATCGCGTCCCCTCGTTGTTTCGGTTAGTGCCTTACCTTGAGTTCTCTCTGCGTGATCTCTGCGTCCTCTGCGCCTCTGCGGTTTAAGTTCACCGCAGAGACGCAGAGGACGCAGAGGACGCAGAGATCACGCAGAGAAGTCTTTAGCGGCTGGCGAAATAGGGGCGTTTGCAGTATATATCCTCAAGAAATCGTCTTAAGTAGGCGCTCCTACACCTTCCTGCAACAATGCGGAATTTTCATCGAAAGGGATTTAAATGTCGAAGACACTCCTCCTGATTGCTTTCTTGTTCGCGATCGCCGGCGTTGGCCAGCCGCAAACCATCGAGCCGTCGCTGCTTCAGAAGCCGACGTTGAGCCGCACGCAAATCGTCTTCGTTTACGCCGGCGACCTGTGGATCGTTGGCCGGGACGGAGGCACCGCGACGCGATTGACGACCGGTAGCGGCGTCGAAACTGATCCGAAATTTTCACCGGACGGTTCTTTGATCGCGTTCACCGGTGAGTACGACGGCAACGTCGATGTTTATGTCGTACCCGCAACTGGAGGAGTGCCACGCAGGCTTACATATCACCCTGGCGCTGATTTTGTTTCCGGCTGGACTCCCGATGGCAAACAGATCTTGTTTCGTTCAGGGCGCACCAGCACCAATCCAGTGCCGAAGCTGTTTACAATTCCGGTTGACGGCGGATTTCCAGCGGAAGTTCCTCTGCCGATGGGCGTCACAGGGTCATATTCGTCGGACGGAACGCGTCTGGCCTATGTGCCAACCACCAAGTTTCAGGAAGCGTGGAAACAGTATCGAGGAGGACAGACAACTCCCATTTGGATCGCGAAACTCTCTGACTCAAACATCGAGAAGTTACCCCGAGAGAACTCAAACGATTCTAATCCGATGTGGGTTGGCGACAAGATTTACTTTCTCTCAGATCGAAACGGCTCGGTGTCGCTGTTCGCTTACGACACGAATGCAAAGAAGGTTAGTCAGCTAGTTAGAAATGAAGGGCTCGATATCAAGTCTGCGAATGCGGGTCCGGGCGGGATTGTTTACGAGCAGTTTGGATCGTTACACCTTTACGATCTCGCTTCCGGCAAAGAGCATAAGCTGAACATCACGGTTTCCGGTGACTTACCCGGCGTGCGGCCGCGCTACGTGAAGGTCGCGAGAAACCTCTCGGCGCCCGCGCTCTCGCCCACCGGAGCGCGCGCAGTCTTCCAGGCGCGCGGCGAGATTATCACCGTGCCTGCCGAGAAAGGCGACGCACGCAATCTCACCAACACTCCCGGCGCTGCTGAGCGTTACCCCGCCTGGTCGCCTGATGGAAAACTGATCGCTTACTTTTCCGACGAGTCAGGTGAATACGCTTTACACCTGCGCGACCAAACGGGAATGGGTGAAGTGAAGAAGATCAATCTCGGCAATCCACCATCGTTTTTCTATTCCCCAGTGTGGTCGCCTGACAGCAAGAAGATTGCATTCACGGACAAGCGGTTGAACCTGTGGTACGTCGACATCGAGAAAGGCACGCCGGTCAAAGTCGATACCAACACGTACGAGAATCCGTTTCGCGTGATGGATCCAAGCTGGTCGCCTGATAGCCGTTGGATTACTTACACGAAGCAGCTCGATAACCGGCTGGGCGCTGTCTTTATTTATTCACTCGAGACGGCGAAGACCAACCAGATCACCGATGGCATGAGCGACGCTCGGTATGCGAACTTCGACAAGAATGGAAAGCACCTCTACTTCACGGCGAGTACCGACGCTGGTCCAACGACGGGATGGCTCGATATGTCGAGCCTTAATCATCCCATCACGCGCAGCGTCTACGTTGTAGTGCTACGCAAAGAGCTGCCGTCACCGATCGCGCCGGAAAGTGATGAAGAGAAGGTTGCGGAAGAAAAGAAAGAAGACAAGAAACCTGAGGATGCCGCTCCCGCTCAACCCGCTCCCGCGGCGAAGAAGCCGGATGTAAAGGTAGACATCGACTTCGACGATATCGGTCAGCGAATTCTGACCGTACCAATAGTAGCGCGTAACTACACCGGCATGGTTTCAGGCAAAACCGGCATACTTTATCTAGCCGAAGCTCCCCCAGGACCCGGCAACGCTGTGGTTTTGCACAAGTTTGAGCTCGACAAACGCAAGACTGACAAAGTGCTCGAAGGCGTGACGGCTTTTGCGCTCTCAGCCAACGGCGAAAAGATGCTCTTCCGTTTGGGTGGCGGCCAAACTACCAACTGGTTCATCGTTCCGACTGCAACGCCGGTGAAACCGGGCGAGGGCGCGTTGAAGGTCGAAGATTTGGAAGTCTATGTTGATCCGAAGGCCGAGTGGAAGCAGATGTATGCCGAAGCCTGGCGCATTCAACGCGATTTTATCTATGACCCGAACCTGCACGGGTTGGATTTGAAAGCGGCTGAAGCGATGTACCGGCCGTATCTCGATTCACTCGGCCATCGCGGCGACCTGAATTATCTCTTCACGGAGATGCTGGGCCAGACGGTGTTGGGCCATACGTTCATCGGCGGCGGCGATCTGCCGGAGCCGCCGCGAACACGAGGCGGTCTGTTGGGCGCGGATTATAAGGTTGAGAATGGTCGCTATCGCTTCGCGCGCGTTTACAACGGCGAGAACTGGAACCCGCAATTGCGTGCGCCGCTTACGCAACCCGGAGTAAATGTGAAAGCTGGCGAGTATCTGCTTGCAGTCAACGGTCGCGACGTGCGTGCCAGCGACAGTGTCTATTCGTTCTTTGAAGAGACGGCGGGCAAGTCGGTGGTGATTCGCGTGGGTCCGAATCCGGATGGATCGAATTCACGCCAAGTGACGGTCGTGCCGGTTGACAGTGAAGGAGGTCTGCGAAATCTGGGCTGGATCGAAGACAACCGCCGCAAGGTCGACACGCTGAGCAACGGGCGCGTGGCTTATGTTTACCTGCCTGATACAGGGTTTGGCGGATACACCAATTTCAATCGCTATTACTTCTCGCAGATCAACAAAGAGGGTGCGGTGATCGATGAGCGGTTCAATGGGGGCGGGGCAGCCGCCGATTACATTATCGACTACATGCGGCGCCCGCTGATGAATATGTGGACCACGCGAGAAGGGAAGGACTTCACGACGCCGGTGGGATCGATCTTTGGTCCAAAGGCGATGATCATCAATGAGTTTGCCGGCAGTGGCGGCGATCTGATGCCGTGGCTGTTCCGCAAGGCGAATGTTGGACCACTGGTCGGCAAGCGCACGTGGGGCGGACTGGTGGGAATCTACGATTATCCGCAGTTGATTGATGGTGGCTCAGTAACCGCGCCGCGCGTTGCGTTTTACAATCCGACCGGTGAGTGGGAGGTAGAGAATCACGGCACGTCACCGGATGTCGAAGTTGAGCTCGACCCGGCCGCGTGGCGCGCTGGTCACGATCCGCAGCTTGAAAAGGCGGTTGAGGTTGTGATGGAAGCGCTCAGGAAGAATCCATTGCCGAAGCCACGCAAGCCTGCGTATCCGAATTATCACGACGGCCGCTCAACAACGTCTGGGCAGCCTACTAAGGACACGCGTAAAGGCAATTAACATCTGCCACAAAGAGGCACAAAAAGCACAAATTAATTTTTGTGTTTTTGTGCCTCTTTGTGGCTAAAAACTATGAGCGTCTTCCGCTGGTATTAATTTTCTCTGCGCAACCTCTGCGTCCTCTGCGTCTCTGCGGTCACGACTTAGTTAAACCACAGAGACGCAGAGGTTGCGCAGAAAAGAATCGTGTCACAATCGTGGTGTAGAAGGTGTTATCCTAGTGAACCTCCCAAAGACATGATTCACAGACGATTGGAGAAAGAGGATGACCAGTGTATCCCAGGATCTGCGCTATAGCCTGCGCATGCTGCTGAAGAACAAAGGCTTCACCGTTGTAGCAGCACTGACGCTGGCCCTCGGCATCGGCGTCAATACCGCGATGTTCAGCGTGCTCAATACCTATATATTCGGTTCGCTGCCATACCCGCAGTCCGAACGCTTGATCCGTGTCTGGCGCACCTCCCCACACTCCCAAAACTGGCCGCATTCAGCCGCAAACTTTTTCGACCAACACGACCAGAACACCGTTTTCGAAAAGATGGCGGCCTATAACTTCGTCGGCCGCAACCTCACCGAGAACGGTCAAACAGCAGAACGCCTGCTCAGCCTCGCGGCAACTGCCGATTTCTTTCCAATGATGGGAGTGGCTCCCGCACGCGGCCGTGTGTTCAAACCGGAAGAGTTCGAGCCCGGCGCTGACAACGTTGTCATCCTCTCCGATGGTTTCTGGTCACGCCGCTTCGGCAGCGACCCAAACATCGTCGGACGCACGATTCAACTCGACGGTAAAACAGTTGAGATCGTCGGCGTGATGCCGCCCGGATTCGAACATCCGATCCTCTGGGGCCCAATGGATATCTGGCAGCCACTCGCACTCGCTCCTGAACGGAAAGCGAATCGCAACAATAACTATCTCTCTTCAATCGGCCGCCTCAAACCGGGCGTGACGATTCAACAGGCAAATGAAAGCATGGTGGCTCTGGCCGCAAATCTCGGAAAGCAGAACAAGATGAATGAAGGTGAGAGCGTGCGGCTGGAACCGCTGCAGCGATCGATGTCTGACAGTATCGGTAGAAAGGTCATGTTGTTTACCTTCGTCCTCTCATGGTTTGTGTTGCTGATCGCCTGCGCAAACCTTGCAAACCTTCAGCTCGTTCGCACGATAAGCCGATCGCGTGAGCTCGCTGTGCGCGCCGCACTCGGTGCGAGTCGCTTGCGACTGCTGCGCAGTTCTCTTACCGAGAGTCTCGTCATCGCGTTGATCGGAGGCACAGTTAGTCTTGTCATCGCCATTTGGGCGGTTCGATTTATCAGCAATCGCCTCTTCACTGACTTGCCCGGCGCGAAAGTGCAGCTCGATTACAAAGTATTCGGCTTTGCACTCTTGGTTTCACTTGTGACCGCAGTGTTGTTTGGAACAGTTCCCGCGTGGTTTGCTTCCCGCGCCAATGTGAACCAGGCGCTTCGTGACAGCGCCCGGGGCTCCACCGCGGGACGCTCGCAGCACCTCCTGCGACACGCGCTGATCATTGGTGAAGTAGCTTTTGCGATGATATTGCTTGGAGCCGCTGGACTGTTTCTGCGTGGCTTGCAGCGCTTCATCAATTCCGATCCGGGCTGGCGTGTTGATGGGCTCGTGACTGCGCAAATGGGGCTGCGCGGGCAGAAGTACGCCGATGATGAACAGCGCGTCGTTTTCCTGAACCAATTGGAAGATCGACTTCGTAATTTGCCGGGTGTCGAGCACGCTGCGATTGCGGGTTCAAGTCCTGTATTTGGTTTCAACAGCAGCAGCGCGTTCCTCATCGAAGGCCGGCCTGAGCCGCCGCCGGACAAATACCCGGAAATGTTTTTCGAACCCGTGAATGGTGACTACTTCGAGACGCTCGGCGCGCGTTTGCTACAAGGTCGTACTTTCAACGCGTCAGACACCCTCGATCATACGGTAGTCGTTATCATCAACGAGACCACGGCTCGCACTTTCTGGCCCAACGAGAGTCCGATCGGCAAACGCATCAGTAATCCCGGTCAACAGAGAACCATGTTCGAGATCGTAGGCGTTGTCAACGACATCGCGTTTCCCGGCAGCCTTGGCGAACCGTACACGCGCTATCAAGGGTTTGTTCCTATGACGCAGGCGTCGCCTAACTTTCTCATGCTTGCGTTCCGCACGTCGCAGAGTGCGGAATCGTTCGGCAACACGCTACGCGGTGCGGTAGCAACACTCGATCCCAATCTACCGGTTTATCGAATTCGAACCGCGCGCGCGGCGGTCAATTCGGGACTCGGCAGCATCTCGTTGCTCGGAAGCTTGCTCGGAGCTTTTGCTGCGGTTGGATTGATCCTTGCGGCGATTGGGATTTATGGAATCATCTCTTACACGGTCGCGCAACGTACTAGCGAGCTCGGCATTCGTGTAGCGCTCGGCGCGCAGAGCCGTGACGTTCTTCGGTTAGTATTGGGCCAGGGCGCGATCCCGATCGTGAGTGGCGCGGTGTTGGGGATCATAGTCGCGTACCTTGTCTCGCTACTATTGATTTCCCTCATCCCGTCGTTGCCAACGCGCGACCCGGTGATTTTGGTCGTGACGACCGTCGCGCTTATTGTAGTCGGGCTGCTGGCATGTTACATCCCGGCGCGTCGTGCGACGCGAGTCGATCCTTTGATCGCACTAAAATCGGAATGAGAGTTTTACTGTGCTGCTTGTTGGTAACGGTCTTTGTTTCCACTGCACAAGCAGGGGGGAAACAGCAGGTTGTTGAAGTCCCCTTCGACTTTTACAAGAATGAGATCATTCTTCAGGTGAAGGTCAACGGCAAGGGGCCTTTCAACATGATGCTCGACACGGGTACTGATCCTTCCGCAGTCGATCTCACTACAGCGAGAGACATCGGCCTGAAACTTCACCCGCTCGGGAAGCCGGGCAGTGGCGGCGGCACCGACGTTAATCTGACGTATTACACTGAGTTGCCGCTCGTCGAAGTTGCTGGTTTTACTGTGAAAGACGTTGAGACGCTCGCGCTCGACTTGTCGAAAATGAGCGCACGTTTGGGCAAGTCTCTACATGGCGTGCTCGGACACAGCGTTCTGAATGGTCGCATCGTGCAGATTGATTATCCGAATCGCGTCGTGCGGTTTTACTCGCAACCACTGTTCTCCAAAACCGCCAACACCCCGAAACGGTCAGTGCTATCTTTCCGTTATGCCGATAACGTGCTGCTTGATGATGTGTTCGTGAATGGTAAGAAGGTGGTTGGCAATCTCGACACAGGATCCAACGGCGCTTTCAATTTAACGCCCGCCGCAGTTGGTTATTTAGGATTGGAAGAAGAATTCAACCAGGCACCGGTGAGTACTGACGTTGGTTACAACGGCGTGTCTCAGAACAGGCAAGGGAAGGTCAGCAACGTAACAGTTGGCGGCATCTCCGTCGACGCGCCCGCCGTGATCTTCTTCGCCAAAGGAACAGGCCGCGACAAAAAGCCCTGGAGCATAAACATCGGCAACGCATTTCTCAAAGACTTCGTCCTGACTATCGACTACCGGAATAAGCTCGTCATGCTCGAAAGACCTTCTTGATCCAAATTCTTGTCATAAATACATCGACGCGTGGGTTTATCTGTGTGAAGGAAGGATTGCATCATGCGGATAAAGTTACTCCTCGCGACCGTTTTGTTTTGCTTTTTCGCCACCCACGCCCAGACCATCACGCCCGAAGATATTCTCAGCATTCGGGAGCTCAGCGATATTCAACTCTCTCCTGACGGCAAACAGATCGCATTCGTGATCACGGAACCGGCGGCCTCGAACACGCAACCGCGCGTCTCCAACATTTGGACCATGCCGGTCGACGGCCGTGAGTCTCCGCGTGCGTTAATTCCCGGTCTGATCAACGCCGGTTCGCCGCGCTGGTCGCCTGACGGTAAGACTCTGGCGTTTCTTTCTGATCACGCAAAGGCGGGTGTGCAAATCTATTTACTCGGTGCGGGTGAGGCGAACGCAGTGCAACTGACTTCCGTGCCGGGTGGAGTGGAAGGTTTCGAGTGGTCGCCGGACAGTAAATCGATTGCGTTTGTGACCCATGATGAGCAAGAGAAAAAAGCTGCGGGCAATGACGCGATTGAAGTCGATCGCCATCTCGACTATTCGCGGCTGTGGATCTCGAGTGTGTCAGATCGTAAAGCCGTGCAGGTAACAAAACAGGATTTCGAAATCTACGAGCTGGCGTGGGCGCCTGGCGGTGACGAGCTCGCGCTGGTCGTGGCTCCGACTCCGAAGCCTGAAGACTCATTGAATCTTTCGCTCATCGTCGTGAATCGTGCAACCGGTGAAGTGACGCGAACCCTGAGCAATCTCGTCAATCTCACAGGCGCGCTCCGGTGGTCACCCGACGGGCGTTTGATCAGTTTCTATGAGGGGCCGCCTACAAAAGAATATGCCGCGTGGGTTTCGGTTGTGCCGGCCGGCGGTGGTCCATCACGTCCACTCTTGAAAGACTATGCGGGCAGCGTTCTCAGGTTGGCGTGGATGCCGGATTCGAAACATCTCATGGCGCAGAGTGCAGAGGGAACACACCAGGCGCTTCTCGCTGTTGATGTGGCTAACGGCGACACTCGCAAACTCACCGACATCGTTCACTCGCAATGGAATGTTGGTTTTAGTACTAACGGAAGCACGACCGCATATTTTTCGCAGAGTGTCGGCTCGCCGAGTGACATTTGGGTCTTGCAGTCTGATGCGCCGCCGCGAAAGTTAACGAACTTCAATCCACAGACAGCGGGCTGGAAACTCGGGACGTTGCGCGAGGTCACATGGAAGAACTCTAAAGATGGCTTACTTCGTCGCGGTGTCGTTATCACGCCGCCCGGCTTCGTTCCAGGTCAGCTATATCCGACGATCGTCAATACGCATCCGGGCGACACTGCGTGGTGGATGGGATGGCACGGCAGCAAGTGGTGGGACTGGGGACAACTGCTGGCTTCGAATGGCTACGTCGTCTTCCTGCCGAACACTCGCGGCGTCACGGGTGAAGGTGGGCGAATGCACCAGACAATCGCCGATTGGGGCGGGATGGCTTTCCAGGATCTGATTGACGGGGTTGACTATCTGGTCCAACAAAGGATCGCTGATCCGAATCGTCTTGGTATCGGCGGTTGGAGCAACGGTGGATTCATGACGGAATATGCGATCACTCATACTACGAGGTTCAAGGCTGCCGTTGCGCAAGCCGGGCATTCAGATTTTTTCAGTTTGTATGGCACGTCTTATCTGCGCTCGTCGCTCCGCATTTCTTTCGGCGACAGTCCGCATGTCAATCGCAAAGGTTACGACGAACGCTCTCCGGTGATGTCGGTTCGAAACTGCCGGACGCCCACGCTTCTGCTGCATGGTGAATTGGATCCTGGTGTTCCAGTCGGGCAGGCCTACGAATTCTACAACGCGCTGAAGGATCTCGGCGTGGAGACAGAGTTGGTAATTTACCCACGCGAGCGCCACTCCATCCAGGAGCGTGGCCACCAACTAGACGTCCAGCGCCGTATGTTGGCCTGGTTCGATAAACATCTGAAGTAGCCCGCGAACCGGGCGAAAGCATAGCTCGCAAAATGGGCGTCAGCATAAAGCTCCGAGCCCGCGGAGCGGGCGAAAGCATAAAGCCCCGAGCCCGCGATAGCGGGCGGCAGCATAAAGCCTGGGGCGCAAGCCCCAGGATCACGATCATAAAAAGCGAACGAGCCCGCGGAGCGGGCGACAGCCGTAACACGCAATGGCTGTCGCCCACTTCGCGGGCTCCTCCAAAATTTTTTTGTTCGCGATCCTGGGGCTTGCGCCCCAGGCTTTATGCTGCCGCCCGCTCCGCGGGCTCAGGCTTTAGCTGTCGCCGGCTTTGCGAGCTATGCTGTCGCCCGCTATCGTGGGCTAGAACGATAACCTTGTGCTACGGGCGGACCTGGACGCTGCCGGATTCGATTGGTATCTGCGGGAAATCATCAGCACCAATGAATTGGCAGGCGCTCGGTTCGACCACGTTGTCAAAGAAAATCTCGCTGATCGTGTCGTTGCCATTGCCTGGATTACCGTTGTCGAACACGGTAAAGAAGGCAGCGTCAAACTCATCATTAAAAACCGGATCAGTTGTCTTCCGAACTGAGCCGCCGAAGCTGGCCCGGTTCCCGACAACCTGTAGGCAGGTGATGTCGAATTGAGCACTGTACTTCGGATCGAAAGATGGATTGTGAATTATCGCAGTCCCCTTAACAGTACCATCTTTACCAACCTGGGCACTGAAGGAAAACTGTCTTCTGACCGTCTTACCCTGACTATTTTGAAGCAGGATGGTTCCGTGACCTGACGCGGATGGTCCCGCTGCTGCAGCCAGCGTCGTCCGCAGCACAATGGTCGTGGCAGCCATGGCTGTGATTAACAACCCGGCGAAGAGAAAAATTTTGCTACCTTTCATGGTTATCTCCTTGATCGGAATGGGTCCTAGTGTGAGAAAGAGAAAGGATAGGAGTGATCAGAGAGGGCCTTGTGACCATACCCACCCACAACACCGTCACGATGCCGCCGCACCGTGGCGATCGTGTGTACTTCCTTGTCGTTTATAGCGGGCACAATCTACTAGAGTCGAAATTACCTGTCAATGAATACTAATGACCTCGGGTGAGGTTTGGTCGATGCGACCAAATACCCCACCCGAGCCGGCAGAAACATCACGGCCCAAACGGCTTCAGGATGTTCGAGAATGCCCAGTTGCTCTGCGAAATCCCGCTACACGTAGGAGACGCAAAGCCCTGGTTTGGACAACCCCCGTTGTCGCGCGCCACTGACCACATCGAGAGCCTGGTGATGTAGCTGTTCTGGTTCGCGAAGGTCAACAGCGATTGCGCATCGGCCAATTGAAAGATCTCCGTGTTGACGTCGTTGATTCCGATCATGGGTGTTACTCCGATGCTGGCGGTCAACCCGGCTGCGACAACCTGATTGTGCGTGTTGCTCGCCGCCTGCTGAGCGCTGAGTCCCATCTGACCGCCATTATCGTTGGCCGAGCCGTAGTCCATGGCCATGACGTTGACGACGTTCAGACTCAGCCCGGAGGTTTTCACGCTGTTCAGAATATTTACACCACTCGCCACCAGGCCTGTCGGCAGCACCGGCAGCGTGTAGGAAATCACGAGACCCGGATTCGCGTTCTTTAATCCAATCAGCGCCGAGTTGCGACGATTGATCGAGGCCGTATCAGTAGTCGCTCCACCTTCGATGTCGAAGTCGAGACGCACCGGTGTACTCGCATTGACGCTGTATTTATTCAGCACCGCCTGGTAAGCAGCCTGCAGGCTCGATACTGTAGTACATCCCAGCGCCAGCTCAGTTCCCGAAGCGCCACCAAAAGAGATGATCACATCACCACCGGCAGCGCGTACGCCCTGGACCAGCGAGAGTATCGTGGTGCCATTCGGCAGCGTGTCGTTCGCGACCGTCGCGCCGACACCGCCCCACGTTGGAGTGCAGCCGCCATTACCGACGATGAATCCGAGCGTAAACACCTTGATGCCGGATTGCGATTGAATAGTCAACAGTTGCCAATCGGCGGTCAGACCCATGTCCACATAAGGCGCGAACGTTTTCGAACCCGGTGGCGGCGGCGGTGGACCATTCAGCGTAGTCACGTTGATCGCGGAGCTCTGTGCGGAGCTTCCGGCAGCGTCGTTGGCTGCAACTCTGAAGCTGTAGGTCGTCACAGGAGACAAGCCGGTTATGCTGACGTTGGGACTGCTGGTAGTGGCGACCGCGACGCCGTTCCTGAAGACAGTGTAGCCGGTCAACGTGCAGTTGACGGCGACTGTCGAAGCGGTCCAACTCAGGTTGGTGCTGTTACTCGTAGTTCCAGACGCTTGCAATCCTGTAGGCACACTGGGAACTGTAGTGCACGCACTGCAAGTTCCGATGATGGTCCAGGGCGCGCCACTTCCCGGTCCACCGTTGTTTGTCGAAGGGTTCTGGCCCTGCGTCCAGAAGTTCGCCTGATAGTTGGTGCCGTTAAGACTTGCTGTCTGTCCAGCGGTATAAACACTGGTAGAGTTCCAGGTTGGCGCGCAGGAGCCGCCACCGCCGCCTCCTCCTGATCCACTACACGCGCCGTTGCTGGTCCACGGCTGTCCACTTCCTGGTCCACCGTTGTTAGTGGACGGGTTTTGACCTTGCGTCCAGAAGTTTGCCGTGTAGTTGATTCCGTTAAGACTTGCCTTCATCCCGGCCGTATAGACCGAAGTGGAATTCCACGTTGCAGCGCAAGTCGTCTGTGCTGCGCCCACGCGCGCGAGGCACAGCAACAAGAACACGAGTCCGATGCCACATTGGATTTTGCGAACTGAATTCATAGAAACTCCTTAGGTGATTAGGAGGTGATTAGGCGCGGGAAGTGGGTGTTGGGGGAACGAACCAGATCTGGGTTGATGACTTTTATGCCTAATATTTGCGGTTGTCAATAGTCCAGCGTACAGAGATCAAGCTTCGCGATTCAACACGTCTCTGACTTTTCTCGTGAGGCCAAACCAGGTAAACGGTTTTTGAATGAATTCCACGGTCGCGTCCAGCACTCCGTGCTGAACGATCGCTTCATCGGTGTAGCCCGACATGAATAGAACGCGGATCGCCGGTCGTAATTCCTGCAAGCGGTCCGCAACTTCTTTCCCACTGATCTCCGGCATCACTACGTCGGTAAGCAGAAGATCGATTGGGCCAGGATGCGCACGGCAAACACGAATTGCTTCTTCGCCGCCTTTGGCATCCAGCACGTTGTAACCAGCCTGCATCAGGATATTCTTCGTCAGTCCACGCACGACGTCTTCATCTTCGACCAGCAGAATCGTCTCCGTTCCGCGCAGTACAATGGGTTCCTGCTGCTCGCAACATTCGGCGCCGGCGCTGTCGATGCGTGGCAAGTAAATTTTGAACATCGTTCCCAGCCCCGGCTCGCTGTAGACCCAGATGTTGCCGCCGCTTTGCTTCACAATTCCGTAGACAGTCGACAAGCCGAGTCCGGTTCCTTTGCCGACGTCTTTCGTGGTGAAAAACGGTTCGAAGATTCTGCGCTGCGTTTCCTGGTCCATGCCGCTGCCGGTATCGCTGACCGCCAGCATGACGTACTCGCCCGGCTTGACGGAAATGTGCCGCAGCGAAGTCTGATGATCAAACGTGACGTTTGCTGTTTCGATGGTTACTTTGCCACCGCGAGGCATCGCATCACGCGAGTTGACCACGAGGTTCATGATTATCTGTTCGACCTGACATGGATCCGCCTTGACGCTTCCCAGATCGTCTACGAGCTTCGTGGCGAGCTTGATGTTCTCACCGATCAAACGAGTCAGCATCTTCTCCATGTCTTTTACGACGTCGTTTAAATCAAGCACCTTCGGCTCGAGGATTTGCTTGCGACTGAAGGCCAGTAGTTGGCGAACTAAAGAGGCTGCCCGTTCGGCAGCCTTCTTGGTTTCTTCGAGATTGCGGCGAATCGGATTTTCCAGTCCAACTCGTCTGAGCGACAAATCGGTGTAGCCGATGATCGCTGTTAGCATGTTATTGAAGTCATGGGCCACGCCGCCGGCGAGCTGTCCGATAGCTTCGAGTTTCTGCGATTGTTGGCGCTGTAACTGGGTGGCGCGATCTACTGGCTCGGCCGCGGAATCGAGTTTGAGGTTCGGGGGTGAAGTATCCATAAATGGCAATCTCTAAGTGAGCAGGAGAGAGCGTGGCGTCCCTCCCAACATGGTCGCCACGCTCCCTGATACGCACGCGGCCCAAACGACTGGCCCTATCCCTGCGTGCGTTTACACGTTGATCGGTAATATGCCCCAAAACCGATCAACGATCACGATGAGGCACTATAGATGAGAATATTTTTGTGTAGTATCGGGCGAGGACTGAATGATTTGTCCGTGTTTGTCCTACAAAGAACCTATTCTACGAGGCCATTTCGTATCGCGTAGTGAGTTAATTCTGCGTTGGTCCTCATCTCCATTTTGTCGAGGATGCGGCGGCGATAAGTGCTGATCGTCTTGTTGCTGAGCGATAGCTGCTCTGCGATTTCGTTTACAGTCTTGCCCGAAGCGATCGAGCGCAACACTTCGAATTCACGGTTCGAGAGACTTTCATGCGGTACTTTGCCTGACTGCGAAAGCTGAACAACAATCTTTTCGGCCAGCGATGGACCAACGTACTGGCCGCCTTTGATGATCTTCAGAATCGCGCGGCGTAGCTCCTCTCCCGAACTGCCCTTGTTGATATACCCTGACGCTCCAGCCTTGAAAGCTCGCACGGCATACTGCTCTTCCGCATGCATGCTGAGTATCAAAACAGGCATGCGCGGGCGAAGCTGCTTTAACTCGACCAGCACTTCCAAACCGCTGCGACCGCCGAGAGAAATATCGAGCACCGCAATATCCCACGGCTGTTTGCGCACCAGATCGACAGCCTCTGCTCCAGTACGCGCTTCACCAAACGTCGCACTCTCCGCAGTGAACATGTCTTTGAGGCCACGGCGAACCACTTCATGATCATCGATGGTAAGGATCTTGAGCATAATCTATTCACCGAGTGGAACGCGCACGACGACAGTGGTGCCGCCGCCTTCTTTTCCAGTGATGCGGACTTCACCGCCAACCAGTCGCGCTCGCTCCTTCATTCCCAACAAGCCGAGCGACTGAGTGTTCATTACGTCACTCTCGGTAATGCCGAGACCGTCATCACGGACTTCCAGCTCGAAATAATTTTTGCTGCGCCTCAGCTTGACGTAAAGATTCTGCGCGCGCGCATGGCGCAAAACGTTCGTCAGTATTTCCTGCAGGATGCGGAAAACCGCGGTTGCCCTTTCGCGAGTGAGATCGATCTCGCTGGCATTGTTGGTCAAGTGACACTTGAGACCCGATCGCATTTGAAACTGCTCGATCTGCCATTCGATTGCAGCGACCAGGCCGAGATCGTCCAGCACGCCAGGCCTTAGCTCCGAAGCGATTCGTCGCACGGTGCTGATGGTCGTTTCGATCAGCCCCGTCATGCTGCTGATCCGTTCGCGGATTTCGGAAATGTGTGAACAATCGGTCGCGCCGTTCAGAGTGTTGTCTATTTTTTCGAGATCCCACTTCAGGCCGGTCAGAACGCCGCCGAGCTCGTCGTGTATCTCACGCGCGATGCGTGTTCCTTCTTCTTCGCGTGTCGACCGAATCCTTGCAGAGAGTGCTCGCAACGCTTCTTCGGCGTGCTTGCGTTCGGTGATGTCGTTAGCCACCCAGAGATAGCAGGGTTCGCAGTCGAGATCGAACATCACCGCCGAAGTATTGGCTATCACTTCGCGACCGGTTTTTGACTTAAAACGAACCTCCAAATCCACGACAGGTTTTGGAGACTTCAGTAGCTGGCGGATCTTGTCGGCTAGATTATCGTCAATCGAATTTAAGAATTTAAAAATCGGTTGGTTGATAACCTCGGTGCGTGAGTACTCGGTTTCTCTTATCCAGGTATCGTTAACTTCTAAAACCACTCCATCTCTGATCCGCAGGATGCCCATACGAAACGGACTAAGATGAAAGATCTTGGCAAACCGTTCTTCCGAAGCGCGCAATGCTTCCTCGGCGCGCTTTCGCGCCGTGATGACCTGGGTGAATAAGATTAGTCCGCCGATCTCGCCGTCAACATTGCGCCACGGAAGACTTTCCCATTGCAGCCAACCGGTGCTGCCGTCGCCAGTGATATACGACTCTTCTTCGCATCGTTCGACTGCGCCCGCCAGGATCCTTCGATGAGCTTCCCGCCAGTGAATGGGAATATCAGGGAAGACTTCGTAGTGTGACTTGCCGATTATGTTCTGTCCCTCGATATCGTAGTCGGTGAGAAAGCGATCACTGACTTGAAGGTAACGCATGTCAGTGTCGAACATGGCGATGGCGGCGGGAGTGTGTTTGATGAACAGGCGCAGCAACGCTTCGTTGGTCTTCACGATGTCTTCGAAGCGCAGGCGGTCCTCTTCGGCAGTCAGAGGCTGGGCAGAAATCGAGGGAGTTCTCTTCATTGCTCCTCCCCTGGGCGATGAGGTTGAGGTAAAACTCTGTGCAACCTCTGTGTTCTCTGTGTCTCTGTGGTTGAGGAATAGTTAACCACCGAGGCACAGAGAACACAGAGGTTGCACAGAGAAATCCTAAATCTTCGGCACGGTGATCCAGTCCATGGCGCTGCCGATGCGGCTGCTCTTTAGATCGCGAATGCCGACGCGGACCTGGTATAGACCACCGGGCACGAGCGTGCTGAACTGGTAAACCGATCGCTTCTGGCCGGGCGTTGTCGAGCTCTTCGGAAAGATGCGCAGACGTCCCACAAAGCTGTTGATGGGTTTGCCTTTTTCGTCGTAAAAGATTCCCGCG
>Ga0134121_10000725_pt1 | contig 34835 bp, 31 predicted proteins | sample KB301_FD_96463 | JGI IMG/M metagenome (GOLD analysis project Ga0134121, IMG submission 96463) | Terrestrial soil microbial communities without Nitrogen fertilizer from Kellogg Biological Station, Michigan, USA - KB3-0-1 | ecosystem: Environmental > Terrestrial > Soil > Unclassified ...
CACGACGGCGCCGACGCGGATGCGCGGTGCGAGCACGATGCCATGTCCGAGCGAAAAGAACGTACTGAAGTCCGCCGTCGCCTTGCTGAACTGCAGACTGTGGTCAGATCCTGTTACGGTCGACGCGTGCCGCAGTTCCAGTCTGAGCGCGCCGCCCTGCGAGGGATACTGTGGGTCGTTGGCCCACGCCTGCTCGCCAACCCAGCTGACGGTCGCCAGACGGTGGTACGCAAGGAGCGGTTCACGGTCCTCGGGCAGGCAGAGGTTCTGCAGCGCGCAGAAGATCGCCGGCTGCGCTTCCGTCCTCCGGTACTCGAACTGATAGCCGACTGTCTGCTTCGTGCGTGTCGTCTGGCGTGTACCGCTGAGGAGTGCGCCGGGCAGCGTGGACCGGAGAAAGGCCTTGTACTCCGATCGTCGCTCCACGTACAGCGTGACGCTCGGCTGGAACCCGAGAATCACCGAGGAGGGGTTCGTGAACGTCGTGCCGAAGTAGTAGTTGAGCTTCGTGCTGTACGGATCGTCGCGCAGCCACCGGCAGAGTGATTCCGCACCCGAGAGCGGACTTCCGATCCCGATTTTCGTGAGACGGGCTCGAAGCTCGAAACGCTTGGCCGTGTGCAGAAAGTTGTTGTCGCGGTATTCGCCCTCGGTCCGAAAGCAGTCGATGGTGCCGTACCCGCCACTCGTGCGCCCCGAATGCATGAGCCCCTCGGCGAGCGACACGTGGACCGTTACGAGTGAGTCGCCGGGAGGAATCACGTCCACCGAGTCGACGTCGACGCTCACGGCCCGGTACGCTTCGGTCACGTAGAGATTGCGCTTGGCGCGCTGCAGCCGGCTTTCGCGGTACTCGTCGTTCGGCTTGATACCGAGCAGTCCCCGCACCGTCCCTTCGGAGATCTTCGGCTTGTCGCCCGAGATGGGCGTGATCCGGATGTCGATGTCGCGGAGCTTCGCCCGGGTGCCGTGCTGCACGTCGAGCTCGATTCGCGCCCGCTGCGTGGCCGTGTCGCTGTGCGTTTCCTGAAACACGTCGGCCGACGGAAACCCGGCGTCGCGCAAACGCCGGGTTATCGTGTCGATGCTCTTCTGCAGCGCGTACATGTCGAAGCGCGGCGGATTGTGTTCGAGGATCGGCAGATGTTTGAGAATCGCGTCGCGCTCGGGAAGCGAATCGAGACCCAGGAACCTGAGCGTGTCGACGATGATCGGGTCGCCCTCACGCAGTGAAAACGACACGGCAACCTTGTTGCGCCCCACCGCGCGGACGGAGGTGTCGACGCGCACGCGCGAGTAACCGGACGTCGTGTACAGTTTGCGCAGGCGGAGCGCATCGTCCTGGAAGGACTTCTGGTCGAAGCAACGCCGGCGGCCAAAAAACTTGAGGTACCGCCGCCACCACGATGACGGCTCGGTGATGATGGAGTTGGCGAGAAAGGCGTCGTTGTAGACCGTGTTGCCGTCGAACTTGAGGCTGACGACTTCGCGCGACGTCACCGCCGCGTTGCCGCAGCGAGTGGGATCCTGCGCGCCCGCGAACACCGGCACGAGCGAAATCCCCAGTGCCGGCGCTGTGAAAAGCGCCAGCGCTCCCACTCGTCGCAGGGTGCGTTGGTTCATCGAGCCCGGTTTGGGTGTGCTCACGACTGCCTCTGCGAGCCTCGCGCGCGCGTTCTATAGCGAGGCGGCCTGACTCTGCTTCTGACTAATGGCTTACGCGCGCCGCAACATCAACACGCATCACTTGTACGACGGATCGTCCCCCAACGCGCTCCGGCAGCGGCCGTGTCATTCCGATTGGCCGAAGATCGCGAGGTTCGAGCTGTGCCCGGGGTTCACTTTCTTGTCGGGGTAGATGTGGTGCACGGCCTGATTCACCGCGATCGCCGCTTCGCCGAATCCGTTCGCGATCAGCTTGAGCTTTCCTGGATACACCACAATGTCACCGGCGGCGTACACGCCGGGACGGCCCGTCTCCATCCGCTGGTTCACGACGATCTCGTCCTTTTCGAGCGTCAGGCCCCACTCCACGAGTGGGCCCAGATCGCTCACGAAGCCGAGCATCGGGAGCACGACGTCAGCGTCGATGCGGCGGGTTGACTTGGCCTTGATGTCCTTGAGGTCGAGGGCCACGAGCCGGTCGCCTTCGGCGATCACGTCGTGGATCTCATGGAACGGATAGAGCGTCACACGGTTTTCCGCGGCCGAGCGGTTGACCTGCTGGACGGTCGCGTCGTGCGCGCGGTACCGGTCACTGCGATGAACGAGCGCGACAGACGAGGCGCGGTCGGTCAGCTGGACCGTCCAGTCGAACGCCGTGTCACCCCCACCGATGATCACCACCCGCTTGCCGCGAAACTCCTCCGGGTCCATGACGCGGTCGAAGATGCCGCGGCCGTACCACGGCTCCGCGCACGGCTGGGGCAGGCGGCGTGGTGAGAACGCGCCGATGCCCGCCGCGAGCACGACCGCGCGCGTGGGAAAACGATCCGTCGCGGTCTCCAGAACGAGGTGCCCGTCCGCTTCGGCAAGGCCGGTGACGTTCTGGTTGAGGTGCACGGGCTGATGGAATTGTGCGGCTTGCTCCCGGAGGTTCCGGACGAGATCCCTGGCCAGGATCTTCGGAAATCCGCCGACGTCGAAGATGTATTTCTCGGGATACAGCGCTGCGAGCTGTCCCCCCGGCTCGGAAAGTGCATCGACCACCTGCGCCGTGGCGCCACGCATGCCGGCATAAAACAGGGCGAAGAGTCCGGTGGGCCCTGCCCCGATGATCGTAATGTCGCGGATTTCGTGCGTCTGCATTGCATAAAACTACAACGCCGCGGTTCAGGTAGATTCGTGGCATGGCGCTCAAGATCTACACACGCACGGGTGACGCGGGGGACACCGGACTCTTCGGTGGCGGCCGGGTTCCGAAGGATCACCCGCGCGTTGAAGCGTACGGCGACATCGACGAGCTCAACGCATTCATCGGCTTCGCGCGGTGCATCGAGGTCATGCAGCGCATCGACGAAGTGCTCGTGCCGATTCAGCGCGACCTGTTTTCCATCGGCGCGCTGCTCGCCACGCCCGACCGCGACAAGATGCACGAGCAACTTGCCAAGGCGCGGCTCGACGACGAGCGCATCGCACAGCTCGAGCGCGCGATTGATCACGCGGAGTCGGAGCTCGATCCGCTCAAGGCGTTCATTCTGCCGGGCGGAACGCCGAAAGCGGCGGCGCTTCACGTGGCGCGCACGGTGTGCCGCCGCGCGGAACGCAAAGTCGTTTCGCTCATGAAGGGAGAGGAAATCCCGCCGCTCGTGGGGATTTATCTCAACCGCCTCTCTGATCTGCTGTTTGTGCTCGCGCGTCTTGCAACAAAACGGGCCGGCGCCGGCGAGGTCACGTGGTAATGCTCGGTCATGTCCTGGTAATGCCGTGGTAATGCCGTGGTAATGCCGGTCACCGCCGCCGGATCGCCGATCATCGTCGAGCCCGGCTCGCTCGACCGGCTTGGCGCGCATGTCGGATCGGCCGTCCACCGGGTCGCGATCATCACGGACACGAACGTGGGGCCGCTCTACGCCACACGCGCGCGTATGGCGCTCGCAGCATTCAATCCGGTGCTGATCACGATCCCCGCCGGTGAAACACACAAAACGCGCGATACCTGGGCGCACGTGAGCGACGAGCTCCTTGCCCAGGGACTCGGCCGGGACACCACGATCGTTGCGCTCGGCGGCGGCGTCGTGGGCGATCTCGCGGGGTTCGTGGCCGCGACGTATTTCCGCGGCGTGCCGGTGGTGCAGGTGCCAACATCGCTCGTCGCGATGATCGACGCATCGATCGGCGGAAAGACCGGCGTCGATACGCCCGCGGGAAAGAATCTGATTGGCGCGTTTCACCCGCCCGCCGCGGTCGTGGTCGACCCCCGGCTTCTCAACACGCTTCCGGTGCGTGAGGTGCGCAGCGGACTCGCTGAAGCGCTCAAGCATGGCGCGATTGCGGACGCGGCGTACTTCGACCGCGTCGCGCAGCAGAAAGGCGATATCGGGGAGGACTTGATCGCACGCTCGATCGGGATCAAGGCCGAAGTCGTCAACGAAGATCCGCGCGAAGCCGGCCGCCGGAAGATTCTGAACTTCGGCCACACGCTCGGCCACGCCATTGAGGCGGCGAGCGGCTACGCACTCACGCATGGTGAGTCGATCGCGATCGGTATGGTGCTCGAAGCGCGCGTCGGCGAGCAGCTCGGCGTGACCGCCGCTGGAACCGCGGAGCGAATCGCACGCGCCCTCGAGGCACTCGGTCTTCCAATGAAGATGACGCTCGGGCCCGCGGATCTCATCGCGCGCACGTACACCGACAAGAAGGCACGGGGCGGTTTGGTGGAATACGCCATTCCCGCGGAGATCGGGCGATTCGCGACGTGGACCACGCCGGTGAGCGATGGCGACGCGCTTCGCGTTCTGCGCGGAACGATCGACTAGGCGGCTATCACAGAACCAGCATTCGCCAAAGAGCCGTCACTTAGTGGATCACTCTCGTGGTTTCCCACATTTGGCAATACGCCTTCGTTACAGACTATAACCTATTGCGCTACAAATACTTACAACTACGAAGTTTGACGGGTAAGGGGAAACGCTGACACACGTAATCAACATTCGTGTTGACCAAACGTGAGCGATGTCATATTCTCACCGCCCCGGCACCGCCCGTCGATTGGGCTTTCGACCCACCTGTAGTGATGGGGAGGCTAATGCAGACCGCTGCTGTCTCACGCACGTCGGTTCGGACTCGCCAGTTCTTCCGAGCCCCTCCAGCCACCGCCTTCGACCAATACCTCCACGACATTCAGAAACTCCCGCTGATCACTGATCCAGCGGAAGAGCGTCGGCTCGCGCGACTCGCGCAGCGCGGAGATGAGGCGGCAGCGGAACGGCTCGTTACCGCGAACCTCAGGTTCGTCATCTCGTACGTGAAGAAGTACCAGGGACACGGCCTCGATCTCAGCGAGCTCGTTGCGATCGGCAACGAAGGTCTGCTCAAAGCGGTGCGAAAATTCGATCCGGACCAGGGCGTCAAGTTCATCTCGTACGCCGTGTGGTGGGTCAGACAGGCCGTCCTCAAGGCGCTCGCCGAGCAGACACGCTCGGTCCGCATTCCGCTCAATCAGAATTCGCAGCTCATTCGTCTCGCGCGAGCGGAGACCGTGCTCTCGCAGGTGCTGAAGCGCGATCCGACCGACGAGGAGCTGGGCCGCCTGCTCGAAGAGTCGCCGGAGCAGATCCGGCACTCGAAGTCGGTATCGACGACGGAAGTGTCCCTCGACGCTCCCGTTGATCGCTCCGACAAGGAAGCGAGCACGTTTGGCGAGCGCTTCGCCGGATCGGACAGTGACGAGATCGAAGACATCACCGACGGCAAACTGATGCGCGAGTTCATCGACTCGGTGTTCAAGCGCTATCTGACGCCGCGCGAGCGGAAGATCCTGTACCTGTACTACGGCCTCGAGCCGGGTTCCGAGGCCATGACGCTCGAGCGTATCGGCGCCCTCATGGGTGTCACGCGCGAACGCATTCGGCAGATCCGCGAGCGCGCGTTCGAAAAACTCCGCACATCGCCGGACGGCCGGTCGCTTTGCGGATTCTGGTCAGTGGCATGAGAGGGCTGGAGGGCTAGAGGGCTAGAGGGCTAGAGGGCTAGAGGGCTAGAGGGCTGGAGGGGTAACACTGGGGCGCGAGAGATTCTCTTGCGCCCTTTTTGCTTGCCTCCACCCGTTACCTCTGTTCCGCTGTCCCCGGTTCTTCCCCCGCTGTTTCTTGAGCGCTTTCCCCCGTCGTTACTCTTCGTTCATTGTGCTCCTCCCGCTCTTCCCGCTTCCCGTCGTCCTGTTTCCTGGTTCCCGATTGCCTCTGAGAATCTTCGAGCCCCGCTACCACGCGATGCTCCGGGATTGCCTGAACGGCGACCGCGTCTTCGGGGTGGTTTTTTGCGACAACGGACAGGATGAGCGGGCGCTGCCGTCCGGCACTGTTGGCTGCACGGCGCACATTGATGAAGTCGGCGAGCCCGACTCGGGCCAGGTGCACATCGTCGTGAGCGGGCGCGAACGCTTCAAGCTCGGCACCATCGATCAGCAGACGGCGCCGTACCTCGTTGCCACGGGAGAGACGTTGCACGATGTCGAAGAACCCGTCGCGCAACTGACAGCACTCTCGCTGCGGCTCGCCGAGCTGTTCGCGGAAGCGGCGCTCGCGGCTCGCGCGATCGCCGACGAGCCCGCGCCGATTGCCGAGCTCGCCAGCGACCCGTCGCTGATCGCGTATTCCGCCGCCGGCGCCATCGATCTCGACGCGCCTGCGCGACAGAAGCTGCTCGAGTCGAATAGCCCGAGCGCGCGCATGCGCGACGTGATCCGCGTACTCGATACGTCACTCCCGTCACTCAGGGAACGCGCGGCGATTCATCGCCACGCGGGAACGAACGGCCGCGCGCCAAAATCGCACGCGTGATGGCCATGCCCAGCGTGATCGCACGCGCGAGCGTCGACGAGGCCCTGCGCGACAACCTGCGCGCGATCGTCGGCGCGCAGCACGTGCACGAACGGGCGAGCGCGCTCGCGGTCTTCGAGTCCGACGCGCTCCCCGGGTATCACATGAAGCCGTCGCTCGCGGTGTTTCCCGGCACCCGCGACGAAGTCATTCGCATCGTGCGGCTCTTCGCCGAGCGCGGTATTCCATATGTGCCGCGCGGCGCGGGCACCGGTCTGTCCGGCGGCGCGCTCGCCGACGGCGTCGTGCTTCTCGGCATGAATCGGCTGAAGCGCATCATCGAGGTCGATCCCGAGCGACGCCGGGCGCTCGTCGAACCCGGCGTCGTGAACGCGTGGCTCACGGCGGCCGCGGCGCCGCACGGCTTGCACTACGCGCCCGATCCGTCCAGCCAGACGGCGTGCACCATCGGCGGCAACGTCGCCGAAAACGCCGGCGGGCCGCACTGTCTCAAGTATGGCGCGACGCTCAACCACATCCTCGCCGCGACGGTGATCCTCCCGAACGGCGAGATCGTCTCGCTCCGAATCCCGGACGGTGTCACCGACGGCTACGACCTGATGGGCGCATACGTCGGGAGCGAGGGATGTTTTGGCGTGACGCTCGACGTGACGGTGAAGCTCACGCCGAATCCCGAATCGATCCGCACGATGCTCGCGGATTTCACCACCGTGGAAGACGCGGCGCGAACTACGTCGGCAATCGTCGCCGCTGGTATCATCCCCGCCGCGTGCGAGCTCATGGATCATGGCACGATCGCCGCCGTCGAGGCGTCGATCTACGCCGCGGGGTATCCCGCCGACGCCGCGGCCGTGTTGCTCGTCGAGGTCGACGGCACGAACGCCGCCGTCGAGGAAGAGGCGGCGCGCGTTGAACAGATCTGTCGTGCGCACAACGCGCGCGACGTGAAATCTGCGACCGATCCCGTGGCGCGCGCACGTCTCTGGCAGGGGCGCAAGAAAGCGTTTGGTGCGATGGGCCGCGTGGCGCCGAATCTCGTGGTGCAGGACGCGGTCGTTCCGCGCACGAAGCTCGCCGAAATCCTTGCCGCCATCTCGGCCATCGGGAAGAAGCACGACATCACCGTGTGCAACGTGTTTCACGCCGGCGACGGGAATCTTCATCCCAACGTTCCGTATGACGGGCGGAATCCCGACGACGTGCGCCGTGTGCACGCGGCCATGCGCGAAATCATGACGCTCTGCATCGCGTCCGGCGGTACGATCACCGGCGAGCACGGTGTGGGAATCGACAAGCTGGCGTACATGGAGGACCTGTTCACCGACGACACGCTCGATGCCATGTGCCGTCTTCGCTCCGTTTTCGATCCCGGGCGCCGGGCGAATCCCGGAAAAGTCGTTCCCGTGCATTCGTGCCGCGAATGGAGCGTGAAGTCCGTCACGGCCCTCGAACAGGAAACTGCCGGTGACGGGCGCACACAACCGGATGTCGCCGGTTCGCGGACGGGCGCCGGGCGCACGGAGAGCGGTGGAGATGCTTTTGTCCGTTCGATCGTCGAACGCGTGGTCGCGGCGGCGGCTGCCGGCCGATCCGTTTCCGTCGCCGGCGCGCGCACGCGCGTGACGCCGGCTGCCGGCATCGATCTCATCGACATTCGCTCGCACGCCGGCGTCATCGAGTACGTCCCCGACGATCTCACAATCACCGTGCGCGCGGGCACCACGATCGCCGAGCTCGACGCGATCACGCTCGAGCACAACCAGTGGTGTCCGTTTCTGCCGTGGGGCGGAGACAGCGGCACCGTCGGCGGCGCGCTCGCGCGCGCGCAGCGCGGGCCCATGAGCACCGCGTTCGGCGCGCCTCGCGATCTCACGCTCGGCCTCACCTTCGTTGACGGGCGAGGCGCCGTCGTCAACGCCGGCGGGCGCGTCGTGAAGAACGTCGCGGGATTCGATCTCACGCGCACGCTCATCGGGTCGTGGGGATCGCTCGGCGCCATCGCGTCGGCCAGCCTGCGCCTGCGGGCGCGTCCCGCCGTGCGTGAAACGTGGATGGTGCCGGTGGAGTCGGTGAACGGCGACGCCCTGCGCGCGTTCGTTCGCGGCCCCGCGGCGCCGGCCGCCTTCGAGCGCATTCCCGCCGGACTGGCGACCACCGTCGGTGGGTCACCCGAGGACCACTTCATTACAATGCTCGCCGGTGGTCCGGCGCACGTCGGGGCCGCGAGAACAGCGTTGCTCCAGATCGCGCCCGCTCGCGAGGTCGCCGAAAGTGTGTGGCATACGGTGCGCGCGAACGGACCATTCATGAGCAATCCGCCACGCGAACCGCTTGCCTCCGCGCTGCGCGATCTCAACGCGCGCGTACGAGCAATGTTCGATCCGTCCGGCGTTTTTGTGTGCCCCGTCCAGATCGGTCAATGACGCACATCGCGGGTTCCGTACCGCTTTCGCAGGACAGCCCGCTCGCGCGCGAAGCCGCCGGGCTCGACGCGTGCGTGCACTGCGGATTCTGCCTCAACGCGTGCCCCACGTATCTCGCGCTCGAGGACGAGAACGATTCCCCGCGCGGACGCCTGGTGCTGATGCGCCAGATGCTCGACGGGGACATCGCGCTCACGGATCCCGACGCGACCACGCACCTGGATCGTTGCCTGGGATGCCGCGGATGCGAAACTGCATGCCCGTCGGGGGTGCCATACGGTGAGCTCCTCGAGGCGACACGCGCAACCATCGCCAAGGCGCGCCCGCTGCCGTGGAACGCGCGCGCCATTCTGTTCGTATTTGCGCATCCGCGTCTTCTGGCGTTTGTGATGGCGTGCTCGCGTGCGTTTCGCGCGACAGGGATTCCGAGGCTGCTCGCGCGCATTCCGCACAAGGCCTTTTTCCCGTTTGCGATGCTCGCGTCGACTGCGCGGCGCACGGCGTCGCGCGGCGGATCGCCAGCAGGCGCGGACACGGGCGACACAACCGCCGCTTTTCTCACCGGCTGCGTCATGGAGGGACTGCTCTCGCCGGCCAACCGCGCAACCGAGCGGGCGCTGGCGACGAACGGCTATCGTCTTGCGGCCGCTCCGGGGCAGCAGTGCTGCGGCGCCTTGCATGCGCACGCCGGCGATGACAGCACCGCTCGCACGCTCGCGCGCGCCAATGTCGCGGCATTCGAGGCAAGCGGCGCGGAATTCATCGCGGTGAATTCCGCCGGCTGCGGCGCCATGATGAAGGCGTATGGCCATCTGCTCCGCGACGATCCCGACTGGAGCGAACGTGCGAAGGCGGTGGCGGCGCGCGTCCGCGACGTGAGCGAGCTGCTGGTCGCGGCGGGCCCGCGCGCTACCGGCGGTCCGGAGCTACGCGTGGCGTACGACGCCCCGTGCCATCTGCAGCACGGGCAGCGCGTCGTGACAGAGCCCATTCAGGTTCTGAGCGTGATCCGCGGTGTAACGCTCGTGCCCCTCGCGGGGAGCGATCAGTGCTGCGGAAGTGCGGGTATTTTCAACCTGTTGGAGCCTGATGTCGCCGATCGTGTGCTGCGACCCAAACTCGCACAGATCGAGGCATCGCGTGTGGATATCGTCGCCACCGGGAATCCCGGTTGTCTGATGCAGATCGGCGGTGGGCTTCTGCGCGCCGGGAGCCGGACGGTCGCGCGGCATCCCGTCGAGTTGATCTAGGGGCAACGGGCAACGGGCAACGGGCAAAGGGGATGTCGAGAGAACCCGTTGCCCTTCGCCCGTTGCCCTTTGCCCGTTGCCCTTTGCCCGTGGCCCTTTGCCCGTTCTTGCCCTTTGCCCTTTCCATTGCCGCGAGTTTAGTTCCCGCATGGTGAGGGGGCGGCAAAGTGCGGTATCTCGCGACTGAGAGATCGAGGCGCGCATGAGTGTGTTGCCTCGCGAAACGCTGGTGGTGGCGGGACACACAGTCGCGCTCACGTACGACGATGCGTCGCGTGAGTACGCCGCGCTGCACGAAGCCTGCGGTGCGCTGCACCGCGACGAGCGCGCGCGCTGGACGTTTGCGGGGAAGGAAGCGTCGGGCGCACTCGCGGGACTCGTCACCAACGACGTCGACGCACTCGTGAGCGGCGCGGGCTGCTATGCCGCCGCGCTCACCGCGAAAGGACGCATCGTCGCCGACGTGCGCATTCTGCGACGCGATACGGATTTTCTCGTCGACGTGGCCTCACGCGCGTCGAGCGGCTGGCAGGAGCATGTCCGGAAGTACGTCAATCCGCGGCTCGCCAAGTACGCCGACATCACCGCCGCAACCGGCTGTGTTGGAGCGTACGGCCCGCGCGCCGCTGCGACGGTGGCGCGCATCAGCGATGCCGACGCAAACGCGCTCGCGCAGCTCCCGCCGTACCACCACGTCGCCGCGCGCATCGCGGGGCACGACGCGCGCATTCTGCGCTCGCCCGACTTCGGCGTGCCCGGCTTCGACATTCTGGTAAGCGCCGAGGCGTCGGCGACGGTCTTCGAAATGCTGATCGATGCCGGCGCGCGTGCGGTCGGGCTCGCCGCGGCCGACATCGTCCGTGTGGAGGCGGGCCGGCCCGAGTGGGGCATCGACATGGACGACGCGACGATCCCCCAGGAAGCGAACCTCGAATCACTCCACGCGATCTCGTACACGAAGGGCTGCTACACGGGGCAGGAAGTTGTGGCACGCGTGCATTTCCGTGGCCACGTGAATCGGACGCTTCGCGGGCTCGCCGGCGATCTCCCGATCCCGCCACGGGCCCCCCTCGTCGCACTCGAGCGCAACGAAATCGGCGACGTGCGCTCGAGCGTCGTGTCGCCGCGCTTCGGTCCAATCGCGCTCGCCATGCTGCGCCGCGAAGTATCGATCGGCGACGAAGTCTTCGTCCGCGACGGCGACCATGAGCACGCCGTGCGCGTCGTCCAGCTCCCGTTCTGATCGCCTGCGAGAACCGGGATCAGCTCGACAGGTACGCCGCGTTCTCGTCGATGTAGCCGTGCGTGAAATCGCAGCCGTACGCGGTCGCACACGCGTCGCCGAGTCCGAGCTCGACGACGATATCGACCTGTTCTTCGCCGAGTGACGCGCGGACCACCGCGTCATCGAACTCGATCCGCTCGCCGTGTTTCACGACCAGGTGGCCGTTGATCCACGCGTCAGTGCTCGCCGGACGCACCGTCGACGAGAACGACTTGCCGACGGCCATGAGCAACCGGCCCACGTTGGGATCCGCCCCGTGCACCATCGTCTTGATGAGCGGGGAATTGATGAGCGACTTCGCCACCGCCCGCGCGTCGGCCGGTGACCATGCGCCCTTGACCGTCGCGCGCACCAGGTGCTCGGCGCCCTCACCGTCGCGCGCGAGCATCTCCGTCATACGAATGCACCCGGCGGTCAGCGCGGCGCCGAACGCCGCTTCGGGAATGTCGCCCGCGTGACCATTGGCGAGAATCGCGCACGTGTCCGACGTGCTCGTGTCGCTATCCACCGAGAGCATGTTGAACGAAAGGTCGGCGGCCGCGCGGAGCTGGCGGTCGAGTGTCGCGGCGTCCATGCGCGCGTCGGTGAAGATGTACGCAAGCATCGTGGCCATGTTCGGCTCGATCATGCCGGACCCCTTGGCAACGATCGTGATCGTCGCGTCGCCGACCGATAGCGACAGGGCTTTCGGATGCGAATCCGTGGTCATGATGCCCTCCGCACCAACCCTCGGATTGTCCTGGAGCTCGGCCGCGAGACCGCGAAACCCGATCTCGATCTTCTCGATCGGGAGCGGCGCGCCGATGACACCCGTGGAGCTCACCAGAATCTTCTCCGGCCCCACACCGAGCTCGTTCGCGCCGGCCACCGCCATGCGCCGCGCGTTTTCGAGGCCACGCAGACCCGTCGCGACGTTGCTGACTTTCGTGTTGATGACGATCCCGCGCAGCACACCGCCCTTGATCGTTTCGCGGCCGAGGATGATCGGCGCGCCGGGGAAGTGATTCTTCGTGAACACCGCCGCAGCGGTGCAGTCGACGTCTGATGCGAAGAGCGCAATGTCCCTGGCGGCGGGCTTGAGACCGGCGTTCCGGCTCGCACAGCGGAAGCCGCGCGGAAATCGCGGCGTGTCGTGAAACGAAATTGGGGTGGTCACAGGCGGAAGAAACTAACACCACGCACGGGACGGAGGCATCGCAGGCCTTGGCAGCTGCTTTTTTGTTGTGGCCCTGTGTTGTCCTTATGTTGAAGGCGTGGCCACTGCCCTGCCCCTGATCACCACCGTACGCGGCGCGTGCCCGCACGACTGCCCCGACACGTGCGCTACGATTGTAACCGTCGAGGACGGGCGCGCAACGCGCATCCAGGGTGACCCTGACCATCCCGTCACGCAGGGATTCCTCTGCGCCAAGGTCAATCGGTATCTCGAGCGGACATATCACCCGGATCGCCTGCAGTTCCCGCTCAGACGCACGGGCAAGAAAGGCGAAGGAAAGTTTGAGCGCGTGTCCTGGGACGATGCTCTCGACGACATCGCAAAGCGCCTGCGCGGCATTGTCGCCGAATTTGGCGCAGAATCGGTGCTGCCCTACTCGTACGCGGGCACGATGGGCTACCTGCAGGGCGAGTCGATGGATCGCCGCTTCTTCCACAAGCTCGGCGCGTCCAAGCTCGACCGCACGATCTGCTCCACCGCGGGCGGCACCGGCATGCGGATGACCGTCGGAGCGAACATTGGCGCGGACGGCGAGGCGATCCCGGACTGTGACCTCGTGCTCCTGTGGGGCACGAATACACTCACGTCGAATCCGCACCTCTGGCCGTTCGTGCTGAAAGCGCGCGAGAATGGGGCGCGCATCATCTGCATCGATCCCATTCGCACGCGCACCGCCGAGCAATGCGATGAATGGGTCGGCATCCGTCCGGGCACCGACGCCGCGCTCGCACTCGGCATGATGCACGTGATCTTCTCGGAAAAACTCGAGGACACGGATTACCTCGAGCGGCATACGCTCGGCGCCGACAAGCTTCGTGCGCGAGCGGCGGAGTGGACTCCCGAGCGCACAGCGGAGACCACCGGCCTCGGCGCCGACAAGATTGTCGAGCTCGGCACGCGGTACGGACGGTCCCGGAACACGTTCATTCGCGTGAACTACGGCCTGCAGCGCCATGCAGGCGGCGGCATGGCCGTGCGCACGATCGCGTGCCTGCCTGCTGTCGTCGGCCATTGGCGGAAACCCGGCGGCGGCGTGCAGCTCTCGACGAGCAAGACGTTCAAGTACAACGTGGACGGGCTGCATCGTGTCGATCTTGGGCCCGCCACCCGCACCATCAACATGATCCGGCTCGGCGAGGCGCTCACGACGCCCGACGCCGGTGTCGGCGGCCCGCCCGTAAAGGCGCTGGTCGTGTACAACTCGAATCCCGCCGCGGTCGCGCCGGATCGCACGGCCGTGCAGAAGGGATTCGGGCGCGACGACCTCTTCACCGTGGTGCTGGAGCATTTCCAGACCGACACCGCCGACTGGGCCGACTACGTTCTCCCCGCGACGACGCAGCTGGAGCACTGGGATGTGCATCTCGCGTACGGCCATCTGTACGCGACGCTCAACCGCCCGGCGATCGCGCCGCTCGCGGAAGCATTGCCGAACACGGAAATCTTCCGGCGCCTCGCGAAGCGCATGGGATTCACGGACTCGTGCTTCGCTGATGACGATATCGCACTGATCAGACAGGCGCTCGACACGAAAGAGCCGCGCATGTGCTCCGTGAAGCTGGACACGCTCATGGAGAAGGGCTGGGTGCGGCTCAATGTCCCCAAACCGTTCGCGCCGTTCGCGAACGGCGAATTCCTGACGCCGAGCGGCAAGTGCGAGTTCTACAGCGAGCGCCTCGAGCAGATGGGACTCGACCCCGTGCCGACCTATATCCCGCCGTACGAAAGTGTTGAGCGTGATCCCGCGCTCGTGAAGAAATGGCCGCTGACGCTGATTTCCTCACCGGCGCACCAGTTTCTGAATTCGACGTTCGTGAACATCGATAAACTCCGCCGCAGCGTGGGCCGGCCGGAATGCATCGTGCATCCCGACGACGCCGCACCGCGCGGGATCCGGGCCGGTGACGAAGTCGAGATCAGAAACGATCGCGGCGCGTTCACGGCGATTGCGCGCGTGGAGGACGGCATCAGGCGCGGCGTGATCTGGGCGCCCAGCATCTGGTGGACCAAGCTGGCCCCCGACGGACGTAACGCGAACGACACCACGAGCCAGCGCGAGACCGACCTCGGCCACGGCCCGGTCTTCTACGACAATCAGGTCGAAGTCACACGCGTCTGATAGTTTACGCTCGCGGTATTCTGGGTGACGCGATTCTTGGGCAATCTTCCGAGATTGCCCGAATGTCTACTGACTCACACGGAGCACACGGAACACGCGGACGCGCGCGGACAAATATGTGCACCAGATTATCAATTCCTTGAGCGCCGCGGGATTCCTCGATGTGTCGGTGAGTTGTCCGCGTGTTTCAGTGGGCTCCGTGTAAGTCGGTAAAGACCTGCAGACCAACGAGATGTCTGAACTTCCAAGAACGCTTGGCGCGCTGAAGACCTCGAAATGGGGCCAGCCCGCTCTCAGAACACGCAGCGTGAAATCAGAGCTGCGCGAGAATCTCATCACGCGCCTCCGCGAAGGGCGGCCGCTGTTTCCGGGCGTGCTCGGCTACGACGACACCGTCATGCCGCAGATCGCCAACGCGCTGCTCTCCCGCCATCACTTCATCCTGCTCGGCCTGCGCGGCCAGGCGAAGTCCCGCATTCTGCGCGCACTCGCCGACCTCCTCGATGACGCGATTCCCGCCGTCGAAGGGAGCGAAGTGAATGACAATCCCTTCGCGCCCATTTCCAAGTTTGCGCGCGAACGACTGGCGGCCGCGGGCGACGACACACCGATCACGTGGGTGGGGCGGGACCAGCGCTACATCGAAAAGCTCGCGACACCCGATGTCACAGTTGCCGATCTCATCGGTGACGTCGATCCGATCAAGGCGGCGCGCGGCGGACACATTCTCGCCGACGAGCTCACCATTCACTACGGCATGCTCCCGCGCGCGAATCGCGGCATCTTCGCGCTCAATGAGCTCCCCGATCTCGCGTCGAAGGTCCAGGTGGGACTCTTCAACGTCATGCAGGAAGGGGACGTGCAGATCAAGGGATATCCGGTACGCCTCAAGCTCGACGTGCTGCTCGCGTTCACCGCGAACCCCGAAGACTTCACCGCGCGTGGCAAGATCATCACGCCGCTCAAGGATCGCATCGGCAGCGAGATCGCCACGCACTATCCGGCGTCCGTCGACGTCGGGATGGCGATCACACGGCAGGAGGCCTGGATCGCGCGCGATGGCGCGAGCGTCGAGGTGCCCGAGATCGTCGCCGAGGTCACGGAGCGCGTGGCGTTCGAAGCACGCGACGACCAGCGTGTCGACAAGCGCTCGGGCGTGTCGCAGCGCATGCCCATCACGCTGCTCGAGAACATCGTGTCGAACGCCGAGCGGCGCGCGCTCAACCACGGCGAGCCCACGGCCACGCCGCGGATCAGTGACCTCTACGCCGCGCTCACCGCGATCACGGGAAAGCTCGAGCTCGAGTACGAAGGCGAGCTCGTGGGCGGACCGGCGATTGCACGCGAGCTCATTCGGCGCGCCGCAGATGCGACGTTTCGGGAACGCGCGGGTGAGCCGAACACGGATTCCATCGTCATCTACTTCGATACCGGGAGCGCGCTCCAGGTGGCCGACGACGCCGCGACTGCGGCGCTCCTCGAAGCGCTCGCCTCGGTGCCGGGACTGCTCGAGATCGTCCACGAGTACGGTCTGGCGGACCGGACCGACAGGTCGGGCACGGTCGCGGGGTGCGAGCTTGTGCTCGAAGCGCTCGTAGCCAGGCGCAAGATCAGCCGGAGCGACGGCGGCACCTACGGAAGAGCGGAGGCTCCCCGTCGCCGCCGGCCGCGGGGCGACGACCCGACGGAGCTCTGAGCGCTCCGGTTCATCCCAGCAGTGGCTCGCCGCGTGACGGCTGGCTCTAGCGACCCTCGGGGGCTCACCGGATGTTTGTCGCCGATGTCCAGCCCCCCAACGCCCCGTTCACGGCGTCGCAGCGACACGGACTCCATCTCGGTCCGGCCAGCATCTCTGATCGATGCTGAGACGATCGTGAAGTTTCGCATGGCCCTCCTCAGGGAGCACGGGCGCCACGCGATTTATGGCAGGCTGCGGGAGGACGCCGAGCAGCGAGCGCGCCGGAGCACGCCGTTGCACCTCGCGTCGGGCCGTGAGATCACCTACCTCGCGTTCGACGGCCGGAACCCCGTGGGCATGCTGCGGTGCATGGAGGCGAAGGGTTCACCGCTCCTCGTACCAACACGGTACGCGTACATCGCGTCGGTTTACGTGATGAAGACGCACCGCCGTCGCGGCATGCTCAAGCGGCTCGTCGAGGCCGCGCTGACGTGGGCGCGCGCGCGCGGTCTCACGGAAATCCGGCTGCACTGCACGTCTGACAACGAGGCGAACGCGGTGTGGGAGAAGTTCGGATTCGGCACTGTGGAGTATTTGCGCCGGCGCGAGATCGGACGGCCCCCGGGATAGTGAACATCCGAGTATTCGATTATTCGAGTATTCGGTGTATTGTCCGTTGATGCGGTTCCACACCTATTCGAAGTTTTCGCCCGAGCTTGCCGATGCAATCGATCTGCAGGCGCTGCTCGATCAGCTCGCCGACTTTCTCTTGCAGTCGGGCTTTGCGGGCGGGCCGATCGAGCATCCGTATTGGGGCGAGACCGGTGAAGAGGCCGACCGTTCGCTCGACGCGCTCAAGCAGGCCATTTTCCAGGCCCTGATCGATTCGGGGCAATTCACGCCCGAGATGCTCGCGGCGCTGCGCGGCGAAGGTGACGAGGAATCGGAAGCGCGGCTGGCGCAACTCCTCGATGAGCTCGTGAAGAAACTCATGGAGCAGGGCATGATCACCGCGAATGTGCCGCCGCAGATGCCGTCGGGTCATCGCGCGGTGATCGGCCCTGGTGGACTCGCCCAGGCGGCCGCGAAGGATGTGCAGTTCCAGCTCACGGGCAGGGGGATGGATTTCCTGGGCTACCGGACACTGCGCTCGCTGCTCCAGGGATTCGGACGCTCCAGTTTCGGAAGCCACGACACGCCGTATCTCGCCACCGGCGTCGAAGCCGACGCGGTCAGCCGCGCATACGAATTCGGCGACACGCTCAATCTCGACGTGAACGCGACGCTCGCGAACGCACTGGGTCGTACGGGCAGGATCGAGGTGCCGATCGACATTGATTACCCCGACCTGATGGTGCGGCAAACGGAGTACCGGTCGTCGTGCGCGACGGTGCTGATGCTCGATACGTCGCATTCCATGATCCTCTACGGCGAGGATCGATTCACGCCGGCCAAGAAAGTCGCGCTCGCGCTCACGCACCTCATTCGCACGCAGTATCCGGGCGACACGCTGCGCGTGGTCCTGTTCCACGATTCCGCGGAGGAGATTCCGCTCGCAACGCTCGCGAGCGCACAGGTGGGCCCGTACCACACCAACACCGCCGAAGGCCTCAAGCTCGCACGGCGCATTCTCATGGCGCAGAAGAAGGACATGCGCCAGATCGTGATGATCACCGACGGCAAGCCGAGCGCACTCACACTGGAAGACGGACGGCTCTACAAGAATTCCGGGTGGATCGATCCCGTCATCCTGAGTGAGACGCTGCGCCAGGTGGCCGCGTGCAGGAAGGCGGGGATCGTGATCAATACGTTCATGCTCGCGCGTGACGCGGCGCTCGTCGATTTCGTCCGCCGCGTGTCGGCGATTGCGCGCGGGCGCGCGTACTTCACCAATACCGTGTCCCTCGGCCAGCACGTGCTGATGGATTTCCTCCGCAGGAAATCGAAGACCGTCAAGTGACGGCAATTCTGCTCGGGTTGTTGCTCGGCATGCGGCATGCCCTCGACGCCGACCACATCGTTGCCGTGACGGCGATCGTCTCGCGCGAGCGATCGTTCGCGCGCGCGGCGCGCGTGGGGATGCTGTGGGGCGTTGGCCATACGACGACGATCTTCATGGTGGGCGGTGCGATTGTCGCGTTTCGGCTGGTTGTGCCCGAACGCGTGGCGCTCGGTTTCGAATTTCTCGTGGCGTTGATGCTGATCGTGCTCGGCCTGCTGAATCTCTCGAAGCTGCGCAACGCGGCGCCTGTCCCGTCGATGCCGCCCATGCTCGTCGGTCTCGTGCACGGGCTCGCCGGATCCGCCGCCGTTGCCTTGCTCGTGCTCGCCGCCATCCCCGGCGTCGGCGGAGGCCTGATCTACCTGCTCGTGTTCGGACTTGGCACGATCGGAGGAATGATGGCCGTGACGAGCACGCTGGCATTCTCGGCGCGTATCGCGGTCGATCGCCTGCCGTTGGTCCGGCGCTACGTGCAGGCCGGTGCCGGCGTCCTGTCGCTGGTGTTCGGGCTCATCCTGGCGCAACGCACTTGGCCCGTCTGAACGCGATCATTGCGGCGGCACCAGCGTTCCGCCGCAAACTCTCGTCATGGTTCAAGCACCGGGGGCGCGCGCTGCCGTGGCGCGCGACGCGTGATCCGTACCGCATCCTGGTGTCGGAGCTCATGCTCCAGCAGACGCAGGTGTCGCGCGTGCTCGGTTACTACGATCGCTTTCTTGCACGCTATCCGACGCTCGACGCACTCGCCGCCGCAAAACCGAAGCAGGTTCGTGAGGCGTGGGAGGGGCTCGGGTACTACGCCCGGGCACGCAACCTACATGCGCTCGCGCGCTCCGTCGTCGCCGACTGCACGGGCACCATGCCGCAGACGGTCGACGAGCTGCGCGCGCTTCCCGGCGTCGGCCCGTACACCGCCGGGGCTGTTGCGTCGTTTGCGTACGAGCAGCGGGCCGCGGCCGTCGACACGAACGTTGCACGCGTGATCCGTCGCGTGTTTTCGCCGCGCGCGTCGAACCGGCGCACCTGGGAGATCGCCGAGTCGATCCTGCCGCGCGCGGGGCGCGCGGTGTGGACGCACAACCAGTCGATCATGGAGCTCGGGGCGCTGGTGTGCGTCGCGCGGCGCCCGAAGTGCGGTATCTGCCCCGTCCGCACGGAGTGCCGCTCGGCTCCCCGCTAGTATTTCCACCTCATGACCCCAACCGCACGGTTCCCGCTCGCCGAGCCTCTCATCGCGGCTCGAGTCACCGAGCTCGGCGCCGAGATCGAGGCGGCGTTTCCGGGATCGGAGCCCGTCATACTCGTGGGATTGCTGCGCGCGTGCTTCATGTTTGTCGCAGACCTGGCCCGCGCGATTCCGCGCCCTGTCGAGGTGGACTTCGTGTCGGCGCGTTCGTACGCGGGCAAGACGAGCACGGGGAACGTGGAAATCGACCGCGCCGCTGCCTCGTTGATTGATGTCGAAGGAAAGCACGTGCTGCTCGTCGACACGATGGTCGATCATGGCCTGACGCTGGGCGCGGTCGCCCACTTCTACCAGCAGCGACAGGTCCGCTCGATGTCAGCGTGCGTGCTCCTTCGCAAACCGCATTCGCCGCGCGGCATCGTGCCCCGTGAGTTCGTCGGCTTCGACGTTCCGGATGAATACGTAGTCGGATACGGACTCGATATGAACGGCAGCTACCGCAACCAGCGGTACATCTCGGCGGTCTAGGCGCGCATACTTCGCTCCGTGACTACTCGGGGCGTTTTTGTATTTCTCTTGCTCGCGTGCGCAACGGCGTCCGGGTCCGCGCAGTCGCGCGCAAGAGTCGTTACGCTGCCCCCCGACGCGCTCACGCTTGCGACGAACCTCTCCCCACAGGATCGCCGGAGCAACTTCGAAGCACTCTGGAAAGCGATCGACACCACGTACGCGGGTTTCGCACTCAAGCACATCGACTGGAAAGACATCGGGCGGCGCTACCGTGCGCGCCTGACCGACGTGACAACGGACGATGCGTTCTATCGGCTGCTCGGACAGATGGTGACGGAGCTCAGAGACACGCACTCGTGGCTGCAGAACTATCGCGACCCGCCGCTGCTGCAGGTGACATCCATCGCGGTGGATCTGCTCGAGGGAAATCCGTTTGTTGTCGCTGTGCGCCCGGGATCAGACGCCGACCAGGCGGGCGTGAAGCCGGGCTCGCAGATCCTGAACGTGGACGGAGTCACGGCCGCGAAGAGGATGGAAGCGTTGCGGCCCTTGCTGCACGGATTCTCATCGGAGCGCGCGTTCGAGCGCGACGCGACGCGCCATCTGCTGGCGGCCGAGCAATCGGTACCGGCGAAACTCTTCATGCGCGAGCCAAATGGTGACCTGCTCGCCGCGACGCTGGCCCGCGAACCTGGCCCCACGACGAGGCGGCCGGAGCTCAGGCCCGGCTTCGAGATCACGCGGCGGACGAATCTCGAATTCGGTATTCACCCCTCCGGTGCCGGCTACATTCGCATTCCCTCGTTCGAGCCAAGGGCCGAGCTCGACGCCGATTTCGACGCGGCGCTGGATGCGCTGCGCAATACGCCGGGACTGATCATCGACCTCCGCGACAACACCGGCGGTTACTCGCACCCGGCGATGGTGGGCAGGTTCTTTGATCGGCGAACGAAAACAACCGTCTCATTCATCAAAAGCGGCCCCGGCCACGGCACCTTCCGCAAGCAACCGGGGTTCGATGCGCCGACAGGACCGTGGCAGTACACGCGTCCCGTTGTGCTGCTCGTGAACGATCTGACCGGCAGCGCCGCAGATTTGTTCGTCGCCGAGCTCGGCACCAGCAAGCGCGTCACCGTCGTCGGCACCACGACACACGGCAACGTCTCGGGCACCGCCGTCTACGCCGTGCTGCCCTGCAACCTCGTCGTGCGCATTTCGAACGGCTATGTCACCGACGCGCGCGGGCGGGCAATCGAAGAAAACGGGAACGCACCCGATATCTCCGTTGCACCGACCCTCGCGGATCTGCTCGCCGGACGCGATCGCGCGCTCGAGAAAGCCGCCGCCGTCCTGCATGGCAAGGCGTCTTCCAAGCCGCGCGGTTTGCGTTCGAACGATCACGATCGCGGTCTTTTGGTGATGTAGCTGCGCGGCGCGGCCCTAGGTTGGCCTCCCCAGCCAACTCTGACCTGTGGAGCCGCCAATGTTCATCGACTTTCCCGACCCGGTCGTCGCGCGCTATCTCGCACGCGTGCGCGAGCTGCCACCGCGCGCGCGTGTGACGATCGACCTCTCCGCGCCCCGCGCATTCGTGCAGGGCATCGTCCACTTCGACGCCGCACTGCTTGCGGCGGTCATCATCACGCCGGTCATCGCGAGAACACACATCGCCTTGTCAATGACCGACGCGTCACCCGAGGCGCTGCTGGCCTACCGGACGTTCTATGAGTCCCTGCGCGCGCAGCGATGGACCACAATGGGACGAATGATCGTGGCGCGCGGACTGCTGGCGGTACGTGTTCGCGACGCCGACCCCGTGAGCGCCCAGCGCTGGTATTCGAACAGCATGGGCGGACTCATTCCGCGGCACACGATCGACTGGCGCGACGGTGAGGCGCTGAGCGAGAAAGCCTCGTAGTTTACCGGCATGCTCGCTCGTGCGATCGTCGCGTTTGGACTCGCGTCAGGACTCGCAACCGGCGGCCTGCTCGCGCAGCAACCCGCGCACGGCCCGCAGGGACAGCCGAACCTCGTTGTTTCTGATTCGACGTCGTTCTGGATCGCGCCACCCGACGGTTGGGTGTTCGACGCCGAGTCAGGCAAGCGGGAGGGATTGCTCGCCGTGTTTTACCGGAAAGGACAGTCGTGGCGCACCGCCGAGCCGCTCATGCACGCGAGCGTCATCACGCGGAAGATCGGCTACAACGCGGTGATTCCCGCAGCCATTCGCAGCGACAGTGCGAACTGGGCCGGTACGGCGAAGGATTTTGTGTTCGTCGTGCGCGACAGCGTGCGGACGAACAGCGGCGTCATGGCGCACCTGCGGAGCTACCGGTCCGTGTCGAGCAAGCAATTCGATACGGTCGCGTACTATCAGGGGGATGAGCGCACGTGGATGATCACGCTCACCGCGCGCTCACTCGCGGCGCACGACGCGGCCTATGCGGATTTCATGGCCCTGGTGAAGTCATTCGCGCCAGGGCCCGACCAAAAGCCATAGACAGCTGTACTGCACGCAGCGATCAGGGCCGCACTGATCGCTGCGCCGGGGAGGGCACGACACCTGAATCGACTCACTTCCCAACGGTCAGCTCAATTCCGTTCTGCTTGAGCGCGGGCGCAATCGCATTCGCCTTCGCAATGACGGCATTCGCTTCAGCGATTGCCGCCGGCAGCGCCACCTTCACGTCCGTGTAGCGCTGCATCAGCGCCGGACTCGGCAATTCCCAGATGCCACCGATTGCGGTCTTCACGCTGCCTGCGCGCGCGAGCACGTTCGCGGCATCAGCGCCACCGCCGGCGCCACCGCGGCCGCCGCGCCCGCCGCCACCACCGCCGCCACCGCGACCGCCACGGCCACCTGCGGCAGGCGCTGCCGCCGAATCACGCGCCGGCCCCACACCAAACTTCACGCGAACGGCATCGAAATCCCTTTGCAGCGCGTCGAACTGCGTCTGCAGCGCGGCCGGCAGCTTGCCCGCGAGCTTGACCTTGTCGGCGGCGTTCTGCAGCTGCGGATACAGTGCGCTGAGCTGCGCTTCGGTCTGCGTGCCGCGCTTTTCGAGGTCGTGCAGGTCCATGAGAATCGCGTTCCACTTCACGCGATCCGGGCCCGTGAGCGTCACACCCGGATCCATCACGATCTTAATCGGCTTGGTCTCGAGCACCTTGTCGCCCGCCACGAGCGCGACGTTATACGTGCCCGGCAGAACCTGCGGGCCCGCCCCTGCTCCGCCGCCACCGCGACCGCTCGGGAATCCGCACGGGTACTCCGGCAGATGACCGACTGTGGGAAGGGGCGTCGGATATCCCTGGATTGGACCCGTGCCGGGAGGCACTGCGCCGCCCGGCGTGGGCGGGCCGCCCGATGGCGGCCCCTGATACATCTGAAGCGGCGTCAGCCCGCCTCCGCCGCCGGCGGCGGGGGCACCACCGCGGCCACCACCGCCACCGCCGCCCGCCCCACGACCACCGCTGATCGGCTCGACGCGCTGATCCCAGCAAATGGTCTGAATGCCAGCCTGATTCTTCGCGCCGGCAACCGGCAGCTCGCGCACCGTCGCGCCTGCTGCGTCGGAGATTCTGAGTTTGAGATCCGCGACCGGCTTCTTCAGCATCACCTGAATGACCGCATCGACGGGCGGATTCTCGCCCGTGAAGAAGTCGTGGCCCCAGAATTCATCGTTCTTGTCGTCCTTCGCCTTCCACTGCAGGGCGGTCGGCGGCAGCAGCAGATGCGCGTCGTTCGCCGACGATTGCGCCACCGAGTATTCCTGGATCGCTTCGAGGTGATCGAGAATCCAGAGCGCGCGGCCGTGCGTTGCAACAATGAGTGAATTGTCGCGCGGCATAATCGTAAGCTCGTCCACCTGCACCATCGGCAGATTGGCCTTGAGACGCTTCCACGACTTCGCGCGGTCGAGCGTGAGGAAGATGCCCGATTCCGTGCCGATGTAGAGCACATCCTGATTGCGCGTGTCTTCCGTCAGCGTGCGAACATTCGTGCCCTTGAGGTTGCTGTTGATCGAGTGGAACGTCGCGCCGTAGTCATCGCTCTCCCAGATGTACGGCTCAAAGTCATTCTCGTAGTGATTGTCGACGGTGACGTACACGCGCGCGGCATCGTACCGCGACGGCACGACTTCAGACACCACACCGCCGTTCGGGAAACCCGGCACGTTCTTCTGAATGTCGACCCACGCCTTCCCACCGTCTTTGGTCATCCACAATGAACCGTCGTCGCTGCCGGCGTAGATCACGCCCGCAAGCTTCGGCGATTCGGCAAACGTGTAGATCGACGATTGCTTCGTGAGATCGGGACTGATCGCTGTCCAGGTGTCACCGCGATCGTTCGACTTGTACATGCGCTGCGCTGCCGTATACAGAATGCCCGGGTCGAGCGGCGAGAGCGCGATTGGCGTATCCCAGTTGAAGCGCATCGGCGGATCGCCGGGCTTCGCGTTCACAACATTTTCCGGGCTCGGCTTGATGCTCTTCGACTCGCCCGTGACGCGATTGCGCCGAATCATGCCGCCGTTCTGCGACTCGACGTACACGATTCTCCAGTCACGCAGATCGGGTACGGCTTCGAATCCGTCGCCGCCCTGCATGTCCTGCCAATCGTACGCCATGATGCCGCGATAAAACCGCGAGGCGCTCGGCCCGCACCACACGAAGTTGTCCTGCATGCCGCCGCACACGCTGAACGGCGTCTGCATGTCGTACTGCACGTGATAGAAAAGACCGGCGACGATCGTCTCGACAAACGTCCAGTGCTTCCCGCGGTCCCGTGACATGCCGATGCCGCCGTCGCCGCCGATGAGGATGTGGCTGGAGTTGTTCGGATTGATCCAGAGCGCGTGGATGTCGTCGTGCACCACCATCGCCGCGTCGAGCTCCCAGGTCTTGCCGCCGTCGACCGTGAGGCTCACACCGACGCCCCCCATCATGATGCGATCGGGATCGTTCGGGTCGATGCGAACCTGGCTGAAGTAATTCGGACGCGGATTGTTGTCGCTGACGAATCTCCACGTCGCGCCGCCGTCGTCGGTGCGATAAAGGCCCGTTGTACCGCCGGCAGGCGCCGGAGCCGCGCCCGGCGCGCCACCGCGCCCACCACCGCCTCCCCCGCGGCCACCGCGCCCCCCACGGCCGCCTGCTCCGCCGCCCCCCGTTGAATCATCCGGCGAATCCGCTGCCGCGCGGCCCGCGCCGCGGCCGCCACCCACTTCAACGGCGGCGTACACCACGTTCGGATTCGGGCGGAAAATCGCGAGACCGACGCGGCCCAGAGATCCGGTCGGGAGCCCCCCTGCGAGCTTCGTCCACGTGTCGCCGCCATCAGTCGATTTCCAGACGGCGCTTCCCGGCCCCGTGCTCGTCATGCCGAGCGCGAACCGCCGCCGCTGATACGTGGCGGCGTACATGATGCGGTGATCGGCTGCCGCCATCACGAGCTCGGTCGCGCCCGTGAGCGAGTCGGTCTGCAGCACGTTCTTCCACGTGCGGCCGCCGTCGGTGGTCTTGAAGACGCCGCGATCGCCGCCCGCGCCGAAGAGCGAGCCGTTTGAGGCGACGAGGACGATGTTGTCGTTCGTGGGATCGATGACAATGCGCGCCACGTGTTGCGAGCGCGCGAGCCCCATTTTGGTGAACGTCTTGCCGCCGTCGGTGGATTTGTACACACCGTCGCCGAACGACGTGGTCTGGCGGTTGTTCACCTCTCCGGTACCGACCCACACGAGATCGGGATTTGACTGCGAGACGGTAACGCAGCCGATCGACATCATGCCGACGTCATCGAAGATGGGCTGGAAATCGGAGCCCCCGCTCGTGGTCTTCCACACGCCGCCGTGCGCCGTGGCGACGTAGAAGATTGCCGGGTCCTTTTCGTAGACCGCGAGGTCGGAGATGCGCCCGGACATGATTGCGGGTCCGATCGAGCGGAAATGGAGCTTCTCGAATTCCTGCGCGACGGGAACGCCGGCGCCCGTCTGGGCGCGGAGTGTTGGCGCAGCAAGGAAGACGGCTGCGACGAGCGCACGGGTCAGGGTCATGGCCTTGAGGCTACGAGGGGTGGGGGGTCCTGAAGACTACGGCCCATATGGTAGAGTTGCTGAGCCGCGGTTGGCAATGCGAACGCGCGCCAAACCGGTTAGGCTGATGATCGAAATGACCCGCACATCCGCTCTCGTTGTCATCGTGGTCTTGGGCGCGCGCCCACGCCAAACACAGGCGCAGTCGCCGCCGTCGTCGGAACCCGTTGGTGTCTGGCGTGGCACCTCGGTATGCCAGGTCCGCCCGTCACCCTGCAACGACGAAACCGTGGTGTATCGGATCACTCGGGTGAAATCGACTGATACCCTCTCGATCGATGGGCGGAGAATCGTAAGCGGCCAGGAGCAGGAAATGGGCGTCCTTCCCTGCCGGTTCGCCGCGCCGGATACCATTACGTGCACCATCCCCAGCGGCGTCTGGCGGTTCACGATTCGCCGCGACAGTCTCGTCGGTGAGCTCCGGCACCCGGACGGCACGAAGCTCCGCGACGTCCGCACTGTTCGCTCGCGCTAGCGTTTACTTGCTGCCGACCGGCCGAACAGATCGTCGCCCGCGAGCGCGGGCGACGCCGGCACGAACGCTACGCCTCCATTCCACGCCTTCCTGAACGCGGGAGCGGCTTTCTCGAGCAACTCAGCAGTGAACTGGGTGTGGTGGCACGCCATCGCCTTGATCGCGGCGTCGGCGTCGGCATCAGTGAACGGCACTCGCACGGTGAAGTACTTCGCCTGCGGAAGCAGCATGGGCGGCTCTCCACGCTGCGGATTCGCCGCGCGAAACATTTCCGCCGGCAAATACATGTAGAACAGGCGCTCAGGCATTCCGGGCGCACCGAAGCGAAGGAGTTGCGTAGCGATGTTGCTCACGAGCCGGTGGTCGGGATGCCCGGTTCCTCCATCAGGACCCCACGTAATCACGACGTCGGGCTTCAGGCGCTCGATGTTGTTCGCGATGCTGTCGGTGAGCCGCGCGAGCAGGCCTCGGTCGCCGAGATAGTCGCCGAGTTTTCCGTCGGCGAATCCCAGCAACACCGGCTCACGAACTCCAAGCACCGCCGCCGAGCAGCGCGCCTCTTCGGCGCGCGCGTTTGCGAGGGCGGCGCCCTGTGGCCCGGAGTCGGGACGGCTGAGATACGTCTGCGCACCGCTCCCGCCGGAGCCGTCGCTTGCGATGATGAAGTGAATCTGCGCGCCTTCGCGCGCGTATTTTGCGAGCGCCGGCGACGCCGCAGTTTCGTCGTCAGCGTGCGCGAGCAATACCACGATGGATCTCGCGCGCCCTTGCGATGCGGCGGGACGCGCGGACAACGTGCAGGTGAGCGCACACGCAGCGAGTGAGAGGCGTAGGTGTAGCATGGCCACGAACGTACACCTATTGCGAGCGACGGCAACCGGAGGTTCGACCAGTGCCCCACGGCAAGATCTGCTACCTCGAAATCCCGGCGAACAAAGCCGAGGATGCGGCCGGGTTTTACAGCAGCATCTTTGGATGGAAGGTCCGCGAACGCGGCGATGGGAATCTCGCGTTCGATGATTCCGGCAGTGTGAGCGGCACGTGGGTGAAGGAGGCCGACCGCACGCCCGACGAACGTACTCGCGTGTACATCATGGTCGACAGCATCACGCGATCTCTCGAGGAGATTCGCGCGGCGGGCGGAAAAGTGCTGACGCCGCGCACGGAGATCGGCCCCAATATGGGCGCCTTCGCCGCGTTCACCGATCCCGTCGGCAACGAGTTCGGCCTCTACGAGGAACCATCCAGCCCCAGATGAACGTCGGCTACTGCGGGCGCACCCGAATTGCGCCTTTGTACGTGCGCACAGTCACCTGCGCGCCGCCGTGCCCGAAGTTGAGACGCAGCGAGCGCGGCGCGGCAGCCGGGCGAACGCCGGGAAATCTGTTCTCGATGGCGCCCGTGACAGTCGAGAGCGCAAATACGCCGGAGACGCTGGACGGAAGTATCAACTCAACGTTCCCGCTGTGACTCGAGAACTCGAGGATCGCGCCCCCGGCTGGTGACGCCGCGTAGTGGATGTCTCCCGACACGGAGCCGAGCTGACCGCGTTTGATCGACGTCGCCATGACGTCCAGCGTGCCGCCCACGGTCGACACATCCACATCCTCGGGCGCGCCGCGAAGCATCAGGTGGCCGTCACCTGTGCGCGCGCGAAGCCACGGCACCGCGAGATCGAGATCGAGACTCCCCGTCATCGTCTCGGCCTCGATCGACGAAGCGCTGCCGCTCAAATGCATTGAACCGGACACCGAGTAGTACGAGCCTGAGACGCCGCTTGCTTCGATGCGCGCGGTCACTGCTTTGACCGAGACACGCGCACTGCGAGGAACGTACACGACGAGACTCGATTGACCTGCCGGCTCAGATCCGCCGGCCGGCTCGAGCCCGAACTTCATGCCGCGCGCGTCGCCACCGCCGAAGAAATGCTCGTCGCTCGCAACGCGCCCGCGCACATCGACGGAGTCCCTGTCCCACGCTTTGAGGATCAGCGTCCCCCCGGGCGCCCAGATCTTGAGCCCGATGGATTTGTCGGCATGCTTCGCGAGCAGCACGCTGTCCGCGGTCCGTTGCGCGGTGCAAGGCGCGGCGGCAAGAAGGCCGGCCGTGAGCGCCAGTCCCGCCAGGCGGAATTCAGCTCGCATTGTCGACTCGCTTGAGCAGGTCCACTTTCTGACGGTACGACGAGGCGAGCAACCGCCGAAGCGCCGGATTGGTCGGGTCGCTCGCGATAGCACCTTCGAGCTCCGCGATCGCGACATCGATCACCCTGAGGTCGTGCTCGAAGGCCCGGGCCAACTCGGGCCGCATGGTGGCTCGCTGCAATTCGAAGTGATTGAGCAGCGCCTGGGCTTCCTGTTCGAACGCGCGCGTCGAGTCAACGACGGCGATGAGTGCCGCGCCTCCGCCCGAGTCCGCAACGGCCACGGCGTCAGTCGCAACGGTTGGGGCTTCATTGCGCCGCGCGAACAACAGGAATGCGATCGCCGCCGCCGCGGTACCACCGAACGCAAATCCCCATGGGCGGATCGCACGCCGTCGTGCGGGGACAGGGGCAGAGCCCGGCATCGCCACGACCTTCTGCTGCTCGATCCGCGCACGGATCGCAGGCCAGAGCTCATTGACGTCCGACGTCGAAACGGGGGATGGCGCCGACTGGCCGACCCGATCGAGCAGCCCGCGGATGCGCTCGACATCCGCCGAGCATTCCGCGCACGAACGCAGGTGCCGTTGTGCGACGACGAGGTCTTCAGGTCCCATCGAGCCGTCGGCCGCCATGTGGCGCTCTTCCTCGGTGAGATGCAGTGGGTTCGTCATGCTGAGAGAAGCTTCATGAGCGCACGTCGCGCCCGGCAGAGCTGCGCGCGGGCGGTGCCCGCCGCGATGCCGGTCATTTGTGCGATCTCTTCGTGGGAATACCCTTCCATGTCGTGCAGTACGAACACCGATCGCGCGCCCTCAGGCAGCGATCGCAGCGCGGTCTCTACATCCATGACCGTGTCCGCGTCATCTGTCTGAGAACGTGCCCCGAACATGTCTTCGTCGCCGGCGATCAGGCGGTCCGCGTCTCGCCGCGTCTTGCGAAGACGCTCCAGCACGACGTTGACCGCAAGCCGGTGCAGCCACGTGCCAAACGCGCTCTGGCCGCGAAACGTCGTGAGTCGCTCCCACACGCGGACGAAGACATCCTGTGTCGCCTCGCCCGCCTCGGCGTCGTCCCGCAGCATCCGGCGGCAGAGCGTGAGGACGTGTCCGGCGTGCGCGCGATAGAGTGACTCGAACGCCGACACGTCCCCTGCCTGCGCGCGACGAACGATATCGTCCGCGTCGTCCAGAGACAGACTAGCGACTTGCGACACTCGCAAGAGCGGCGTCGACATCGTGCGCACTCACCGGACGCGGTACGCGATCACCTGTTGCCGTGAGCTGCGTGGGCAACTGCACCGACGCCACGTTGCCTGCCGTATCGAGCGCAACGAGTGCGGTGGTCGTACGGAGCGAGAGTTTCAGGATCCAGCGACCCTCCGCGGGCCACTGCCGGCGAAGCGCATACACATCCGGACGCCCCGTGGTGTCGAACCGAAGCGCGACGCTCTTGCGCGCGCCGCCCACGATGCCTTCGGCTGACCCGGCGAGGTCTGAGAGTTGGCTCGGGCCCTCACGAAACGTTGCATGCACCAGCAGCAGCGCTCCGCGCGCGGATGGATCATACGGATTGACCGGTGACTCGATCGAGAGCCACGGTGGCCACTTGGCCAGGGTGGGCGAAGCGAACGCGGCTGTGCCGGCTGCAAGCGCGGTCACGACCATCAAAACCAGCGAACGGCGATTCATGATTCCTCCAATCGGCTGAAATGGTGTCACTCGATTGGATGCCCGGATGTGGCGAAGTGCTTACGACCGGTTGTCGGAGAAGTTGATGGAGCGGATGCAACTAACTGCGGAACTGCGTTAAGGCTGAACTGCGTGCCCAACGCCGTACCGCCTTCACGCCGTACCGCCTTCACGCCGTACCGCCTTCACGCCGTACCGCCTTCACGCCGTACCCGCCTTTAGCGGGGCGCGTGTGCCCTATTTCGGCCAAAGCCACGCGAACGTGAGGCCTGTAACGATCGCGAAGACGAGGCCATCGACCGAATACGTGACCGTCATGCGTGTGCTCTTACCCCACCAGATCCAGTTCTGCCAGAGCGCGAGGGCGTAGCAGCAGAACGTTACGGTGGCACCCACGCGCGCGACGTCGAGCGCCGGCGCACCCGGACCGCGCGCGATCCCGGTGACGTACGCGGCGAGTGCCGAGATCACGATCGTGTATACCAGCCATCCGCCCATGATCTTGCCGAACGGAAGCTCGCCGCTTGGCCGAATCGTCATGGTGCCCACGGGGCCGTTCTTCATCTTCTCCACGAACGCGGGCGCTTCCATTTCCTTCGTCGTGTTCCCGAAGGGGAACCGGTATTCGCCAGGCTGCACATTCAGGCCGCGCAGCGTGTCCATGACCTTGTCCTCGCCGGGCACGGCCGACATGTCCGCCTGGTGCCAGCCGGGAATCATGTGAATGATCATCGAGGCGATGAACACGAACGCTGCCGACACGAGAATCGGCAGCCATAACGCGGGGATTCCGAGCATGTTCTCCTCTGGCTGATAACGGTTGAAACTCCGTGCGCCGCTGGCTGGTAAGTTTGCAGCGCGGCGCGACGCGAGTCCAATGCCAGAGGGCGTTTGATAATTCCCGTCCGGTACGACGTCACTTGCCTGGAGGCGTCCGGAACAGCGCGTCGTCAACCGGCACATTCCGCCGGATGTCCAGGAACGTGCGCGTGGTCGTCGAATACGATCCGCCGTCCGAGATCCTGATCGTGAACGGCATCTGCACCCCGCTCACGTCTCGATAATCGCTGTAGTCGATCTGTTCTTCGAGCGGCAGCAGAAGGGTCTCTGTCGTGGTAATCTCGCGCTTGAGCAGGCCGGTAATCGCATCGAAGTACGATCGCTGTGTGGTAACCGAGTCGATTCGCGCCTGGAGGACGTACGCGTCACGGTCATCGATGCGTTCGATGCCCACGACTCGAAGGTTGGGCGGCTGCTCCTTCACTGGCCGATAGCGGTTCACAATACGCCGAACACGCGCAATGTCCGCCGGCGACGTAAATCTCTGGACACGGTCGTTCGCCTGAGTCCACCCGGAATCACCATCCAGGCCCTGACTGGTCACAGTCTCAGGCGTCGTGAGCGTGAAGCGATACCGGTTGGGCCCTGCGAGCGTGATCTCGAGCTTCCCGTAACGGCCCTCCGGACGGTCGTCCCATCTGCGAATGATCATCCCCGTCCCGGCGCGCTCTGGATCAACCCGGCCCACCGCAGCAACGTACGCAGCAATGACGTGTTCCGCCGATGGCATCAGCGGCGGGGCTTGCGTCCGCACGGTGCCAGGTGGGGGCGGCGGAAGCTGTGGGAGGCGCACTGGCTGCGTCCCGCCCCGGTGGCAAGTAAAGCAGGTCACCTTCGCCTCTCCGCCAAACTGCGACGTATTCAGGTCGACCACCATCTTCATCATCTCGCGCGCCCGCCGCTTCGGCTGCTTGTCGTCACTATCCCACGCCCAGCCTCCGATGTTCGATGGAGTTCGTGACAAGTCCGGGTTGGCCTGCATGTGGCAGTAATCGCACCGCACGCCGAGCGAGCTGGCGACGAGATTCATGACCGGAAAGAGCTGCGCTTCAGGGAGTGACTTCAGCACCTCGAGCTTGGGACGGTTCGCCCCTGCTGAACCTGGCTGTTGCGCGGCTGCGGCACAGGGAACGATGAGCGCGAGAATACGCCAGTTGCGATGCATGCGTGTACCTCGGGAGTCGGACATTGGGATGAGACCATCACGCAATAACGCGCGATACGCTCGGATGCTTACTTTGGACTCGTAAACTCCACACATCCGCTGGCTCAGGAGAGAGTGATGGCGAGGGTGACAGGGATCGGGGGCGTGTTCTTCAAGAGCAAAGGCGACCACGCCGCGCTTGCCGCGTGGTATCAGAAGCATCTCGGCATGCCCGCGGAACCGTGGGGCGGATCCGTGCTTCGGTGGCCTGAAGACAAGGCCGAAGACAAGGGCGCTACCGCGTGGGTCGTCGCGAAGCCGGACACCAAATGGTTCGCGCCGAGCGACGCGCCGTTCATGATCAATTACCGTGTGGACGACATGGACGGAATTCTCGCGAACCTCAAGGCGGCGGGCGTCGAGGTGTTCAAGGGCCCCGAGTCACACGAGAACGGAAAGTTCGCGTGGATCGTGGATCCGGACGGCAACAAGGTCGAATTGTGGGAACCGATGCTCTGGGACGAGAAGAACAAGGGCTGACGCTGCGCTGACGCGTGGCTCGATCGTGCGCCACGCCTTCAGGGGATTCGTCATATGCTCTTCGCCGCTGTCTCGCTCGCCACCGCGTTCCTCGCCGGCCACGACACCGTCCACGTCCGAAGCGACGTGCTCGCGCGCACGCTTTCGAACCGCTCCGCATGCACGCTGACGGCGAGCGCGAACGCGTGGACGAGCTCCCCGAGCGTTGTGCAGGTGGGGAAGGCAACGATCCTCCCGAGCGGCCGCGTCGCGCTGTTTGACCTCGACCGCGGCAAGCTGCGAATCATCGGCTCCACCGGCGCCGATATTGCAGCGGTTGGCGCGCGTGGCGCAGGTCCGGGTGAGTTCGGCGCGCGAGCGGTGTTCACGCAGTGGCCCGGCGACACTGTTGCGGTTGCCGATCCCGAGACATCGCGCATTTCGTTGTTCACCGCGCGGGGCTTCGAGCGCTCTCAGCCGATGGGACGCGTCGTTGGCGTTGCGCGCAGCTTACCGCTCGCACGCTTTGCTGACGGGACGTTGCTGTTCGTCACCGGTATATTCGTGCCGGGCACGCGTTCCCCGTATCGCCAGACGTTTGGTCTCATGCGATGGGATTTGGCGGCGGATTCCGGGGTGACCATTCGCGATTCGCTCCCGGGGACCGAGATGCACGTTTTTCGAGCCGCGGACGGACACCCGACATTTGCCAAGGTGAATTTCGGTCGCATGGGCACCGCGGCGGGCAACGCGTCGTACGTCGTCGCACACGACGATGCCAAACCGCACTTCGATGTCATGACTCCCGCTGGCAAGATCATTCGGACGATCGTGCTCGACGCGCCGGATCCGGTCGTGACGCCGTACGATCGCGATACCGTGCTCGCACGCGTGGCAAAGATGCGCCCGTCGGTGATTCCCGGTGCGAACGAAGCGATGCGCACCGTTCCCGACCGGCGCACGCTGGCGACGCTGCTCGCCGTGGACCAAGAGAACGGGATCTGGATCGTGTTGTATCCCTCCGCACAGGGCGAGCAGCCGCTCTATGTGCGCCTTGGCATTGATGGCGTGCCGACGCACTGCGCGCGCGGCGACGAGGAAACGCGGGTCATCGCGTTCGGCGCGGGTACGCTGGTCACCGCGACTGCGCGGGATGAGGGTGATGCGATCGCGATGCGAAAGGCGGTGACGTACCCGCGCTAGTTTTCCCGGGGTGGTGACGTCACCTCCCGCGGAGAAGCGCTTCGCCCGGCCAAAAGTCCTGCTGCACGTTGCCGCGGCCGCGCTCGCCGTCGGCATGATCGTCGTGCTCGCGCGGTCGCTCAGGCGCGACGGCCCTGCCGCCCTCGAAGCGTGGCGCGCCGCGCACGTGCAATCGACGTGGGTCGTCTTCGCCGTGAGCAGCGCGCTCGCGGGCCACGCCATCTACATCTTCGGCTGGCAACGACTGCTGCGGGACTCAGGGCTGCGGATCGCCTTCTGGCCCCTCGCGCGCATGTTCTTCGTCAGCAACCTCGGCCGGTATCTGCCGGGAGGCAAAGCGTGGCAGATGGGCATCGTCGCGGTGATGGCCGCGGAGCAGCAGTTACCCAGCGCGATGCTTGCGGCGAGCTCGCTATTTCAGGCGATCATCGGTGTTGCCGTCGGCGCCGTCGTGGTCTTCGCCGCGGGCGGAACGGCGATCGGCCTGCCGCGGGCGTGGCTCCTTGCGCCCGTCCTCGGCATCGTTGCACTCATCATCGCGCCCGGCTTCATC